>Ga0102595_101473_pt1 | contig 10710 bp, 11 predicted proteins | sample Araplaol_mTSA_r2_2_FD_76864 | JGI IMG/M metagenome (GOLD analysis project Ga0102595, IMG submission 76864) | Arabidopsis root microbial communities from North Carolina, USA - plate scrape MF_Col_mTSA_r2 (SPADES assembly) (version 2) | ecosystem: Host-associated > Plants > Roots > Endosphere...
ATACAGGATGTAGATCGCCACCAGAAGCAGCAGAACCGCATTGAAGGCGGCCGCCAGGATTTCGAAGCGGTAATAGCCAAACGTCCGCTGATTGTCGGCGGGTCGCTTACCGATGCGAATGGCGATGAGCGACACCGCGAGGGCCGCCGCGTCGGTTAGCATGTGTGCGGCGTCGGAAATTAACGCCAGACTATTCGTCAGCAGACCACCTATGACCTCAGCAATCAAGAACGTCGTCGTGAGTCCCAGAGCCATCCATAGCGGGCGTTCGTTTGTGCCTTCTGCTGCAGCGTGATTGTGGTTCGATCCCATGCCGCACCTCTCTCAATCATATTCGTTTCAAACCGGGTCCCGGGCATGCTGGTCACTCTGGGGCGACCAGCATGAGTGAATGCCGGCAAACATGATCGTGTCGTGACAAGACGCACCGATACGCCTGCTTCACGCTCACGTCAAAAGATAGAATTGATGGCGGCGACATTCAGCGCCGAGTGGCGCAAGTCGATTCGAAATTGTAAGAAAGTGCCGCCGATACTAGGCTGGCAAGCGCCACTGTGGGCGCTCGGGGGGCGGGGCGTAGACGGAGGCATTGGCGGATTCAGGATGCGCCGCCAACATAGCGGGTACCTGCGACGATGTAGTGCCATCAAAGCTGACGCCCATCATGGTTCCGTGGGCACAAGAAGCACAATGGGTATGCGCCAGCCCTTTTTTGACCTGCGCCGGCTTATCCTTGGCGGTTGTCCCCGCGTCATCGGATGGTTCGGCATGGGCGTGGTGGCCCAGGTGCTGCGCCTTAATACCCGTCTCATGCATGCAGTAGGCCGCCACCGTACCCCAGCTGAACTGGAGTACGATCAGTGCCGCAAGCATCAATATGAATCGACGAGTCATCGCTTGAGTATAGCACCGCAAGTCGCTAGCCAACAGTACCGAATGAGATAGGAAACGATGAATTGCTCTTCCAAAGCCGCGTCAAGATCATGAGCCCGTACGGGAGGTGGCGCGCAGCGTCAGCGCTGTGACGGCATGACACCCCTTGTAACTCCAAACTCCACTAGCGCGGGAAGGCGCAACCAGCGATGGTGATCTTCTCGTTATATCTTCGGTCGCCACGCGTAAGCGCCGAAAGCGTCCCCTCTTCTTGTGTATGTTCGAAGCAGGCGCAATCAGCCCGTGCAACTTGGCGACCGCATCTCGAGGCATGCCCAGCAGTGCTAGCGCGTTGCCTGGACTGCGGTCACTTGCATGGCACGGAGCTCCGTCAACGCATGTCGCGTTACCGAGAGACTGGCACTCACTGCGAGCAGTCCCATGACGGCTGCTACGGCGAAGTCTGGCCAGCCGGCACCGGTGCCAAACACGCCAGCCGCTGCCAACATCACCGCAATGTTACCGATCGCGTCATTGCGTGTGCACAGCCAAACTGAACGCATATTGGCGTCGCCCTGACGATACGCATAAAGCAGTAGAGCAACGCCACCGTTGGCGAACAACGCCAGCACGCCAATCGTTCCCATGGTGGCCGCTTCAGGCACCGTCCCTTGCATCATAGTCCATGCGGCCTTCCCGAGAATGGCAACGCCGTAGGCCCCCATAGTGAGCCCTTTGAACAATGCAGTGCGGGAACGCCAAACCACAGCCATGCCCAATGCGGCGAGCGACAGGCCGTAGTTCACGGCGTCACCCAGGAAGTCGATAGCATCGGCCAACAGTGACACCGATCCCGCATGCCATCCTCCAATGAGTTCGACAAGGAACATGGCTGCATTGACCGCCAGGGCGATCCACAGGATGCGGCGATAGCGACGATCAGGCGCTGGTGTTGGGCTGGCGCAACCGCCAGAGCAGCATGCTGACATGAATTTCTCCTGAAAATGGGGTATCCTCTATTTAAAACCCTGTAGCCACTACAGGGTCAAGTGTAAAAAGGGAGGCACATGAAAATCGGTGAGCTGGCGGAGGCGACCAGTTGTCCAATCGAGACCATTCGCTATTACGAACGCAGCGGATTGCTGGCAGCGCCCGGCAGAAGCGCTGGCAATTACCGCGTCTATAACGCCGATCATCAGGAACGCCTCGCCTTCATACGACATTGCAGGCTGCTCGACATATCGCTTGAGGAAATTCGGCGCCTATTGCACTTCAGGGATTCTCCCGACGAAGCATGCGACGAAGTCAATGCGATGCTGGACACGCACCTTGCCGACGTGAGGACGCGCATTGCCTCCATGTTGGTACTAGAAACGCAATTGGTCACGCTACGTTCACGCTGCAGCCAGACCCAACAGGCAGCGCTGTGCGGTATTCTCCATGAACTCGGTCACGTTACCTAGGAATGTGTCTTAACGTGGGTCAGATTTAGTTGCAAATTACGTGGTGAAGTGGGTCGGTAATCCCCCCTGCAAATCAACAGACTTTGCCCCTTAGTCCAGCCAATTGCACCACAAGATCGAAGCAGTTCCGTTGGTGCGCTGACACGGCTGGCGTGGCGAGGCGGCAGTTATCTGGCACCGCCGACCGTCCCCAATTCACGATTGCGATGTTGTGCGCCGGATCACGCGTTTCGATGTCTGCTTTGAGTGAGCAAATTTGTGCTGATCTCATCTGGGGGCGCGACCTCGTAAGCCGGTTTGTCATGTCGAACAAAGGGCCATAACGGCATCCCTTCAATCTCCGGAAAGATGGCGGTGCCCTCTTCTCCCCTGAGTGCTCGCTCTGCGCCATCAACAAGGACAAAGCGCTCAACGGGAAAACCGGAACCGTCGAAAAGTGATTGAACAGTCCAGTCTCGATGACGCAATAAAATAGCGTGTATGGTGGCAAACAAACCAAGGAAATACGCCCGTGCACCCAGGCGGATGATGCGTAGGAATAGTACGCAATACTGCAATTGGACTGGAAAATGACTCATGGTTTCTCTCCCGGCTGGAGCACAATCAAAGCCAGCTCCTTCGAGAACATGGCGGAAAATCATGTAAGTCAATTCCTTGGGCTGCCAATCACCTACCAGTTCGTCGCCTTTTTTTCGGAAGCGGGCGCAAGCTTGCTTTTCGTCGGCCGTCTCGCTAAAGACCCATCGGCCAAGGCGCCGCAAAGTTGCGCGATAGGTGGGCAGCAAACGTGCGAGCATATTCGGCTTATCCCTCGGCGTTGGAAATGTCACGCTGGACACCTCCGCGCGAATATTCCAATGTAGGCTAACGATGCCTCGAAACCGCGCTGCTGCAGTGCGTCGGCTGCTATAGCAGCGCATATATAGCGCTATACGCCTTACTTGATCGCCATTACACCATGGCCGCAACCGGTCGCACCTCAAGGCTTCGAGGGTCCCCCAAGTGTTGAGAACTATGCCGCGTTGCGCAATCAGGCGGCTCGCAAATTCATCGTAGGGACCCAATCTGGAGCGAATTTGGTCGGACTGCTCCCGGAACTTCAAATGCTCAGCGAGAAGCGGCTCGGCACCTGAAAGATAGTTGTCGCAGTGAGTGCATCGGTAGCCAGCCTTGGCGAGAATACATTCCTTCGTATTCCAGCCGACTTTTGTTCCACAATGTTGGCAGTTTCCGGTTAACGCACAACCATGTAATGGGCACGACCGAATGAAATCCCAGTCAAACAGGTAGCTGTGGTAGGCGGCCTCGAGACAGATCGGGCAAAAGCGGAATCCTCCATGCAGCCACTCATATCGTTCAGCGCGTAGCATTTCAACAAGCCTGCGCGCTTGTTCGCTTGCGTCGCGCCAGCCGCACAAATACCCGATCGCGCCGGGGTCGGTGGTGTTCTGAGGCAGCAGTCCAACCCAGTCTGAGCGTCCAGCTTGTGCCTGGATTTCCCGCGCTAATTGGCGCAGAGGCTTGCCGTTGCGCCAAGCCAGCCTCGCCCCTAATGATTCCATCGACTCGAACGGCAATGGACCCAGTTCAGTACCCTGCAAAGCGACTGTGGGATTCATAGCTTGACCTCCTGTTTGTGCGCTCGCCCTCTGCCGTCTGCGATAATCGCGGCATCCTGAATCAACGCATAGTCGACGCAGCTTTTCCATATTTCAGCTGGTACGACGATCCTTTGCCGGTCAATTTCTGCGAAGTCGAGCAGAAACCGGCGGACCGCCAAAAACAATTGGCGAGCCGAGACGCCTTTGTGGGTTAATCCACCAGGTGTGGACTCCGAGATCGCGTTCAATAGAGGATCGAGCTGGTCTAGCATGCGAAATCCGTTGCCCCACGCATGCGGTGCAAAATACTCCGGCCATTTGCAATTGCTGCCATGAGGATACGTCTGTTCATCGATCAAACGAAGCAAACCGGAAAAGTCCTCCCGCGTCTGAAGACCTCGAAATGTCAAGCGACGGAGTGCGAAGCGACTAATCAAATCGAGCCGGCCATGGCGTGTCAAACTCTGGATTGTCTTCTCGAAATCAGGATCCTGGCCGATCATGATGACAACCAGTTGCACGTCAACGGTTTCAAGATGGTTGCCGATGTCCTTGAGGAATTTGAAGTCCTGAAGCGCCATTTCCTGTGCTTCATCGATCAAAATTACCACCAGTTTCATGGGACTCATCAATCCCACGTCCTCCAGCTGCGAAACAAGCCGCACCCTTAGATCGTACGTTTCTCCCTTGATATCAGTCACGCCGACGGTGAGCAGGAAATGCTTGAAAAACGCGCGGATGGATGGGACCTGTTCGTTGTCGATAATGTGGCGGTAGATGGGAACGCCCGGGAACATCCGCCGTAGCAGAACTTCCGCCATGCGCAGTCCATAACTCTTGCCGTATCCGCTGGTAGCAGTGAAGCAGCACCCCTGCTCTCGCAACATAACGGTTCGTCGCATAGCACCAACCATCTCGTTAATCGGTTCGGTCGGCAGGATCACATTTTTCATGAAAATGGGATGTTCAAGTAGCTCTGACACGCTTCGCTGGTGCGATACAGGAGCCGACTCGTTCGCATCCATCGATGGAGGACGAGCCCGAGCGGTACGCTGGCGTGTGGTCGTATGCAGTGCGCTCATGTCGCTCCTCCTTGAATAATTCGTTCGATATTGATCTTGCTGTCCAGGGCAATTGACTGGCCATCGCCAGCGAGAAGGACAGTTTGATGCGACAGTTTTGATGAAGCCGGGCCGGTATTTTGGCGATCTGGAAGTTCGGGTTTTGACCACTTGACTGCTTTGTTCGCCTCTTCCAGGGCGCGCTTCGAAGTCACGTTGGCCGATTCATCATAAGCGCAAGCTGGACCATAATCGTCGGCAGGAAGCCATTCATCTGCGCGCATTTGCCGCCGCATCTTGCGTCGCTCAACGGCGCCGGCACTCCAAATCAATTGCCGAGAGCGCCAGTCGAGACGGACTTCTCTCCAGCGATTAGGTGGTTCCAAATTGCCAATCACCTCCCCCGTTTCAATCACGCTCGCATAGACGACACGCACGTCGCGGCGCGAACAGTAAAGCCGCAAATGGCGCCCCAATAGTGTGAAATCATTGGCCAAACGCACGTTGGTATAGCGCCATCCGGCGATCTTGACGAAAGGACGTTCGCCTTTCTTTATACTGCCACGCACCGTCGCCACCTCGACGTGGTACATCAACAGGGGAAGTTCACTGGTGTTCTGGGGCAAAGGCGACGGTACGAAACCACTTTCGGGGTTATGCATGGCCGCCTCGAGCGCCTGGAGGGGCGAACCCATTAGCAGCGCCGCAGTCCTGGATGCGTTTTGGAGCATGATGGCGTGCGAGATAGCCGAAACGATATCCGACAAACGAATATCCAAATCCTCCGCCTGCGCATTGGGGTCATTCTTGCGGGTGTCGCCAGGGTTGGATCCGTAGGTAGAAGGACTTCGCTGCAGTCCGGTTCGCGTCACTTGGCCAAAGACTCGTTCGATCGTATCGCGCCCCCACCACGCTTTAACAGGTCCGAAGTGCACCGCACAACCGATCGTGTCGATGACGTTGTCGATGACATCCCGCGCTGTATTAGACCAGCCATTATCCATGCGCAGGACGGAGAAACACTGGCCGTTGAGCGCTGAGAACTGCTGGTTGGGAAACACGTGTTTGCCGAGGCCTATGGCAAGTGCGCAACCGTTCGACTCCTGGCTGATCGGAACAATGCCGCATTCGAGCGTTTCCAATACGCTGTCAGCACTCGGCGTCAATTCCAAAGCCAAGACCGCACCCAATATTAACTCGAACCTCTCCTCGATCAGCACGCCGATGTGCCAGCGCGCAAGAGGCACGCGCACTTCGCAGCCGAAAGAGTTGGTGATGTGGATGACGCATGCACTGTCCACCTTATGGAAATCCAGCTGGACCGCACCGAATGGCCGTAGCATGGGCATCACGGGTGCGATGCCGCGGCCTACAGTCAAACGCCGCGCAGCTTCCTGACCTGATCGGGCACGGATCCACTTCTCTGGCTCCGCATCAAGTAATGAATGGCAGTAGCGACGCAGCGCTTCAAGACCTTCATTTGCCGTGTTGAGTGGCCACTCGGTTGCTTTTAATCCGTGTTCCTCAAGCCAGCGTATGAACTTCGCGTGCAGGTCGCAGATGCGTATTCTGGCGTCGCCGCGCTTTCGCCGAGGTGTCATTTTCAAAAACTCCGAATGCACAGCCTTTCGCAAATCCGGAAACCGTTCAAACACCTGTTCTAGCGCACCGGCGCAGCCTTGATTGGAGTCGCCCGGAGCGCATTGCACGTGAGCGATTCGTTTGTATGCCTCCACGCGCATCCCTGGCACCAACGCGCGCAGGCCGAAAATCCGGCCATCCGCACTCATTGACAAGCAGCGCTTCAGGAGCCTATGCACCTCCGGGCGCGGTATGCCCGTCGCGCTTTCGATAGTCTGATGCGCGGCACCGAGGACGTACATCTTTAAGGCTGAGACCCGTCGTTCTGCAACCTTTTGATGCGCTTCGCTGAGACAGTTGATGTCGATGCCAGGCCATTCGTCGATCGGAGGCAACCCGTTCAATAGCGTTAGGCGTGGATGTGCCATGATGGCCCTCCAGGGAAGATCTGGCTTGAAAGTGAAAACAGGGACTTGCAGGTGTCACAGTTTGCGGTGCCGCGTTGAAGCGCGTCTGCTACCGCTCCAAGCATCCTCGCCCGGTCGATATTGGGGAGAGCCAGCAGACTATCCAACGTACAGTTCCCAGCCAGTTGTAGGAGGTCATGCATCGCTGCCGCCTCCAACTGCCAGGGGGAATGGCGAACGCGGTTCAACGCTGCGCACAGAAAAATCCAGTTGTCGAGCAGGACGCGCCGGTCGTACAGCCACTCATCGGTAATGATCGTTACCCCGTTGAGATCGCGCTGTTTCAGCAGTGGCTTTGTTGCCTTGCGGGGATTGCGTGTCCGGATCGTGATGTAATCGATCTGTTTGCCAGTAACGTCGAGCGCCCGCAAATGGGGGCGGTCTGTGGCAGCCAGCCCATCCTCATCATCGAATTCATACGGTTCATATGACACGATGTGACGGTCGGACTCAAGCGTGATCGCTAACAGGAAAAGGAGCTCGCCGCATAGTACAAAACGGCGCCTATTCTTCGGCGATTGAAAGTACCACAGGTCTACCTTGCCTCCGACCTGGGCGCGTAAAGCATTCGGCAAAGGAACGCGGCCATTACCTTCAGAGAAACCACGACAGTGCTGCATACATCCTCCCGACTTCTACGGGAGGGCCATTAATGCAAGGCAAAGAATCACCTTGACCTTTGTCCCGAAGGGGACAAAAATCACATAGCAATCGTCATTCGTTTGTTTGCGGCGGTAGCTGCGCCAACAGTTGCCGCCGTCAGTACTTTGCCTATCGCATAGCGGCTCTCCCAGGGTTGGCCATCCCGCTCTTGCGGATCGGCATAAGGATGTAGCAAATTTGCGCGTATCAGGAACTCAATTTAGCAGATCTATGCCTGCTGAAAAGGTGTTCACCAGTTCAACGGCCGATCTTGTTTCCTCCCAGCGCGCATCGATCACAAGATTTTGCGCGACAGCGAGACATCTTGAATTCAATGTCTAAGCACTCAATCCAGCGAATGGCAGCGGCGCATGGCGACTTGCCTGCACGCGCTTGGCAATAGAGGAGGAAGGGTATTTACCGACTACAACATCGAATTCCACGTCGGTGTGGGGATTTTCGGCCGCTGGGCGGGTTACGTTCCCGGCCAATTTGGTGTACTTGAGTGTTACCAGGTAAGCATGATCTGAAGGCATTTCCTGATTTCTTGTTGGCGCTCCTCAATTTGTCCCTCGAGGTCTCTAACCTGTGCCCGCGCCGCCTTAAGTTCGTCGCGCGCTTTATCCAATTCGCAGGATGTGGTTACCCGAAAACTGGCCATCTCATCAATGATTTTGTGGATCGCTAACACGTTGGCGGATGCAGCTAACCGGGTTGCGGTGAGTTGTTCGGCGCGATCGGCGGCAAGCTGCGCAAACTCATCCGCCTTGGCGGATTCGTGGCGAACCCGTGAACGTAAGCTGGCCAGTTCCGAATTCTTTTCAACAAGTCGATCGAACAAGTACTCGCTGAATACTCTCAGGCTTTGGGTTGCAGGGTGCTCGCTTGGCTCCGAAAGGCGAGCGACCATGCCGCTAAGTGCATGCGCCATATTGAGAACCTCGATCATGGCCGCGTAACGAGCCGCCAGCGCTTCGTTCTGTAACCGGGCAGCTTCGGCAGCTTCCGCTTCTCGCTGCGCTACGGTTGCGCCCCAAACGATGGGTGTCTGCGCAAGATCCCTGACGATTTCGTCGAGCAAAGCGTTCTTTTGGGCTTGAATGGTAGCGGTAGAGGGACCGCGTCCAGGGCTATAAGTTTGCAGCAGCTTTCGGTAAATCGCGGGGCTAAAGGTCTGGCCGGTCACCTGAAAGACCACGCGCACAAAATCGAGCACGAACTCACGATGCGGCTCCGTTTTGCCGGAATGCTTCGCAACCAGGTCTGCCGCCTTGACTGCCAGCCGTTCAGCCTGCTCAACTGTCAGACTCAGCGCAGGCCGTCCGCGTCTGGTGGTCGGCGCAGCGTTGTTGGAAGTCTTTTCGGGTTTTTCCATCGAGACAGCATCAGAGGGTGACCACGTTAGCAAAGCCCTGCGGACCCTACATCCATGTTGCCACTAGTATGGGGAGATTGCATACAGGGCGGTTCGTACAATTTAGCATAAGCCAGCATTGCCTCTTGCAGAAGTTCTCGCACTACGGGATGTGTGAACTTCGCAGAATGTTACCCGTGAGTTAACTAAAGAATTGTGTAACACTCAAGCTTTACACTGATTGGTGACGGAGTGCCCTTGAACAGAATGTCCCGTGTGGAAGCGTTCTCCACAATTTACAAATTGGCCCGATGTTAATTTGCACTGAAAGTTGACCCACCTTCCCCACGAATTTGCAACGGAATCTGACCCACGTTCATAGCACAATTCCCCCTGTCCTTTTGGCAGGAGATCGGAGTGATCGACGTGGCCTTACTAAGCATAATTCGACGCTGGCACCTTCGTGACCAGATTCCCCTCAGGGAGATCGCGAGACGGCTGGGCATCTCTCGCAATACCGTACGGCGATACCTACGGTCGGAAACCACAGAACCCTCCTATGCGGAGCGGCGATCAACAAGCGTCTTAGACAAATATTCGGTGCAGCTTTCGGCCTGGCTCAAGGCCGAGGCGAGTAAGCCCCGCGGGAATCCCCCCATTTCTGATGCGCGCCAGAAGTAGGGGTTAAGCGGCGAGAGCCAGTTTCTGTTTCGGTGTTATCCCATCAAGGCCCATATTGGGCCGCTCGTGATTGTATGTCCAGAGCCAGCTTGTGGCAAAGTCCTGGATCTCCTCCAGCGAATCAAAAAGGTGGTGCGCAAGCCAGTCGTATCGCACGGTGCGGTTATAGCGCTCGATGTAGGCGTTCTGCTGTGGCTCGCCTGGCTGGATAAAGGCTAGTTCAATGCCGTGCTTGTCGGCCCAGTCCTCTGTCGTCCCGCTTGTGTATTCGGGACCGTTATCGCAGCGTATCACCTTAGGCTTGCCCCGCCACTCGATGATTCGATCGAGCGCACGCACGACACGTTCTGATGGCAACGAGAAGTCCACTTCAATGGCTAGTCCTTCGCGGTTGTAATCGTCGATCACGTTGAACAGCCTGATGCTGCGGCCATCGGATAGTTGGTCGTGCATGAAATCCATTGACCAGGTCTGGTTCGCTGCCGTCGGCACCGCTAGTGGCTGCGGCTTTTCCCGAACTATCCGTTGCCGTGGCTTGATGCGTAGATTCAGTTCCAGCTCACGATAGATCCTGTATACGCGCTTGTGATTCCAGCGGTAGCCCTTCACGTTGCGCAGGAACAGGAAGCACAGGCCAAAGCCCCAGTTGCGTTGGTTGTTCGTCAGGCGCACCAGCCAGTCGGCAATGACCTCGTTCTCGGCATTGAGCTTGGCTTGGTAACGGAAGCAAGTCTGGCTGATGCCGAAGGCTAGGCAAGCCACCTTGATCGTCAAGCGTCCAGTCTCGACATAGTGGCGCGCCATCTCACGTCGGCGAGATGGCGTTACCACTTTTTTGCCAATGCCTCCGCGACAACCTCTGACCTGCTACCCAATTTAGTACGGACCCGAACTGGAGTCCACGGTTAATAACCCTTCCGCAAACTGCTTCGGTGTCAGATTCCGCAGCGTACTGTGCGGCCGCTCCTCGTTGTACTCGTGACGCCA
>Ga0102595_101474_pt1 | contig 10709 bp, 6 predicted proteins | sample Araplaol_mTSA_r2_2_FD_76864 | JGI IMG/M metagenome (GOLD analysis project Ga0102595, IMG submission 76864) | Arabidopsis root microbial communities from North Carolina, USA - plate scrape MF_Col_mTSA_r2 (SPADES assembly) (version 2) | ecosystem: Host-associated > Plants > Roots > Endosphere...
CCGCACAACGTCGATTCCTATCTCGATATCAGCGAGCTGGTTTTGCACGGCCGCGACTACCGCTATATCGCAGCATTGGTGGTGCTCCTGCTGGCCAGCTGGGTGGCATTCGCCTGGTGGTTCTTCCGCGCGCATTCCGCGGCCCTGACCGCCAGCCTCAATTCCATGATGAAAAAGGACCTGCCGCTGGTCGCCTATCGCCAATTAACGCTGGAGCCTTATAAGGATAAAGAAAAGGCGACCATATTGAAATTTATCGCAACGAATTTCACTAATCCCGATATGGACCTGGAATTCGTTGTCAGCTCGACCGGCACCAACCGCAATAAGGTCAATGACGTCCTGAAAACAGAACTGGGCATGACTTTCACCAGTTACCTGAATAAATTGCGGCTGACCGAAGCGGCGCGCTTATTGCTTGAAATGGAGTCGGCAACAATCGCGGAAATTGCTTATTCGGTCGGTTATTCAAACGTTTCCTATTTCAATAAACTGTTCAAGGAAGAATACGGCTGCACGCCGAAATCTTTCCGCACCCTGACTACCCAGCAGGACCAGTCCAGCGCCCCGCCCGGGGCCGAAACGGTGTCGCAAAACGGCACCGAAACCGCCTGACGGACTTGCACTACCTGCAGAACTAATCGCAATTTCTGCATTTTGCTAGAAATTCCCCCGGGGGCGTTACCGCCCGGAAGGGTCTCCCTCCTATGCTTGGCCTGTGGCTTAGCTTCCGCTATCCACTTCAGGATTGATTGTCAAATAAGCAAAGACTGGGGGCGCACGCGCCACCTGGCATAACGGAGACACCCATGGAAAAGATATTCAGAGCCCATCCGCAACGTGGCTGGAACAGGACCCGGATTACAGAAAGCATTTTCCCGGCCGATTTTGCGCCGGGCGGCTCGTTGCGCAGCTAGCGCGCAGCGGTAGTTTTCTGGAATTAATTCGAAACCTGTTTCCTGAGCGGCGAAGATGAATACCTCCAAAAAAGCGCACCGTATTGCCCTGTTATTTAACGCAAATAAGAGTTTTGACCGTGAAGTTATTTCCGGGATTGCCGCCTACCTGAGCAGCACCCGCGCGGCATGGGATTTATTCCTCGAAGAAGATTTTCGCCTGCGCCTGGCCGGAATTGAACATTGGCAGGGCGATGGAATTATTGCCGATTTCGACGATCCGGCTGTGGCCGCTGCGCTGTCACGCTGCCGGGTGCCGGTGGTGGCCGTGGGCGGATCGTATGCCTGCGAGGACGAGTATCCGCAAGGATTGCCTTACGTCGCTACCGACAATTTCAAGCTCATCAAGCTGGCCCGCGACCACCTGATCGACGTCGGCCTGCACCGCTTCGCCATGTTCAGCCTGCCCAAGGCCAAGGAAAACCGCTGGGCGCAGGAGCGCGAAATCGCCTTCCGCAGCCTGATGGCGGCCGACCAGATGGAGCCCGAAATCTTCCGCGGCTGCGAGACCAGCGCCTCGGCCTGGGATGAATCGGTGGAAGGGCAGATTGCCTGGCTGCGCAGCCTGCCGAAACCGGTCGGCATCATCGCCGTGACGGATGCCCGTGCCCGGCAGCTGCTGCAGGCCTGCGTCATTGCTGGCATCGCGGTGCCGGAGCAAGTGGCGATCATCGGCATCGACAACGACCCGCTGGTGCGCATGCTGACCCGGATTCCGCTCAGTTCCGTGATCCAGGGCGCACAGGAGATGGGGCGCACGGCGGCGCACTTGCTGGACCAGATGCTGCATGGCGTGCGCCTGGCGAACACGCGCATCCTGATGCCGCCAGCCGGCATCAACGTGTTTGCGTCGAGCCAGCACCAGCCGGTACGGCATCCGCATGTGGCACGCGCCAAGCACTTCATCCGCCAATACGCCTGCCAGGGCATCAAGACCCACCAGGTGGCCGAATACGTGGGCGTGTCGCGTTCTTCGCTGGAAGCCTACTTCAGGCAGGAGCTCGGATGCAGCGTGCACGACCTGATCCTGCAATTCAAGCTCGATGCCGCCAAGGCGGGGCTGGAGTGCGGCGAGCGCAGCATCGCGGATGTGGCCCTCGGCTGCGGCTTCACCTCGACCCAGTACATGCACCTGGTCTTCAAGCGCGAGCTGGGCTGCACCCCGCGCGCCTACCGCGACAAAGTCATGGCAGACGCGGGATAAAGCAGTTTCACCGCCCCAAATGAAAAGGCCGCACATTTCGATGTGCGGCCTTTGTTTTAGTGCCTGACCCTGCGGGTCAGGCACTGGTTTACCGGTTTGCTTACCAAAGCGTGCCGTACACAGTCGCCAGCGCCACCCCGATGATCGCCGAGCCGGCCAGGAAAGCGCCATCCACACGGAACAGCGAAGTATCCACATGCAGGTGCTTGACCGTGCCATCGCGCTTGGCCTCGGCCAGCTTGCTGATCAGGACCATGCCGGCCACCACGAACCAGAACACGATGAACATGCGGTCCAGGAATGGAATCTCGGCCACGCCAGCCTCGGTGACCTTGGCAAAGCCGATCGGCACCAGGAAGGACAGGTCCATCATGGTCGGCAGGAACTTCAGGACAATCGAGCCGGCCAGGCCGCCAACGGTGGCAAACATGGCAGCGCCGGAGGTGGTTTTCTTCCAGAAGAAGCCCATCAGGAACATGGCCAGGATGCCCGGCGAGACGAAGCCGGTGTATTCCTGGATGTACTGGAAGCCGCCTTTCTTGTCGATGCCAAGCAGCGGAGCAATCAGCACGGCCAGCGCCATCGACGCCACCACGCTGACGCGGCCAATCCACACCATGCGCTGTTCGGTGGCCTGCTTGTTGAAGGTCTTGTTGTAGATATCCAGCGTGAAGATGGTGGCGATACTGTTTGCCTTGCCGGCCAGCGAAGCCACCACGGCGGCGGTCAGCGCGGCAAACGCCACGCCCTTCAGGCCCGATGGCAGCAGGTTAAGCAGGACAGGGTAGGCGCGGTCCGGATTCAGTTCGCCGCCCTGGCGCATGGCATCGCCCAGCGCGCCGGATTTGTCCAGGGCATAGGCAGCGATACCAGGCAGCACCACGATCAAAGGCATCAGCAGCTTGAGGAAAGCCGCAAACAGCAGGCCTTTGCGGGCAGTCGGCAGGTCGGCGCCCAGGGCACGCTGGGTGATGTACTGGTTGCAGCCCCAGTAGTTCAGGTTGACGATCCACATGCCGCCCAGCAGGACCGACAGGCCCGGCAGGTCCATGTAGTTCGGGTCTTCGCGCTTCAGCACCATGTCGAAGTGGCCGCGCGCCACGCCGAACAGTTCGGACAGGCCGTCCAGCGCGCCATGCTTGCCCGCCAGGCCGGCAACCAGGTCGAGTGCCAGCCAGGTGGTCACCAGGCCGCCCACTACCAGGCAAGCCACCTGCACCACGTCGGTATAGCCGATCACCTTCATGCCGCCCAGGGTGATGATGGCCGCAAAGACAGCCAGGAACAGCATGCATGGCAGCAGGGCGATGCCCGACAGGCTGGAAATCGCCAGTGCGCCCAGGTACAGGATGGAGGTCAGGTTGACCACCACATACAGGCCAAGCCAGAACAGCGCCATGGTGGTGGCCACGGCCTTGCCGTAGCGCTGCTCGAGGAACTGCGGCATAGTGTAGATGCGGTTCTTCAGGTACACCGGCATGAAGAACACGGCCACGATGACCAGGGTGGCGGCTGCCATCAGCTCATACACCGCAATGGCCATGCCGATCTTGTAACCGGAGCCGCTCATGCCGATGAACTGCTCGGCCGAGATGTTGGACGCGATCAGGGAGGCGCCAATGGCCCACCAGGTCAGCGAGCCTTCAGCCAGGAAGTAGTCGTGCGAAGCCTGGCCGGAACTGTTTTGCTTGCGGCGGTAGATCCAGATGCCGTAACTGGCGACGGCGATGAAGTAAATCAGGAAGACAATCAAGTCTAGGTTTGAAAAGGTACTCATGCGTTGCTCACGTGTGGAGGTTGTCTCTGGGCTGGGCTGGCGCCGTGGCCCTGTTATATTCAAGGTGCGCTCGCATTATTGCCCATTCCCTGGCGCCGCAGACGGCTTTGCGGGGTAGTTCGCCAGAATCGTTTCAAGCCTTGGTGATTTTAGTAATTGAATCCCCATGCCTCGGATAGCAGAATGGCATGGTGCCAATATCGTGTGCACAGGAAGCCGATCTTTTAATGATGACCAAACCCTTTTCCGGCTCCGCGCCAGAGGCGGACGAATACCGCTTGTTCACTCTCAGGAACGCCAACGACATGCTGGTCACGATCAGCGAACATGGCGCCGCCTTGTGTTCCTGGCGTGCGCCGGACCGCTATGGCCGCATGGCCGACGTGCTGCTGGAACCGGCGCGCCCCGCCAACCCCGCCCTGTGGCAAGGACGCCACGATGGCAGCGATGTCGTGCTGCTCCAGATGGGGCCCGGCAACGCAGTGGCGCAGATGGCGCGCTATCGCCTGGACGACGATGGCAGCCTGGTCGTCGAACACGAAGTCATGGCCATGGCGCCGGTGCCGTTCGACGTGGCCCTGAACCCCTGTTTCAACCTGAACGGCGGGGTTGCCGATGTCGGCGACCACATGGTGCAGATCGACGCCGATTACTACGTCGAAGTGGATGCCGTGGGCACGCCGGTTGGTGTCGCTGCGGTAGGCGGCACGGCTTTCGACTTCCGCCAGCCGGCCCCCATTGGCGCCCGCCTGCGCTGGCCCGATAGCCAGGTGCGCATGAAAGGCGGCTTCGATCACTGTTTCTTCGTGCGTAACCACTTTTCAGGCGGGCAGGGTGACTTGCGGGAGGTGGCGCGCGTATACGAGCCGGGTTCGGGGCGTTGCCTGCAGATCCACACCACCGGTGGCGCGCGTGTACGAGCCGGGTTCCGGGCGTTGCCTGCAGATCCACACCACCGAGACGGCCGTGCAGTTCCGCGCCAGCCACAAGGGAGGCTTCTGGCTGGAAGCCAAAGCGCATCCCGAGCTGACCAGCGCCGCCTGGCCGCAGATCATCGTGCTGCCGGGGCAGGTGTACCGGCAGACCACTGTCTACCGGCTCTCCTTGCAAATATGAGGAAGGGCTAGGCTGGTTTCAGGCCGCGGTAGGCGAACTGCCGCGCCCTGACTTCACCCGTTCCGGCGCTGTAGATGGCGACTTTCAGGCTCAGGAAACCGCCAAACACATTGTGGTGGAAGCCCGACACCTCCATTTGCCACGGATGCTTGATCCACTTCACGCCATCGAAGGAATAGTGGAAGGTGACAATATTGCCGCGGTTGGCGAGCCTGATATGGACTGTGCTGGCCTGGACTTTCTCCCGCATCCAGCCTTGTTCCTCGCTGCAGTGGTAGGTGAACATCTGCGTCGGGCTGAAACCGATGCCGCAGTAGCCTCGCTGGCTGTAATACAGCAGCAAGCCGCCTTGCGCGCCGTCAGCGATATCGAGCACCACCGAGGCCTCGTAGTCGCGGTCGCCCACCACGCAAGTCAGCGGCGAACAGTCGGAAGGCGAACTGCCTTTGCCCTTGATGGCCAGCCCTTTGCTGTCGTAGCGGGCGCGCGCCCTTTCGCCAGGGGCCGGGTCAAAGAAACTCCACTGGATGCCGAACCTGTCCGACGAAAAATCGTCGGACAGGGCCTGGCCGCTCGGCGAGGGCCGGCCGCCTTTTGGCTTGGGCAGGGCCTTCGACAAGGTGCCGCCGCGTGCGCGGAACCAGCCATCGCTGGTCCATTCAATCGGCTCGAGCAGTGCCTGGCGGCCAAGCGTGCGGAAGCCGTTTTCGTAAGCGTGGTACACCATCCACCAGTCGCCGCCCGGTCCTTCAATGACCGTGGCGTGGCCGCGCGACCACCAGGGTTCATCCGCGCTGCGGGTGCGCACGATCGGGTTGGCCGGGCAGTCCTGCCATGGCCCGTGGATCGAACGCGAACGCGCCGCGATTACCATGTGGCTGGTCGGCGGGCCTGACGTGCCGCCAACGGCGGTCACCAGGTAGAACCACTCGCCACGCCGGAACAGCTTGGGGCCTTCTGGCGCGAACATCTCCACGACCCAGTCTTCCGGATAGCGCCAGGGGTTGTAGACCTGCTCCAGCTGGCCGACGGTCGACAGGCCATCGTCGGCCAGGCCGATGCGGCGCACGCCGTTGAAGAACAGGTAGCGCTTGCCGTCCTCGCCGACCGCGTGGCCGGGATCGATGCAGCCTTTCAGCTTGAGGTCGAGCGGATCGCTCCACGGCCCGCGGATATTATCGGCATGGATGACGAAGATCGAATCGCCGGCCGGGATGTAGATGAAGTAGCGCCCATTGTGCTTGACCAGGTCCATCGCCCACACGGAGCCGAGTGGCTTGTTCAGCGCCGCGCAGATGGGAGCCCAGTTGACCAGGTCGCGCGAATGCCAGATAACGGCGCCGGGATAGGACAGGAACGACGAGAACGTCATGTAGTAGTCGTCGCCATCCTTCAGGATGGTCGGGTCGGGGTGGTCGCCCGGCACAATGGGGTTGAGGTAGCTGCCATTGCCCAGGTCCGCCTTGCGCTGGCCTTCAATGCCATATGCCGCGCCGCGCCTGGCATCGGGCGCGCAGGCAGCGCTGGCGCCCAACGGCGTGGCGGCGGCGCCCGCACCGGCCAGGGCCAGCTTGAGCAAGCCGCGCCGCCTGGCCGGATCGACCGCTGTTGAAGCTTTCTTCACTTGCCTGCGACCCTGGTAATGGATGGTGCCTTGCGCGACAGTTCGCTGTCGCCATTCACGGTCAGTTTTCCGGCGGCATCGTTCCATTGCAGCCTGGCCACGGTGCCCTTGTTCTTCTCGTAGTCGTACGACACGCCATCGTCGTCGTACAGCGCGAACTCGCCATCCTTGCCTGGATAGACCCGGATTTCGCTGATCGCCTGCTTGCTCGCGGTGGACTGGATGTCGGCGCCCAGCGGCACGATGGAGCCGGCGCGCACGAAGACCGGGATCTGCTCAATCGGCGCTGCCACGCGCACCCAGCGGCCGCCGGCCAGCTTCTCGTTGGTCCAGAAGTTGTACCAGTCGCTGCCTGCCGGCAGGTAGACATCCTTCTCGGTCTGTCCCTGTTCCGTCACCGGGGCGACCAGGAAGGCCGGGCCGAACATGTACTGGGTGCCGATATTGGCCACCTTCGGATCGTTCGGGAAATTCATCCACAGTGGACGCATGAATGGTGCGCCGCTGTCGAACGTCGCCTTGGCCTGGCTGTAGATATAAGGGATCAGCTGGTAGCGCAGGCGGTCGTAGCGCGCCATGACGGTTTCGGCCTGCTGGCCGAATTCCCAGATTTCGGCGTGCTTGCGGTCACCGTGCAGGCGCAGCGTCGGCAGGAAGGTGCCGTACTGGAACCAGCGGGTGAGCAATTCAGGATAGTCGTGGTTCTGGCCAATGGTCGCTTCGGCGCCGCGCGGGTCGAGCAGTGGCGGCTTGGTGGCGCTGGTGCTTTGTGGCAGCCATTGCCAGCCGCCGATGTCGTTGCCCCAGTAAGCGATGCCGGAGGCAGTCATGTTCAGGCCCGTTGGCACCTGGCGCGCCAGCGCTTCCCAGGAAGGATTGATGTCCGAAGACCAGAACAGGGCGCCGGTGCGCTGCGAACCAAGGTAGGCGGCGCGCGACAGGATCAGGGCGCGCTTGTTCGGCTTCCAGGCGCGCATGCCCTGCTGCACGCTTTCCACGTGCAGCAGCGGGAACACATTGTGATAACGGTCGCCGGAACCGATCGAATAGAAGTGGCCATCCGGTACCAGGTCCGGCTCGGTCTCGTCCAGCCAAGGGTAGTCGAAGCCCTGCGACAGCACGTTGTCGCGCATGCGCTCCCAGAACCATTGACGCGCCGCCGGATTGGTGGAATCGATCAGCGCGCCGGCGCGGTCCGAGCGGAAGGGCAGGCCGTCGACCGTCTTGCCGTCCTTGTCCTTCAGGAAGTAGCCTTTCGCGTCCAGCTCATTGAAGTAGCGGCTGGAGGTTTCGAAGCGCGGCCAGACCGAGACGATCGACTGCATGCCCAGGTCGTGCAGTTCCTTGTTCATGGCTGCGGGGGCGGGGAATTGCGCCGGGTCGATATCGAGCTGGCCCATGCGGGTCCAGTAGAACCAGTCGACCACCATCACATCCAGCGGATACTTCTTCTGGCGGTAGGTGTTGGCGACGCGCAGGATTTCCTGCTGGCTTTCGTAGCGGGCCTTGGACTGGATCAGGCCGAAGGCTGCCTTGGGAGGGATCGGCGTTTTGCCTGTCACGCGGGCGTAGCCGGAGTAGATCTCCTCGGGCGTGCTGCCGGTGATGACGAAGAAGCTGACACGCTCGCCCACGTTGGAGGAGAAGGAGGTGCGGCCATTGATGCCGCCAATGAAGCGGGTAGCGGAAGGATTGTCCCACACGATGCCATAGCCTTTGGATGACACCATGAATGGCACGCAAACGGTTTCGCCACCGGGTGCGTCGTACCAGTGCTTGCAGTCGAGCACACGGCCACGCAGGTCGAGCGGGCCGGCCGACTCCTGGTTCTGGCCCATGCCGTAATAGTGCTCGTCCGCCGGCGCGCTGAAGCTGGCGCTGGCCTGGTAGGTTTTCTCGCCGGCGACGGTTTGCGGCGCAAGGTCCCAGCCCGTCATGTCGAGCACCAGCTCGCCCTTGGCGTTGCGCACCTGCAGCGCGACCGGCGCCAGTTGCGGCGCGAAGTATTTTTCCATCTGGCTCGGCACGCGCGGCTGCGGGGCCGGGGCGACGCGCAGGTTCATTGCCGGTGAGGCGAAGGTGTCGCCATCCTTGCCGCCGCTGTGGCGGAAAGCCGAATTGTCCGAGTTCTTCGGCAGGATGCCGTAGCCAGGACCCTTCAGGGCTTCGGCCTTGTCGGCGGCAATCGTGATATGGACCACGTTCGGGCCGTAAGCTTCTACCGAAACCCAGGCGCCATTGCGGTCAAGGGTGGTGATCGGTGCCGCCAGCGCCGATGCCGAGGCGCCCAGCGCCAAAGCGGAAACCGCAGCCGCCAATGGCTTGCGCTTGCAATGCAACTTCATGACATCTCCTGATTATTGTTGAATGAGTTTGTGTTCGAGCAGCCAGTCTTCGGCGCGGCGCGGCCAGTTCGATGCATTGCCGTTACCTGCGCGCATAGCCATGCCGTGGCCGCCGTGCTCGAACACCAGCAATTCGGCCGGCACGTGGGCACGGGTAAGGGCCTGGAAGTACTGGATGCTGTTGTCGGGCGGGACGGCGCCGTCGTCCTGGGAGTGAACCAGCAAGGTGGGGGGAGTCGCGGCGGTAACCTGCTTTTCGAGGGACATCAGCTGCACCAGCGATGCCGGCGGCTTGGCACCGAGCAGTGCTTTGCGCGAGCCATCATGTGTGGCCGGGCCTTCCATCGCGATCACCGGGTACATCAGGATGGCGAAATCTGGGCGTGCGCTGACAGCATCCAGTGCGTTGCCGGTGCGGCCGGCAGGGTGGGCGTACAGGGTGGAGGCGCTGGCTGCCAGGTGGCCACCGGCCGAGCTGCCCATTACGCCGATGCGGTCAGGCGCAACGCCGAACTTCTCGGCTTGCGAACGGACCAGGCGGATGGCGCGCAGCACGTCCTGCAAAGGCGCCGGGTGGCCGTAGTCGGACAGGCGGGACTTCAGCACGAAGGCGGTGATGCCAATGCTGGATAGCCATTGCGCATACTGCCGACCTTCTCGGGTGAAGGAGAGAAATTCATAGCTGCCGCCGGGGCAGATGATGACGGCGGTGCGGGCAGGGCGGTCGAACGAGGCTGGATAGACTGTCAGCGAGGGCTGGCTGATATTGCTGATGCGCTCACCATCGACGCGCTCGGGGCCGGGGTTGGGCCGGGCGTTCGGCACGCCTTCCGGCCACAGGGGCACAACGGTTTCTTGGGCGTGGGCGCCGCAGCCGGCGGCCAGCAACAGCAGGGCCAGTATCCATGCTCGCATAGCTTCTTATCTCCAGTATTTTTTTACAAACCGGACCATCTTTGCAGACTGCGCAAGGTGCCGCAATTACGAAAATCACCGAGCCGGTGAATGATTTACCGCAAGCGCGTAACGCGGGGCGTCATTCCTCCCAGCGCAAGTGGACAACCTTGTAGCCGTTGTCCTTGATGGCCTTGAGCAGGGCCGGCAGCGCCTCGACGGTGGGCGGGTTCGCGTCGTGCATGAGGAGGATGCCGCCGCCGGTTTGCCCAAGCCGCGCCACCAGGCGTTCGACCAGGGCGGCGCTGCGCATGTCGTTCGGCAAGTAGTCGTCAATACCGAGGTCCACCGAGGCTACCGTCACGTTCTTTTCCTTGAGCGCCGCGAGGATCGGTGGCGTCTCCTCGAGGTATGGGAAGCGGTAGGCCGGCGGCGGGCCATCAAATACTTTGGTGAACGCCTGTATTCCCTTATCGAGATCCGCCAATTGCCCGGCTGGTGGCATCGCCCTCAATGATGGATGGGCGAAGCTGTGCAGGGCCGGGGTATGGCCGGCTTGTGCCACACGCTTGCCCAGTTCGGGGTGCTCGGCAAGGTTGGCGCCGGTCATGAAGAAGGTCGCTTGCACGCATTGCGTCGACAGGATATCCAGCACGCGCTCGATCAGGCCGGGCACGGGACCGTCGTCGAAGGTCAGCACCACCTCGCCTTTCTGCAAGGGTAGCGGCCCGTGCTGCACCTGGCCATAAGCCGCGAATTCGCGCTTGAGCGTCAGGGTGCGCGACGTGCCCAG
>Ga0102595_100972_pt1 | contig 10681 bp, 11 predicted proteins | sample Araplaol_mTSA_r2_2_FD_76864 | JGI IMG/M metagenome (GOLD analysis project Ga0102595, IMG submission 76864) | Arabidopsis root microbial communities from North Carolina, USA - plate scrape MF_Col_mTSA_r2 (SPADES assembly) (version 2) | ecosystem: Host-associated > Plants > Roots > Endosphere...
AGTTGCCGTCCTTGTTCTTCAGCTGGGTGTGAGCGATCTTGTTCTTCTTGGCGTAGGCCCATTCCACGTAGCCGATGGCGCCCTTGATACGCTGCACGTTGGCGGCAACACCGTCGTTACCCTTGCCGCCCACGCCGGTTACCCACTTCACAGCGGTGCCGGCACCGATCTTGGTCTTGAACTCCGGGTTCACTTTCGACAGGTAGTCGGTGAACAGGAAGGAGGTGCCGGAGCCGTCAGCGCGGTGCACCACGGTGATTTCAGCGGCTGGCAGCTTCACGCCTGGGTTCAGGGCAGCGATCGCTGCATCGTTCCACTGGGTGATCTTGCCCAGGTAGATGTCGGCAACAACCGGGCCGGTCAGTTTCAACTGGCCTGGAGCGATGCCATCCAGGTTCACTACGGTTACCACGCCACCCATGATGGCTGGGAACTGCATCAGGCCGTCAGCGTCCAGCTCTTCTGCTTTCAGCGGCATGTCGGAAGCGCCGAAATCGACGGTCTTGGCTTTGATCTGCTTGATACCTGCGCCGGAACCGACGGACTGGTAGTTCAGGCCGTTGCCGGTGGATGCCTTGTAGGCTTCAGCCCACTTGGCGTAGATCGGGTAAGGGAAAGTTGCGCCTGCGCCGGTCATGTCCGCTGCGAAAGCGGTCGAGAATGCCATTGCCGCCGAAGCGCCAACAACGAAGGAGGTCAACAACTGTTTCATGCGCATATCAAAGGTCCTTTTCAGGGGTTGGGTTGAATGCTGCGCAGTGTATGACGTCAATATGACAGCTTTATGACACGTCAAAATTAAGTCTAGGACAAGGTCACAAACTTGTCATATTTCTCAAATATACTAATAGTTATGAAAACAGCATTCCTTGATCGGGAGCTGTCACAGCTGGCGTTCAACCGCCGCGTGATGGCCCAGGCAGAAGACGCCACCATCCCAGTGCTCGAACGATTGCGCTACCTGTGCATTGTCAGCAGCAACCTGGATGAGTTCTTTGAAGTAAGGGTGGCCAGCCTGCTGGCTGCCGCCAGCGTCGATGGCGACCTGGGTGACCACCCTGCCCTCGCTGCCACGCTGGAACGGGTCAGCAGCGAGTGTCATGAACTGGTCAAGCGCCAGTACGAAATATTTAATACGGCAGTGTTGCCGGAAATGAAAGCCCAGGGCATCCATATCGTGCGCCACAGCCAGCGCAACGAAGCCCAGCGGGCCTGGGTCAAGGATTATTTTGACCGCGAAGTACGTCCCCTGCTGACCCCGATCGGCCTCGATCCGGCCCACCCTTTCCCTCAGGTAGTAAACAAGAGCCTCAATTTCATCGTTGCACTGAGCGGCAAGGACGCGTTCGGGCGCGGCACCGCCATCGCGATTGTGAAAGCTCCGCGCGTGCTGCCACGCGTGATCCGCCTGCCCGACCATCTATCTAAAGAAGGCGGTGTGTCGTTCTGCCTGCTGTCCTCCGTCATCCACGCCCATATCTCCGAAATGTTTGCCGGGCGCGACGTGATGGCCTATTCCCAGTTCCGGGTCACACGCGACTCCGACCTGTGGGTCGATGAAGATGAAGTGAAAAACCTGCGCCAGGCGCTGAAAGGCGAGCTGCAGGGCCGGGCCTACGGCCGTTCGGTGCGGATCGAGGTGGCAAAGAATTGCCCGCCCGAGCTGTCGCAATTCCTGCTCGACCAGTTCAGCCTGGACCAAAGCCGCCTGTATCGCGTCGACGGCCCGGTGAACATGGTGCGCCTGAACGAAATCGTGGAACAGGCACGACGCCCCGAATTGCGCTTCCCGCCCTTCATCGCCGGCGTGCAGGCCAAGACCGTCAACAATGACATCTTCGCCACCATTCGCAAGCACGACATCCTGCTGCACCATCCGTACCAGAGCTTCCAGACCGTGATCGACTTCATCCGCAGCGCGGCGCTCGATCCGGCCGTGGTGGCGATCAAGCAGACCGTCTACCGCACCGGCATGAACTCGGACCTGATGGAAGCCTTGATTGCGGCAGCCCGCAGCGGCAAGGAAGTCACTGTGGTGGTGGAACTGATGGCGCGCTTCGACGAGGAAGCCAATATCAACTGGGCCGACAAGCTGGAACAGGCTGGCGCCCAGGTCGTGTACGGCGTGGTGGGCCTGAAAACCCACGCCAAGATCGCCCTGGTAATACGCCGCGACGAAGGCGGCCTCGGCTACTACGCCCACCTTGGGACCGGCAACTACCACCCAACGACAACCAAGTTCTATACGGACTTTGGCATCCTGACTCATGCACCTGACCAGCCTGACCAAGCCGCAGCGCATGAACCATATCTGGCTGGCGCCGTTCTCGCTGCAAGACCAGATCATCAAAGCGATACGAAACGAGGCCAAAATCGCAAAATCCGGGCGTCCGGGCCGGATTATCGCTAAAATCAATGCATTAACCGATGAACCGGTGATCCGGGCGCTGTATGCCGCCTCGAAGGACGGGGTCAAGATCGACCTGATCGTGCGCGGCGCCTGCACCCTGATGCCCGGCGTGCCGGGATTGTCCGAAAATATCCGGGTACGTTCCATCATCGGCCGCTTCCTTGAACATAGCCGCATCTATTACTTCCGCAACGACCTGGCCCACGATGTGATGCTGGCCAGCGCGGACTGGATGAACCGCAACCTGCTGCGCCGCATTGAAGTGGCGTTCCCGGTACTGGACCGGGGCCTGAAACGGCGCGTGATTGCGGAGGGTTTGACGCCTTACCTGAAGGATAACTCCAACGCGTGGGAGCTGGATTCGCACGGCCAGTATCACCGCCGCAAAGCACGCGGCAAGCAAAAGGCCTTCAGCGCACAGCAGCACCTGATGGAGTTACTCGGTACGCCGGCCGATGCGCCAGCGGATTGAAGCCTGCTCACGGGAGGAAGCATGGACCTGATCTTGTGGCGCCACGCTGAAGCGGAACCATCCCAGCCCGGGCTGGAGGACCTGGAACGCACGCTCACGCCCAAAGGGCATAAGCAGGCGCGCCGCATGGGCCAGTGGCTTGATTCCGTGTTGCCGGAGAATTGCCGCATCCTGGTCAGCCCTGCCACGCGCACCGTGCAGACCGTGGCGGGACTGGGACGCAAATACAAGATCCATCCCGACCTGGCGCCGGGCGCCGATGCCAGCGACATCCTGAAAGCGGCCAACTGGCCGTCATCGAAAGAAGCCGTGCTGGTGGTGGGCCACCAGCCTACCTTGGGCCAGGCAGCGGCGCTGTTGATGACCGGCGAGGACAGCGATTGGGAGATGAAAAAAGGCGCCGCCTGGTGGTTTGTGCAGCGTGAAGCGGACGATCCATCGAGCTTCTACCTGAAGGCGGTGATGCAGCCCGACCTCGTGACGAAATAGATCTTTATGCTGGGCTTGTAATTGCTTAAATGGATGCTAGAGTTTAATTGTATCAACTCTAGGGAGCAGCCCCCGGAAACGTCGGCTGGTTTGTTATGTGGGTATTGTTCACCATGGGCATATTCGGCGCCATGATCGCGTTAATCGCGTTCGAAATTGTCGCTGAATATCGCGGCGGACATCATAGGTTGGTCGACCGCTACCACGAGTAGCTTTGCGCTTCTGCAGAAGCGAGGCTCCGCAACAGATCCTTCCGGATTCTGGTGTCGGGGCCTTCAGTCTTTTTGGGGTCAGGCAAACAGGTCGAATAGCGAGGAAGTGCCGCCCAGTTGTTCATCTTGCGTGTAGAGCCGCACCAGCGCCTGCGCTTGAACGGTCAGCATTTGCGCCATCGAAGATTTACGGCTTTGCAGGGTATCCACTTCGCGGTCAGCCTGCGCCAACGCCCGCGACACCACGCTACGTTCGCCACCCAGGCTTTCAAGGCGCGAACCCAGCGCATCGGCAAGCCCCCTGCCCTCATTGGTGAAAACCTTGGTCACCGCTTCGGGATTAGCGTTGATCGACGCATTCAGAACTCCACTGTCCAGCTTGAGGCGGCCGTTCGTATCGAACGACAGGCCGGCATTGGCGAGCGCCTCGCTGCTGCCGCCAGCGGTGCGCACCAGCTGGTCCAATTGCGTGCGAACCTGGCTGAGTGCTGGATTGCCGCGCAGCGCGCCTTTGCCCAGGCTATCCAGGCGGTCCTGCAAAGCGTTGAAGCCTTTGACGAAGGCTTCAACATTCTTGGCGATCTGGCTGTTGTCGCGCGCGACGGTGACCGTGGCATCGCCTTCATCAGTCAGGTTGAGCGTAACGCCTTTAATGGCCGATTCCACGCTGTTGTCGGCGCTCTTGATGGTCTTGCCGTCGACCGTCAGGATTGCATCCTGCGCCGCCTGTGTTTGCGATGCCTGGCTGAACAGGTTGCGGATCGTGGTGTCGCCGGCGACCGTGATGTTAAGCTTGTTTGCTTCGCCGCTGGCACTGCGCAGTTGCAGTGCGGTGCCGGTACTGGAGCGCACCAGGCTGGCGTCGAAGCCCGCATCCTTGAGCGCGTCGGCGATGCCTTGCAGGGTGTTGTTGCGGCTATCGATGGTGATGGTCTTGCTGCTGTCGCCAGTGCCAATCCGGATCACGGTCGGCGCGCCGGTGCCGAGCCGCGTATCGGCGGTCTGCGCTTCGGGGCTGATCAGAATTTGCTGCTGGGCCAGTTGGCTGACCTTGACTTCATGAGAACCGACCGCTGCCTCGGCATTGGTTGTTACGCCCAGCACGCTGCCGGCCGAACTGCTGCCACGCGTGCTGAGTCCAGTGCCCGCGAGGCTTTCTGCAATATCCTGGAAGACCGAGAGTGCCGACTGCAATTGTCCCAGGCCCGAGAAACGCGCCTGGGTGAGGTTGATGCTGGCATTGAGCTTGGCAGCGGCACTGCGCTGCGGCGCCAATGTCTGCTCCACCCTGGCCAGCACGGCTTCCGATGGCGTGCCAACGACGCTGGCATTACCCAAGCCCAGCGAAGTGCCGTACATTGTGCTTAGCAAGCTGCTCACATAGTCCATACACTAAGTTTAGCGCATGAACTTGGTAATTGCTCCGGCCGCTTCATTGTCGAGTGGCGCAAAGGTGAATCCGATCTTGAACTCATCGCCGCTGAAGATGCAATTGTTGACTTTACCGCGCGTGTTGACGATTTGTGGCTTGCCATCAACAAGCATCTCGAACACGATCTGGCCATTGGCGCCCACCTGCACTTTATGCTCGGAGGTCAGGGAGATGCCTGCCAGGCCGAGGTCGAAGGTACGCGCAGCCATCGGACCGCCGCCATCCATCACGATCATTGCCCGCACGCGCAGGATTTTACGGGCGCCTTGCCTTGAATCGACTAACAATTTCTAATCCGGTTTCTGGTTGGAATCGAGTCTGCTATTGTAGCCAATATTTCGCAAAAATCTATATTACTGGAGCTCGCGCAGGCGGTTGAATGCGTCGTCGATACGCTCGACCGCGATGATGGTCATGCCCTCGATCGGCTGCTTGGGCGCATTGGCTTTCGGGATCATGGCGATCGAGAAGCCGAGCTTGGCTGCTTCGCGCAGGCGCTCCTGGCCGCGCGGCGCCGGACGGATCTCACCGGCCAGGCCGACCTCGCCAAAGACCACAAAGCCGTTCGGCAGTGCCTTGTTGCGCATCGAAGAGTTAATCGCCATCAGCACCGCCAGGTCGGCTGCCGGTTCGGTGATCTTCACCCCGCCCACGGCGTTGATGAATACATCCTGGTCGAATGCCGCAATGCCGGCGTGCCGGTGCAGGACGGCCAGCAGCATGGCCAGGCGGTTCTGTTCCAGGCCAACCGACAGGCGGCGCGCGTTGGGCAGGTGGCTGGTGTCGACCAGGGCCTGCACTTCCACCAGCAGCGGGCGCGTGCCCTCCTGCGTCACCATCACGCAGGAACCGGGCACCTGGTTCTCGTGCGAGGACAGGAACAGCGCCGAGGGGTTCGAGACGCCCTTCAGGCCCTTCTCGGTCATCGCGAACACGCCCAGTTCATTGACAGCACCGAAGCGGTTCTTGATGGCGCGCACCAGGCGGAAACTGGAATGGTTGTCGCCCTCAAAATACAGCACGCAGTCCACAATGTGCTCCAGCACGCGCGGGCCGGCCAGCGAGCCTTCCTTCGTGACGTGGCCGACCAGGATGATGGTGGTGCCGCTCATCTTGGCGACGCGGGTCAGTTGGGCCGCGCACTCGCGCACCTGGGCCACCGAGCCGGGCGCCGAGGCCAGGGCATCCGAATACAGGGTCTGGATCGAGTCGATCACCGCCACCTGCGGCTTCAGGTCGGCCAGCGTACCGAGGATTTTCTCGAGCTGGATTTCGGCCTGCAGCTTGAGGTCCTTGGCGTCGACCGCCAGGCGCTTGGCGCGCAGCGCGATCTGGGCGCCGGATTCCTCGCCGCTGACATACAGCACGCTCTTGACCTTGGACATATTGGCCAGCGCCTGCAGCAGCAGCGTCGATTTGCCGATGCCGGGGTCGCCGCCGATCAGGACCACCCCGCCCGCCACCAGGCCGCCGCCCAGCACGCGGTCGAATTCTTCAATGCCGGTGCCGAAGCGCGGCACGTCCAGCGCTTCGATGTCCTGCAGCGACAGCACCGGCGCGGTCTGCGCCAGCGACTGGTGCTGGGCTTGCGAGAAGCGGTTGGCGCCCGCGGTTTCGATCACGGTTTCCACCATGGTGTTCCACTGCTGGCAGGACGAGCACTGGCCGGTCCATTTGCTGCTGATGCCGCCACACTCGCTGCAGGTGTAATTGGTCTTTGCCTTGGCCATCTGCTTACGCCTCGACTACGTGTACACGCGGCGCCAGGGCGCACATCAACTCATAGCCGATGGTGCCGGCCGCCGTTGCCACGTCATCGATCGGCATGCCCTCGCCCCACAGCACGACCTTGCTGCCGACGCGGGCGTTCGGCACATTGGTCAGGTCGACGGTCAGCATGTCCATGGACACTCGGCCAACCAGGCGTGTGCGCACGCCATCCACCAGTATCGGCGTATCGACCGGCGCGTGGCGCGGATAGCCGTCCGCATAACCGCAGGCCACCACGCCGATGCGCATGGCCTGCTCGGCCTTGAAGCGGCTGCCGTAGCCTACGTAGTCGCCGGGACCGATTTCCTGCACGCCGATCAATTCACTGGTCAAGGTCATGGTCGGCTTCAGGCCGAATTCTTCGGCAGTCTTGCCGCCGGGCGTGCCGCCATACAGCATGATGCCGGGACGAATCCAGTCCGTTGCCAGGCCGGCGCCCAGGTCGGGCATGTGCAGGATGCCGGCCGAATTGCACAAGCTGCGCGGGCCGGGCAGGCCGGCCGTGCCTTCATTGAAGCGGCGCACCTGCTCCGCGAGCGGCATACACGGATGGTGCAGTTCGTCGGCGTTGGCAAAATGGGTCATCAGGGTAATCGTGCCAACGTGCGGGATGGCGCGCAGGCGGGCATGGGCGGCAGCATATTCGCCCGGCTTGAAGCCAAGGCGGTTCATGCCGGTGTTCATCTTCAGGTGCACATTGATTGGACGTGCCAGCGCGGTGCGCTCCAGCATTTCAAGCTGCTCGATGCAGTGAACGGCGCCTTCAATACTATGTTCCGCCATCGACAGCAAGTCTGCGGAGTCGAACCATCCCTCTAAAAGAAGAATGGGCTTGGTCCAGCCCATCGCGCGCAGGCGCACGGCGTTGTCCGGCTCAATCAGCGCCAGGCCGTCTGCGGCGGCAAAACCGCGCATGCCGCGTTCCAGTCCATGCCCGTAAGCGTTGGCTTTGACCACGCCCCAGGCCTTTGCGCCCGGGGCGCAGGCTTTTGCGCGCTCCAGGTTATGTTGCATTGCAGCGAGATGGATGTGCGCGACGATTGGCCTTGGCATGACAAAAAACCGGTGAAGAAGAATGGCGCATTTTACCGTTTGTGCCGTGTATATGCAGGGCGAAATCTTTGGAAACCTTACTTTCCATGGTATAAAGCATCCCGAGATAATTATCGGGCGTCCTGAATGAATCGTGGTTTTTATACCATCATGGCCGCGCAGTTCTTTTCGTCGTTGGCAGACAATGCTCTGCTCATCGTAGCGATCGACCTGCTGGTGTCCATGCAAGCTCCCGCCTGGGTTACACCCTTGCTGAAGCTGACTTTTGTGCTGTTTTACGTGCTGTTGGCAGCATTTGTAGGCGCCTTCGCTGATGCCCTGCCTAAAGGCCGGGTCATGTTCATTTCCAACCTGATCAAGATTTTCGGCTGCGCGCTGATTTTCTATCACGTGCATCCGCTGGCCGCCTATGCGGTGGTGGGCTTCGGCGCGGCAGTCTATTCGCCGGCCAAGTACGGCATCCTGACCGAACTTCTGCCGCCGGAAAAACTGGTAGTGGCCAATGGCTGGATCGAGGGCCTGACCGTCAGCTCCATCATCCTCGGCATCGCCATGGGCGGCGCGCTGATCGGCGGTCCGGTATCCAGGGCACTGTTCAATTTCGATTTCCCGGGCATTGATACCGGCCTTGATACAACCAGCGAAATCGCGCTGGCCGTCGTCGGCGCGACCTACCTGCTGGCGGCCATCTTCAACCTGCGCATTCCCGATACCGGCTACGTCTACGAACACCAGGAGCGCAATCCCCTGCGCCTGATTACCGAGTTTGCCGGCTGCTGCAGCATTCTGTGGCGCGACAAGCTGGGCCAGATTTCACTGGCGGTGACCACGCTGTTCTGGGGCGCCGGCGCGACGCTGCAATTTATCGTGCTGGAATGGGCCAAGCAATCGCTGGGCATGACGCTGGATAAGGCGACCAGCACCATCGCGGTGGTAGCGGTCGGCGTGGCGCTGGGTGCAGGCATGTCGGCACGTTTCATCACGCTGCGCAAGTCGCTGTCGGTCATTCCGCTGGGTGTTGCGATGGGCATTATCGTCATGGGCATGATCTTCGTGCATGACGTGCGCCTGGCCTACCCGCTGCTGCTGATCGTCGGCCTGCTGTCGGGCTTCTTCGTGGTGCCGATGAACGCGCTGCTGCAGCATCGCGGCCACGTTCTGATGAGCGCAGGCCATTCGATCGCGGTGCAGAACTTCAATGAGAACCTGTCGATCCTGACCATGCTGGCGGTGTATTCGCTGATGGTGAAAATCCATATCAGCCTGAATGCGATCATCGTGCTGTTTGGCCTGTTCGTCGCCGGTTCGATGCTGGCCATCATGCGCCTGCATGCAGCCAACCAGCGCAAGCACGATTCGCTCGGCCTGATCGGCGAGCACAAGCATTGATCTAGGCGGGCAAAGCCCCGCCACTGCGGCGCGCCTGGGCACGGGCGCGCCAGTCTTCCGGCACTACAAAGCCGCGTTCCATCTCTTCCAGCCAGCCCCCCTCTTCCCGCACCGTTGCGACCAGCACCGGGCTTGGGTCAGTAACGAATTTCTCAGCCAGGACATCCAGCAATGCCGCGCGCGTGAGCGGCGCTGGCGTCGGCGCGCTTTCGCTGCGCGCGGCCGGCGTGCGCAGGGGTGCCAGCCACTGCAGGCGCGGCATCACAATGAACTGCTCGCCTTGCGCGGCGGCCTGTTCGCTGATGGTCCGCCAATGGCCGCGGCAGTGGTCAGGCGAGATGCCTTCAATTTGCGGCGCGGCTTCGGTGGCGTGGTAAAACAGCCAGCCTTTGACCAGGGCCTGGGCCTTGGTGACCGGTGCCGGCGCGACCTTTTGCGCAATGGGATGCAGGGACAGCTGCAACTGGGCATTGAAGATCTTGCGCATCTTCAGGCCAAGCGTATCGGCGAGATTGGGGCCGACGAGGCGGTTGTAATTGCCGTGATCCGGGTCGCCGTCGAGCAGGTAAAACTTGGTGGCGAATTCGATGTGGCGCAGGTTTTCACTACCGTCCTCACGCAGGAGGAAGTCGAATTCGCCGATGGTGCCATTCTTGCCGTCGCGGACTTGCAGGCCATGGGCGGCCAGCGCACCTTGCTGGGCGAAGTAGAAGGCCATCAACTTTTCGGCGTACAGGCCAAGGCGGGAGTAGAAACGGTTACCGAGGGCCGCGTCAAGCGGCGACGGATCGGCATCAAGGTCGTCCAGCCAGTTGGCCACGGCCGGCGTGATGGGGCCCAGCGTGGCGATCTTGCCCTGCCAGTGCGGACTGTCCGGATCGAGCAGGTCGGGCGAATCGAGCAGCCACGCCAGCGCGCGAACGTGGGGCCGCGCGAGGTGGCCCCATTTGCGGTGGAATGTCCTAGCGTCGGCCGGCATGGGCGGCTTTGGCAAGGCACAAGTCCTGCCATGCCTTGGCCTTTTCTTCCGGCTTTTTCAGCAGATCGGCCGGGTGATAGGTGGCCACGACCGGCACGCTGCCGTGCAACATGATGCGGCCGCGCGCAGCGCCGCCCAGCAGGCCTTTGCCGGTCGTATGACCGAAGGCGACGATGACTTTCGCCTGCGTCAGCTCCAGCTCGCGCTGCAGGTATGGGCGGCAGGCTTGCAGTTCTTCGGCGCCAGGCGCGTTGGGGGCGTGGCACTTCACCAGGCTGGTGAGGTAGGCGCCCTTTTCCGTTGTCTGGCCGACGGCTTTCAGCATATTGTCGAGCAGGTGGCCGGGGTCGCCGGCGAACTGGTAGCCTTCGCTGTCTTCCGCCTGGCCTGGCGCGGTGTCGAGGGCGATCCAGGTCGCCTGTTCGTCGCCACGGCCAGGAATCGCTTGCTGGCGGGTCTCGCAACGGCCGCAGCG
>Ga0102595_101482_pt1 | contig 10640 bp, 14 predicted proteins | sample Araplaol_mTSA_r2_2_FD_76864 | JGI IMG/M metagenome (GOLD analysis project Ga0102595, IMG submission 76864) | Arabidopsis root microbial communities from North Carolina, USA - plate scrape MF_Col_mTSA_r2 (SPADES assembly) (version 2) | ecosystem: Host-associated > Plants > Roots > Endosphere...
GAAATCACCATCGCCAGCAATATGAAGGATATGTTCCGTGACATCGTCGGCATCGGCACCGATACCCTGGTGCGCGGCACCAAGAACACCGGCTCGATCCTGATTGAAAAGATGGTGGTTGCTGGAAACTAAATATTTCCATACACTGTTTCCAAACAACCCCCTAAGGAGACAGTACGTATGGAACGTCGTTCCTTTATCAAAAAGGCGGCAGCGGGTGCCGGCGCAGGAGTTATCGCCGCACCAGCCATCGCTGCCGAACTGCCTGCCATTAACTGGCGCCTGGCATCCAGCTTCCCAAAATCCCTCGACACCATTTACGGTGCAGCCGATACGTTCACCAAGCGCGTATCGCAACTGACCGGAGGTAAGTTCAACATCCGCGTGTTCGCGGCCGGCGAAGTGGTGCCTGGCCTGGGCGTGCTGGACGCGGTGCAATCCGGCACCGTCGAATGCGGCCATAGCGCCTCGTACTACTACTACGGTAAGGACGCAACGTTCTCCTTCGACTGCGCGGTGCCGTTCGGCCTGACGTCGCGCCAGCAGACCGCCTGGTATGACCAGGGCGGCGGCAAGGAGCTGCTGCGCGCCTTCTTCAAGGACTACGGCATCATCAACTTCATCGCCGGTAACTCGGGCACCCAGATGGGCGGCTGGTTCCGCAAGGAAGTTAAATCCGTGGCCGACCTCAAAGGCACCAAGATGCGTATCGCCGGCCTGGCCGGCAAGGTGATGGAGCGCCTGGGCGCCGTGCCGCAGCAGCTGGCTGGCGGCGACATCTATCCTGCGCTGGAAAAGGGCACTATCGATGCGGCGGAATGGGTCGGTCCTTACGACGACGAGAAGCTGGGCTTCTACAAGATCGCGCCGTACTACTACTACCCGGGCTGGTGGGAGGCAGGTGCTTCCTTCACTCTTTACGTCAACATCAAAGAGTTTGAGAAGCTGCCGAAGGAATACCAGGCCGCGCTGGAATGCGCTTCCTACGAGGCTCACGTCGTGATGCAGGCCGAGTATGACTTCAAGAACCCGACCGCCCTGGGCCGCCTGCTGAAGAACGGCGTCAAGCTGCGTAACTACTCGCCGGACATCATGGATGCCGCCTACAAGGCGACCATGGAGCAGATGAATGAAGAGGCTTCCAAGAACGCCAAGTTCGCCAAGATCTACGAACCGTGGAAGCGCTTCCGCAGCGACCAGAACCAGTGGGCCTCGATCGCAGAGTCCACCATTCAGAACTACCTGATCAAAGCTGGGCGCAGCAAGTAATCAAGGCAAGCGCCGAAAAAAAAATGCCGTTCAGTGCAAACTGAACGGCATTCTTGTTTTGGCGGCTAGCTTAGCGGCCTTCCATCGCGGCCAGTGCCAGTTTCAGGGCGACGTCAGGCGCCTTGCCCGCTTTGACGTATTCGTCTTTGCGGTCCATTACCCAATCGTACAGTTCCTGTCGATACCACGCCGAGCCAGGGTTGAGCGACTGGTACTTGGTCTGGGCGCGGGCTAGCGCATCTGCGTAGATCTGCTCAGCGGCGTTTGCCTGCACTGCGGGCGCAGGTGCAGGTGCAAGCACGGGCGCAATTGCAGGCGCAGGCATCGGCACGGATGCCGGCATCTTCGCCGCTGGCGCTGCTGGCGCGGCCGGCGGCGCCACGACGGCAACCTTCTTCGCAGCTGGAGCAACTGGAATGGCGAGCGGCGCCACGACTGCAACCGGCTCGGCCACGGGAGCGGCGACCGGTTGGGCAGCGGGGACTGGCGATACTGCGGTGTCGGCAACCGGGGCCGGAACCATCACTGCCGTCGACTGCGCCGAGCGCTTGGCCGGCGCCGCCGCCTTCTTGTCGTTGCGTGGCGCTGCAGTTGCCTCGGCGACGGGAATCGTAGCGTCACGGCCTGTATATTTAGGCGAACGCGGACCATACAGCATGCCTTGCGGACCACCACCCCTCAGCAAAAGACCGTTGGTCTTGGCGGCAATTTCGTGGCTGCGCTTGTTGGTTGAATTCACGATTTGCGTGACTGCGGCCTGGACCAGGGCAGTGAGGAGATCATTGCTAGTCCCGCCGGTGTCAATGACAGTCGCTCTACCATCCCACAAGAGCGCCTTGGTTTTCAAATCCACCAGTCGCGCACCGGCTGACACTTCAGTAACGCTGCTGAGAAGTTGGTAGGTGCTGCCGTATCTGTCCACCGTCATGTACAAAGCTGCATCGGCGCCGAAAATTTCGCGCAATTTTTCCGGAGCGACATTGTGAATGTCCGCCGGAGTCGTCAAGCCGTTTTGTTTGAAGGTCTCGTTGACCAGGGCAACGGGCAGGACGTAATAGCCAGCTTCGGCTAAAGGATAGGTCACCGTCGAATATACGCTTTCGGTCGCACCGACTTCGAGCGAATTATTCAGTGGCGGCAGCACGAGGATCGAATGCGGATTGCTGGCTTCGAATGCCCGGTAGTCGTAGGGTTTTGCTTTTTGTGTCGCGCAACCCACTACGAATACGACCGGCGCGAGTAAGGCGGCTAACTTAAGAACTTTTTTAACCATTTCAATTGCTTCCCTTGCTCATGGATTCCAGCAAGCGGTCCATATAGATTGTCGATTCCGGGAACAGTCGTTTTTCTTCCTGGAATTCAGCCGCGACCAGATCATTTCGGCCGACCATCGAATACAGCATGCCAAGGTGGGCGTGGAAACCAGGCGGCGGCTTCCTGCCGAGGGTGTTGATGCGCCGCAAATCCTTCTCCAGCACTGCAATTTGCTCGTTCGGGCTCTCGCCCTTGAAATGCTGGTACACCTGGGGCTGGTACGAGCCCCACTGGTAAAGACCTGGCTGCGAAGTACGGCAGCCAGCGAGCACGCCGGCTGCGAGCATCACGACGGATGCTTTGACGAAGATATGTTTCATGCCCAGCCTGACCCTTATTTCGCGAGGTTCAGTGCGCCGTTGTCGACGCCATTGACCAGGTGATCCACCGCTTCGCGCATGGCCAGGTCGAGCACTTTGCCGTTGAGGGTAGCGTCGTAGCTTGCAGTGCCGCCGGTGCCGAGAATTTCGCGGTTCGACAGGCTGAATTCACCAGCACCGCGCGCCGTGTAAACCACTTCCGACGTGTTGATATTGACCACGTTCAGGGTCACCTTGGCGTACGCAATCTGGGTCTTGCCGCGTCCAGCGATGCCGAACAGCTGTTTGTCGCCGACTTCCTTGCGGCCGAATTCGGTGACGTCGCCGGTCACGACGAAGTCAGCACCCTTGATGGACTGGCTTTGGCGTTTGTACTCGGCTTCCTGCTTCAACTCTTGCATGTTGTCGCGGTCCAGCACGTTGAAGCGATTGGTTTCTTGCAAATGCGAGATCAGGATGGTTTTGGCCTGGCTGCCGAGGCGGTCGACGCCATCCGAGAAAATGCCGCGCTGGAAACTGGAACGGTTGTCGAAGCGACCTACTGCGATCAGGCTGCGAGGGCCGGAGTAAGGGCGGTGGGCGCTGGCCACGGTTGGGACTTCGAGGCTTCGCGAGCTTTCAGTCGCGCAGCCGAGCAGGGTCGAAGTAAGGCATGCGCCGACCAACAGCGCGCGAGTAGGGAACACACCCATTTAGAACTCCATGAGAAATCGCTTGGCCATGCTGAAAAGTTGACAAAGCGACAGTTGGTGGTGAATTAGAGAATTATACGTTACTTTTCTTGTAACTTAGAACTTTGCTGTCTCGATTCTGCGTCAAGGCGGAAGAATATCATGTTGCCACAAGGAAAAAATGCGCGGATTCTCACACCTTGGTAAAGAGCTTTGGCACGTTAGTACTCACCACTCCCGTCTCGATTGGAATTAGCGGGCACGACCGCGAGCCTGGCGAAGGATTCCGACTTCATGATCAGGACCGTGCCGAGGGCAAGTTGAAAGAGGATAACTGCCATGTCCACCTTCGCGTCTAAATTGAATGCATCAATGGCTGGTGTGACGGTCGTAACAGCGACCATGCGAAAGACGTACCATGCTGCCGTTGGCAATGTCTTTACAATCATCCACAGACCAAGCAAACAGGCGCCGACACGTGCGACCTCGAAGCCGCCTGCAGATATCGCATTGGAGTGGTTCGTACGTGGCAGGAGTCGATGTGCCACGGTCATAGGCAGGAACCAGAGAACAGATGCTACGAGCAGGTAAGCCATCGCCATCGCCATTCCCAAACCCCTTGGCGCGCCATCGGGCATGGTGGTGCTGAAAAGGGTAACCATGGTGCCCACGCTCGTCAGCATGAGCCACAGGGCGAATAGTCGGGCTCCAATTCCTACGATTTGTTGCGGTGTCATGTTGTGGGATTTACCTTCAAGGGGGCTAGTATGGGGATTTCCCGCCGCGCACCAGATCTTCGATCTTAGCGATGGGAATAAAGAATCTGTAAACGTATGGATTGATGAAATTCTTCATCCGTCCGCGTTCACTCGTCCGCTCATCGAATCCTGGCCCTGTGGCTCGGATCGACATCCTGTCTTCCTTTATGTGGCTGTCGTACATGACAATAAAGCCTCTCCATCGAGCAATGGCATATCCACCTGCGTATATTGCGGCGGCGAAGAAGGCAATGGCGGCTAATTTGGATCGCAACATATTTCTAGATCGATGTACCAGCATAACATCCTGCTCAAAGGAAAAAGCAAAGAGGCGCTTGCCAGCCGCGCGTCTCCAGCCGGCATTCTCCTGCTGGCGCCGTTTTCATCGCGCGCTGCTACCGCTCTGGCTGAATTTCGGCACGGCTGCATGCGGCGGCCATCGGTGCACCCCTCGATTGGACGCTGACTACGCCCCCGACTCTGCCCAGACCAGGTTCCACAGGTGGCCGTCCAGGTCTTCAAAACCCTGGTCGTACATGAAGCCGTGGTCTTCTGGTGGGTGGGGAATGCGGGCGCCGGCGGCGGTGGCTTTGTCGATGAGGGCGTCGACTTCTTCGCGACTATCGCAGCACAGGCAGGCAACGAATTCGTTGGCTTCCTTTGCCTGCACGACGGGCTTGTTGATCAGGGACTTGAAGAAAGTCTCGGTCGTCAGCATGGCCTGGATCTTGTCGCCGACGATGTTCATGAAGGCTGCGTCGTCGCCGCTAAATCGATCATTGAAAGTAAAGCCGAGGGCGGAGAAGAAGGCTTTGGACTTGGCCAGGTCTTTTACCGGCAGGTTGAGGATGATTTGTTCTTTCATGGCAGTTCCTTGCTTAAAGTGGAGTGATGAAGCTGAGCTTCACTCCTACGACGAATGAGGCAGCACAAAATCGACACGCTTTGCTCATCCTCCACAGCCGTCTGCATTCGAAAACTTTTCGGACGTCGTCCAGCCCCGCTTACCCGCGTTATTCTCGACCTGCTTCCACCAGGTCATTTTTGCGTCTTTTCCATCCACGCCGGGCATTGTCGCAAGGTCAGTGCCGCTTGAGTAGACCTTACCTTTAAACCAGAAACGGTAGGTGCCTTCTCCCAGGGGAGCGAGCATGTATATCTTGTCGCCGCGCCTGAGCGACAGTTGCGGCTTGTCGATGCCTTTGATGTAGCCATCCTGAACGGATTTGTCGATTAGAACGACGCCTGCTTTTTCCGTGACTACTACGCCGGTGAGCGCGCGGAATTTCTCGTGCTTGTGCAGGTGAAAAACCACGGGGGATTGATAGCTGCGGCTTTCGTGCACCGGAATATCTTCATCGGCAATCCAATCTCGATACTCGCAGCATTCAAAAGGACAAACTCCCCAGTTTTCATAGTTCGCTGGAGGCCGCTCCTGCGCAGCGGCAAGCGGGCCGGCAAGCATAAAGGGGAGGAAGGTGAAGAAGGACAATGGGCGCAAGTTGTTCCCTTAATTTTTTCGCGACTCAGCCCAGCATATCATTTTGCCCAAACAAAAAATGCATGGATTCTCACTCCGCCTGCCCGAGGAAGCATGTAAGCAGGGCGCGAGAAGCGGCCGTCATCCGACGCTGCGGCGTGTAGATCAGCGAGAAGGGACGGCTTCTGCCATTTAGTTCAGGCAGTACTTCGACCAGTACCCCGCGTTTCAGCCGGTCTTGTGCGATGAAGCGGAAGGTCTGGCAGATGCCGAGTCCCGCTTCCGCCAGAGATACGGTTCCCAAGGCATCGTCCGTTACCTGTAGCGCCGACTCCGGCGGCCAGTCCAATTCTTCGCCATTGCGTATGAATTGCCAGGGAAAGGAGCGACCGGTGCTGGGCAGCAGGAAAGTCAGGCATTCATGCTGTGCCAGTGCTTCCAGGTTGCGGGGCAAGCCGCGGCGCTGCACATACGTTGGCGAGCAAACCAACACCAGTTCGGCGTCTTCCAGTTTGCGGGCGATCATACCGCTGTCTTTCAGCGCGCCCTGGCGGATTGCGAAGTCGAAATTCTCCGCGGCCAGGTCGACATTACGGTTGGTGATATTCAATTCGACGCGTACCGCGGGATAACGCTCGGCGAATTGCTGCAGCAGGGCGGGCAGGCGGTAATGGCCGAAGGTGGTCGGGGCGCTGATGCGGATACGGCCCGTCACTTCACCGCCCTCGGCTTGCACCGCGCGCTCGGCGTCGTCGATCAGCAAGAGGGCGGCCCGGGTCTGTTCCAGGTACAGGCGGCCGGCGTCGGTCAGGCCCAGGCTGCGGGTGGTCCGGCGCAGCAGCTGGGTGCCGAGGCGCTTTTCGAGCCGCGCCAGCGCGCGGCTAATCACCGAGGGTGTGGTTGACATGGCGACGGCGGCTGCCGTCAGTGAGCCGCGCTCCACAACTGTCACATAGGTTTCGACATCGCTCAGGTGGTCGTATTTGCGGCTCATTATTGCCTTTAAAGGAAAAATGGTTTGGCTGGCAGGTAGTTTATCGCCGTTGGAGGTTTGAATAAAGTAGCGCCATCAACTTCCCAAGGAGCTAACGATGTTCAAGAAATTCACCGCAATCGCCCTCGCCGCCGCTGCAATGAGCGTCAGCGCAGCCCATGCCGGCAATGTGCTGGTCGTCTTGTCCGATGAAGCCACGCTGGACCTGAAAGCCGGCAAAACCTTCCAGACCGGCTTTTACCTCAATGAGCTGATGCAGCCAGTGAAGATGCTGCTGGACGCCGGCCACACCGTTACCTTCGCCACCCCGACCGGTAAAGCGCCGACCCTGGACAAGGGCTCGGTCAACCCGATGTTCTTCGGCGGCGACCAGGCCGCGCTGGAAACTCACCGGAACTTACTGGAACAGCTGCGCCTGACCGACAGCGCCAACTCCCCGGTCATCAGCCTGGCGCGCGTTGAGCAGCAAGGCTACGGCAAATACGACGCCGTCTACGTCCCAGGCGGCCACGCGCCGATGCAGGACTTGCTGACTAGCCCCGCACTGGGCAAAGTGCTGGCTGCCTTCCACCAGGACGGCAAGACCACCGCCCTGGTGTGCCACGGCCCGATCGCGCTGCTGTCGGCCATGCCGGACGCCAAAGGCTTCGCCCTGAAGATGGCGCAAGGCGCGACACCAGCGCAGCCGAAGTGGATCTACTCCGGCTACAACGTGACCGTGTTCACCAACGATGAAGAAGAAGCGTCCAAAGGCCAACTGGGCGGCGGCGAGATGAAGTTCTACCCGGAGACCGCGCTGGTAAAGGCTGGCCTTAAATTCTCCAAGGCCGGCAACTGGCAAGGCAATATGGTGACCGACCGCGAACTGGTCACCGGCCAGAACCCGGCCTCGGCTCCGCTGGTGGGCAGGGAATTGCTGGCGCGCCTGCAAAAGTAATATGATGGGCGCATGAGCTATGCGCCCAACCCTGAAGGACTGCGCTCCGCCTTTGCTGCGGAGCGTTTTACGTTTGATGAGACCACCATACAGTTCGCGCTGGCCGAAGGCGGCGGACTAGCCGTCGGCAATGGCAAAATCGCCGCCGGCGATGCGCAAGCCGATCCCGCGCCGTCCCCGTTCACGCAATGCGTGCCGAACGGCGAATACCCGGTGACGCTGGCGCTGGCCCGCTTCGAGAATGGCGAAGAACGCATCGCCTATGCGCGCGTGCTGCTGGACGATGCGCCCGCTGCCCATTGGTACCCCGCTCTCACCGCCGACCAGGACGCGCGCACGCTGAAAGACGGTGAAATTTTCGGCTATGCCGTGGAGTCCGGGACCGCCTGCTTCGCCAGCGGCGAGAGCCGCGTCGAATTTACCGTCGGCGCCGGCAATCGAAACTACGCATCCTACTTTGCTTACGATTCCAGCGGCCGCGCCGTGGCGCTGGTCACCGACTTTGCCTTGGTACCGGGCATTCGCGACCTGCCCGGCCCGCGCGGCAACTGGTGGCATCGACTGCTTTTCTTCTGGAAGTGACAATCTGCCAGATTTAAAAGGCATGCCGCCGGGTAAGATAGCGGTATGGATAATCTTTCGACCAATGAACGCGTTTTATGGCATGGCGTCCCGCGCCAGGGCCTGATGCTGCGCGGGGCCGACGTGCTGATGATTCCATTCAGTTTGCTGTGGGGCGGATTCAGCGTTTTCCTGGAATACACCGTGATGCGCTCAGACGCGCCGATGGTGCTGCGCCTGTGGAGCATTCCCTTTGTGCTGATGGGCGCCCATATGGTTGGCGGCCGCTTCGTGCTCGAGGCCTGGCAGCGCGCCAAGACCGATTATATGGTCACCAACGAGCGCATCATCATCCGCTCCGGCATTTTCCGCCGTCGCGTGCAAACCATTGAGCTGCGTACGCTCGGCGAATTCGCGCTGACGGAAATCGGCAAAGGCGAAGGCACTATTTCGTTCGGCGTATCGCAGGCGGGCAACCGCTTCAGCGGCCTGGCGGCCTGGCCGGGCGACGACACCGTCCCACGCTTCGACACCATCGCCGATGTGCGCAAGGTGTATGAGATCATTCGCAGCGCGCACTTCGCGGCCGGTCACACGCGACCATTCGGGCAACGCCTGGGGTAAGCGCAGCGCCTGTCCAGCGAGCAAGCCGCAAGCCAATGCGGTGAAAGTTAGCTTCATGATCGGCTCCGTAAGGCCACACGATCGATGAAGATCGCAGCACGGCCTATGCGGAGGCGCAAAACTGGCAAGTTCAAACGGCCGCAACTAACATGAAACATGGTCAGCAAACGACAAATCGAGCGCCTGCCAGCGCTGAATTTCGAGCCGGAAGTCGCTTCGCCGATCGTGCCGCCGCACCTGCGCGCACCTGGCCAGCCGGGCTATCCGCAAGCGCGCCAACTGGAGCGGCTGCGCCGTAAGCGCGTTACCTGCCTGCGTCAGCTCAACCGCAAATGATTACAGTTCGATGATGCTCGCGCCGCGGTCGTGCGTGCGTATGAATTGCTCGATGCCATCCACGGTCACAGTGTCGAAGTGCCCGCGCAGGCGCTGGCCTGTCGGGTGGTCGTCGAATGCGACATTGGCACGGAACAGGCGGGCACCAACGCGTGCACCCAGGCCGACGTCCACACCGACAGGGCGGAAGCCAACGTGGTTCAGCCACTGCTGCCCCTCGCTGCGCGTTTCCACTGTTCCCTGCGGCGCACTGGCTGCCGCCAGCATCTCCAGCGCCCACTGGTTGGAGTTCTGGTAGCGCGTGGAGAAGGCATAGGCCAGCATGCTGTATTTTGGCTCGTGCAATCGCTGCGGCGTGCGGGTGGCCAGCACCTCCGCCAGGCGCTGCTGCACTTCGGGCGAGGGCAAAATCAATTCCGCTTTGTATTGAGACAGTCCACTGAGGAAGAAGTTACCCAGGCCGTCGTTGTACAGCGCCGAATCCGCCGTGCCGCAGTCGTTCAGCAACTGCACCACCACCCAGCGCCCAGCCGGATGATCGCGCCAAGCAAATCCGGCATGGGAATAACGCAGGCCATACTGCGAAAGGTTCTGTCCCGCGCGCGCAATGATTGCGACCTGCGCGCCGCTGGCATCGAGTGCCTGCATGCTGCGCTGGGCCAGGTCCAGCGAGCGTTGGACTTCGTCCACCGTCATCGGTTTTGGTTCGCAATTCTGGCCGGCGTGGGCGGCCGCTGCGGCGCCAAGCAGCATGGCTGCAAAGATGCGTTTCATGACTCAGCTCACGCGGCTATGGTGCATCAAGGCCTTGCCCGCCTCATTCGGAATGAAGGCGATGACCTGGCCCGACACGACCAGCGCGGCGCCGGCCGACATCGCAACCACGCTGACCGTAGTGCCGGCGGCCACCGACACGCCTTCCAGCGCCTTGCCGCTGAATTGCACGGTGGCCTTGCTGCCATCCCCGACAGCCTTCAGCACCACCACCACGCTTTCACCCACCACTTCGACGGATTCCACCACCAGCGCGCCAGCGCCGGACACCGTCAACACGGAACCGGTGACCACCACGGCCGACAGGTCGCTCACACCTTTACTCAGCGTCTGCGAATCGCCTTCCGCCATGCTGGCGTTGCAGGCCATCGCCAGCATGGCGGCGATCAGGATGCGCTTCATTTTGACCTCCCTTGAATGAAAGTGCGGCAATCTTGTCGCTGCCTGGCGCGCGGAGCAATCGCGATCCGCACTGTAGTGCCGGGCCATGCTGGTGGTATCATAATTCGATACTAATTATCGGAATTGCATCCATGTCCAACGTCAGCCGCCTGGTTGAAGCACTCAAACGCCAGCTCAAGGCACGCGGCATCACCTACGCC
>Ga0102595_101485_pt1 | contig 10635 bp, 8 predicted proteins | sample Araplaol_mTSA_r2_2_FD_76864 | JGI IMG/M metagenome (GOLD analysis project Ga0102595, IMG submission 76864) | Arabidopsis root microbial communities from North Carolina, USA - plate scrape MF_Col_mTSA_r2 (SPADES assembly) (version 2) | ecosystem: Host-associated > Plants > Roots > Endosphere...
GGTCGAGGCCATGCTGCTGTATCTCGCCACGCTGCGCGCGGGCTATGTGTTCCTGCCGCTGAACACCGCCTACCAGAGCGCCGAGATCGAATACTTCATCGGCAACGCCGAGCCGGCCGTGGTGGTGTGCACCAGCCGCAACGCGTCGTGGGTCGCGCCCATCGCCACCGCGGCGGGCACGAAGCACGTCTTCACGCTGGACGACGACCGAACCGGCTCGCTGCTCGACGTGGCCGCCCGGTGCAGCGACCAGCACGTGCCGGCGCAGCGCAAGGCCGACGACATGGCCGCCATCCTCTACACCAGCGGCACCACCGGCCGCAGCAAGGGCGCGATGCTCACGCACGGCAACCTGCTGTCGAACGCCGAGGTGCTGAAGGACTACTGGGGCTGGACCGAGGGCGACGTGCTGATCCACGCGCTGCCCATCTTCCACGTGCACGGCCTGTTCGTCGCGCTGCACGGCGCGCTGCTCAACGGCAGCAAGATCCTGTGGTTCGCCAAGTTCGACCCGAAGCGCGTCGCGCAGAAGCTGCCCGAAGCCACGGTGTTCATGGGCGTGCCCACGCTGTACGTGCGCCTCCTGGCCGAGCCGGGCCTCACGCGCGAGGCGGTGCGCAACATGCGCCTGTTCGTCGCGGGCTCGGCGCCGCTGCTCATCGAGACCTTCGACGAATGGCGCGAGCGCACCGGGCACACCATTCTCGAGCGCTACGGCATGAGCGAGACGGTCATGCTCACCTCCAACCCCTACCGGCCGGAGCAGGGCGAGCGCCGCGGCGGCACCGTCGGCTTCGCGCTGCCTGGCGTGCAGCTGCGCGTGCGCGACGACAGCGGCCGTGACTGCACCACCGACGAGATTGGCAACATCGAGGTCAGCGGCCCCAACGTGTTCGCGGGCTACTGGCGCATGCCCGAGAAGACGAAGGAGGAGTTCACCGCCGACGGCTTCTTCAAGACCGGCGACGTGGGCAAGATCGACGGCCGGGGCTACATCACCATCGTCGGGCGCAGCAAGGACCTGATCATCAGCGGGGGCTACAACGTGTACCCAGCCGAGATCGAGGGCTACATCAACGAGATGGCCGGCGTGGCCGAGAGCGCCGTGGTCGGCGTGCCGCACCCCGACTTCGGCGAGGTGGGCGTGGCCATCGTCATTCCCAAGGCGGGTGCAGCGCTCGATGGTGACGCCATCGTGGCGGAGCTGAAGTCGAAGCTGGCCAACTTCAAGATTCCCAAGCGCTGCTTCGTGGTGCCCGAGCTGCCGCGCAATGCCATGGGCAAGGTGCAGAAGGCGCTGCTGCGCACCGAGCACAAGGGACTGTTCGCGACCTGAGCCGGTTCAAGCCCCGACTGCTGCTGGCGCGAGTCCGTTCATCAGCCCGCTGCCCGCGTGGCAGTTGACGTACTCGTAGCTCTGCTCGTCGGCCTTGAGCACCGACACCTCGTGATACACGCGCAGCTGCAGCTGGAAGTTCAGCGCCTGCACGTAGCGCATGAAGCTGCCGAAGATCGCGACGTGCGTGGGGTGCGACTCGGCCCAGCGCTCCATGTCGGCCAGCGAGCGCCAGTAGCTCAGCCCGAACGACTTCTGCAGCGGCGCGCCCTGCGCGTCGAGGTGGCGCATGTAGCGGTTGCTGTAGCAGCCGATGCCCAGCCCCTGGTCGCGCAGGAAGTCCATGCCCTCGCGCAGCACCGGTTCCATGTCCTGCAGGTAGAGCGTGCGCTCCTGGCCGGTGGTGTCGGTCCATTCCTGGCCGGAGCGGATCATCGCGACGTTCTCGTGGCCCGCGATGCGCACGCGCTGCCCCGGCGCCGGCACGCCTGCGATCACCGCGCGCGAGCCCGAAGGCGCCATCGCGTCGGTCTGCGACAGCGGAATGCGGTCGCGCATTGAACCCCAGTACCCGTGCTCCTGCAGCTCGCCGCTGACCCCGCCCATCACCACGCCGACGCCTTCGAAGCGGTCGGGCGTGTTGAACATGGTCTCGAAGTGCTCGACGCGGGGCGAGGCGATCTCGCGGAAGTAGCCGAGGCCTTCCGTGAGCCGTTCGTCGGAGCGCCACCAGGCGTCGACAGCGGGCGTCGCGCACCAGCGGGCGTAGGCGGCGGGGTCGTTCCAGTAGGCGATGGCGATCATGTTGTCGAAGCCTTGCGCGTCGACGTAGTGCGTGAGGTCGTGATGGCCGGGGCCGTCGGGCAGGGCGAAGTCGCGCGCGATCTTCATCAGCGCGGCACAGGCGCGGCCCTGCATTTCGGCGCCGCGCGACTGCACGCCGAAGTAGCCCATCACGACCTGCCTCACCGCGACCGGTGCGCGGGCCGACCACACGGGGTAGGGCGGCACGTAGTCGTCTTCCACGCGGCGGTGGCGCGTGCGGGGGCACTTCAGGTGCTCGTCGATGGCGGATTCCATGGTGCGCCTCCGTTGCTTCAGGCCGCGACCGGCTCTGGCGTGCTGACTTCAGGCTCCGGCGACGTCGCCTGCTGCACCACGACCGGTTCGCGGCGCGTCTTGTTGAGCAGCAGCTGCGTGACATCGGGCCGCGAGTAGTGGCCGCTCGGGTCGGCTGCGGCCTTGGCGAGCGAGATCATGCCGAGGTCGATGTCGGCGACGACCAGGCCTTCCTCGTCTTCCGCCAAAGGCGTGCCCAGTGGCGAGCCGTCGGGTGCGTAGATGCGCGCGTAGCCACCGCCGGTGCGCAGCATCTGCTGCTTGCCGGCGTCGGTGCACATCAGCTCGCTCATGGCCTTCGACACGGTGGCGCAGGGCGCGATCACGAAGCACTGGCCCTCGGCCGCGTACACCTGGCTCGCGGCGTTGTTGACCTCGGGCCCCAGCGCGTAGGCCGCGCCGCGGTAGAGAGAGAAGCTCGGCCATGCGCCGCAGTGGATCTGCTCGTTCTGCGAGTACATCGCGTACTTGCTCAGCGGCTGCAGGTGCTCCCAGCACGAGAGTGAGCCGATGTTGCCCAGCGGCGTGCGGATCACGGCGAGGTCGGAGCCGTCGCCTTCGCCGAACACCGTGCGCTCGACGTGCGTGGGCTTGAGCTTGCGCCGCGTCTGCACCGTCTCGCCCTGGTCGTCGATGAGCGCCTGCGCGATGTAGAGGCTGCCCGCGGCCTTCTCGCTGTAGCCAAGCGAGACCCAGATTCCGAGCCTGCGCGCCGCCTGCGCGACGCGCTCGAACTCGGCCGAGCCGACGACCAGCGAGTTGTCGTGGTACCGCTGCACGAACTGCATGCCCCAGGCCGGCGAATCGAGCCAGATCCACCACGGGTAGCCGGGCACCCAGGTCTCGGGAAAGGCGATGAGCTTCACGCCCTGTTTCGCGGCCTGCGCCATCAGGTCGATGGTCTTGTCGATGGTGCCGTCGAGGTCGAGGAACACGGGGGCGGCCTGCACTGCGGCGACGCGCAGCTTGGGGTGGACGGTGGTCGGCATGAAGGTTCTCCAGATGCAATGAAAGTAACGGGGCGTTGGGAAGCGTGGTCCGCAGTCACCGGGTTTGCGCTGTGGCATGCGGGTTGCTTGAAGCGTAGATTCGCGCCGCCGGAACGCCTTGACCCGGTTTGGCGGCGTTCTTGTTCCAGCGTTGCATCCGCTCGTTGCCCAGGCTTTCCGAGGAATCCGATGACCCAGCTGCTCAGCACCGACGCCGTCCCGCGCAACCAGCGGCTCGCCTACTGGACCGACATGATCTGCAACGTCTACGTGCAGCTGGGCTGCGACCCGGTGCACGGCGGCGATTCGGGCGACCCGGGCGATTTCGAGGGAAGCATCCGCCAGCACACGTTGCCCGGGCTCGACGTGTCGGTTGTCACCTCGAGCCCGCAGAAGGTGATGCGCACGCCGGGGCACATCTCGCATTCCAGCGACGACTACTTCCTCGTGAGCATCCAGGCGCGCGGCCAGGGCGTGGTGCGGCAGGACGGCCGCGACGCGGTGCTGTCGGCCGGCGATTTCGCGCTGTACGACAGCACGCGGCCCTACCAGCTGCTGTTCGACGAATCATTCGAGCAGATCGTGCTCAAGCTGCCCGGCGAACGCCTGCGCAGCGAGTTGCGCGACACCGAGGCGCTGACGGCCACCACCGTGTCGGGGCGCGAAGGCGCGGGACACCTGCTGCTGGGCATGATCCGCACCCTGCGCGAGGACATCGACACGCTGCAGCCGGCCTCGGCCCTCGCGGTGGCCAACGGCGTGCAGAACATCCTGGTGGCGGGGCTGCAGACGCTGCCGGCGGCGAGCGCGCCTTCGCTGAGCAATCTGGCGGCTTACCACCTCGCGCGCGTGAAGCGGCGCATCGACGAGCAGTTGGCCGATCCGTCACTCTCGGTGAGCACGCTGGCGACCGGGCTGGGCGTCTCGGTGAGCCACATCCATCGCGTGTTCAAGAGCGAGCCGCTCACGCCCTCGCAGTACATCTGGGAGCGCAGGCTGCAGGCATGCAGCCGCGACCTGCTGGAGCCGCGCCTGGCAGGCCGTCCCGTGGCCGATATCGCCTACGGCAGGGGATTCAATGACGCGGCGCACTTCAGCCGCGCGTTCAGGGAGCGATTCGGCTGCTCGCCACGCGAGTGGCGGCAGCAGCGCATGCAGTAACGGATCGAAGGATCGGCTTACTGAACCAGCAGCACGGTGGTGTTCGTCTCGGCGATCACCTTGGTGGCGACGGAGCCCATCAGCGCGCGGCCCAGGATGCCGTGGCCGTGCGTGCCCAGCACGATCAGCCCCGCCTGCGCGGCGGCGGCCGACTTGAGAATCTCCTCGGCGATGTGGCCGTGGCGCGCATCGACCGTGTAGTTGGCGATGCCCTGTGCCGCGAGCTGCGCCTTCACGGGGTCGATCACCTTGGCGCTTTCCTCGGCGTAGTAGTCGGAGACGATCTCCTTGCTGAGGTGGCGCGTGACGTGGCCCGAGATGCCGGTGCACACGTGCACGATGACCAGTTCGTGGCCGTCCACGAACATCGCGCGGTTGGCAACCAGATAAGCCAGCGCCTTCTGCGTGTAGGCGCTGCCGTCGACTGCGATGAGGATTTTCATGGCCCCGTTATACGGCGCGTGCCGCGCGGGCGGCAACGAGTCGCACCTCTCGCGCAAGGGCCTTGCGCCCGAAGGGAATCAGCCGTGCAGGCCTTTCCAGAGCATGTAGGCGGCCAGCATGTAGAGGATGCTCGCGAACACGCGCTTGAGCTTCTTCACCGGCAGGCTGTGCGCCGCCTTCGCGCCCAGCGGCGCGGTCAGCACGCTGCACAGGGCGATCACCGCCAGCGCGGGCAGCCAGATGTAGCCGAAGGAGCCAGCCGGCAGGCCCTGCACCGACTGTCCGCTCACCGCATAGCCCAGCACGTTCGCCACCGCGATCGGAAAGCCCAGCGCCGCGCTGGTGGCCACCGCGTTGTGGATGGAGATGTTGCACCACGTCATGAACGGCACGCTGATGAAGCCGCCGCCGGCACCCACCAGCCCCGAGATGAAGCCGATGGCGCCGCCCGCCGCGAGCTGGCCGCCCGTGCCTGGCATCTGCCGCGAAGCCGCGGGCTTCTTGTCGAGGAACATCTGCGTGGCCGAGAAGCCCACGAAGAGCGCGAAGAAGATCGCCAGCGCCGTTCCCTTGAGCAGCGAGAACACGCCCAGGCTGCCCACCAGGCTGCCGATGACGATGCCGGGCGCGAGCCGGCGCACGATGTCCCAGCGCACCGCGCCGCGCTTGTGGTGCGCGCGCACGCTCGACACCGAGGTGAAGATGATGGTCGCCATCGAGGTCGCGATGGCCATCTTCACCGAGAGATCGGCCGGCGCGCCGCGGTGGCCCATGATGATCGTGATGAACGGCACCATCAGCATGCCGCCGCCGATGCCCAGCAGGCCTGCGAGAAAACCGGTGCCGAGCCCGAGGGCGGCGAGTTCGGCGATGAGGATGGGGTCGAGCAGGCTGGAGACGTTCACGGAAATTCTGTATCGCAAAAAGCAACGGCCCCGAGCAGTTTGTGCAGGGGGCCGTGGCGGAATTAGGTGTCTGCAAGTGGGCGCCGGACTCGCATCCTGAACCGGGGTTCAGGTGGGCGAGGGCAGCAGGACTTCGGGTTCATCTGACGCGAGATGATCACACCCGTCGAGCGATTTACCAAGCCCGGCTCCGTAGAGCATTGGAACAAGGACATATAAAGCCCAACGCGCACCGCAGACAGTTCGGATTTTACCGCTGCAGCCCTGCCGGCGGAACCCGCTCAGAGCAAATGTCCATCGCCCGCCAGGGCCTGATCGAGTCTTTGAATGAGCTGGGCGGCCTTCGGGTCGGTCTCTGTGGTATCGGCTGCTGCAGCAGGCGCGGGTGCCGCGGTGGCGGCGGCCTGCTGCGCGGCGAGGTCGAATGCCAGGTTCAGCGATGCCAGCACCGCGATGCGGTCGCGGGCCTTGACTTTTCCCGCGTCGCGGATCTTGCACATGGCGGCATCCACGCGGTCGACGGCTTCGCGCAGCTGCGCCTCGCCGCCGTCGGGACAGCCGAGCAGATAGCTCTGTCCCATGATCTGTACTTCAATCTGCTTCATGCGGGGGAATCTTCGGAAGGTGGTTCAGCCGGCAGCCGTTCGAGCAGGGCATCGAGGCGCGTGCGGGCCGCGACGAGCCGCGACTTCAGGGCGTCGCGTTCGCGCGTGAGCGCATCGACCTGTTCCTGCAGCAGCGCGTTGGTGCGCTGCACCTCTTCGTGACGCACGAGCAGTCGTTCGACGCGCTCGGCGATCTGGTCGATGGGGCTGGAGGCGGGCATGGTTGGCGATTGTAGTTTCCCGGGGAGGCGGTCCCGCCGAGGCCGGACGCGGCGCCCGGCGTGCCCGGGATTCTGCGGCTTTGCCGCCCGCCGATCAAACCCCCGATCAGGTGTTTCAGGCTTCGCTCAGCCGCACGTAGGTGGCCAGCAGCGCGCTCTTGGCGACTACGCCCAGCAGCACCGGGTTGGCGGCGCTCTCTATCAGCGGCAGCCGCTCGCCCAGGTGGTCGAGGAAGCGCTGCAGCGCCTCGCCCAGCCCGGTGTCGGCGGTGATCGGCAGGATCGCCTGCGAGAGCAGGGCGCCGGCCGTCGTCTCCTGCGGCGCCGTGCCGAGCGACGAGAGCGGCACCACGCCGAGATAGCGGTTGTCCGCGTCCACCACGTACAGGTACTTCACGGGGTACTGCAGAAAGAGCCTGCTCATCGCCTCGCGGTCCGCCTGCAGGCCGACCACCGTTTCGGCCGGCTGCACCAGGTCGCGCATGTGCAGGCCGCGCAGGCGCATCTGGTCGTCGCGCTGTGCGTTGCGATGCAGCGTGATCTCGTACATCGAGCCCGCGTTGGCCGAGCGCGCCACGAAATACGCGATGACGCTCGCGGCCATCAGCGGCAGCATGACCTGGTAGCTCAGCGTCATCTCGAAGATCATCAATATCGCCATCAGCGGCGCCTGCGTGGCGCCCGCCAGGAACGCGCCCATGCCGACGATGGCGTAGGCGAAAGGCGCCGAGCTCGCCGCTGGCCACAGCGCCTGCACGCCCTGGCCGAAGAGCGCGCCGATCATGCAGCCGAAGAAGAGCGCGGGCGTGAACACGCCGCCCACCGCGCCCGAGCCCGCCGTTGCCATGGTGGCGACCGCCTTGGCGAGCAGCACCATCGCGATCAGCGTCCATGCCCACGGCGTGTGCAGCACCGAATTGACCACGCTGTAGCCGTTGCCCCAGACCTCCGGCATCGGCACCGACACCGCGCCCATGACGAGCCCGCCCAGCGCCAGCCGCCACGGCAGCGCGAGCGGCAGCCGCGAGAACAGCGCCCGGCTGCCCTGCAGCGCACGCAGGAAGCCCACCGCCGCGAAGCCCAGCAGCACGCCGAGCACGCAGAACAGCACGACCTCGGTGCCGTGGATCTCCGGGAACGGCGGCATCCTGTAAGGCGGCTGGTAGCCCGGAAGCGCCCGCATCGCGACGTTGGCGACCACCGAGGCGATGATGATCGGCCCCACGCTCTCCATCGCGATGGAGCCCAGCACGATCTCCGCGACGAAGAAGGCGCCCGCGATGGGCGCGTTGTAGGCTGCCGTGAGGCCGGCCGCCGCGCCGCAGGCCACCAGCAGCCGCAGCCGTTCGGCCGGGAAGCGGAACACCCTCCCGAGCAGCGAGGAAGCCAGCGCCGCCAGTTGCACCATCGAGCCCTCGCGCCCGATCGAGCCGCCGGTGCCGATGCTCACCAGCGACGACGCGCTGCGCGCCAGCGTCTGCGCCACCGGGATGCGCCCGTCGCCGAGGACGATGGCTTCCATGTAGTCCGACGTGGCGCTGCGCGAAGCCACGCGCCTGGCCAGCACCAGCAGCAGCCCCGCCACCAGACCGCCGAGCGTGGGGCAGGCGATGCGTGCCCACCATGGCAGTTGCCTGGCCATTGCCACGAGCCCTTCGCCAGGCCCCAGCACCAGATGCTCGAAGGCCAGCAGCGCCGCGCGGAAGAATTCGGTCGCCAGCGTCCCCAGCAGCCCCGCCACGATGGACCACAGCAGCATCGACTGCCAGCCCGACACACCGAAGAGACGCTGCAGCGCCGAACGCAGATTCAGGAAGACCGAGGCGGGCTGCATCATGGCCGTCGATGTTAGCGGTGCCGCAACTTTCGACTTAAGCCCCGTTGGCCAGCGCATAAAATCACCGCCGTTGGTGCTCGCGCCGTGGTTCGCACGGCGCAGTTCAACGGGAAGCAGGAGTGAACGCCCCGGTTCTTGCCGGAACAAGGCCGAAGCCGCCTGCGCTGCCCCCGCAACGGTCAAGCAGACGGTGCCGCAAGGCGCCAACACCTTTCCATCGAGCCACTGGATGCCCTGAAACAGGCGTCTGGGAAGGCGGCAAGGAGTCGCTCTGCCAGCCCGGATACCGGCCAACAAGGCGGCTGCCGCATGCGTCGAAGGTGAATGACGAACGCATGCGCGGCCATTGCGCCCAGGCGCCGGCGGGGAGGCCGGCCAGGGGTATTGACGTTCGTTCGCTTGATCCATGATTTCCCGTGTTTGCTCTTTCCGCGGCCGCGCTCCTGCGCGCCGCTTCCGCCACGCCTGCCTGCCGCTGGCGCTGGTTTCCGCCTTCGGCGGGCTGGCCCATGCGCAGGAGGCTTCCACCCTGCGCGAGACGGTGGTCACCGCCAATCGCACCCCGCAGGCGTTGTCGGAGCTCGTGGGAGACGTCTCCATCGTCGACAGCAACGCCATCGAGCGCAGCGGCGCGACCGGCGTGGCCGACCTGCTCTCGCGAGTGCCCGGCATCGAGATCTCGCGCTCGGGCGGCGTGGGCAACACCACCAGCCTCTTCATCCGCGGCGCCGAGACGCGCTTCACAGCCGTGTATCTCGATGGTGTGCGCATCGACTCGCAATCGACCGGCGGCGCCGGCTGGGAGGGCATCCCGCTGTCGCAGATCGACCGCATCGAGGTGCTGCGCGGCCCGGCCGCCGCGGTCTACGGCTCGGACGCCGTGGGCGGCGTGATCCAGCTCTTCACCAGGCGCGGCGAGGAAGGCGTGTCCCCCTACGCAGGCATCGGCTTCGGCAGCAAGGGGCTGCGCAGGATCGAAGGCGGCGTGAGCGGCAAGTCGGGCCTCTTCGACTACTCCTTCGGCGTGGCGCATGAAGAGAGCAAAGGCTACAACGTGCAGCCCGTGAGCAAGCGCAACGTGACCAAGGACGGCTTCACCAGCCCCGACCGCGACGGCTACAACAGCACCTCGGGCAACGCGAAGCTGGGCTTCCAGATCACGCCCGATCAGCGCATCGAGGCCACGCTGCTTTCCAGCGACGTCAAGGCCGGCTACGACGCCACGGTGTCCTACAGGACCAGGCTGCCGTTCCTGTTCGCCAATGACATTTCGAGCAACACGCTGCAGACCGCCGGCCTGAGCTGGTCGGCCAGGTGGAACGACGTCTACAGCACCCGCGTGCAGGTGACCGACTCGCAGCAGGTCTACAAGACGCAGCCTTCGTTCTACCGCACCGAAACCCGGCTGCGCGGCTACCTGTTCCAGAACGAATTCCGCTTCGGCCCGCACCTCGTCACCGCCACGCTCGAGCGCCGCGAAGACGCCCTGGAGAACGCTCCCACAACCACCTCGAAGCTGCTCTCGCGCGACCGCTCGCAGGACGCCGTCTCGCTCGGCTATGGCTTCGTGCAGGGCCCGCACTCGCTGCAGCTGCACGTGCGCCACGACAAGGACAGCGAGTTCGGCGGCAAGACCACCGGCAGCGCGGCCTACGGCTACGCCATCACGCCGTCGCTGCGCTTCACGGCGTCGGCCGGCACCGCCTTCCGCGTGCCCACGCTGTACCAGCGCTTCAGCGAATACGGCCTGGCCACGCTCAAGCCCGAGTCGAGCCGCAACCTCGAGCTGGGCCTGCAGTACACCGAGGGCGCGACGCAGATGGGCATCGTGGCGTACGCCAACCGCGTGCAGAACCTGATCGTGTTCGACGGTTCTGCCAAGGGCTGCGCCTCGTCCTTCGGCTGCTACGCCAGCACCGCCCGCGCGCGCTACCAGGGCGTCACGCTCTCGGGCAGCCACCGCATCGGCGACGTCACGCTGCGCGGCTCCTTCGACTTCCAGGACCCGCGCGACCTCG
>Ga0102595_101493_pt1 | contig 10609 bp, 11 predicted proteins | sample Araplaol_mTSA_r2_2_FD_76864 | JGI IMG/M metagenome (GOLD analysis project Ga0102595, IMG submission 76864) | Arabidopsis root microbial communities from North Carolina, USA - plate scrape MF_Col_mTSA_r2 (SPADES assembly) (version 2) | ecosystem: Host-associated > Plants > Roots > Endosphere...
GGTGGTATAGACGCCAATAAGTTTGACAGAAACTTTGCATCTGCGTTGAGCCACTTTGGCTGGGCCGACAGCAAGAGCCTGAAGTCATTGGCTTGGGCGCCGGAGGGCGTTTCATCTATTCCATTTTTCTTGAGGAAATTGGCAATTAAATTTTGCGCATCGATCACGTGACCTGGATCACAGAAATCAAGCGAGATCAGATGATGGAACAGGGTAACGCCAGCGTGGCAGTAGCGCGGTGCATCTTCTTCCGAGAACATGCGCTCCATGTCCGGCGTCCGATAGAGTAGCTCCGCGAAATCAAATGGGGCTAAATCGCCTCGGGCGAAGCTAGCGATGATGCCTAAGCTTTCAGAGTAGTTCGACATTAGCTGGCTTGCTTGGCAAGTTCATCGAATAATGCGAATGTGTGCCCGCACTTTGGGCAGCTTGCGTCACCGAAGAGGAAGGGAAGTTTACTGCGGACGTCAGCAAGACTCGGTGCGTTGGCGCTTTCCGCTAAGAGCCACTGCAAATCGCTTTCCCTAGTCGATTCGCCCGACAAACCTTTCGAGACAAAGGTACGCGCGGTCTTCGCATATGCGACCGGATCTTCAGCTGCGACAAACAACCCTTCGGGGCAGGGCCAGACATAAAGATCTACCGAACAGGAAGGGCATTCAAGTGGAAATTCCTCGTCCGAAAACCCTTCCACGACTCTCGCGACTTCCTGCATCTGGTTGAATGCCGCGATGGAGTTAATCAGATAGATTCCTGCATGATGATCAGTAGCCTTGCCCAATACCTCTCGGCTCAAGCGGATGGCGTCCGGCAAAGCTGCTATTGCAGCATCTGCGTATTCCGAACGTTCCAGTTCACGCGCATAGTCGCGACTCTCGCAAATCGCCCCGGCGAGGCAAAGCACGTCCCTCTGCAGCTTGGGATTCGCTTCGAGCCTGTATGCAATCGCGATCAGATGTGGGAGTGCAGCGATTGATGCTGAATAAACCGACATCTGGTGGCAGATGCAGCTAAAGAGTTCGTCCAGGGCTGCCTCGCTTCCGCCCTCAAGGTCCGCCAGCAATTGGGGAATTTGATCGGCAGTACCATAAGCATCTTCCAGATGGCCCCACTCCGGTGAATTCAGTTCGAGTGCCGGCATTACTTCGCCTCTCCCACATACAAAGAGTAGATTTCGGCGACATTGATTGGACGCCGTGACCGTTCGCCTATCGGTGGTCCTTCGGCAGAGAGGTAAGGATAAACACTCATCGCCTGGTCGCCGCGAACTTCACGCATTTCGTCCTGCCAGCCCGGCCATCGAACGTTTTCGTAGAACTGCTCCAGGTCTCCGGTAAAGCACCAGTCCAGGAATTTCGAATAGCCTACTTCCAGCGATTCCCATTCGAGCGTATCGGGCGCGAAATAGCAAACCTGGCCAGGATCCAGGCCAAGGCCTCCGCCGTCAATGGCAAAGAAGCCGCCAATCGCATCGTCTGCGATCAGGAGAAACGGCGGCACCTCGCCGGCCTCAGATATGGAGCGATTCATATTCCACGCTGGGAGTGATCGAGGCAGGCGGGGATGGCCTGAGCCCAAAATACGCAGCCATCCATGGTCCACAAGGATGCCGCCACTTTCATAAATCACGGCGCCCATCGGCGAGCGAGTCGTGACCTGCGTGTCGAGCAGCGCACGTTCGCGCGTAGCGTCGTCAATCGGTGGCAGAACCTCAACTTGGTTGGTGGCTTCTGCAATCCATTGTCGAACCAGCGGCCAAGCCGGTTCGTCCAGGTCAATCAGTTCGTGGAGTTGTTTCATGGCTTGAACCCTACGCTCTTCCAAAGTGAGGCCGCATCATACATCGAGCCGTTGGCGATGACCTTTTCCACGCTGCGGATGTTGCTGATGTTATCCAGCGGATTAGCATTCAGGATGATGATGTCGGCGCGTTTTCCTGTCTCAATGGTGCCAACCTCTTTGTCCATTCCCATTACACGGGCGGGAACCTGGGTGGCTGATTGCAGCGCCTCGAGCGGGGTGAAGCCGGCCTTCACATAGAGTTCCAGCTCGCGATAGATGGAGTGACCAGGAACCGCCTGGTCGGTGCCGGCGACAATGTCAATGCCTGCCTTGTGCAAGGCGCCGACGATTTCCACCATGCGCTTGAATGCCAGTTCCAATTTTTCTTTTTCCGCGGCGTTTTCTTCGGATGGCGTACCGAATGATACGGCCAGCTCCTGCGGCAACTTGCTGACGCCCGGCTCGAAACTGGCGATCGGCGTGGATGGACGATTGCGTGTAACGACCTCCCACAGCGCCAAGGTCGGATCGACGACGATATGGCGGGCTTTCATAAATTCGATCACATTTTGCGCTTCCACACTGGTGACGGAGAACGACTTGAGGTCTTCCAGCTTCATCTTCCGCATGCCTTTGGACATAGGGCTCTTGTCTGCGGCTTGCATCGCGTCGTACAGATAGACGATGTGGTTCACCTGGTCCATGCCCGCTTCCACGCCCTCCACCAGGCCCATGGAGCTCGGGATATGGCCGGTAACGCTCATGCCCAGTTCGTGAGCATAACGGGCGACCGACGCCACATTGTCGCGAGTCATCGAGCTATAGACTTTCATTTGCTTGAATCCAGCGTCGTGATAAGTCTTCACCCATTTCTGCGCATCCGCGTCGCTGTCCACGCGCTGCACACCGAGCGCGCGTTCGCTGCTGCCGTCAACCAAGCCGGCTGGAAGCAACTGCGGCCCGATGCCCTGCCCGCGCGCCAGCCCGTCGCGCACCGCGGTGATGAATTCGAGTTCGTTGCCACAGTCACGCACCGTAGTCACGCCGGCCGCCAGGTAGATCGGCCCCCATTCAACCTGCTCAAAGTGAGCATGCATATCCCACAAGCCGGGCATGATGGTTTTGCCTGAAGTGTCGATACGGGTTGCGCCCTCGGGAATGGCAACCTGTGCACGCGGCCCGGCCGCCACGATGCGGTGGTTGGCGATGACCACCACCGCGTCGGGAATGGCGGGCTTGCCGGTAGCGTCGATCAGCGTGCCGCCCACCAGCGCCAGCGTTTTGGACGGATCGCTGTGGGCCTTGCCTGCAAACTCCTTCATGCTGGCCATCTCGTCCTCACCCGCCTTGGTCAGGAACGAAGGGAGCAGAGACTGATAGCCATCGCGGATCGATTCGAAATGATCGAATTCGGCGTCGATGGAAACCAGGGCGACTAGATTATGAGCCTGGTCCAGCCAGATGGTCTCGCGCCCCCATATCAATCCATTCACCAGGTAGCGATCCAGCACGACCGGCTTGCCATCCAGCGTAAAGCGGTCCTGGCCGCGCTTGGAAATCTGCACAGTCCCCGACGGCAAAGTACGCAGCGTGGCGGGCATGCCGTGCTTCAGCCAATACCGCATCAGCATCAGCTGCTGCGCGGTCGGCGCATAGCCGGCGATGGGGAAGAAGGCCTTCGGCTTCTCAATCGATTTGTCCGCGCCATCCACCTGCATGCGGATGGTCCTGTCGCCAACGACCACCGACTGGTTGATTTCCGACAGTCGGGAATTCTTTCCCTTGATGTTGAATGACTGCGGTGAGCCTGACTTGTCGTAGGCGAACTGCATGGTCAGCGGCACCGGTGATCCACGGTCCTTGAACTCGAATCTGGAGTCCAGCTGGAAGCCGGCCGGCCGCCGGGTGACTTCCCAGGTCTCCAGCCCAATTGGCTGGGCAAATTTGTGCAGGATGAATTTACCCTGTTCGACAGTGGCTTCCTTGATGGCTGGCGCTTTCGGTGCGGCCCAAACTGCCAGGGGAAGCAAACAAGCAATGCCAACAATGCTGCAGCGGGTAAGCAGGTTCCGGGACATGTTCGTTTTCTTGAGGATTGGCTGGGCAACCATCATGCCATGAAAATTTCTATTTTTGCATCGTTAATATATTAATACTCGACTTCCGGTTCATTTTGAAAAGACGACCTACTCCATCGACCCGCATTCCAGCAACGAACTGCCCTGATCGCGGGAAGCTTGACATCACCGATTACAGATGTAATCATTACCTATCGATTACACGTGTAAATGATCTGAATATCCAAGTCAGCAAATCAACCGCAGATACAGTAAAGGTCTTATGTCTCGCATGCTCGTTACACTGGTGCTTGCCGCTGCTACGCAAGCATCCGCACAAGTTCAGCCCGCAACCGGCGCGCTGAATGCCGCAGCCCGCCATGCCGTCGTCAAGCAATTGGCACAATCCGTCGAGGACAATTACGTGTTTCCGGATGTAGCAAAGAAGGTGGCTGCGCACCTGCGCGAAAGGGATGCGGATAATGCCTATGCCAGCGCCGGCACGGCCGCTTCCCTGGCGGAGATGCTGACCGCAGATATGAGAAACACCGGAAAGGACATGCACTTTGGCGTGCGTTTCGACCCGGGGTTCAAGGCCACGCCGGACGAAGGCGCACCGAGCGCCGAGGCGCTTGCGCTGCAGCGCCAAGAGTCGGAACGCCTCGCAGGTGGCGTCTTCCGCGTCGAGCGCCTGCCAGGCAATATAGGCTATCTGGACATGCGGGGCTTTGAGCCAGTGTCGTTTTCCGCTCCCGCCATCGAGGCGGCGATGACGCTGTTGAAGCATACCGAGGCGATCATCCTGGACTTGCGCAAGAATGGCGGTGGCGATGGTGAAACCGTTGCCTACCTGATGAGTCATTTTTTCGCCGAGGGCGACCGGCGGCACTTAAATGACATGGTCTTCCGTAAGAATCAGAAAGGCAAACAATACTGGACCACAACGGCAACTGCCGTGCATTACACCCGCCCGGTGTATGTCTTGACTTCCAAACGGACTTTCTCGGCGGCGGAAGAGTGTGCCTATGATTTTCAGACGCAAAAGCGAGCGACTCTCGTCGGAGAAATAACCAGTGGCGCCGCGAATCCGGGCTCCCCCTTTGCGGTGGACGGTGGCTTTGTCGCGTTCATTTCGACCGGACAATCCATCAACCCGATCACGCACGGGAATTGGGAAGGTGTCGGCGTCAAGCCAGATGTGGCGACGCCGGCGGATCGCGCACTCGACGTCGCCAATGCGAGAATCCTGCGCGAGATTATCATCCCGAAAACCGGCGACGAACGAGCCCGCGCGCAATTGTCCGCGGAGGCGGAGCGCTTGGAGAAGGGCGAAGTGAAATAAGCGCGATCGATGCTCTCACCGCGTCCCAACAACGGGACGCAAATCGCGCGCGCCACCTTGGCGGCGACGACCTCTGCCCCGCAAATTCGCAGTCTCAAATCATCACTACGCAATGCCTGGCAAGCTACGGCAAGCGTCGCCGTACAATGATCACCTGTCTGCTACGTCGCGAGCAGAATGGCGCGCAAAGCCTGCCATCGAAGCGCCTTTTCCGCGTAGCCCAATGTATATGCTGGGCTACTCGACGGCAGTTCCTCGATTTGGTAGTTGGCAGCATGCGTACCGAGCACCTTGGCCCCTAACTTCGCAGCTGTTCCGCCGTTAAACGCAATTGCCTTGATGTTTGGATGGCGCGCAAGCAAAGCGCACAAGTCATTGTCATTGCGCGCCCTGATCCTGCTGTCCAGGCTTCCGGGGCGATGGGCCTCAGCCACTACATCCCAAAGTCCCACTCCATGCTCCAGCAACGCTTTCAGTCTGGATGAATAGTCGAGCGGAACGAGCTCCACGCCAATCACCTCGGACATAAGAAGCCAGAACTTGTTCTGGCGGTTGCCGTAATACTCCTGCACCGCCAGCGATTTGTCGCCCGGCAGGCTGCCCAGCACCAGCAGGCGGGTGTTTTGGTCGACCACGGGGTCAAAGCAGCGTTTCAATTCCATTCGTGCATTTTAGCGGTAGTTCAGGTGTAGAATCGAACGGTAGTGCTAAACAAAACATCACAACGGAGACCGCAACCATGTCCGAGCAGCGCGCCATCGTTTCCCTGCTGTTGAAGTACAGCGAGAGTCACCTGAACCCTACCAATGAAGCGATACATTGCGTGTGCGTGCCGCTGATCGTTTTCAGCCTTCTGGGCCTGATCTGGGCCATCCATCCGTTGCTGGCGTTGGCCGGTGTAATCGCGTCGCTGGTGTATTACTTCAAGCTGTCGCGCAATTTCGCGCTGGGGATGATGGTGATGGCGGCCTTCTTCCTGGCCGTGCTGGCGGCCCTGCCGCCGGCGGCGGTACTGCCGCTAAGTGTGGTGATTTTCGTGCTGGCCTGGATTGGCCAGTTCATCGGCCATAAGATCGAGGGCAAAAAGCCGTCCTTCTTTGACGACCTGCGCTTCCTGCTGATCGGGCCTTTGTTCGTGCTGGGCGTGCTGTATCGCCGCCTGAACCTGGCCTACTAGAACAACAATACGTTGAGCGGGTCGGGGGCCAATGCTTCCCCGGCCAGCAAGATCACCACGGTAGCGGCTACGTAACCGAGCACCGACACGACCCAGATGCGCGTTTCCATCTTCATGCCTGCCTCCTGACTTTAAGTAGTTGAATCATACCGATTTTTATCGCGTGAATTGTCACGCTTTGTCGCTCAGCGCCGTGTTGCAGAAACACTTATACTGGCGGGATGCCTTCTTCGATTCTTTTCATTGCTGCCTGCCTTATCTGGGGTTCCACCTTCTTCGCAATCACCCTGCAATTGGGTGAAATTGCGCCGGCTGTTTCCATCGTCTACCGTTTTGCGCTGGCTTCCGCCGTGCTGTTCGGGTGGTGCCTGCTGCGCGGGGATAAGCTCAAGCTGTCGTGGAAGGCGCAGCGTTGGACCATCCTTCAGGGCTGCTGCAGCTTTGGCCTGAGTTATATCGGCACTTATAACGCGGAGCAGTATGTGGTGTCGGCCCTGGTGGCGGTGCTGTTTGCGCTGATGGTGTTCTGGAACCCGATCCTGAACCGGATCGCCTTTGGCACACCGATTACCTGGCGCACCTGGGCCGGCGGCTGCGTTGCCGTGGGCGGCGTGGTGCTGCTGTTCTATCACCCCATTGCCGATTCGCTGCGTGACGTGATGGAGGGTGGCCAGGGGCATTTCATCCTCGGCCTGGCCCTGGCGTTGGGCGCGACCATTGCCAGCTCGGTAGGCAACACTCTGGTGGTCAAGGTGCGCCAGCATGAATCTAATGTGCTGCTCACTATGGCATGGGGCATGTTGTGGGGCACCGTGCTGGTGGCGCTGTGTGCGCTGGCACGCGGCGATTCCTTCGCGATGCCGACCACCGCTTCGTATTGGGGCGGCTTGCTTTACCTTTCGCTGGCAGGTTCGGTGATTGCATTTGCCTGCTATTTCACGCTGATCGACCGTATCGGCACGCAGAAAGCGGTGTATATCGGCGTAGTGACGCCGGTGATCTCCGTGCTGCTCAGTATTCGCCTTGAAAATTACCGGCCGGGCTGGATGGAAATCGTGGGCATGGTGGTGAGTATCGCCAGCGTGGCCTGGGCGCTCAAAGCGCCGTCGATGCCGGCCAGCCGTACCCCTGTTGACCTTAAACCTTTGAAGAAAGCAGTATGAACAACCTGACTATCCGCCCTGCCCGTCCCGACGACGTGGCTGCCATCATGGCCATGATCCGTGAACTGGCTGTATTCGAGAAACTGGAACACCTGGTGGTAGCAGATGAAGCGATGCTGCATGAGGAACTGTTCGGCGTGAAGCCTGGCGTTGAAGGCATTGTCGGCGAGGCCGCTGGCGAGGTCGTTTCGTATGCGCTGTTCTTCCATAACTTCTCCACCTTCCTGTGCAAAAAGGGTTTGTACCTGGAAGACCTGTACGTGAAACAGGACCGTCGCGGCGGCGGCTACGGCAAGCAAATGCTGGCCGCGCTGGCTAAGATCGCCGTGGAGCGCGAGTGCGGCCGCTTCGAGTGGTCGGTGCTGGACTGGAATGTGAACGCGATCAAATTCTACGAACAAATGGGTGCGGACGTGCTGCCCGACTGGCGCGTCTGCCGCGTGACCGGTCCGGCTCTCCACGCCCTTTCTGAAGCTGAACTATGGCATAAATAGCAGGCGCACCGCGATGGCCACCATGCCGGCGAAGGTTGCGGCCTGCATTGACATCAGGCTCTTGAAGTGGAAATTCTCGCGCGCTTCAAGCCTGACAACTCGCTGATCAACATATTCTTTCATTCGCATCTCTGATTCAAGAACTGTTGCTCGAAACTCAGCCCTTAAGACATCTGGTTCCTTGGTCATCGCTACTACCTTTAACTCTAAATTCCGGATGCGTTCACTCTGAGATTCAGTTTCAGCCTGAGGCAAAGGTTCCATGGCAATCTCCTGAGATAGTCATGTCATTGTTCGCCTTTCGGCCATGAGTTCTTTGACTTCGCGCAGATAGGGGAGTTCCCGCTTGTGCAAAAAAAATCCCTCGCGGCTCGTGTGTGGTCGGGCGAGGGATGGTAAACCCAGGTGTCAGTTGGGAGGGGAGATGAATCGACGGTTTCAATATAGTCGCCCTCGCCCGGCCTTGCCGCGTCACTTACAAATTATTACCTGACAGCGATTCTTGCTTACAATTGATCTAGCGCAATACATTCCACCAAGGAATTAATTTGCGGCTGTCGATGCTTTGAATCCCCTCTCCATCCATTCGAATAGCCCTTGCGTAAGCAGGGCGAGGACGGCGGCCGGCAATGCGCCGGCCAGCATCAGGGTGTTGTCGTTCAGGGCCAGGCCGGTGGTGATGCGTTCACCGTAGCCTCCGGCGCCGATGAAGGCTGCAATCGTGGCCGTGCCGACGCTCATGACGGCTGCGGTTTTGACGCCTGCAAGGATGACTGGTGCGGCGAGCGGCAATTCGATCTCTATCAGGCGCTGCCTGGGGCGCAGCCCGAGCGCTTGCGCGGCTTGTTTCAGGCCTTGCGGGATGCCGCTGATGCCGGTGCAGGTGTTGCGAATGATAGGCAGCAAGGCGTAGACGAATAGCGCGCACAGGGCGGGCATGGTGCCGATTGTGCCCAGCAGTGGGATCAGCATGGCCAGCAGCGCGAGCGATGGGATGGTTTGCAGGATGCCGGCGGCAGCCATCACTGGTTCGCGCAATTTCGGGCGGTAGGCGGCGAGGATGCCGAGGGGGATGCCGACAGCGCTCGCTATCGCGACCGAGAGCGCGACCAGAAGGATGTGTTGGCGGGTTAGCGGCCAGAAGTCGTCGGCAAATATGCGCTGCCAAAGCGTGGAGGGGACGGCGTTCGAGGCGGCAGCGGAGCGTGCGGAGGCGTCCGGGGCGGCCAAGGGGGCGGCAGAACGCGCGGCGGTGGCGTGACGGCGCGTCAGCCAGTCGCGGGCGATGGCGGCAAAGGGCTGGCCGTGCAGCTCGGCGGCGGCGTTCATGGCGATCATGTCGGCGGCGCTGATGCGGCCTTCAAGCCCGCGCAGGGCTTGCCAGGCGGCGGGGAAGCGTTGCGCGGCGTCGAGGCGGTACAGCAGAACGGCGTCGTACCGCGGGAAGTAGGCCTGGTCGTCTTCCAGCACGCGCAGGCCGTATTGGCCGATCTTGGCGTCGGTGGAGTAAATGTCGATCACGTCGACTTGCTTCTGCGCGAGGGCTTCGTAGGCGATGCCGTGGTCAAGCCCGCGCGGCGTGGCGCGGATGCCGTAGCGCTGCGCAAGGCCCGGCCATCCGTCGGCGCGGCCAATGAACTCATGCGACAGGCCGTAACGCAGGCCGCCGATGGCTGCCAGCTCGCCAAGCTTGCGTGGGCCGCCGGCGCCGCCACGCACAGCGAGCGCGTAGGTGTTGTTGAAGCCCAGCGGGATGGCAATGCCCAAGCCTTGCGAAGCCAGTTCGCGCTGCATTTCTTCGAGCGTGGCTGGTTGCGCGTGCTTGAGGATTTCCTGGCTGATCGTGCCCGTATATTCGGGGTAGATGTCGATGCTGCCCGATTTCAGTGCGGCCAGCACGATGGCGGTGTTGCCGAGGCCTTGTTTGTGCTCCACACGCGCATGCGGGGCTGCGGTTTGGGCCAGCACCTCGCCCAGGATATAGGACTCGGTGAAGCGTTTGGAGCCGATGCGCAGCACGCCGTCCGGCGCTGCAGCCTGCACGAGACCGGCCGCCAGGGCCAGAAGGACAATGGCGGCGCGGCGCAGCAAATCAGGCGCCTGCGGGAATGCCGACGATCGGGTCGCGCCAGACGCCGCGGTTGACAACGGCGACGCAGGGATTGAAGCCGAAGGCATAGGACAGGTCAGCCGGGCGGGCAATCTGCCACAGCGCGAAGTCGGCGCGCTTGCCTACTTCCAGCGTACCAACCTCGCCGTCCAGGCCAAGGGCGCGGGCGGCATTGATTGTGCAGCCGGCCAGCGCTTCCAGCGGCGTCAGGCGCCACAGGGTGCACACCATATTCATCGCCAGCAGCAGGGACGTCATGGGCGAAGTGCCTGGGTTATTGTCCGTGGCGACGGCCATCGGCACGCCGGCTGCGCGCAGGTCGGCGACCGGCGGCGGCGTGGTATCGCGCAGGAAGTAGTAGGCGCCCGGCAGCAGCACAGCTACCGTGCCGGCATCGGCCATCGCGGCGATGCCTTCTGCGGACAGGTGTTCCAGGTGGTCAGCCGACAAGCCGCCGAAGCGTGCTACCAGTGCGGCGCCGCCC
>Ga0102595_101496_pt1 | contig 10600 bp, 7 predicted proteins | sample Araplaol_mTSA_r2_2_FD_76864 | JGI IMG/M metagenome (GOLD analysis project Ga0102595, IMG submission 76864) | Arabidopsis root microbial communities from North Carolina, USA - plate scrape MF_Col_mTSA_r2 (SPADES assembly) (version 2) | ecosystem: Host-associated > Plants > Roots > Endosphere...
CCTTAGATCGTATGCGGTATTAGCGTAACTTTCGCTACGTTATCCCCCACTCTTGGGTACGTTCCGATATATTACTCACCCGTTCGCCACTCGCCGCCAGACCGAAGTCCGCGCTGCCGTTCGACTTGCATGTGTAAAGCATGCCGCCAGCGTTCAATCTGAGCCAGGATCAAACTCTTCAGTTCAATCTCTGTTTTAAGTCATTGCTGACTTGGTCGCTCACTCAAAATACTGACGAAATCTCTTGCGAGATTACGTTTAATTTTGTGCGAGCATTTGAAGCATATTATTTGAGCATCGCGCCATTCGGCGCGTTGGCCATCTTCAAACGCCCACACTTATCGACTGTTGATTTTTTAAAGATCGCTGCGTTTAGCGACAAATCGTTGTGTTTGTCAGCAGCAGAGAAGCGAGATTATGCTGTACAGCGTGCAACTCGTCAACCCCTTCGTTTTCAGCGTCTTGCGCTTCAAACTTCTCACATCGTTTCGCGCTGTTTGCTGCGTTGCGTTGCGAGGGACAGAACTATAGCAAACGCACTGCAGGTCCGCAAGGGCCAATGTATAGTTTCGCCCATGCCTTATCTTCCTTCTAATGAACCGGTTGCCATCGTCGTTGTGAGTGGCAGCCATTACGAGCACGCGAGCAGCGACCTGCCCGCGGCAATCGACATCCTTGATTCGTCCGCCATTCGCGATGCGCAGCCGCGGGTCAATGCCTCGGAAGCGCTGGTCGCTGTGCCGGGCATCGTGGCGCTGAACCGCCAGAACTACGCGCAGGATCTCCAGATCTCTTCGCGCGGCTTCGGCGCCCGCTCCGCATTCGGCGTGCGCGGCGTGCGCCTGATTACAGACGGTATCCCGGCGACGATGCCCGATGGCCAAGGGCAGGCCGCCACCTTTAATCTGGACCGCGCCCAGCGCATCGAAGTCCTGCGCGGTCCGTTCTCTGCGCTATATGGCAATCACTCCGGCGGCGTGATCCAGCTCTTTACCGAAGACGGCAAGTCGCCGCCTTCGGCCGAAGCGACTGTCATCGCCGGCAGCGACGGTATGCGCAAAGTCGATCTGTCGGCACAAGGCAAAGCCGCGGGCGTTGGCTACGTGCTCGACGCGTCGCGCTTCGAGACGGACGGCTACCGCGATCACAGCGCCGCGCGCCGCGACCAGCAATACGCCAAGCTGAAATTCAACCTGGCCGACAACGCTACACTCACGCTGGTCGCCAATCGCCTTGAACAGAAGGACACGCAAGACCCGCTGGGCGTAAGCTGGTCCACCTTTCTGCGGGACCCGCGTGCCGGCGAAATCGATCCAACCGACACCGCATCGCCCAAGCGCAGCTACGCGGAGCGCTACAACACGCGCAAGAGCATCGACCATGAGCAGGTCGGCGCAAACTATACGCTGCACCTGGGCGAGGACCGGTTGCAGCTGGTTGCCTATGGCGGGAACCGCGACGTCGTGCAATACCAGGCATTCTCGAAAGCCTTCCAGGCGCCGCCCAGCCATTCCGGCGGCGTAGTGGACTTCAGCCGCGATTTCTACGGCACCTCATTCAACTATCTGCACATAGACCGCTTCTCAAGCGGCACGCTACGGACAACGTTTGGCTTCGACTTCGACCGCTCGGCGGACGACCGGCGCGGCTACGAGAATTTCATCGGCAATCAATTCGGCGTGCGCGGAGCCTTGCGCCGGGATGAGCGCGACATCGTTTCGAATGCCGATCCCTATGTGCAGGCCGAATGGCAGTCCGGCGACTGGGTCGCCAGCGCGGGTGTACGTCACAGCCGCGTGAAGGTCGAAGTCGACGACCACTTCCTTGGCAATGGCAACGATAGCGGAGCCCTGCGCTTCGTGAAGACGACCCCGGTGATCGGCCTGCTCTACAAACTGACGCCAACCCTGAACATTTATGGCAGCGCCGCGCGCGGCTTCGAAACGCCAACGTTGAATGAACTGTTCTACTCGGGTACGGGCGGCGGTTTCAATTTCAACCTGCGCCCCGCACGCAGCACGCATCTGGAACTGGGCGTGAAGTCCACGCCTTTCCAGGGCACGCGCGTGGACGCAGCCTTGTTCCAGGTCCGTACGCGCGACGAATTGGTGGTGGACGCATCCAGCGGCGGCCGCACCAGCTACCGCAATGCGGCCAGCACACTGCGCCAGGGCGGCGAGCTATCGGTGGATACAAATTGGTCGCACGGCTTCAGCGCCCGCGCCGCGCTGTCCGTCCTGCGTGCGACCTATGACAACGGCAGCCGCCTGCCCGCCGTGCCGCGGACCACTGCATACGGTGAGCTGGCGTGGAACGAGCCGCAGGGCCGCTACGGTGCGGCAATTGAAGCCCAGGCCAGCGGCCGTCTCTATGTCGAAGACACCAACACCGAACAAGCGGCACCAGGGTATAGCTTGCTGAACCTGCGCTTGCAAGCGGCGCAGCAGTTGCCCGGCTGGCGCATCAAGGAGTTCCTGCGCTTGAATAATCTGGTGGACCGCCAGTATGTCGGCTCTGTGATTGTCGGCGACGCGAACAAGCGTTATTACGAAGCGGCGCCGGGCCGCAACTGGGCGCTAGGGATGACGGCGCAATATACCTTCTAGTGAAGCGGCGCGACCGTACAGGTGCTGCACTTCTCACCTGTCTCGAAACTGACGTGAATCGGCAGAAAGCGCGCGATCACCTCCGCATTCGTGATCGCATGGCGCGATACATGGTCCAGCGTATAGCGTCCGCCGCCCGCCAGCGCCATGGGCAGCATCAACTGATCCCCCAGATGCTCACCGACAGCGGCATCGGAGGCCAGATAGCGCTGCACTTCAAGCAGCGCGCCCTGCGCCACTGTCTCGGCCCGAATGTGGCGGTCGCCGACGCCCGAGAACACTTCGGTGACGTGCGCGCTGTCGAGCGTAAGCATCAGCGCGTTTCCCGGACCGTCGGTCTGCGTCAACTCATGCAGTTGCAACTGCCCCTCATGCCAGTCGAGCGTCTCGGCAACCTGCGTCAGCTCACGCTGCGCGACATTGGCTGGAATACGCGCAACAAAGGCCTCGGCAAGTGAAGCTTGTAGCGCACCGCGCACCATCAGTTCAACGCGCCGTGGATGCTCCCACGGCCACACGGTGGTAAACAAGATGCCGCCGCCGGCCGGGTAAAAACCAAACCGCTCCAGATCAATCTCGGCCCGAGCACCCATCGCCGCCAGCAGCCTGCAATAGGCGCGCTGCAGAAACTGAACCGGCGGCGCCATCGGATTATGCGTGCCGCCGATCACTGTGACCGTGCTTGGGATAGGCGCAAACAGCAGCGCCAGAAGTACGGTCTGCAATACGAGCGTCGTGCTGCCGGCCGTTCCGATATCGAATTCGTACACGCCACCGGTCAGCGTACCGGGCGTGAACTCCAGAGTTGTCGAACCGACCTCCGCGTGCGTGACGCCGGCGTTGCAAACAACCGCCGCCGCGCGTACCGCCGCCAGATGTTGCCGGCGCAATCCCGCCGGCTCGCGATTGGCGCGGATGTTCTGAATGCGGAATGGCTTCCCGGTAATCATGGACAGCGTCAACGCACTGCGCAGGATTTGCCCGCCGCCTTCCCCAGTTGAGCCGTCCAATTCAATCATCGCCTGCCCTCCCGAGGGCATTATCCGTCAACTGCTGGCGAAGGCGCGCACGGTGCTGTACTGCTCATTGTCGGCAAACTCGAACCGCACCGGCAGGAACAGTCCAATAATCTCGGCATTGGTGCGCGCATGCTCTGATACACGGTCGACGGTGAACTGGCCACCGCCCGCAAGCGCCATCGGCAGCATCAACTGGTCGGCCAAATACTCGCTGACCGCTGCGCCGGACGCGATGTACAGCCGCGCTTCCTGAACCACTTGCTTTGCCAGCGTTTCAGCGCGTAGCGACTTCTCACCAAAGCCGGCAAAGACTTCCGTGACGTGTTCGTGATCGAGCGTCATCAACAAAGCATTGCCCGGCCCCCATGCCTCCGGCAGTACGCAAGTCCTCAGCTGCGCCTCGTCCCAGCCCATTGCACCGGCCACGCAGCTCAGTTCCCGGCGCGCCACGCCAGATGGCACGCCTGCCACCAGGCTTTCCGCATAGCAGTCCCGGCGCTCTCCGCGCGTCATCAAGTCCAGCTGCTTCCATTCCTGCACCGGCTGAATCGACGCTTGCACCGCACCGCCGCCGGCCGGGTAGAAGCCGGCGCGTTCCAGACGCACGTCCACCGACGCGCCCATCGCCGACATCGCACGGCAGAAAGCCCGCTGCAGGAACTCCGCCGGCGGCGCCTTCGGGTTATGCGTGCCTCCGCTGACGCGCACGACCGACTGGCCGGGTGCATACAGCAATGCCGGAATCAGCGTTTGCAGCACCAGCGTGCAGCTGCCGGCGGAACCGATCGAAAACTCGAACACGCCCGCGCGAACGGGGCCTGGAGTGAATTCCAGCTGTACCGAGCCGAGCGCCGCGCCCGTCACTTCGGCATTGCAAATCTGCGCGGCGGCCGTTACCGCCACCAGGTGCTGACGCATCAGGCCTGGCTTGGAACGGTTGGCGCGGATATTGGCAATGCGGAAGGGCTGACCGGTAATGATCGAGAGCGACAACGCAGTCCGCAGCACCTGGCCGCCGCCCTCTCCTTTAGAACCATCTATCTCAATCATGCATTCTTATCCTTTGACGCATACGACCTGTTTCAGCGTATGGACGACTTCCACCAGCTCGTCCTGCGCCTGCATGACAGCATCGATGTCCTTGTACGCCATCGGGATCTCATCGATCACTGCGGCGTCCTTGCGGCACTCCACCCCTTCGGTCGCACGCACCTGATCTTCCAGCGTGAAGCGGCGCTTTGCCTCATTGCGGCTCATGGTGCGGCCCGCGCCGTGGCTGCAGCTGTTGAAGCTTTCCGGATTTCCCTTACCGCGCACGATGAAGCTCTTCGCGCCCATCGAGCCCGGAATGATCCCCAGCTCGCCCTCGCGTGCCGACACCGCACCCTTACGCGTCACCAGCACGTCCTGACCGAAGTGACGCTCTTTCTGCACATAGTTGTGGTGGCAGTTCACCGCCTCCACGTGCGTCTCGAACGGCTTCTTGATGACGGTGCGAACGGACGCGATCAGGTTCTGCATCATCACCTCGCGGTTCATGCGCGCGAACTTCTGCGCCCAGCCGACTGCTTCGACATAATCGTCGTAGTGCCTGGTGCCTTCTTTCAGATAGGCCAGGTCCTTGTCCGGCAAATTGGCGATGTGAGTCCGCATATCCTGCTGCGCCACTTCGATGAAGTGGCTGCCGATGGCATTTCCTACCCCGCGCGACCCGGAGTGCAGCATGAACCATACGAAGCCCTGTTCATCCAGGCAGACTTCTACGAAATGATTACCGCTACCCAGTGTTCCCAGATGCTTATAGTTATTAGTGTTCTTCAGCTTCGGCGTTTTCTGGCAGATGACGTCGAATTCATCCTTCAATTGCGCCCAGGCCGCATCCACCGGGGTTGGCGGATTTTCCCAGGAGCCCATGTCCCGCCCACGATAACCGCGCGTCTTCGGCGACATCCCGTGCGGGATGGCTTTCTCGATCGCGCTACGCAGCGGGCCCAGATTATCCGGCAGGTCACGCGCATTCAGCGTGGTCTTCGCCGCCATCATCCCGCAGCCGATATCCACGCCAACAGCCGCCGGAATAATCGCACCCAAGGTCGGGATCACACTACCGATGGTCGATCCTTTACCCAGGTGGACGTCAGGCATTACCGCGATGTGCTTGTAAATGAACGGCATTCTTGCCGTATTTGACAGCTGCTCACGCGCTTCCTGCTCAACAGGTACACCGCGCGTCCACATTTTCACAGGGCTTCCGCCCTCAACATTTATTACGTCGTATTCGTGCTTTTTCATGGTTCTATGTTCTCAAGTTCATTCTGCATTCACAAGCGTGGACAGCACGCTGCCCCACACCAGCCGGCCATTGTTGGCGCAGCCGCCGTCATTCCAGCTGATCATGGTGAGGCGCTGGCTGGCCGTGATTCGCATCGCCGGAGAAGCGTTGCCGAAGCTGCGACGTACCGCCTTCTTTCCCACTGCTCCTGCGCTGATGGTCCAGGATTTGATCCGAGTATCCGCCATTTTCTTCTCCTTGTCTTTGCGTGTACCCCATCTATTGCAATCGCCGTGCCAGCTTCCTAAGTAATTGATAAATATAGATTTCACAAAATTCGATGCCATGCTAAATTATCTTAAAAGATAATTTCTTATCCTCCTTATGAAGAAGAAAGTTGTTCTCGGATTCCTGGGCACGCAGCTCGATGGCGGCCCGCGCGGCAGTGGGCGGTGGGAAAAATGGCGCCCGAGTGTCTCGATTACTCAGCATCCAGACCTGGTCGTCGACCGCTTTGAGCTAATGGTCAGTCGGGCCCACATTGATCTGGCTCACGTTATTCAGCGCGACATCGCATCCGTCTCCCCGGAGACAGACGTTCGCCTGCACACCATGCCGATCGAGGACTGGTGGGACTTCGAAGATGTCTACAGCTGCCTGTATGACTTCGCGCGCAGCTACCAGTTCGATCCGGACAAAGAGGAATACTGGGTCCACATCACAACCGGCACCCACGTTGCGCAGATCTGCCTGTTCCTGATGACCGAGGCCCACTTCTTTCCCGGCCGCCTGCTCCAAACTTCGCCGCCACGCCGGCATCGAGAAGGCGAACCTGGCGAGTACGTGCTCATTGACCTGGATCTGTCGCGCTACGACCAGATCGCGCAGCGCTTCAGCACTGCACAGAAAGAAGGCGTTGAATTCCTGAAGTCGGGCATCGCGACGCGCAATGCGCAGTTCAATCTGATGATCGACGAGATCGAGCATGTAGCTGCGCGCTCGCGTGCGCCGATGCTGCTGATGGGGCCAACGGGTGCGGGCAAGTCGTTTCTGGCGCGGCGCATTTTTGAACTGAAGAAGGCGCGGCATCAACTCGATGGGCAGTTCGTTGAGATCAATTGCGCCACGCTGCACGGCGATGGCGCTGGGTCGACCTTGTTCGGACACGTAAAAGGCGCCTTTACGGGCGCGGCTTCCGACCGTCCCGGCTTGCTGCGCACGGCGCACAAAGGCTTGCTCTTCCTGGACGAAATCGGCGAGCTGGGATTGGATGAGCAAGCCATGCTGCTCAAGGCGGTCGAAGAAAAGCGCTTCCTGCCGATGGGCGGCGACCACGAGGTGAAGAGCGACTTCCAGCTTATCGCCGGCACGAACCGCGATCTGGCGGCGGAAGTGGCCGCCGGCCGCTTCCGCGAGGATCTCTACGCGCGTATTAATTTGTGGACCTACTCGCTGCCGCGTCTCAGCGACCGGCCGGAAGACATCGAACCTAATCTGGATTATCTGTTGATCGAATTCGGCGCGGAGAATGGCAGCATGGTGCGCTTCAATAAAGAGGCACGCGAGCGCTTCATGCGCTTCGCTGTTTCTGCGGATGCGCAATGGAACGGCAACTTCCGTGATCTATCAGCGTCCGTCACGCGCATGGCGACTCTGGCAGAAGCGGGCCGGATCACGGCGCCAGTCGTGGACAAGGAAATCGCCCGCCTGCAGCATCAATGGCGGCCAATCACACCGGAGGCATCGCGCGGCAGCTCGCTGGAAAATCTGCTGGACGAAGACGCCCTCGGCCAGCTCGATCTGTTTGATCGCCTGCAGTTGCAAGCGGTGGTGGACGTGTGTGCCCAGTCCAAGTCAATGTCTGACGCGGGACGGAAGCTGTATTCCGTCTCGCGCCAGAGCAAGGCAAAGCCTAACGATGCGGACCGTTTGAAGAAGTACCTGGCCCGTTTCGGTTTAAGCTGGGAGCAGCTGGCTTAGTAGCTGGTCAGCGCCTTGCCGAACTTGATCAGCCAGATACGGCTTGGGCGTTCTTTGTCATCGCCACGCGCCACGCGAATGCTGTTCGCAGCGTTGCAGCCTGCGGAAGTGCTGGTGATGATCACGCCGTTCGCATCCACATTGCACTTGGTGACGTCGGCATCGGCCACGGCGTCGCCGGACGGGGTGAAGATCTTGGTCTTCAGGCCGAAGTCGTTGTCGTTCGCGAGCGCGATGGTGTTGGCATCAATCACGCTCAGGCCTTCCGCTTTTTCAGCCAGCCAGCCGACGGCATTCAGGTCGAGCAACTGGGTCTTTTTCAGCGTGACCACTTTGGTCCAGTCCGCGCCGTTCACAGCCACCGCGCCCATCGAGCTTTTTTCCAGGTCGGAGGTGGCCGGGTTGAAGGCTGCGGCGTTGATGTCCGTCGCGCTGCCGATTTCGATCAGCATCAGCTTGTTGAACACTTTACCGCTTGGCGCAGCGCCCTGTTCAATCACGATGAATTTACCGTTGCCCAGTGCAGCGACGTCGCCCAGTTTGGCGTTGCCGGTGCGGCCGTCTGCGTAGTCGGCGCCGTTAAGCGGGTAGGCGAACATTCTGGTCGTGGCGCCAGTGGTCGGATCGAACTCGACCCACCGGGTGAAACGAGCAAAGCGTTCGATCTGCTCGCTCTTGCCGGTCACGCTGTACGGTGCGCTGCCGTCGGTCAGAGGGCTTTGCAGGAAGCCGTGCAGTTTGTCGGTGGCCGTGTCGAGCGTCAGCCCTTCCATGCCGCGGTTGGAGCGGCGCTTGGCGAAGATGGCCGGCAGGCCGCTGCCTGGCGCATAACGGGACTGGATGATGCCGGTGGCCGGATCGATCTTCACGATGAAGGGACCGTATTCATCGGAGATCCACAGCGCATTGCGCTTCTTGTCGAGCACAATGGCTTCGGTATCCAGGCCGTTCGGGCTGAAGTTAGCCTTGCTGTTTGCGTCGTACTTCATGGCGTCCAGCAGCGGAACTTCGGCCGAATTACCCAGCGTACCGGCAGGGAGAACCAGGCCATTGCTGTTCACAGCCGAAGAGACTTTGATCGGCAAGGTCGAGGTCAGCACGGCACCGCTCTTGCCAACGGTGATCACGCCGATCGATGGCGTGAAGCTCGGCGAAGGGAAGATCTTGGCAGCGATCGTGCCGGTGCCGGTCAGTGCGGGAATATTAGGACCATCGCCGTTCGGGCCGCGGTCGGTCAGGCCGTAGAACTCCAGGTCACCGTTGGCATTGGTGCCCTTGAATGCGAGCGAAGACCCATACGATGGCAGGAAGCCGAGCGGGAAGTCTTCCTTTACCTTGGCGTTGCTGCCTTCGTATGGAATGTAGAAACTGTTCGCCGCCTGCATCTGGTAGCGCGTGACGGTCACGGCCACATCGCCTTGCGTGAAGGATTCCGGAGCCGGTGTGCCGACCTTGGAGGCTAGCGTGTCTTCGAAGTGCTCGCGCACCAGCGCGCGGCGATCATCATCGACGGTGCGTGCGGCGTACTTGGTGCCGGCAGCAGCCAGCGTGGTGGCGAAGGCTTTGTTGAAGTCCGTGCCGGCCGCGCCAAAGTCGGCGCTCTTGCTGGCCATCGCGGTCTTCACATCGGCGGTGATCTTGATGCCATTGGATGGATCATTGTCGTCATCCAGCAGCTGCAGCGCCATCAGGCGATTGACTACTTTCGCATCCTTCACATCGGTCACGCCAGCCAGCTGCAGCGGGGTGATGGTGGCGGCGCAGCTAGCGCTACCCAAAGCGATACCGCCAATGCTGAAGCTCACCGAATCACCGGCGGAGCACGTGAACTCGCCTTTCGAACCCGTTGCAGCTTTAGCCGAAGTGCCGGCGACATAGTCCGCGCCTTCAACCGCACCGTCCAGGAAGACGCCGCTGATTTGTGTCTTGGCCGGTGGTGCTGGCATATCGTTATTGTCGCTGCCGCCGCAAGCGGCCAGCGCGAGTGCAAGTGCAAGGGGAGAGAGGCGTGGGAGCTTCATGGCTGTCCTTCTGGTAAAAAGGTGCAGCATACGAAGTCAGAATGACAAGCTGATGACTAAAAAGCAAAACCCAAGGCCAAAACCTGGTGCCTGCCACGGCGTGGCAGGCACCTGCTTCTGCCGTGGGTTTGAAAGCAAAATCTGCCGTGGGTTTGAAAGCAAAAAAGCCCGCTGGCACATGCCAAGCGGGCTTTTCTTATTACTTAGTCTGACAATAACCTACTTTCACACTGGTTGCAGCACTATCATCGGCGCAAAGTCGTTTCACGGTCCTGTTCGGGATGGGAAGGGGTGGGACCGACTTGCTATGGTCATCAGACTGACCGGTATTGGTTCGCGAATAGCGCGTCACCAAAATAATTTAGCTTGACGATAACCTACTTTCACACTGGTTGCAGCACTATCATCGGCGCAAAGTCATTTCACGGTCCTGTTCGGGATGGGAAGGGGTGGGACTGACTTGCTATGGTCATCAAGCATAACTTGTACGTATGTCGCCGCGCACTGCGGCGTCACACTAAATCTGGAAGAAGTAAGTAGGGTAAAACTCAATCATTCAAACACAGGCAAGTGCGCATAACCGGCAAGGTTATAGGGACAAGCCGTACGGGCAATTAGTATCAGTTAGCTTAATGCATTACTGCACTTCCACACCTGACCTATCAACGTCCTGGTCTCGAACGACCCTTCAAGGAGCTCAAG
>Ga0102595_101498_pt1 | contig 10590 bp, 10 predicted proteins | sample Araplaol_mTSA_r2_2_FD_76864 | JGI IMG/M metagenome (GOLD analysis project Ga0102595, IMG submission 76864) | Arabidopsis root microbial communities from North Carolina, USA - plate scrape MF_Col_mTSA_r2 (SPADES assembly) (version 2) | ecosystem: Host-associated > Plants > Roots > Endosphere...
CGCGCAGCAGCGTGGTCTTGCCGCAGCCGCTGGGGCCGACGATGCAGACGAACTCGCCGCGCGCCACGTCGAACGAGGTGGGCGAAAGAATCTCGCGCCCGCCGAGGCGGATGGTCACGCCGTCGAATCGCAGGAAGGGCACGGCCTGCGCCGCGGTGCCGGCCGGTGCGTGAAAGGCGCCCGCCTGCAATGCGGCACGCGCGGTGACTTGAGCGGGCGCTGCGATCACTTCGCCACCAGCTTCGCCACGTCGATGTTCGTCTTGAGCATCTCCTGCTCCTTCATCAGCCCTGTCCAGTAGGACAGTTGTTTGTCGGTCACCACGGGGCCGGGCGGCGAGACCTGCACCTTGGCGAGCACGTCGGCCGGCAGCTTGATGTACTTGCCGATGGATGCGCGCACCTTGGCGTCGTTCTTCGGCTGCTGCATGAACGCGGCGGCTTCCACCAGCGCCTCGCGGAAGGCGCGCGCCGCCGCCGGATTCTTCGCCACCCACTCGCGCTTGGCGGCGTGCACGATGGTCTGGTTGTTCTCCGGCAGGAAGGTCGAGTAGTACGAGGCCACGTAGCCCGCGCCGCTCTCGGTGATGCGGCTCATGAACGGGTCGGCCGACACCACCGCGTCGACCGAGCCGCCGCGCAGCAGGTCGGCATGCTGCGGGAACGCGGCTTCGACGAAGTTGACCTTGCGGTAGTCCACGCCGCTGTCCTTCAGCCATGCGCGGAAGGTCACGTGCAGGAAGGCGCCCAGGCCCGGCACGCCGATCTTCTTGCCCACGCAGTCCTGCGCGCTCTTGATGCCCGAGCCCGCACGCGCCACCAGCCCGAAGCCGGTGATCGTCTTCGAGGTGAGCCCGCCGCCGGCCACCAGCATCAGGTCGAGCCCGCCGTCCACCGCCTGCAGGAACACCGAGGGCGTGGGGCCGCCGACCTGCAGCGAATCGGACTGCAGCGCGGCCGGAATCGTCGAGTTCAGCGGGATGAACTTGAGCTCCACGTCGAGGCCGCGCTTCTTGAAGTAGCCCTCCTCGGCGGCCACGAACACCGATGCGAAGTCGGTCACGGCCGTGTAGCCGAACACGATCTTCGTGGTGGACTGCGCGCGCGAAGGCAGCGCCGCGGCAGCCGACGCCGCGGCGAGCGCCGACAGCAGGGTGCGTCGTTTCATCATGTCTTCTGTCTCCTGGGAGTGGTTTTCTTGCGTGGGGTCTTGGGCCGCGGCAGGGCAGCGCGCAGGCCGCCGACGATGAAGCTCACCAGCATCGGTGCCACGGCCGGGTCGGCGCGCGTGTTCTCGCCGCGCGAGAGCCGTTCGATGCGGCTGTCGTTCAGGTGGTGCAACAGCGAGCCCAGCGCGAACTGGTAGCCCCAGGCGGCCTGGCTGCGCGTGGCGTGCGGCATCGCGAGATGCAGCGCGTCGATGTAGGCCTCGGCCAGCGGATCGAAGTAGGCACGCAGCACGCGGTCGGCTTCCTCTGTGGCGTGATAGAGCTCGCGCGCCACCAGCAGTGCGTAGTACTCGCCCTCGGCGCTCGCGCGCAGCGCCAGCACGGGCGCGGTGAAGGCGTCGATGATGCGCGGCAGCGTGCGCGCGTCGTCGGGGTCGATGTCGACCGCGGCCAGGCCGGCCAGCCGCGCCTCGATGGAATGGCCCCAGTGCTCGAAGATCGCGTGGAAGAGCTCGTGCTTCTGCCCGTAGTAGTAGCCCACCAGCGCCAGCGGCACGCCGGCCTCCTCGGCGATCTGGCGGATCGTCACCACGTGGTAGCCGTGCTGCGAAAAAAGCTTCTCCGCCGCCAGCAGGATCGCCTGCTTGCGGTCGGGCCGCGCAGTCTCGATGGCGACTGCGGCCGCGGCCTGTGCCGGGGCGCGCGAGACCTGGCGCTTTGCGGTGGGTGTGCGGGTACTCATCGGGGCCGTATTGAACGCTTGTACAAAAACATTGAACACGCGTACAAACCCTGAGGTCAACCCTCATTGAGCACGGTCGTTCGCGGCGCTACGCTCGTGCAATGCCCGCTCCCAACATCCCCCAGATCCGCCTCTACCAGGACTGGCTGCGCGAGACGCGCGGCCTCGCATTCGACAGCTACGACGCCCTGTGGCGCTGGTCCGTCACCGAGCTCGATGCCTTCTGGCAGAGCATCTGGGACTACGCCCGCATCGAGTCGCCCACACCGCACACGGCGGTGCTCGCCGAATCGCGCATGCCCGGCGCGCGCTGGTTCCCCGGTGCACAGGTCAACTACGCGCGCGAGGTGCTGCGCCACGTCGACGCGGCCCATGCGGCAGGCATGCCCGCCATCGTGAGCGACAACGAACTGGACCAGGTGCGCGAGATGTCGTGGCCCGAGATGCGCCGCCAGGTCGCATCGGTGGCGCTCACGCTGAAGTCGCTGGGCGTGAAGCGCGGCGACCGCGTCGCGGCCTACATGCCCAATGTGCCCGAGACCATGGTCGCCTTTCTCGCATGCTCCAGCATCGGCGCGATCTGGAGCGTGTGCGCGCCCGACATGGGCACGGCCGCGGTGGCCGACCGCTTCAGGCAGATCGAGCCTAAGGTGCTGATCGCCGTCGATGGCGTGCACTACGGCGGCAAGCCGCTGGACCGCAGCGCGGTGCTTCGGGAGCTGCGCGGGCAGCTGCCCAGCGTGCAGAAGCTGCTGCTCGTGAAGTCGCCCTATGCCGCGAGCTCGGTGCCGCACGACGTCGAATGGACGCAGGCCATCGCGCGCGACGACGCCGAGGTCGCCGCCTTCGAGCCCGAATGGCTGCCCTTCGACCACCCGATCTGGATCGTCTATTCGAGCGGCACCACCGGCCTGCCCAAGCCCATCGTGCACGGGCAGGGCGGCATCATCCTCACCATGCACGCCTGCGGGCTGCACAACGACGTGGGCGCGAGCTACGGCGCCAACAACTTCGGCGAGCGCTACCACTGGTTCAGCTCCACCGGCTGGGTCATGTGGAACTCGCAGCTGTCGGGCATGGCCTTCGGCGCCACCATCTGCATCTACGACGGCAACCCGGCGGGCAGCAAGGAGAAGCCCGACTGGGGCGTGCTGTGGCGCTTTGTGGCGCGCCACAAGGTCACCTTCTTCGGCGCGGGCGCGGCCTACTTCACCAACTGCATGAAGGCCGGACTCGTCGCGAAGGAGTGCGGCGATCTCTCGCGCGTGCGTGCCCTGGGCAGCACCGGCTCGCCGCTGCCCGAGGAGGTGCAGCGCTGGGGCTCGAAGCAGATCCTCGATGCGGGCTCCAAGGAAGTGTGGTGGTGCAACATTTCGGGCGGCACCGATTTCTGCGGCGCCTTCGTCGGCGGCAATCGCGACCTGCCCGAGGTGCCCGGACAGATGCAGTGCCGCGAGCTGGGGCATTCGGTCGAGGCCTGGAACGAGCAGGGGCAGCCCGTGATCGGCGAGGTCGGCGAGCTGGTCTGCACGCGGCCCATTCCGTCGATGCCGCTGTATTTCTGGGGCGACGAGGGCAACGCGCGCTACGTGTCGAGCTACTTCGACACCTACCCCGGCGTGTGGCGCCACGGCGACTGGATCAGGATCGGCGAGGACGGCGGCTGCATCATCTACGGCCGCAGCGACGCCACCATCAACCGCCAGGGCCTGCGCATGGGCACCAGCGAGATCTACAGCGCCGTCGAAGGCCTGCCCGAGGTGCTCGACTCGATGGTGGTCGACCTCGAATACCTGGGCCGCGACAGCTACATGCCGCTGTTCGTGGTGCTGCGCCCCGGCGTGGCGCTCGACGACGCCATGCGCGCGAAGATCAATAACGCCATCAAGACATCGCTGTCGCCGCGCTTCGTGCCCAACGACATCTTCCAGGTGGCCGAGATACCGCGCACGCTCTCGGGCAAGAAGCAGGAGCTGCCGATCAAGAAGCTGCTGCTGGGCCAGCCGATAGAAAAGGTTGTCAACCGTGAAGCAATGGCGAACCCCGGCAGTCTCGACTGGTACGTGGCCTTTGCCGCGCAGCGTGCCTCCGCATAATGGATCGGATGAAAAGACGCACCAGCCTCCTCATGTTCTCCGCCATCGCGGGCGCCTCGCTGCTGAGCGCCTGCGCCGTGCCCTCTTCGCCGGCAGCGGGCGGCACCGCGCAGCTGCGCGTGACCGGCACCGTCACCTACCGCGAGCGCATCGCGCTCGACCCCGCGGCCGACATCGTGGTGCAGCTGCTCGACGTGTCGCTCATGGACGCGCCTTCGAAGGTCCTCGCCGAACAGCGCATCAAGGCCAACGGCAAGCAGGTGCCCTTCGCCTACGAGCTGAAGGTGGATGCCGCGCGCATCGAACCGCGCATGCGCTACGCGGTATCGGCGCGCATCACGCGCGGCGACCAGCTCCTCTTCATCAACGACACGCAGTACCCGGTGCTCACCCAGGGCGGTGCCACCAGCGCCGATCTCGTGCTGGTGCGCGTCACCCAGGCTCCCCGCTAGGACATCACCAGCTCGTAGAGCACCATGCGCGTCTGCCGGCCGCGCAGTTCCACCTGTTCCTCGATGCGCCGCGCATGCAGCCGGCCGTCGAGGCCGGCAAAAGTGGTTTCCGAGATCAGCGCCAGCGTGCCCAGCTGCTTGTTGATGCCCTCGATGCGGCTCGCCACGTTGATCGCATCGCCGAACGCGGTGTACGAGAGCCGGTCGTTCGAGCCCAGCACCCCCGCGATCACCGTGCCCGTGTGAATGCCCACGCGCGTGCGGAACTCGGGCAGGCCCTGCTCGGCCCACTTGCGGTTGAGCTCGTCCATCTCCACGTGCAGCTCCAGCGTGGCCAGGCAGGCCTTGTACTCCGCGTCCTTGAGGTCGGAGGGCGCGCCCCACAGCACCATGATGCCGTCGCCGATGAACTTGTCGATCACGCCGCCGTGCCGCGAGAAAACGCCGGTCGCGAGGTTGAAGTATTCGGTGAGCATGCCCACCAGAACGTCGGTGTCCAGCGACTCCGAGATCGAGGTGAAGCCCTCCACGTCGGTGAACATCACCGTCACGCGGCGCGGCGAACCCGAAGGAGCGAGCGCGTGGCCTTCGTCGATGAGCTGGTTGATCACGTCCACCGGCACGAACTTGCTGAAGGCCTTGAGGCTGCGCGCCGAATCGTCCAGCGCCTGGTCCAGGTGCTGTATCTCGAGCACGCGGCTAGGTTCGCGCGGCAGGTTGTCGAGCTCCAGCAGGCCGATGCGGCGCGCGATGTGCGAGAGGTTCTCCACCGGCGCGGTCACCAGCTTCGAGAGCTTCAGCGACATGAACAGCGCGATCACCAGGAAGGCCGTCGCCAGCCCGAGGCCCCAGAGCACGGCGCGGCGCAAGTCGCCCAGCAGCACGTCTTCGGGCACCCAGCTCACCAGCTGCCAGCCGGTGCTCGGGATGAGCGAGGTCTGTACCAGGTAGCGGCGGCCTTCGTAGGTGAAGGAGAACGCCGTGTCGCTGCCGCTGCCCGCGGTGCCGGCAGTGAGCATGTGGGCATGCAGCGCGCCCAGCACGCCGCTGGGCGGCTCCAGCTTGTGAAGCACGCCGGGCATGTCGCTGCGCGCGAGCACCCGGAAGTCGGCGCTCAGCAGCGCGCTGTCGCCGTAGCCGTCGCTGTTGAACTGGCGCACGAATTCCGAGAGCCGGCCGAGCGAAACGTCGCCCGCCACCACCAGCTTCTGCGCACCGCCCGGGTAGCTGCGCTGGCTGGGCAGCGCGTATGTCACGCCGAGCTCCTGCGCGGCGGCGAACACATAGGGCTGCGTCCAGACCGGACCGCCCGCCTTCGAGGCCTGCAGGTACCAGCTGCGCCTGGTCGGGTCGTAGTCGCTGCGGAATGCGCCCAGGCGCTGGGTGGCGTAGCGCTGCTGCACGTTGGCCTCGGCGCCCAGCGGCAGCTTGTACTGCCAGGTCTCGGTGGTGAAGCCTTCGTCGAGCTCGATGTGGCGCATGGCCGGCACCGGGTAGCGCAGGGCCATCAGCATCTGGCCCCTCTCGTTGCTCACGTAGATGCTGTCGAGCTCGGGCGACTGCTGCAGCAGTGTCCAGAGCAGCTCCGCCGTCTTCTCCGATTGCTCGCCCGCTGGGCGCAGGCTGGGCGCGGAGCCCACTGCGTTGATCACCGATTCCGCCTTCTGCAGGAAGGCCAGCACCTTGTCCTCGGTGCGGTCGTGGTTCGACTTGTGCGCCGACACGCCGATGCGCGACACCAGCCTCTGCGAGCCCCAGTAGCCCAGCGACACCAGCAGCAGCGACTGCGCCAGCGCCACCGCGCTCACGATGGTGCCCACGTCCACCCGGAAGCGGCGCGAGCGCCCGGGAGGTGCGACGAGCGCCGGCGTGGGGGGCGACGCTCCCGTGACAGATTTGACCGGCGGCTTTCCAGCCGCTTCCGGGTTTCCGGACGAGTTCTTGTTCATACAGCTCCCTGACAACCACTCGACGCCGCAAGGCCGAAGCCGCGGGCCGGCTTCCGTCAGGCCCGCGGCGCCGATCGTTGGTGTCGGGGTCCGTGGCTGCGCGGAAGCGGGCGTGATTTTCGCTCGACTTCGGCTTGCCGTGCGGTATTGCACGGCGCGGCGGTGGCTCGAGCCTGTCTAGACCAGTCCGGGGAAGATGCTGAAAAAAGAGGCGGCTCGTCCGTCAGCGCGCGTCGTGGAAGATGATGCCCAGCGTATGCCGGCGCCCCGAGCGTACGCGGCTCACACCGTGGCGCATCGTCACGCGATAGCTGCCGCGCGTGCCGGCCACCGGCCGCTGGTTGACCGCGAAGATCACCGCCTCGCCCCGCGAGAGCGACACCACCTCGGCGCGCGACTGCATGCGCGGGCGCTGTTCGGTCAGCACGAACTCGCCGCCGGCGAAATCGCTGCCGGGCTCGCTCAGCAGCACCGTGAGCTGCAACGGGAATTGCAGGTCGCCGTACAGGTCCTGGTGCAGGCAGTTGTAGTCGCTCTCGCCGTAGCGCAGCAGCAGCGGGGTGGGGCGCTCCTGGCCGGCGGCGTGGCAGCGCGCCAGGTACGCGGCGTGTTCCGCCGGATAGTCGGCCGGCTGGCCCATTGCCGCCGCCCACGCGTTGGCCAGCGGCGCGAGGCGCTCGTACAGCGCGGCGCGCCACGCCGCCAGCTTCGGCGGCAGCGGATAGGCGAAGTACTGGTACTCGCCCTGGCCGAAGCCGTGGCGCTGCATCACCACGCGGCTGCGGAAATGACGGGGCCGGTCGTACATGGCCACGAGCGCGGCGCATTCCGTCGGGGTGAAAAGCGGTGTGCCGGTGGTGGCGCAGCCGCGGGCGGCTATGTCGGCTTCGATACGGGGCCAGTCGAGGGCTTCGACCAGGGAGGCTGGGGTTGCTGCTGTCATGCGTGCAGTGTCCCGTCTTCGGCACCGAGCGGCTGGCCGTTTCCGGACGCGGCTTTCCGCACCGGTTCGCATCGCGGGCTTTGGAGGGCCAAGCGGAGGCTGTCCGGGGTTTTGAGCGATCATCCCCTCATGGCAAGAGAAAAAACCACCTCGCGCGAAGGCTCCACGGGGCAGCTGGTGCAGGGCCGGCCGGTGGCCGTGCTGGGGCGCGGCATGGCGCTGGTCAAGGTCGGCAAGGCGCCGCGTCCGCAGGTGCGGCCCGAGGACAACACCACGGCGCTGATGAAGAAGGCGGCCCGTGCGCTGGGCAAGCCCGGCATCGACAGGTCGGTGGTCTTCCGCGGACCCAACGCGGCCAAGGTGTACGCCTACTCGGCCTATCCGCCGGACCCGAGCAAGATCGTGCGCGAAGCGGCCGACGGCACCAAGGTCATCGGCCGCATGGTCGACGGCAGGTTCCGCGCGAGCAAGGCGTGAGCATCAGCCGCCCGCCGAAGCTCGAGAAACTGCTGGAGCAGACGCAGGGCCCGCGTCCCGTGGCCTTCGTGCTGGCCGGCCACAACGGCTCCGGCAAATCCACCCTCTGGTATTCGCGCCTGGCGCCCTCGCTGCGGCTGCCGCTGGTCAATGCCGACCGGATGATGATGTCCATCCTGCCCGACGCAGACCCCGCCACCGGACACATCCCCGCCTGGGCCCAGCGCCTGCGCGACGACGACGAGCGCTGGCAGATCCTTTCGCAGAAGGGCGTGCGCGCCTTCAAGAGCCTGGTGATGGACCAGCGCATGCCCTTCGCCTTCGAGACCGTCTTCTCGCACTGGAAGCCGCTGCCCGGCGGCGGCCACGAGTCGAAGGCCGACGACATCCGCGCGATGCAGGAAGCCGGCTACTTCGTCGTGCTGCTCTTCGTGGGGCTGGTGTCGGTGGACATGTCGGTCTTCCGCGTGAGCACGCGCAGGCAGCAGGGCGGCCACGACGTGGACCGCAGGAAGCTCATCGAGCGCTTTCCCCGCACGCAGGCGGCGGTCGGCCACGCGGCGCAGATCGCGAACATGACGCTCATGTTCGACAACAGCCGCTCGGAAAAGGACGCCTTCTCGCTGGTGCGCGCGCAGGCGAAGAAGTCGGTGCTGTTCGACGCGCGCGACCCGCAGTTCGACGTCGACCCGCAGTTGCGCGCCGTCTGCGACCCGTGGCTGGAGAAGGTCACGGGGCCGTTCAGGCCGCCGCGCGCTTCGCCGCCGAAGAAGAACAGCGCGGCATCGGCAGCGCCGGCGACCACATCGACAACCTGACCGGAGATCTTTGTGAGCACCTCGAATCCATCCCCCGATCAAGCCGGCGACTGGCAACTTCCCTGGACCGGCGGCTGCCGCTGCGGCCGGGTGCGCCTGCGCATCAGCGCGCCGCCGCTGCTGTCGATGGCTTGCCACTGCACCGGCTGCCAGACCATGAGCGCGAGCGCCTTCTCGCTCTCCATCGCCATTCCCACGCAGGGCTTCGAGGTGGTGTCGGGCGAGCCCGTCATCGGCGGGCTGCACGGCGCCGATTCGCATCACTACTTCTGCCCGCACTGCAAGAGCTGGATGTTCACGCGCGCCGAAGGCCTCGACCAGTTCGTCAACCTCCGGCCGTCGATGCTCGACAGCCACGCATGGGTCGAGCCCTTCGTCGAGACCTGGACCGACGAGAAGCTGCCCTGGGCGAATACGCCCGCGAAGCACAGCTTCGGCGCCCTGCCCGAGATGGACGCCTTCCCGGCGCTCATCGAAGCCTATGCCCGGGAAGGCTCCCGGCCCCCGAAGCGCTGACGGAAGGACTGGCGCCATGACGCCCCAGGCCGTTCTCGACCACTACGATCAGGGCCTGCTGTGGCCCGCCGATCGCCCGCTCCCGATCGCCGCCGACCTGGACGCCGCCTACCAGCAGGCGCTGGCCCTGCGCGCGCTTCGCGCCGCTCGCGGCGAACGCGCAGTGGGCTACAAGATCGGCTTCACCAACCGCACGATCTGGCCCCGCTACGAGGTCTACGCGCCCATCTGGGGCACCGTGTGGAACACCACGCTCACGCGCAGCAGCGGCGGCACCGGCGAAGTGAGCCTCGACAGGCTGTGCCAGCCGCGCCTCGAACCGGAGATCGTGTTCGGCATGGCCGCCACCCCGCCGCGCGACGCCACGCTGGAAGACCTCTTCGGCTGCATCGCGTGGCTCGCGCCGGGTTTCGAGATCGTGCAGTCGCACCTGCCCGGCTGGAAATTCAGCGCCGCTGACACCGTGGCCGACGGCGGCCTGCACGCGCGCCTGCTGATCGGGCGCGAAACGCCCGTCGGCCACTTCGCCACCAGCGCCCATGCGCTCGACGAACTGCTCGGCCGCACGCGCGTGAGGCTCCATCGCGGCGATGAACTCGTCGAGGAAGGCAAGGGTGCCAACGTGCTCGACGGCCCGCTGCATGCCTTGCACCACTTCAACCATGAGCTGCAGCGCTGCGCCGGCGCACCGGCCTTGATGCCCGGCGACGTGGTCACCACCGGCACATGGACTGACGCCTGGCCGCTGGAGCCCGGCCAGTCGTGGCGCGCCGAATTCGACGCGCCCTTCGATTCGCTCGGGATCACGCTGCGCTAGCGGCGGCCCGCGCCTGCTCCAGCAGCCACTCGCTGAAGAACCTCAACAACGGCCGCTGGTCGGCCCGTTCGGGCGTCACGAGGTAGTAGTTGCGCTCGCCCGAGAGCGGCCGCGCGCAGGCCACCACCAGTTCGCCGCGCGCGAGCTCGTCGGCCACCAGCATGGTCGGCATCAGCGCCACGCCGAGCCCGTGCGACGCGGCAGCGGCGAGGATGGAGAACAGCTCGTAGCGCGGGCCGCCGCGTGCGTTGGGCGCGTCGATCTGCTGCGCGTCGAACCACTGGCGCCAGCCGTCGGGACGCGTGCTCTGCTGCAGCAGCGGCATCCTGGCGATGGCAGCGGGCGTCACGGCCTTGCCGCGCGGAAGAAGGGCGGGGCTGCACACCGGCACCACGTCCTCGTGCATCAGCAGCAGCGCGCGCGTGCCGGCCCAGTTCTCGACTTGCGCGGGCGTGCCGGCGTAGAGCGCGGCGTCGAACTCCGCGTCGGCGAAGAGAAAGGGGCGGGTGCGCGTCTCGATGTGCACCACCACGTCGGGCTGCAGCGCCGCGAAGCCCTTCAGGCGCGGCATCAGCCAGCGGGTGGCGAAGGTGGGCACGGCCGCCAGCGAGA
>Ga0102595_101503_pt1 | contig 10571 bp, 16 predicted proteins | sample Araplaol_mTSA_r2_2_FD_76864 | JGI IMG/M metagenome (GOLD analysis project Ga0102595, IMG submission 76864) | Arabidopsis root microbial communities from North Carolina, USA - plate scrape MF_Col_mTSA_r2 (SPADES assembly) (version 2) | ecosystem: Host-associated > Plants > Roots > Endosphere...
GGCCGCTGGCCTCCAGTTCGAATTTGCGGGCCGCGTCATGCACCGCGCAGATCGCAGTCCAGTCGGAGGCTAGGTAAGGCCGGATATGCATGCGGTTCAGCGCCCTGGAACCAGGTAGCGCAACTCGGCCATGCCCGTGCCGATCTGCCGCGCCGACTGCAGCAGCAGCGGCGGATTGGTCAGGCGGCGCGGGAACAGCGGCTTGCCCCGTCCCAGCGTGACGGAGCCCACCTGGACGATCAATTCATCCAGCAGCCCCGCATCATGGAATTGCCCTGCCAGGTCGCCGCCGCCCACGATCCAGATATTCTTGTCGCCGGCCGCCTCGCGCATGGCGCTGTGCACCGCACGTACGTCGCCCTGGACGAAGCGCAAATCGGCGCCGGGAACCGAAGGCAAACTGCGCGAGGAAAAGATCCAGGTCGGCTGGGTGTAGGGCCAGGCCGACCCCACTTCCGCCGCCACCGTATCGGCATTGCGCAGCATCCACTCGTAGGTGGACGAACCCATGGCAATGGCGCCAACCCGGGCGATGAATTCAGGATAGCTGCTGTCGTTGACGTCGCCGAGCGGGAACAGCCAGTCCAGCGAATCGTCTTCGGTGGCGATGAAGCCATCCAGGCTTGATGCGGTAAAAAATTGGGTCTTCATGTAACTGGTCACGCTGCCGCGTACGCGAGAGAAAGGTGCAAGATTGTACGCGCCAGCAGCGCATCAAAATCTATCAAAAAATTGCCGCACACCGGCCTATTTCCTTGCGCTGCCCACCAGCCAGCCTAGCGCGCCCCCGATGACGCCGCCCACGAGTGCCTGCGGCAAAGCGATCATATCCTGCGGCCTGCCGTCGGCGAGAGTCATCAGGTCCCCGAGGAGGTAGATCGGCCCCATGCCAACGCCAAGCGGCACCGCAAGCCATGCCGGCCATTGCCCGCTCTGCTCCCAGCCGATGACGCCACCTATCCAGCACGACACTGCGGCCATGCCCGCCAGCGCGCCCACCAGCGCAAAAGAAAGCTTACGCATCGCTGTCCCCCTCAGGGATCGGGCGCGCGACCAGGAACAGATAGGACATGGCGCCAAGGAAAGCGATTGCCGCACCTGCCAGCAACGCGGGAACGAAGGACCAGCTTTGAGCAATATATCCGGTGAGGACAGGTGCCAGCGCCCCGCCCAGGAAGCCGCCGAAATTCTGGATCGCGCCGAGCGAAGCGACGCGGCTGCGAGGCGCCGCCACCGTGACAAGCGACCATGCGCAAGCCGACGAAGCGTTGGCAAGGAAGATCACGATCGAAATGCACGCCACCGCCAACACATTACTCTCCACCAGCGCCGCAGGAATCGTGAACGCCACCATGCCCAGTGTGGCCAGCACCACCGCGTTGCGGCGGCCCGCAATCGGCGAGCTCGCAAAGCGTACGATGCGGTCGGAAGCCCAGCCCGCAACCAGAGCGCCGGCGAACCCGCACAGGAACGGTATTGCCGATGCCAAGCCCGCGTTCGCCAGGTCCATGTGTCGCTCAGTGCGCAGGTAGCCTGGCAACCAGGTCAGGTACACCCAATTCAGGTACACCGAGCCGAAAAAGCCGAACATCATGCCCCAGGTCACGCGGTGGCCGAACAGCGCCCGCCAGGCAGCAAAGCTGGTTTTCGGCGGCGCTTCCGTCGCCTCGCCGGCCTCCAGGTAGGCGCGTTCCTCCGCGTTCAATTCCTCACGCACCGGGTCGCGATAGACGCTCACCCAGACAATCGCCGCCACAAGTCCCAGCGCGCCGGTAACGTAGAACGCCCAATGCCAGCTCGTCGCCGCAATCAGCGGAGGCAGCAACAGCGGCGCCAACGCAACGCCTAGCGGCGAGGCCGAATTGTAGATGCCCGTTGGAGTGCCTCGCGAGCGCAGCGGGAACCAATTGCTCACCACCCGCGCCGCAGAGGGATACTGGGGCGCCTCGCCGATTCCGAGCGCAATGCGCGCCAGCACGAAGTATCCGAATGTCGAAGCCAGCCCGCCCGCCGCTTGCGCCACCGACCACACCACCAAGCCGGCGCCAAGCAGCCACCGGGGACCGACTTTGTCCACCAGGGCGCCGACCGGCAGCTGGCACAAGGCATAGCTCCACGAGAAGGCCGACAGCAGCAAGCCCATTTCGCCCAGCGACAAGCCGAGATCCGCACGAATGTATTCGTTCGCCACCGCCAGGGTGGCGCGGTCCAGGTAATTGATGACGCCAGTCGCCACCAGCAGCACCAGCGCCAGGGATTGCCTGCGGAGGATTCGTGGAGGGACTTTGTTGGCAGTGATGTTGGTCATTTCAAGTGCTCTATGCGCCGCGCGAATGGGAAAATCGTGGCGAGTATAGAACACTGGGGCATCATTGAACCAGCTTTTGCAGGGGAGTCTGCGCCCACTCGGGAAGCCCCGGCCCAATGGAATCTAGTTAAACCCGCTTTGTGGCTCAGCAATCTTGCAGGTACTGTAGCCTTTCTCGTCGCGCAAGACGCAGGCTTTAGCAACATACTTCGAATCAACCAGCTCATAAATGGTCGAGAAGGTGCCATACGACTTGACGGCCTGCTCGAGCAGAACAAGCTTGTCCTTGACCTTATCGTCAACCACAACAAGGCCCAGCGACGCCCAATCCGCGTAGGCTAGCCTGAACTCTTTCTTCGAATTAGACAGCATCACGAAGTGCACACTGGCCGCGTTTGCAGACAATCTATCGCAGTAGTAACGGTCCGAGATGATGTAGTCATTAATGCCGTCGCCATTCAGGTCCCTGCGATCGGCGGTGAGCGCCTGGCCTATGGACTTCGCGCCATAGCCATGTTTTTCGATGCACGAGCCCTCAGGGGTGAACGAATAACCGTCATCGCAGGCCGACTTCTTTCCAAGCCGCTTGGAAACCAGCGCGCCAGAGCAGTACGAAAGCGCTCCGGCGATCTTGTCGCCCTTCGGCCATTTCGCAACTTGAGCCTTCAGCGACTGCGCTATCGGCTCGGGAACGTAATCCGGTTCGGACGGCTTGACCTGGCGCTCTTCCCCAACCGAGGACTTCGCGATGCTTGGCAATGGCTCCAGGTTGGACACCCTGATATCTTCCTCGGACAAGCCGGCAGCCTTCTGGCCACAGGCAGAGATCAAGGCAAGGCAGGGAACGGTCAATAACGCTACGAGTTTGCTTCGGCGGGACATGCAGGGATTGGTTAATTTTTTTGCAAATTCTAGCACGCCCCGTCCCCTGCACCGGGCTGACTTTACCCCGGCGCAAGCTCTTGCGCCAGTCCGATAAGGATTCCTTCAGGGCCGCGGATATAGCAAAGCCGGTACACATTCCCATACTCGACCACTTCACCGACGACCTTTGCACCCAGCTTTCCGAGCCGCTCCAGCGTATCGTCAATATCATCCACGGCAAACATGACACGCAGATAGCCAAGTGCATTCACGGGTCCCGCGCGGTGATCGGCAACTATTGCCGGCGCGATGAAGCGGGAAAGTTCCAGCCGGCTGTGGCCATCGGGCGTGCGCATCATCGCGATCTCGACACGCATGCCGCGCAAGCCGGTCACGCCATCGGCCCAATCCCCCTCCACTGGAGCACGGCCCTCGAGCCCAAGGCCTAGCTCTGTGAAGAATTCGATGGCGGCGTCAAGGTCCTCCACCACGATGCCGACGTTGTCCATGCGCTTGACTGTCACGATGCCTCCTTGGTTGCGATGATTTGTGCGGGAACTATCCTATCCATTTCGAGATTTCGACGCTGGTTTCCGCGACAGCTTACGCACCTTTTCCATCATCAGTATCAGCACGTGACGCATTCAATCCCTTGATCTCGACATCAACGCGAATCCTGACCATGGAAAGAACGGCAGCTACGCCAGCAAGTATGCCCGACAGAATGAACACCACACCCCCGATTGGGACAATCCAATGCAGCATGGCACTTTCAAGGTCAGAGATGAAAACCGTCATCCCATGGCAGCTGTAAGCATTGACGTGGTGGGTCTTCGCATCGGCTGTGTGCGGATTCGAGCAGATCGTAGTGAGCAGAGATATCCAGGTAGCGAAAGGAATAAGCGGGAGCGCTATGCAGAGCGCAAAGAGCACCTTGGACCGCAATGGAATCTGTCGTTTCACACCTTGCCTCTTCTCAGGCCCTCGGATCGAACCCAAAGACACGTAGCTCCTGCGCGCATCGGCATGCTTTCGCGATCCGCGCAGCCCAGACGACAGCATCCTCACGCGATGGCAGCTCAAGCACCGTGAATCCACCGTTCAGTGGAGGCGCCCAAGGATAGCCTCCGTCGGCGACCGCCCCGTCCTCCGAAACAAGCACCGGCGGCACGCTTTCATCGATGCCACCACCAAAAACGTACACACCAGCGGCCTTCGCATCTTCGATCACGGCATGCGCGTCGCGCCCCGCCGCCTCCAATTCACTGCCGGACACGATCATCGCCGCGCTGGGAAACGAGATCAGATATTTAGCCATATTGTTCTTTCCCTAGAAATCGCAATTCCAAAGCAAGCTGGCTGCATGCATAGCGCTAGAATGATCGCCGCATTTTCTTTTCAGCGCATGTAGCCAAGTGCTGATTCCTCGATACTGCGTTTGCTCATCCCACTCGACGTTGTCCCTTTGATTGAAGGTTAAGTCTCGGTGCGGCGAATGCCTTCTTCGAGCACGAAGAACTGCGTATTCCGCGATCCCATCGGGCCACGAAGCTTATCGACCTCCGCCGCCGGCGCATGGACTTCGAACCTGATAATCTTTGAAATTTCCAGCGCTTGGCCAATCAATTCAGCTACGTTCTCACGATGCGCGAGCAACGCGGCTGCGTCTGCATATCCCTCGCGACAATGGGCGATGTTATCGCTAAATGAGAAGGCGTAGTGCAAGCATCCGGGTTCCGTGCGCGTTTTGGCAACAAGCTTTAGCGCCAGAGCTTTGAAGGCGTCAATTTGCCCGGGTTGGATCTCGAAGTACGGCACCAAAGTACAGCAGGTGTCAAGCTTAAACATTCATCTCTCCTTGAGGCACTGGAACGACTTCCCGTCGTAGTACAAAGTTGCGACGGTTTTAGCGAACGCATGAAAGGCCGCCGCTCCGACCATCGAAGCAACGACAGGCATATAGAGGTTTCCCCACCCGAGGACATGAGCCCACCAGGCTGCGTGAGAGTAGGCGATGGCAGGGCGAAGATCATTCGCAACAATGCGCACTGCAACGATACTACACAGGCCGAATACCAGTGCCACTGCAACGCCGCCGGCCCACGTGGACTTCAACTGCCATGCGAGCAGCGCCCCCGCCAAACCAAAAGGAACCGAATACGCGAGCGCGACCAACATTGCGTCACCCAATGGCGGCACACTCGTGGCGAATACAGCCCGCTCCAGCACCAGACGCAGTTCGTCAGCCGCGACCAGGAGAAACGCAAATAGAAGCATCGTACTGAGCCGGATCTTCATGGGGTCTAACGAGTAAGCAGCGCACGGAATTTCGTACGTGCGTCTGAGTGAATGGTTAGGAATAGACCTTATGCCTTTGCCGCAATAAGTGCTTCATCCGTTCGCTCTGCCACGACAGTATTCATGGCCGGACAATACGGATTGTATAGGATTGCCATTTGAGAACCAGGCGGGAATTGCTTTCTCAGGAAGTGCCCTCTCCCTTGAGCTGAGACAGAGGCAACAGTCCCTCTTGGGACAAAGTCAACGGTAACAATATCATCCGAATCGTAGTTACGAACGGTTCCCAAGCAAAGCACGCCTTCTTTCTCAAGTCTCGACTGCACAGTTTTCTCGCTACGTGCGGCGAGCACACCGGGAATTGCAAAAAGGCCACATAGCAATAGAAGGAGTATGACCAGGGTGCTCATGGGGTCTTAACGTGAAACGCTAACCGGCACGGCAATCGCGCAGCGATTGGCATGTCCAGCGAACGAAGTGAGCCGGGTTGAGCATAGTGTTAGACATTTCGGCCGATGTGACCATTGTTCTTTGCAATGGCAACCATCTCGGGATAGACGTGTGCATAGTCGCTTTCAAGGCCTGCAACTAGCGGTTCAGCTTGCCGAAGGATATTTCGCGCGCCTTCCCAGGATACTGGTTCAGTCAAGTTTTCTGTATCGAAGGACACGAGTCCTGTGATTGGGCTAACTCTCTCAGTCCTCCGAAAGATTTCCACGCACGGAGTACGATAGCCGAGTTTTTCGAATTTGCGTGGACCGCTCGCAACCAAATTTATTGGAAACATCAGCGTACAGTTAGCACCTGCGCCATCCAAAAAAGACAGGCTCAATGATCCACCATCGCGATAGATATCTAGGCCTGTGAGTTGGGTGATTGTGTAAAGCATCTAAGTCTATCGTAGAGGTGAGCGGCCGCCGAAGGCGGTCCGCTCGACCGCCCTGTTAGGCCTTTTAGTGTCATGCACTAGGTTCATATTCATCAAGGGACAGCCCAGCTTGCCTTTGGAGATAGGCGGAACAATCTCGTGCGTCAGCAACCGAGGAGCACACGATCCCGGACAAGATGACCAAGTGTCTGCCACTGATTTCAGTCACACTCATGATGTGGCTCTGCTCCGGTGTGAAATAGGTGGGCCTTTCGGCCAACCATTCCGCAGGCCACGGAAAAGCGGCCTGCTCCTTAGGCAGATCGGTCACCTCGACCTCACCCGAGACGTTGCCAAAAGCCACGGTCGGTGATGAAAAGAGTGGAATGTCTATCCAGATCCGCATCTATAGGGCTAACGAGGCTGTAGAAAAATCCCGATTCGGTGCGCGGTCGCGCGCCGAGCCTTGATTCTTCGCTTCAGCACAGTTGATTTGTTAAACATTCCTACAGTTTGCCGCAAACGTCGGCGTTCAGGCAAGGAAAGGGCGGAAATTGGCTTCCAACCGCCCCTGATGCGCCTTCAGCATGTCCTTCACGGCGCGCTCCATCCGCTGCGCACTATGCGCCAGCTCGGCGTGGGTGCCGCTGTGCTGCGTAGAGGCATTGCTTGGCAATTTGACGCCGTCAATGGCGAACATCTGACGGCCTATCAGTCCTTGGGCATCGCAGGTCAGCAGGACTTGGGTGAACAGTTCGGCGATCTGCGGGCCTAGCTCGCGGATAAATTTGGCGATCGTCGTGAACTGGGGTGCGCTGTCGCCGGATATCGCCATGAACAGGACATTCTCGCGGCAGGCCCGTTCGATGGCGCGGTTGGAGACCATGCCACGGCTATAGGCTAACAGGATGATCTTGAGCATGACAGCGGGGTCGTAGGCTGGGGCGCCGCTGGCGTCGTTTTGATAGCGGTCGCCCAGCGCTGACAAGTCAAGTTCGTGATCGATCAGGTAGTCTAGAGCGAATTCAAAGCTGCCGGGTAGCAGCTGCGCTTCAAGGACTACCGGGAGGAATCTCGGACTGCGGTCAACCACTTTGTAGCGCGCCATTGCATGCTCCATGAATTGCCTGGAGGTTCAACGCACTAGTTGCTGCTGCCGTTTACTTGGAGACTAAGAATACGGCCTCAACGTGCGAATTCAGCGGCGCCGTTAGGCGTCCGCTGGAATAAATGGTTGGGCAATTTCGTTGACGTGGCACTTCTTCATTTTGTGGATGTACCCTCACTGATCTTGTTCACATGCGCACGAATACAATCCGAAAAGTCCTGCTTCCCTGGCGGTGCATCACCAAAGCAACTGCCAAGGAGCTTCGCGTCAAGTGACGGGATATCAAGAACGTTTAGCTTGGCTTCACAGACTTCCCGAAAAAACTCATTAAACACAAGCAGATCGATGCGCCAATCACTGCTAGTATCGTTCTCGGCGATCAGCTTGGCCACGCGCTTAATTTGCTCTGGAGAGTCACCGAGCTTTTGATAATCTTCTGCAGACATATAAGCCAAGTGCCGCCATACTTCTCCCATGGGGCCCGACATCGGATTCTCCCGCAGGCTTTCGCGCACAGTGTACTTTGTAACCGCCAAAGTGCCTGCCAAGTTGGCACGTGCTTCGCACTTTTCGTCGGCTAAGGCATTTGCGCTAAGAAAGGCAATGAAGAGGAACAGGAAATTTTGCATGGTGCTACTCGCCCAACGTGGACGATAACCGGCGCGCGTCAGCGCGTCCGGTTGATTATTTTGTTGGGCAATTACGTCAGAAAAATCCATGAGAGCAGCCCAAATGGAAGCAATACGATTGCAACTGCGCAGATCAAACGAAGTTGGCTGCGGCTAGGTTGAGGAAGAGCGAAGCGTGAGACTAAGGAGACAAGCCAAAATGCGGCAAAAGCGAAATAGCAAAATCCGGATCGCGACGAATAGAGCTGCCACTTCTCAAGGTCGCCTACGCCCGACTTATCCATCGCCAAATCAGCAGCATGACTAAACCAAACTGCCGCCAGTAGCGAAACAGCGAGCGCAGTAGCGGTGGCCATCACCGGCATCGTAATTTTCATGTTCAAGCAGCCCAACGTTTCAAGCTCAGCGGCGGCCGTAGGCCGTCCGCTGGAGCGCATTGTTGGGCAAATAATGCAGCAGGCGAGGCATCACTTCGAATCATGTATGAGCGCCCAGACGACTTCCAATAGAAGTTTGCATGAAGACTCGGACTCAACCCACACGACGCAAGCATTTTCATCCGTATCGCCAAAATGTAATTCTGCGGCGAGTTCAGGATGGTGTTTGCTAACTACGCTATTGATTACGTTTGCCCATCCATACCCATCTGGTTCGACGCCGAGGGCTTCAATTTTCGCGTTCGATGCTTCAAAGGATTCGTCCGAAGGTTCAAATTCGATTTGCCAGGACAGCGGGATGTCACGTCCCTTGTAGATCGTTCCGCCAATTACCGTTAGTAAGATGGGGGACCAACGGTCATCCTCCCACATCTCTTGCTCAGCGACGATCTCCGCTATATCTTCAGGAATCTTCCAGTCAGGCTTTGTTGTGTGCATAGTTTGTTCGAGAATTGGTTGGAGCCCAACGTTCCTGTTCAGCGGCGCCGTTAGGCGTCCGCTGGAACTGAAGGTTAGCGCTTTTCGTCACGAGCATGATCCCAGAAAGATAACTCCAATCCGCGCGGGCCGGCGAAGCGTACCGTGTAATCAAACTTATTTTCATTGTTTTCGTATCCGAAGGCGTATGTGAGTTCCTGTCCTGGGTTTTCTATGATTTCAGTCGGACCCAAATATTGAGGGTCAAATCCACGTCGAGCTAAGTCTTTTTCAACAACTTCGCGCGCATCTCGCCAGTCTTTTCTTTCAGCCCATGCGCCATAGAACGTACCGCTTACGAAAGCAAGCAAGACGAAAGCGGTAAAAATTATCAAGTACTTCTTGGGCATGGGAACGCTAACGTTTCAATTCAGCCGCGCCGTAGGCATCAGCTGGAACGGCTGGTTAGCGCTATGCGTAAGAAACCCGCCAGCTGCCAAACAACCAGCAATGAAGGCACCAGCGAACACCCCGACAAGAATGGCGCGAAGCCATTCGGGTCGTGACGGAAGTAGGCCTGCGCCAAAGAAAAGCAGTGCCGAAAGCGCGACTGCGAATAGCGCCGTATCGCGCCAAATAGCGCGGAACCACCAGCAGCTCAAAGCTCCGGCGAGACAAACAAGCAGCAGAGGAACAATCGTCGATCTCGTGAGGCGCATGCGTTTCCCGCTAACGTGCGGGTTCAGCGGCGCCGCAGGCGTCCGCTGGAACAATTTGTTGGGCCAATACGTTAGCGTTCATCGTCGGACTCTTCAAGATATTCCAGTGCACTCTCTTTCAGCCAGTGATCGGCATTTTCCTCAGAAAGAAGCCAGAGCGCTAAGCTCCGTGCAGCCGGATGATTTCGGCGCCAAAGGTAACCCAACGCAAGGGTGGCACAGGAAGGCTCTTGGAAATATGTCCGAACAAGTTCGAGCAGAACTTCGTCAGGAACGGTCTCCCATTCAGGTTCGCTTGGGAACATGCACTGTATTTGTTCCGCCTCACTTAGACCCGCCAGCGAAATTTGTTTAGGTGGTGCGTCCAAGACTTTCTTTCTAAGCCCAACGTGACGATTAACCGGCGCGCGTCAGCGCGTCCGCGTTGAATAAATTGTTGGGCATATCAAGGCGGACTTGCAAACGAGACTTGATGTTCAACCCCATGTTGTACCAGCACTGCCAAGAAGGTCGGCAAAAACGCTATATTCGACCAACTAAGATTTGCTTCGATCCAAGTCAGTACTGCGAGTTTTCGGTAGCGCCCGCTTAAGTTAGTTTTGATCCAAGTAAGACTTTCATCAAGGTCAGTCAGCTGGATAGTAATCGATGAATATTGGCTTTGATCTTCCGGTCTGACACCGAAGTGCAGGTCCCTGAAGTGAGCTGACAAAACCGAAGTCGCACCTTCGGTCAAACCTTCAACGATGACCAAATGCGAGAGTATATCTTCGTCGTTATCAAGTTCTATCATGTGGCCCAACGAATGTAAGGGACTTCCCCCGTCCCACATGCGCAGCATTGAACTTGCTGCAGGCACCTACGGTCTAAAGATGTGGAAGTCGTCTTCATCAATGACCCAATAAGGGGGAAGTCATGAACAA
>Ga0102595_101504_pt1 | contig 10569 bp, 7 predicted proteins | sample Araplaol_mTSA_r2_2_FD_76864 | JGI IMG/M metagenome (GOLD analysis project Ga0102595, IMG submission 76864) | Arabidopsis root microbial communities from North Carolina, USA - plate scrape MF_Col_mTSA_r2 (SPADES assembly) (version 2) | ecosystem: Host-associated > Plants > Roots > Endosphere...
CGGAGGCCGATGAGCCTTTCCACACTTTTGTCGAAAATGCACTGACCAAGGCGCGCCATGCCGCGCGCCTGACCGGCCTGCCGGCGCTGGCCGACGATTCGGGCGTATGCGTCAATGCCCTGGGCGGTGCGCCCGGCGTGTATTCCGCCCGCTATGCCGGCGAGCCGAAGTCCGATGCGCGCAACAGCGAAAAACTGATTGCAGACCTGGCTGCGCACGCCGATAAATCGGCCTACTATTACTGCGTACTGGTGTTCGTGCGCCATGCCGACGACCCGCAGCCGGTGATCGCCGACGGCCGCTGGGAAGGCGTGATTTCGCCCGAAGCGCGCGGTGAGGGCGGCTTTGGCTACGATCCATACTTCCTGATCCCATCGCTGGGCAAGCACGTGGCCGAGCTGGCGCCGGAAGAGAAGAACCGCCTGTCCCATCGCGGCCAAGCCCTGCGTGCGTTGGTAGAGAAGCTGAAGAAATGATTCCGATTAAGCCGGTCGGCAATGCCGTACCAAGCCGCACCATCGACAGCGCCGCCGGCGTCGCTGCAACCTACCTGCGTCCCGGCGCGCTGAACCTGCAAGCTTTGCCGCCGCTGTCGCTGTATATCCACTGGCCATGGTGCGTGCGCAAGTGTCCGTATTGCGACTTCAATTCGCATGAGGCGAAGGGCGAAGTACCAGAAAAGGAATACCTGGACGCGCTGCGGCGCGACCTGGAAATGTCGCTGCCCCTGATCTGGGGCCGCAAGATTTACACGATCTTCATCGGCGGCGGTACGCCAAGCCTGATGTCCGCGGCCGGCATGGATCGCCTGATGTCGGACCTGCGCAGCCTGCTGCCGCTGGATGGCGCTTGCGAAATCACGATGGAAGCCAATCCCGGCACCTTCGAAGCCGAAAAATTCCGCTCTTACCGCGACAGCGGGATCAACCGCCTGTCGATCGGCATCCAGAGCTTCAACAGCGAACACCTGAAGGCACTGGGCCGCATCCACGATGACGGCGAGGCGAAGCGCGCGGTGGAAATCGCGTTGGCGAACTTCGACAACTTCAACCTGGACCTGATGTACGCGCTGCCAAACCAGACTCTGGAACAGGCACGCCAGGATATCGAGACCGCAATCGGCTTCAAGCCGCCGCACCTGTCGCTGTACCACCTGACGATGGAGCCGAATACGCTGTTCGCCAAGTATCCGCCGCAGCTGCCGGACGACGACCTGAGCGCGGATATGCAGGACATGATCGCCGAGCTGACCACCGCGCACGGTTATGGCCACTACGAAGTGTCGGCTTACGCTCAACCCGGCCATCAGGCGCGCCACAACCTGAACTACTGGCAGTTCGGCGACTACCTCGGCATCGGCGCCGGCGCGCATTCCAAGCTGTCCTTCCCGCACCGCGTGCTGCGCCAGGCGCGCTACAAGCAGCCCAAGTCCTATATGGATGCGGTGGCCGCCGGCAATCCGGTGCAGGAGGAGCGCGAGTTGTCGCGCGATGAGATGGGCTTCGAGTTCATGCTGAACGCATTGCGCCTGCAGGGCGGCTTCGAGCCGAACCTGTTCGCCGAACGCACTGGCGTGGCGCTGAACACCATTGAGAAACAGCTCAACGAGGCCGAAGCCAAAGGCCTGCTTTATCGCGACCACATGCTGATCAAGCCGACTGAATTGGGCCAGCGCTTCCTCAACGACCTACAGCAAATCTTCCTCGGCGAATAATGTCTGGACAAGAGTCTTCGAAGACCAATTTTCCGGGCCCTTTGGGATTTGTCCTCGACACTTCGATTCATACGGAGCACGGCTGGGTACCGGTCCAGTGGATCGAGCCTGGCACCAAAGTCTTGTCGCGCTGTGAAAAGACTGGGCAGCAAGCTTATCGCCAGGTGCTGCGTGTATTTGACCCCGTTGAAGCCGAGATGGTTTGCGTTGGCTACAAACTGGATGACGGCCGAAGATCCAATTTTCTAGTCACTGCCGCTTCTCCGGTTTGGGTACAAGGCGCAGGCTGGGTCGAGGCTGCACGATTGCAGGCGGGACAAGTAATCGAGATCTGCGACCCGTCAGGTTATGGCGATGAGGACAGGCCTGCCGGGGAACGTGAAGCTAATACGCTCACCGGCAAGCGCTGGAACGGGATCGTCCGGGGCGTTAGCAGGCTTGACGACACGTGGAGAGCGTATAGTTTCGAAGTCGAGGAGTTCCACTCATTTTTTGTCGACCACTACGGCGTGTGGGTACACGATATAACAGCAGCATCGTCAAAGACCACGTCCGAAGAATCTGAAGCTGCGGGATTTGCCGCAGGTACGCTCATTCATGCCAGGAATGGGGTCATGCCAATTGAGGAAGTTCAGGAGGGAGACTGGGTGCTCTCCTCCCTGGAGCCGACTGGCGAGCAGGAATTCAAACAGGTTGTGCGAACGATTAGTGTCGCTGAGTCAAACGTTTGCCTCCTGTCTTACTATGAGCATGACCCGGATGGACAAGTTGGACTACTTGTTGTGGCGCGAGATCAAAGGTTCTTCGTGAGGACTGCTGGCCCAGATTCGGAATTGCCGGAAGCCGGATGGGTGCCTGCGCAAGATTTAGATTTCGACTACCAGATCGTACTGGCCAACGGACACAGCGCGTTAGTATGGGGCTCCTGGGAGCTGCGCAACACCGAAACTGAAGGCGTCTCCTGGGTGAATCATGGTGCAACTCCAGATGTTGGAACGTTGGTGGACTTGAGAAACAGCCAGCCCAATTTCGATACCGAAACGACGCAGAACAGCTTTGCACGCGATAGGAAAGGCGGCTTTACCAAGGCGCGCACCTACAAACTGGAGATCAAGGATCGCTGCGGCTACTACGTCGGTGAGCCAGGAATCTGGGCACGTAGCGCCTAGACGCAGTTCCGGTGCCACAGATTCGGAGGCTGACACCGTCACTGACATCGCATCCTTACATGGTCATGAGTGCGCTCGGACGCCACCTCCTTTTTCCTCGAACTGCCACATTGCGTGTGGGATTTGGTGAGAATAGTTTATTAGTGAATATGATATGGTTGCCCAATTAATGTTGATTTAGGGCAATTTCATGAGAATGACGTGGAAGGTGGCTTCGCTTGCCAGCTTGTTGTTTAGCGCAAATGCGAGTGCAGAACTTATACCGAGTGGGCCAAGCGGCAATTCCTGGTTGTGGGTAGGTGATTACGTAACAGCCGAGGCGCTCTTCTCCGAGTGCGTCAGCCTGGCGACCAGAATTGGCGAAGACCCAGTTCCAATTTGCGGCACCGCTCCTTCTACCACTCCAACTAGTTACGCAGCGGGTTGGTATTATGACCGGACCCAACCGCCTGGTACGTGGCTTTGGTACTATTTCCATGCATATGCCTGTGGAACTAGCGGACGGTTCAAGTATTTCTATAGTACGCTTCGGTGCGAATTTGTTGACAAGATCGATGAGCCAATCCCTTCATCGCCCAAGGCCAACGGTTCTTTCTGCCCCGCTAGTCCACAAGACACGCAGCCTTCTTGTGGCAACCCTATCTCACCCGGATCCGGAACCAAGGTGCAACGGGAGGTGGACTTCATACCCGCCACCGCCGGGCTGCCGCTCGAACTCGTCCGTACTTACAATGGCGGTCAATTCTCCGGCCTTATAGACGCCAAAGGTGTATTCGGCAGCCGCTGGAGCTCGATACTTGACCGCAAAATCTGGGTGCGCGCCAGCCGGGCTCCCATGCAATGCTTTCGTCGATCACCGGACAACTTCACTTATTGTGAGTTGCCGGAATCCGATTCAAGCGGGCAATCCGCCGTCGTTAGTCGACCCGATGGCAAGCTTAATATATTCAATCGTACGGGCAACCAATGGATTGCGGATGCTGATGTCAACGAGCGACTGAGTGCGCAATATGCATCCGATGGCGTCACGCCGACCGGCTGGAGCTTCACTACAGTGGACCGCAACGTGGAACAGTACGACGCTAAAGGCCGGCTGATCAGCGTTACTTCGCCTACAGGCGCATGGCAACGATTCACTTACAGCACAGGCAATTCCAACGACACCGCCAGCGAGCGCATCCCCGAGGATGCTCCGGTCTGTGCAAATGTGCAAGGCGGGCCCGCCATTGCCGCAGATCTTGCTGTTTGCGTGACGGACAACTGGGGACGTCAGATTCAATTCGAATACGACGCAAAAAAACGAGTGAGCAAGGCAATCGACCCTGCTGGACAGGAATACTTCTACAAATATGATGGGGAAAGCGCAGGCTGTGATTGGTTTAACCCTAGTAGTGCGACATGTCTTGCAAATAACCTGACGGATGTGACGTACCCAGGAAATAAGACACGCAAATACCACTATAACGAGTGGCGCCTGATTAATGGAGGCAATTCCTGTGGAGGCGGATCCGTTCAATTACCGAATTCATTGACAGGCATTACCGACGAAAATGGCATCCGCTTTGCCACGTGGGGATGGAGCTGCGACAACCGCGCCATTTCTTCCGAACACGCCGGGGGCGTCGATAAGACGACTATCTCGTACGGAGGTCGAGCCAGCGATGGTTCGAATGTCGTGACGGTCACTTCGAATGTTGGCACCGCCGCAGCGCCAGAATTCGTCGTCCGCAAGTACAACTTCAAAGTAAGCCTTGGTGTTTCAAAAGTGACGGGGCTCGACCAGCCCTGCGAAGGTTGTAATGGCATGCGTGAGCGAATCTACGATTCGAACAACAATGTCTCGTCGAGCAAAGATTGGTTAGGCAGCAAAACCGTCTACACCTACGAAAATTCCCGCAACCTTGAAACCAGCCGGACGGAAGCTCAAGGCACTACGCTAGCGCGCACCACTACGACCGAGTGGCACCCGATAATGCGTCTGCGCACCGGCATTGCTGAGCCATTGCGCATTACCCGTTTCACCTATGACAGCAACGGCAACATGCTGACAAAAGTGATCCAGGCTACTTCAGATAGCAATGGCTCGCAAGCATTCGGCGCCACGACCATTGGGTCGCCTCAGACATGGACTTTCACCTATAACGAGTTTGGCCAACCGCTAACGACCGTAGGCCCAGGCACCAGCACAACAATGACGTATGACAGCCAGAATAACTTAGCGACAGTGACCAATGCGGCAGGCCATGTCACGAGTTACTCCAATTACGACATGAATGGCCGGGTCGGCAGCATCACCGATCCAAATGGCCTGACAACCAACTACGTTTACGGTCCACGCGGCTGGCTCGATTCGGTGTCTGTAGGTGGCGAGGTCACCACCTACATCTATGACGGCGTAGGCAACATCAAGACTGTCACCTTACCTGATGGTTCAAACATCACCTACCAGTACGACGACGCGCACCGCTTGACTGGTATTACGGATAGCTACGGCAACAACATCAATTACACGCTCGACCTGGCGGGCAACAAAATCAGCGAGCAGGTACGCGACGCTGGCGGGACACTGACACGCCAGCTTAGCCGCGTATTCGACACCCTGAACCGCTTGAAACAGATCACCGGAGCCCAACAATGAAGCGCCTGACGACTTTTGCGCTGGGTGCGGCCTTTTGCTGTGCGGCGGCGGCACAGCAGAATACAACCACGAAATATGAGTACAACCTGGCAGGTCAGGTTACCAAGGTGACCGATCCTTTGAACAGGGTAACGACCATCGAGTACGATGTTCTTGGGCGTCGCACTAAGAACGTCGATCCAGCACTGGTCTCGACACTGTTTGGATACGACGGTCGCGACCAATTGGTGCAGGTAACCGACGGCCGCAATTTGGTTACCAGCTATTCGGTTGACGGCATGGGCAACCTGCGCCAAACCACGAGCCCCGACACCGGCATCACGACGAGCACTTATGATGCAGCCGGCAATGTAGTGACACGGACCGATGCCAAGAATCAGACCACAACCTTCCAGTACGACGCGCTGAACCGGGTCACGCTGGTGACCTATGCCGACAATACCAGTGCGACTTATGTGTACGACCAGGGCCAGTTCGGCATTGGCCGTCTGACTTCGATCACTGACGTCAGCGGCAGCACCCAGTACACCTACACGCAGCACGGGCGCATGGCAAGCGAAGTCCGAACGATTGGCGGTCAGGGTTACACCACAGGCTATCGCTACGACAATGCAGGCAAGCTGGCCGGCATTGATTACCCGAGCGGGCGTTCGGTCAACTACGTTCGCGACATTGGCGGTCGTATCAGCGAGATCAGCTCTATACAGTCCGGCGTGACCCAGCTACTGGCGAGCCAAATCACATATCAGCCAGATGGACAATTGAAGTCCTTGGTGTTTGGTAACGGCCAGACCTATGCGCGCACTTACGATCTTGACGGCCGCATGACCAGCTACACGCTTAACGGGCAGGTCCAGACGGTGTCCTACGATGCCGCCAGCCGCATTACTGGCGTGACCGATGGTGGCAACAGTGCCAACAACCGCACATATGGCTACGATGAGCTAGACCGCCTGACCAGCGAACAACGGGCGCAGCGCAGCCTTGGCTACAGCTACGATGCAGTGGGTAACCGCACGCAATATGTCAACGGTGCCTCTGTGACCAATTACATTCACGGCACAACCAGCAATCGCTTGACGCAGCTCACCGGCGGTCAGAACACGAGCATAGCCACAGACGCCAACGGCAGCATCACCAACAACGGCAGCGCAGCGTTCAATTACGACGCGCGCGGCAGGATGGTCTCGGCCAACACTGCAATTGGTATGGTGACGTACAAGATCAACGCTCTCGGCCAGCGCGTGCTGAAGACCATGCCGACGTCGAGCACCGTTTATCACTACGACCAAAGCGGTAGGCTGATCGCCGAAAGCACGGGCAATGCGCTGAACGAATTCGTGTATCTCGGTGACATGCCCATTGCGATGACTGCAACCGCAGCCCTGTCAATCGGCGAAGCTGCGGTCCACTTTATCCACACCGATCAGCTCAATACGCCGCGTGTAATCACGAATGTCGACGGGACCCTTGTGTGGCAATGGGACAGCGATCCGTTTGGTCAAGATGCAGCTAACGAGCGACCAGCGGGGCAAACCGCCTTCGTGTTCAACCAGCGCTTCCCAGGTCAGCAATTTGAACGCGAGAGTAATCTGCATTACAACTACTTCAGGGATTATGATCCAGCGCTGGGGCGCTATGTCGAAAGTGATCCTATTGGACTCGGAGGCGGGATCAATACATACGGATACGTGCTTGGAAACCCTGTTTCACTGAGTGATCAAGATGGGTTGGCGGCCGGCGTCCGAGTTTGTGTGAATGGCTATTGCCCTCCGTTACCGCCGGGCTACATTGATCCGGTAACGGGACAACCTTCTGCCGCTGTTGCAGACGAAGGCCGTAGCCGCAGTCGTGAATCAAGTTCAGAAGCGCGAAGTCGTGGCCGGCAATGTCCACCTGAGGACGATAATAAGAAATGTAATGCAACGATGAGCCGGGCAGCCGCGCAGGCGGCTGCATATGCATGGGCTGGGATTGCAGAAAACGGCAAGGGAGCAAATTCAATTCCTTGGAGCAATTTCAACATGCCTGCGGGAATGTCGAGGTCTGGCAAAGAGTGGGGCGACTTCATGCGTCAAAACTATGACAGGCCATATGGTTATGGCACGCCGGATGGTAATTCTGTTACAGAGCACCCATTTGGTCATCCAGATCAGCCTGGACCGGCTCATCACTCTTGTCCACATTTTCATGCAAGAAATAGGGCTGGAGTTGAGCAGATCTTTACTTATCGAGCTAACTGAAGGTAAAAAATTATGAATGATGCGAAATGGAAGAGTTTCTTTTTGATTTGCGCGGAGCGTCTCGGAAAGGGGGATCCGCTTGCATCCAGGAGCGAATCATGGTGCGCGTGGACAACTTTTCGTCGCATTAGTGAGGAGTTTGGATACTGGACGGCGGGACTACCTCAGGTCGATGAAATAAGAGAAACCTTTATCGCCGATGGCAGCACATGGGGGCAGCCATTTAGCTATTCAGAGCTTGCTCATATAGTCATTCCACGAACTTTTTATTGGGAATCTTATTCAGAAAGAGGGTTTGAAAGTGGTTTACGGTCGCAAAAAATTGACGAATTATCCGCTGGCCTATTGGATACAGGGATAGAGCATCGGCTGACGAATCTTGTCCTCGAAGTGAAGTTATATTGAACTATTTGAACCCGATTAGCCTAGCCGCGTTACGGGCGAAACGCGCACTTTCGGCAGCACCGCCTCTCTAACGCCGCCGCTCTGAACTGTAGGGCCCCGAGGGCTGGACGACCTACCTAGAGGAAGCAGCGTCGACTATGCGCGCCGGGGTGAAATTGAGTCAGCTCTGCCATCTGAAAATACGTCCAGCATGCTCGTCGGTGCGGCGGCCCCTTCTCTCTGCTTAAGCTAATTGCGAAGTCTCAAAACACGTGTCTAGAATTCTTTAGAAACCGGGGAGATATTCGACGTGCAAGGAACACAAGTGGTTGATGCGTATAGGGAAAATTCCGCATCTACGACAAACTCGCATTAAGGCCAATACACTACAACTATTTCAGGAACTATGATCCGGGGCTGGGGCGATATATTCAAAGTGATCCGATTGGGCTCCGAGGTGGGATCAATACTTATGGATATGTTCTCGGCAATCCAGTCAGCAACTTTGATCCTCTAGGACTGGCAACTGCAAATGAAATCCGTGCTGCTTTGATCGCCTTGCAATGCGCTTATCCGGATGCATTTAAGAAAAAAGCTAAGTCTATAGGAGCCTCACCAATGGGTGAGGGGGCTATGGGATACGCTGACTGGGCTAACAATATATTAGTCAATTCCGACTATTTTGGCGATGCTAAAACACCTGTTGCTGATGGTAAAACGGGTATATTCATTCAAACTATCGCACATGAAATGCTTCATGTTAATGAAAGCCTCGGCAGTAGGATAATTAGTAACTCCTTTAGAATGGGAAATCCGCTGGGATATTTCCATAGAGGCCTTGATGAGCATGCGGAGGAAATGGTTACTAGGGAAATTATGGAGCAATATAGAAAGATTCGTGACAACGCTGGAGAATGTAAATGCAAATAACAAAATTCTGGAAGTGGTTTTTTCCTGTTACGAGCATATTTTTGGTTTTGGGTTGCAATCATGTAGATGAGATGACTCCACGTTCCTTCGTGAGCATGGCCGTTGGCGAACTGGATCAAAGGCGTGAGTTGATTGCCGACGCATTGTCTAAGGGTAAGGTTGTGCCGATTGCCGGACCATTAACTCTTGGTGCAAACGAAAAAATCAAGCTCCTTCCCATTGATTTTGGGTGGGTCACATCGTCGGGAGCGATTATCGTGCATAGCAAGAAATATGATGTGATCGTGATTCAAGAGCCGCATGTTTCTCCACAGAAGGTCACTTGGAGTTGCGTCGTTTATCCAGTCGAAGCCAAACCGAAATTGTGTGGCACATGATCGCTAAACTTCAGGTCCTGTGACAGAGCATGACATCCTGCATTTCGAGGGCGTGATTGACCTTGAGATAGCCCAAGTTCGGCTTGGAGTGTTACCGGCCAGTTGCCCAGGTACGCTGTACTAGGGCAACCTGGCACAAACCAACTCTGGCCGGAGAACTAAAACTCTTCCCATTCATCGTTGGTCGCAGCGGGGGCGCGACGTTCGGGTTTGCTGCGGCGATCCGATGTGCGGTCTGCTGCGGGACCTGTATCGTTCGCAGCGGCGCGTGCGGAGGGGCGTGGAGCGGAGCGCTGATCAGGGGCGGTGAGGCGCTTCGTGTTTGCCGCAGGTGCTGCGGAAGATTCGACTACGCGGGCGGCAGGGCGTGGCTGGGCGCTCCAGCGTGCCACTGCTTCGGTGCCGAGCTTGAACGAAGCAGCGACTTGCGCAAGCTGGGCGGCCTGTTCTTGCATGCTGGCGGCTGCAGCTGCGGCTTCCTCCACTAACGCGGCATTCTGCTGCGTCACCTGGTCCATCTGGCCGATGGCTTGGTTCACTTCATCGATGCCGACGCTTTGTTCGCGGCTGGCGGAAGTGATCTCGCCCATGATGTCGGTCACGCGGCGCACGCTGGTCACCACTTCACCCATGGTGGTGCCGGCCTGCTGCACCAGCGAAGTGCCGGCGTTCACCTGCATCACTGAGTTGTCGATCAACTCCTTGATCTCTTTCGCCGCAGCGGCCGAACGCTGCGCCAGGTTGCGCACCTCGGAGGCGACCACGGCGAAGCCGCGGCCTTGCTCGCCGGCGCGTGCCGCTTCGACGGCGGCGTTCAGTGCGAGGATATTGGTCTGGAATGCGATGCCATCGATGGTGCCGATGATGTCGACAATCTTGCGCGAGGATGCATCGATCGAGCCCATGGTTTCGACCACCTGGCCAACGATCTCGCCGCCGCGTGCTGCGACATCCGAAGCCGCTTGCGCAAGCTGGTTGGCCTGGTTTGCGTTGTCGGCGTTCTGGCGCACGGTGGAGGTCAGTTCTTCCATTGACGACGCCGTCTCTTCCAGCGAGCTGGCTTGCTGTTCGGTGCGCGAGGACAGGTCCAGGTTGCCCTCTGCGATCTCGCTGG
>Ga0102595_101505_pt1 | contig 10565 bp, 10 predicted proteins | sample Araplaol_mTSA_r2_2_FD_76864 | JGI IMG/M metagenome (GOLD analysis project Ga0102595, IMG submission 76864) | Arabidopsis root microbial communities from North Carolina, USA - plate scrape MF_Col_mTSA_r2 (SPADES assembly) (version 2) | ecosystem: Host-associated > Plants > Roots > Endosphere...
GTGGCTCTTGCTGTCCGGGTTATGGCGCAGTTGCACGCGGTTGGCGACGATGGTGCAGGCGGGATCGAGGTCGAAGCCCAGTTCCACGGTCTCCACCAGGTAGCTGGGCGGGGTGTAGTCTTTACGATAAATCGTTTGCGGGCTGTCGGTACGCATGGTTTGGGCGAGCGAAGACAAAGAAGGCTATTTTACCAATACCGGGCTGGGGACACGCCCGATTCTTTTCCGGTAACCCTCCGGGGGTAACATTCTGTAATAATTAGGTGAAACGCATGTTGCCGGATTAAACTGGCTGATGAAAAGATAAAAAGGAGTCTCGTCATGAAAGCGCTAGCCATTTTGGTGGCAGCCACCAGTCTGTTGCTGAGCGGCTGTGCCACTACCCTGCGCAGCAACGTTACGGTCTTCCACGAGTGGCCGAGCGACTTGCAGGACAAATCATATATCTTTGAAACGCCTTCGCCGGGCGAGGATACGCTGGAATACCGCAGCTACCAGAACCTGGTGAGCGGTGAACTGGCCAAGCTGGGCTTCACCCAGGCTGCCAGCGCCAAGGACGCCAAGCTGCGCGTCGGCATGCAGTTCAGCACCATCGACCGCCCGGTCAAAGTCCTGACGGCAACCGACCCGTGGATGTACGGGCCTGGCCCGTGGGGCTATTACCCACGCTGGGGCTACTACCCTTACCGTTATCGCTACTACGGTTTCTACCGCCCATACTACGATCCGTGGATGTGGGGCCCGATGGAGTACCGCGAAACCATCCAGCATAACTACGACCGCAACCTGCGCGTCACCATCAACAACCTGCAGGGCAAGAAGCTATACGACGTGACCGTGCAGAACACCAGCCGCAAGCAATCTACGCCGCTGGTCATGCCGGCCCTGGTGCAAAGCGCCTTCACTGGCTTCCCTGGCGAAAGCGGAAAGGCCAAGCGCGTAGATCTTGAGCTCCAATAACGCCATCAAATCGATTGGGCGGTGGTTGCGCGAAGGCGCTTCCACCGCCTTTTTCCGTCCGCCGCACTGGGAAGGCCTGTCTACCGGACCGGGCGTGGTTGCGCTCCTGGTGCTGCTGGTACTGGGGCTGTCGATGCTGTTCCAGCGCCTGTATATCCATGGGCCTGCGATCTTCTACTGGAAGGCTATTGCTTACGGCTGGCTGCCCTTCGCCCTGCTGCCCTTCTATGCTTTGCTGGCGCGCGGCACGGGGCCAAGTGGGCGCCCCGGCGCGGCGCCGGACCTGGCTCTGCTGACGACGCTGCTGCTGGCGCAGACCGTCTGGCTGGAACTGTTCGTGGACCTGTGCTTCACCACCATGCTCTACAGCGGCTCGGAAGCGTGGGCGGTGCGCTACCTTGGAACCTGGGGTGCCTGGATCATTTGGGGGATTCCGGTTGCCCTGATGGTCCTGTCGCAACTGGTTCTGCTGGCGCGCGGAGGACGCGGACGGCGCTGGCCGCTGGCGCTGATGGCGGGCATGATGACGGGCGTGGTAGCGCTGGGCGTGGCCACGCAGCAGCCGGAATTCTGGTACCCGAAGAAGCAGGAAGCCAGCAACGAGGAACCTTCGCGCTACCTGAAGCTGACTGCGGAATTGATGGAGTCGCAGCCGGTGCTGCTGTCGCGCCAGCTGGCGGCACTGGCGCCGCAGCGTCCGGGCAGGGTCGACATGTATGCGCTGACTTTTGCGCCCTACGGCGATGAAGTGTTCCGCCGCGAAAGCCAGATGGTGGCGGACGTGATGTCGCAGCGCTTCGGCACTGCCGGACGCACGCTGCAGTTGGTAAACCATTTCCAGACTGCGGAAAAGTTCCCCTGGGCCACAACGCCGAACCTGCAGAAGGCGATCCGCAGCGTGGCGCGCACTATGGACAAGGAAGAAGATGTGCTGTTCATTTACCTGACTTCGCACGGTGCACGCGAAGGCCAGTTGGCGGCAGATTTCTGGCCTTTCGAGCTGACCGAGCTGACGCCGTCCATGCTGCGCAAGTGGCTCGATGAAGCTGGCATCAAGCATCGCGTGATCGCGGTGTCGGCATGCTATTCGGGTAGCTGGATTCCATCGCTGAAAAACGATGCCACCATGGTGCTGACGGCGGCCGATGCCGACCACACTTCTTACGGCTGCGGCTACAAATCGGAACTGACTTTCTTCGGCCGCGCCATGTTCGACGAACAGCTGCGCACCCACACGCGCTCCTTCGAACAAGCCCATGCCGCCGCGCGCGAAGTCATCCGCAAGCGTGAAATCGAGGCAGGCAAGGACGACGGGTATTCGAACCCGCAAATTTCTGTCGGCAGTGCCATCCGCGCAAAGCTCGCTGCGTTTCAGTGAACAAAGCGGACTAAGAAATAGAAGACTGCCATGAGGGTCGCCATGGCGCCGTAAATTCGCCATGTCTGCCTATGCAAGTCTTCTTTTGTCGCAAAGATGTCCAGGCGTCCGTTGATCCCGGCAATTGCGATCTTGACTTCGGTCACGTCTTTGCCGAGCAATGCCACATCTTCCTTGATCTTTGCGACGTCGATTTTGAGCTGAGCGATGTCGATTTTGAGTTGAGCGACGTCAATCTTGAGTTGGGCGACGTCGATTTCGAGCAGGCTCAATCTACGCTCCACCTCAGTTAACCGTTCATTGAGCTCACCAATATCAATGCTCAGAAACGATGATACGCACGGCAACGCCTCACTCAGCTGTGTAGTGGTTGCAAGCAGGCTGGGCCTCACTTCCGGGTAGCTGTCCATCAGTTTGTGCAGTGCTGCAACTAGCGCAGTCAATGCACCGATGCACTCAGTCATTTCTTTCGCGGAATTGCTCATGACGGCCTCCCCTGTTTGGATGTTGACAGTCCTTCGACAGGGCCGGCGTAAGAAAGTTCAATCGCTTTTCAATGACCGCAGCGAGATGTCGTTGTGGCCGACGCCAGTCACAATGTGAAAAGTAGCCAGCCCGGGGCGGAAGCTGCGGTACAGGGCTTCGCTGCCGGCGCGGGGAATGACTTCGTCGCGTTCGGCGACGAGAATGGTGGTGGGGGCGTTGACTTTGGCAGCGTAGCTGGCTGAGTCGTAGCGGTCGCGCAGCAGCAAGCGCACCGGCAGCCAGGGGAAGTGGTGCGAAGCCGCGCCGGCCATGCTGTCGTATGGCGTGACCAGCACGAGCCGGTCGACCGGCTTCACGCTGGCGAGCCGGGTAGCGATGCCGCTGCCAAGGCTGCGCCCGACCAGCGTTACCTGCGGGTGCCGGGCACGTACGTGCTCGTACAGCGCCAACGCATCGGAAAACAGGCCGGCTTCTGTCGGCTCGCCTGGCGTGGCGCCGTAACCGCGGTAGTGCATCAAATAAAGCGACTGGCCAGGAAAGGTCGCCTGGAGCTCGGGCAGGCTGTAGCCGACTGCTTCGGCATTGCCACCGAAATAGATCACGGCGGAAGTCCCCGGCTGTTCGTCCAGCGTGACGCCAACGCGCGCGCCGCCGCCCAATGCCAGCACGGTGCCACCTTCAAACGACTGGGGAAAGTAAATCATGCTGCGCTGGCGGAAAAACACCAGCGCGCACACCGCGACATAAACCGCCAGCGCCAGGAGAAGCAATGGCAGCACAAGGCGCATGATCAGCGGTAGTACGCTTCGCTGGCGAAGGTAATGAGACCGATCAGGGCCACGGCACTCAGCAGGACGATCAGCAAGCGTCCAAATTTCGGGGTGCCGTCATCTTCTTCGGTTGGGCGGTTCTGGTCGGTCATAGTCAAGTTCAAGGCAGGAGGATGGTGGAGCCAGTGGTGCGGCGCGCTTCCAGGTCGCGATGCGCCTGCGCCACATCCGCCAGATTATACCGCTGCTTGATTTCGATCTTCACGTCGCCGCGCGCCACCACGTCGAACAGCGACTGCGCGCAAGCCTCAAGCTCCTCGCGCGTTGACGTGTAATTGCCCAGTGCAGGACGGGTCAACGACAGCGAGCCGCGCGAAGCCAGTTCGCTCAAGGAGAAATTGGCCACCGGCCCGGATGCATTGCCGAAGCTGACCATCATGCCGCGCGGGCGCAGACAATCGAGCGAACCGATGAAGGTATCCTTGCCGATCGAATCGAACACGGTGGACACGCCCTTGCCGCCAGTGATCTCGCGCACCCGCTCCGTGAAGTTTTCCTTGTTGTAGTTGATCGCATGCGTGGCGCCATGCTGCAGGGCCAGCGCCACCTTTTCGTCCGAACCCGCGGTGCCGATCAGGTTCACGCCCAGGGCGCGCGCCCACTGGCAAGCGATCAAACCCACGCCGCCGGCAGCCGCATGGAACAGGATGGTGTCGCCCGCCTTTACCGGCGCGGCGCTGTGGAACAGGTACTGCACCGTCATCCCCTGCAGCATCATGGCGGCCGCAGTATCGCTGCCGATCGTGTCCGGCAGCTTGACCAGCAGGCTGGCGGGCATATTGCGCGCCTGCGAATACGCACCATTTGGTCGCCCGGCGTAGGCCACCCGGTCGCCCACGCGCACATGGCTCACGCCCTCGCCCACCGCTTCCACTACACCCGCGCCTTCCTGGCCCAGGCCGCCAGGCAGCGGCTGCGGATACAGGCCGGTGCGGAAGTACACATCGATAAAGTTAAGGCCAATCGCCTCGTGCCGCACCGTCGCTTCGCCGGGGCCTGGCGCCCCTACTTCGACATCGACGTATTCCATCACTTCCGGCCCGCCGGTGCGGGACATGCGTATCGCCTTAACCATTAATTGCTCCTTTAGTGTGTGATGAAGCCGCGCTCGCGCAGCCATTGTGTCATGCGTGGATAATGCTCGCGCGCCCAATGCGTGGAATTGATGTAGGCGCTGCCGCCATCGAGATCGGTTTCCCACAGGCCGTGCGCCGCCCGCGGCAGCATCCATACCTGGTGATCCTTGTGGCCACTGGCGTCCAGCGTCTGCTCAAACAGTTTGGCGCTCTTATGCACCGGCACGAAGGCGTCTTTTTCGCCGAGGATATAGACCACGGGGGCTTTCAGGTTCTTCAGGTCCGGCAGCGGATCGTAGCTGTAGAAGGCAGTGCTGGTTTCGCTCGGCTTCTCTTTCAGCGTATCGGGCACGATCTCGACCTGGCTTGCCCAGCGTGCGTTCTCGCCTGCGCGTGCCGCGGCCAGCAATTCGGCGCGGTTGGCGCCGCGGCTGGTCACCCAGCGCATCAGTTTTTCCTGGTAGGCGGTGCCGGCCCTCACCTCTTCCTCGCTGAAGCCTTGCGCGCGCAGCGCATTCTCGACCCGGTACACTTCCTGCTCGGCCGGCGGCACGGCCGACGCGGCTTGCGCGATTACGAAGGCGACTTTCTGCGAACGGATCGCCGCCAGCGGCGCCAGCCAGCCGCCCTGGCTATGGCCCCAGGTGCCGATGGCGTCAGCTTTGATGTCGCTGCGCTTGCCAAGCAGCTCAATGCCGGCGATCGCATCGTCGGCCAACTGCTCCATGGTGGCCTTGTTGAATTCACCCGTGGACTTGCCCACGCCGCGCTTGTCGTACATCAGCGCGGCCATGCCGTGGGCGGCAAAGTAATAAGCCTGCAGTGCATAGGCGCCCCGCGGTGCAGGGCTGGACATCTGGGTCAGGACAACCGCTGGAAATGGCCCCTTCCCTTCAGGCAGCACCAGGGTGCCTGACAGGGTGACGTCACCGTTGTGGAACGTGACTTCTTCCGAGCGGAATTGCAGGCGGCGGCCGACCTCCTTTTTTCCAGCCTGCTGCCAGACCATCTTGTTGCCCTCGAAGCGCATCGTGGTTTCGCGCACGGCGGGGTTCAGGTTGCCGGCGCCGGCGTAATAAGCATTCCCGCTTTCGGCGAACATCGAGGCATAGCGGCCCGTGCTCATATCGCTGTAGAACATCTGCGGGAAGTCGCCCCACTCGGAGAGCACGACCACGCGCTTGCCGGGGAATTCATAAGCGCCCAGCAGCGGCTGGTGGCGTGAGGGATCGTCAGCCAGCGTACGGCGGAAGGCGAACTTGCCGTCCTTCCCGTTCAGGCTTACCTTGCCGGCCAGAAGATCGCCTTGCAGCTTGCCGTCGAATTGCAGCACCCCGTCCGGGCCTGGCAGGGCGAAGCGTACACTGGCGCCCTGCTGCGCAACCGCCGCCAGCGGCAGGCCCTTTTTCTCAAAGGCGGGCATATCGACCGTGCCTTTGCCGTCGGCGCCGAAACGCGGCCGCAGGAAGTTGAAGTCGCTCCCGACGCCGTAGGTGCCGACCCAATGGCCGGCCAGCGCCGGCGCAGTTGGCGCGGCGGCATGCGCTGCGAACGCAGCCGAGGAAGCGACGATGGCGGCAACAGCGCCCAGGATGTGATTCATGCAGGCTCTCCCCGATTTTGTAATGAGGGCGCTACATTGCCAGCGCGCGCGGCGCCGGCCAAGCATCATGCGACAGGCTGCGATTTTGCGGCATCAGCCTGCAATTGGGACAGCACCAGGTGGGCGGTCGCCAAGTTGGTAGCGCAAGCAACGTTGTGCACGTCGCAGGCGCGAACCAGTGCATTGATATCCGGTTCGTGCGGCTGTGGCGTCATCGGGTCGCGCAGGAAGATGATGGCATCGATATGCCCGTCTACCAGCAAGGCGCCGATCTGCAGGTCGCCACCCAGCGGTCCGGAATGCTTGCGGTCCACCGTCAGGCCTACTTCTGCAATCAGGCGGCCGCCCGTGGTGCCGGTCGCGCACAGTTTGCAGGTACGCAGGAAGGCAGCGTACTCGCGGGCCAGCGCGATCATGTCGTCTTTTTTCTTATCGTGGGCAATCAGGGCGATGCGGGGCGTCATTTCTCTTTACCTTTCACTTTCGACAACAGGTAGATACCAGCCAGCACCAGGGCCGTTCCCGCCAGTTGCCAGCTGGTGACGGGTTCGGACAGGATGACGGCGCCAAAGAACAGGGTGGAAACAGGTCCGATCATACCCGCCAGCGAGGCAGGGCCTGCGCCAATGCGCTGCACGGCGATCATGGTCATGAACACGGGCATCACCGTGCACAGGATGCCGTTCACCAGCGACAGGCCGTACACCTCCATCGGCTGCACCAGCAACCCGGCTGGCCGCAGGATGAAGAACTGGCCGATGCAGGCGGCGCTGGATACGCACATGGCATACGACACCAGCCGCAGCGAGCCAAGGCGCTTGACCATTTCGCCGGAACCCAGCAGGTACAAGGCGTATGCCAGGGCGGAGCCCAGTACGAGCAGCGATCCCAGCGCCACATTGCTGCCGCCATCGCGCAGGTCATGGAAGAACACCAGCACGATGCCGGCATAGGCGGTGAGCAGGGAAAGCCACTGGCTGCGGCCAATATGCTTTTTCAGCCATAGCGCGGAGCCAAGCAGTACAAAGGTCGGCGTCAGGAACAGGATCAGGCGCTCCAGGCCGACGGTGATGAATTGCAGCCCGAGGAAATCAAGATAGGAAGACAGGTAGTAGCCGACCAGGCCCAGTCCAATCAGGCGCCAGGCGTCGGCGCGGCTCAAAGGCGGGTCGGTGCGCATCTTCCATAGCGCGATGGCGGCGAAGACGGGCAGTGAAAACAGCATGCGGAAGGCGATCACCGTGACGGCGTCGAGGTGGTACCGGTACAGCAGCTTGGCCACGATGGCCTTGGTGGAGAACAGTACGGCCCCGCCGATAGCTATTGCCAATCCGCCCAGGTAGGCGGCACGTTTTCCCTGCGGTTCCGGTGTGACTGTCTCCATGCCACCATTGTAGCGGCAAGCCGCCAGGCTTGCTGGCGGGTCCTTAAAACCGGTAATGCAGTGTCTGACCCACTGGGTCAGACACTGGTCTGCGGCGGCCGCGTGCCAGGTTTGGGCTGCGTTTAGGAGACGACGACAGCGGCCTGGCCAGCCGTCACAGTTGCAGTCGTGACCCTGGCGATCACGGTGGCCGGCGCATTGCCGCCTACCAGCTTGTTCACCTGCTTGAACTGGGCAACCAGCGAACCAGGAGTGAGCGTCACCACGGTGAAGCCCTGCGCGTCGGTGTTCACATGGCGCAGCCAAGGATTGCTGTTCAGGCTGGAAAGTTGCTGCGCCAGGCCGACCAGGGTAGCGAAGTTGGAATCGGCCTTGATCGCCGACAGCACCGCATCCATGGTGGCATCCAGCAGCGCCTCCGGCACGCCTTTTGCGCCGAGGGCGCCGCGCAACTGGATCATGAGGGAAGTCGCCAGCGAATCGGCAGTCGGCGACACCTTGCCCATGGTGTAGTCCAGCAGGTTGACGTTCAGCGTGATGGTGCCCACGTTCGGCACCGGTACCGATAGCGGCAGGGAAACCAGCGTACCCAGGCTGCCCAGGCTGGCCGATGCTTCGCGCAGGTAGGTGAAGAAGGAATCGGAGCTGACGCCGGCCGATACCAGGTCCACCATTACCGGCGTGCCGCCGCCCGCAGCGTCGTAATCGTCGTTGACAGTGCCGGCGAAGAAGGAGTGGATGTCGCCGGTCAGCGCCACCACATTGCCGATGTTGTTGGTCTTCAGGTGCGACATCAGGTTCTTGCGCTCGGCGTTATAGCCGTCCCACTGGTCGCAGTTGATCAGGAACTTGCGGAAGTAAGGCGCCAGCGCCGTCGCCTGGCCCGAAGCAACGACAAACACCGATGCTGCTTTATTTACCTGCACGTCCGGCTTGATGTAACCGATGGCGATGCCCTGCGCAGCTGCGGTGGCCTGGGCCACGGCGCCGCCGCCCGACTTGGCGACGTTTTCCGCCTGGCCAAACGCCAGCACCGCCACGCTGGCCTGGGTCGAGGTCAGGCCGGCGCCAACGGCAGCCGTCAGGCGCGCGCTGGTGTCCCCGCCGCCGGCTGCGGAAGTGGCGATCGCGGTTCCGGCGGCAGCAGCCACGGAAACTGAGGCGCCGGCAGTCACGGCGCCGACAATCGCACCGGCAACCGGCACGTTGCCGCCGGTCGAGGTGGCAGCCGTGGTGGCGATGTCGGTAACCAGCTTGGCCACTGCCTGCAGCGCCACCAGGGTGGCGATGGCGTCGACCCCGCTCAGGCCCATGCGCAGCAGCGAAACTTCGTTGCCCCACAGCTTCCAGGTCGCGCTGGAAGCCTTCATGGTGGACTTCCACCAGTCGCGCTGGGTGGCGCCCAGCATGCTGATGGCTGCGAGCGGATCGGTGCCGCCAACGGCAGCGACTTTTTGCGCTTCGGCCGCGCTGTACAGGTCTTGCGCCACCAGGTAGCGTGCACCGATGCTGCCCAATGGCTGGCCGGTGGCCGGATTGGCCATCTGCTCCGGCACCACGTGATCGGCGCGGTACAGGCGTTCGTCGGTCATCACCAGTTGCATCAGCTTGCCGAACTGGAAATCGCGGTAGATCTTGATGTTCTGGAAGCCGGTTGCTGCGCTGTCGAGTGTGACGTCAGCCGGCATGAACTCGAACCAGGCCTGGTTGGCGCTGCGGCGGCGGCTGGTGTCGTGCTTCTCGCCTTCCGAATAGGTCTGGGTGTCGCCCCAGGAGTCGTCGCTGAATTCGTGGTCGTCCCAGATCGCGATGAAGGCGAAGCGCTCGTGCACGGCTTGCAGGCGGGTATCGGTGCGGTACTTCTTGTACAGGTAGCGGTAGTCGGCCAGCGTGGTCGCGTACTTCGCGCCCGAGCTGCCGTTCTTGAAGGTGCCGTCCGGCAGGGTCAGGGCGGCATGGCGGCTTTCGACGGCGCCGACCTGGAAGTTTTCGCCCACGGTCTCGTAAATATAATCGCCAAGATGGACGATGAAGTCCAGTTTTTCATTTTTGGCAATATGATCGAGCGCGCCCCAGTGGTTGATGCTCCAGTCCTGGCAGGTCAGGTAGGCGAACTGCAGCTGCGATACGCTGGCGTCGGCCGCCGGTGCGGTCTTGAAGCGGGCCACGTTGGAACGCACGTCGCCGGCGGTGAACTGATAGAAATAGACGGTGTTCGGCTGCAGGCCGGTGACCTTGTGGCGGATCGTGTTATCGAAATCGGCGTTCAGCTCGATCTGGGCATCGACCACGGCGGTGCCCTCGAGCGCCTTGTTGCTGCCCAGGGCGGCCGTATTGTCGGCCGCGCTAACCTGCACGCGCACCGTTACGCCGCTCTTGACGGTGACTGTCGCCACGTCGTCCATGGACGTCGGCACCACGCGGGTCCACAGCATGATGCTGTCGGCACGCGGATCGCCGGAAGCTACGCTTTGCGGAAATTTCCAGTTGGCGCCGGTCGCAGGCGGCACGCCAGGGGCCGGCGGGGTGTAATCGCTGCCGCCGCCGCAGCCGGCCAGGCCGCCGGTGGCAGCCGATACAGTAATGAAGCCGCCCAATTTGATAAATTGCCGACGATCCATAAGTCTCCTTCATGATAAAAATTATTGTTTTAGGATATTAACTTTACAAGCAGATGAATTAACCCCGAGGAAAGCTACTAAACACTTGTGCGGGGGTTGCAGAGGCGCTTTTGGTCGCGCCGGCGCGACAATTTCAGGGAGATACCGGTATGCTAGAATGTCGCCCTCGATTGCATACCGTCTAAGGAAGATTGAACATGGCTGGACACAGCAAATGGGCCAATATT
>Ga0102595_101507_pt1 | contig 10553 bp, 6 predicted proteins | sample Araplaol_mTSA_r2_2_FD_76864 | JGI IMG/M metagenome (GOLD analysis project Ga0102595, IMG submission 76864) | Arabidopsis root microbial communities from North Carolina, USA - plate scrape MF_Col_mTSA_r2 (SPADES assembly) (version 2) | ecosystem: Host-associated > Plants > Roots > Endosphere...
CCAGCAGGATCACCGTGGCCGCGCAGGCGAAGCCCGTCGCGCCGTAGAAGGCCTGCAGCAGCACCACCGGGTAGGTGCGGTTCTGGAAACTCGTGAGCAGGTTCGACACGCCGAACTCGCCCACCGAAATGGCCGCCACCATCACCAGCCCGCTGATCAGGCTCTGGCGCAGGCTGGGCAGCACGATGCCGGTGAACTGCTGCCAGCCCGAGGCGCCGAGCGTGGCGGCGGCCTGCTCCAGCCGGCCAAGGTCCAGGTGGCGCAGGTCGGTCAGCAGCGTGTTGGTGAGGTAGGGCAGCGTGAGGATCGCGTGCGCAGCGATCAAGAGAGGCATCGAGCCCAGCCAGGGCGCGAGGTCGGTGTTGAAGACGATCATGTAGCCGAAGGCCAGCGTGATCGTCGGCACCGCCACCGGCGTGGCGCTCACGATGCGCGCCGCCAGGCTGCCGCCGCGCCGCGCGCCGTGGTACAGCGCATAGGCCAGCGGCAGGGCCAGCACGGTGTTGATGGCGCAGGCCGAGAGCGCCACCACCAGGCTGCTCACGAAGGCCTTTCGGAAGGAGGTGTCGAGCCAGAGGTCGAGATACCACTGCCCGGTGATGCCCGTGGGCAGCAGCGTGTTGGTCCAGTTGCCGCCCACGCTGCCGACCAGCAGCAGCGCGATGGGCAGCAGCAGGTACAGGCCGTAGATGAGCGAGATGACGCGAACCAAGCTTGCCTCCGAATGTCATGGGCGCCCGGCATACTTTCCGGATGCGCTACTGTTCGCGCCGGGCTTGCCGCCGCGTTGCCTCGAATTCTAGGAATCGCGTACGAACTTATGGGTGAAAGTTGGATGACGACACTTGAGCAATCGGAAAGCGTTTTTCACGCGGCTTTCATGAAGCGGGGTCATGCATGAAGCGCGACTGCCCCACCATCCAGGAACTGCTGGCCTTCGACGCCGTCGCGCGCCACCAGAGCATCACGCTGGCCGCCGGCGCGCTGTGCATCACCGTGAGCGCGGTCAGCAAGCAGATCGCGGGGCTCGAAGCCTTCCTGGGCCGCGAGCTGCTGCAGAAGAACGGGCGCGGCGTCCAGCTCACGCCGCAGGGGCGCGTGTACTGGCAGAAGATCTCCGGCGGCCTGCGCGCCATCGAGACCGCCACCTTCGAGGCCCGTTCGGGCGACGCGGGCGCCGGCCTGCTCACGCTGGCGAGCGTGCCCACCTTCCTCACCAAGTGGCTCATTCCGCGCCTGCCCGCCTTCAGCCAGAAGAGCCGCCACGTGATGCTGAGCTTCAGCCGCCACCTGGAGCCCAGCGACGGCATCCCGGCCGGCGTCGATGCAGCCATCCGCTACGGCCCTGATGGCTGGCCCGGCGTGGTGTCCGAATACATCGCGGGGCGCGAGTTCGTGCTGATCGTGGCGCGCGCGCTGGTCGAAGGGCGACACCGCATCGCGCAGCCCGCCGACATCGTTGGCCATACGCTGCTGCACCACGAGGGCGCGCCCACCGCCTGGCGCCTGTGGGCCGTGCAGCACGGCGTGCCCGAGGTGCAGACCGTGGCCGGCCCGCGCTTCGCCCAGTATTCGGCGCTGATCCAGGCGGCACTGAACGGACTGGGCATCGGCCTGGTGCCGAAGCTGCTGGTGCAGGAAGAGCTCGCCGAAGGCGCCCTGCTGAGCCCCTGCGGCACGCCGGTGAGCGTGAACCAGGGGCACTACCTCTGCTACCGGCCCGACCGCCTCGACCTGCCGGCCTTTGCGGCGTTCCGCGAATGGCTGCTCGCCGAGGGGCTGAAGTCGCGCGGCGTGGAAACTGAGGCATGAAGCGAAGCATGAAGGCGCCATCTTCGGTAGGCTTGCCCTCCATGCGGACAAGCAAGGAAACGAACCGATGAAAGTCGCAGTCATGGGAGCCGGCGCGGTCGGCTGTTACTACGGGGCGATGCTCGCGCGAGCCGGACACGAGGTGGTGCTGATAGGCCGCCCCGCGCACGTGGAAGCCGTCAACGCCAGGGGCCTGCGCCTGGAGACCAAGGCCTTCGACGAGCACGTGAAGGTGGCCGCGAGCACCGAGCCCTCCGCCGTGCAGGGCGCCGATCTCGTGCTGTTCTGCGTGAAATCGACCGACAGCGAATCTGCGGCTGAACAGATCAAGCCGCATCTCGCACCTGGCGCGCTGGTGCTCACGCTGCAGAACGGCGTGGACAACGACCAGCGCGTGCGCTCGGTGCTGCCGCCGTCGAACGAAGTCGCCGCGGCCGTCGTCTACGTCGCGACCGAGATGGCCGGCCCCGGCCACGTGAAGCACCACGGCCGCGGCGAACTGGTGATCGCACCCTCGGCCCGCAGCGAGGAAGTGGCCCGGCAGCTCGAGGCCGCCGGCGTGCCCACGCAGATATCGCCCAACGTGCGCGGATCGCTCTGGGCCAAGCTGATCCTCAACTGCGCCTACAACGCGCTTTCCGCCGTCACGCAGCTACCCTACGGCGTGCTCGTGAAGGGCACCGGCGTGACCGACATGATCCGCGACGTGGTGGCCGAATGCCTCGCAGTTGCCAGGGCCGAGGGCGTGGAAGTGTCCGGCGACACCGACGCCGCCGTGCGCGCCATCGCACAGACCATGCCCTCGCAGTACTCGTCCACTGCGCAGGACCTCGCGCGCGGCAAGCCCAGCGAGATCGACCACCTCAACGGCCTGATCGTGCGCCGCGGCGAGGCGCTCGGCGTGCCCACGCCGGCCAACCGCGTGCTGTTCGTGATGGTGAAGCTGCTTGAGGGCAAGCAGCAGGCGGCCCGAGCCTAGCCGGGCATCGGCTCGCGCATCGTCACGAACTCTTCGGCAGCCGTGGGGTGGATGCCCACCGTGCTGTCGAAGATCGCCTTCGTTGCGCCCGCGCGCATCGCCACCGCGAAGCCCTGCACCACTTCGCCGGCATCGGCGCCCACCATGTGCAGGCCCACCACGCGGTCGGTGGCCTTGTCGACCACCAGCTTCATGAAGGTGCGCTCGCTGCGACCGGAGAGCGTGTGGCGCAGCGACTTGAACTCGCTGGAGAACACCGTCACCTCGCCGAACTTCGCGCGCGCGTCGAGCTCGGTGTAGCCGCAGGTGCCGATGTTCGGGTGCGTGAACACGGCGGTGGGAATGAACTCGTAGTCGAGGCGGCGCTTACCCTTGCCGAAGAGTTCGTCGACGACCACCATCGCCTCGGCCAGCGCCACCGGCGTGAGCTGCACGCGGGTGGAGACGTCGCCCACCGCGTAGATCGACGGCACCGAACTGCGGTAGTGCGCATCGACCGCGATCGCGCCGCGCTCGTCGAGCTTCACGCCCGCCGCTTCGAGGCCCAGCCCCTGCGTGTTGGGCACGCGGCCGGTGGCGAAGAGCACGGTGTCGGCCTCGATCTGCTGGCCGCGCGCGAGCGTGACCGTGAGGCCGTCGGAGCCGCGCGTGATCGAGGCGACCTCGCAGTTCAGCCGCACGTCGACGCCGGCCTTGCCTATCTCGTTCGCCAGGAACTGCCGCACGTCGTCGTCGAAGCCGGTGAGCAGGTGCGCGCGCCGGTGCAGTTGCGTGACCTTGGAGCCCAGCCCGTTGAAGATCGACGCGAACTCGCAGGCGATATAGCCGCCGCCCACCACCAGCAGGCGCTTGGGGAACGGGTCGAGGTCGAACATCGCGTCGGAGGTCACGACGTGCTCGCGGCCCTGGATGTCGGGCACGAAGGGCGTGCCGCCGGTGGCCACGAGCAGATGGCGCGCGGTGTGGCGCTTGCCGTCGACCTCCACCGTGTGCGGATCGACCAGCTGCGCCCAGCCGGTGACGAGCGTGACGCCCGCGTTCTTCAGCAGCGAGGCGTAGATGCCGTTGAGCCGCGTGATCTCCTTCGCGCGCTGCGCCTTCAGGCGCGCCCAGTCGAACTGCGGCGCCTCGGAAAGCGTCCAGCCGTAGCCCGCGGCTTCCTCGAAGGATTCGGCATAGCCGGCCGCGTAGCTGTAGAGCTTCTTGGGAATGCAGCCCACGTTGACGCAGGTGCCGCCGAGCTCGGCGGCCTCGGCGAGGGCGACGCGGGCGCCGGTCTGCGCCGCCATGCGCGCGGCACGAACGCCGCCGCTGCCGCCGCCGATGACGAAGAGATCGAAGTCGAATGTGGGCATGGGAAAGCTTGGCTCCTTTGGCCGCTGACTGTAGCGGCGGGCCGAAGGCGGCGCTTCGGGCGGGGCTTGCTTGACTCTGGAGCTGCTTCAGGGATTCCACTGCCCGCAGGCCCCGCGGGAGTTCATCGCCACCGGCGACGCTTGCGCGGGATGCCAGCTCTCAGGGAGAAACACATGGGCATGCTCGAAAGACTCTTCGGTGGACACGGCGGGTCGCGTCATGGCGGTGGCGGCGGCCACCACGGCTCGCGCGGCGGATACGGCAACGGCGGATACGGCAACGGCGCATCGTCATCGGGCAGGGGCAGCGCATGTCCGTCATGCCGCGCCGTCAGCGCGCCCGGCGCGCGCTTCTGCCAGCAATGCGGCGGTTCGATGCAGCCGGCTGCCTGCAGTCAGTGCGGCACCGCCGTGCAGGCCGGCGCAAGGTTCTGTGCGCAGTGCGGCCAGCCTGCGGAAGGTGCACCGCGCGGCTGAAGAAGCGCCGGCTACTGGCGCGAGTCCGGCGAAGTCCAGAGCCTGCGCGGATCGTCGCCGGCGGGCTGGCCCGGTTGCGGCGGCGTGCCGCGCTGCTGCTGGAGCGCACGCAACTGGGCCTGCTGCAAGGCCTGTTGCTGAGCCTGCGCCTGCTGCTGCATCTGCGCGGTGCGTTGCTGCAGCTCCTGCTGCTGGCGAAGCATCTGCTGTTGGGCCAACGCCTGTTGCTGGGCCGCGCGTTGCTGTTGCAGCTGCATCTGTGCCGCCTGCTGTTGTTGAAGCAGCTGTTGCTGCTGCAGGGCCTGCGCCTGCGCGGCGCGCTGCTGCATTTCCTGCTGCTGGCGCAGGGCCTGGCGTTGCTGCTGCTGGAGTTGCAGCTGCAACTGCTGTTGTTGCTGCTGTTGCTGCCAGCGGTCCTGTTCGGCGCGATCGCGCCATTCGCGCCGCTGGCGCCAGTCTTCCTGCCGGCGCCACTCCTGCTGCTGGCGCCAGTCCTGCTCGCGCTGCCATTCCAGCTGTTGCTGCTGGGCAGCCTGGGCGGCGCGTTGCTGCTCCATCCACTGCGCTTGCTGCCGGGCCTGTTCGTATTCGATCTGCTGCTGTCGCGCGATCAGTGCCGCAGGCGGCACCGCCACGGCCGGCTGGGCGTAGCGTACGGGGTCGTCGTACCGGCCACGCTCGGCCACCCAGGTGTCGAAGCTGCCGTTCTGCGAGCGCGTGGTGCGCACGGTCGTGAGGTTCCGGCCCGACACCGTGGTCTGCTGGCGCCCGGTCAGCAGTTGCGAGATGCCGTTCTGGCCACGCAGCGTGAGGTGGCCCGAGGCCACCGCCGCCCAGGTGGTCGTCGTGTCGGCCTCGTCGACGGCGATGCGGTATTCGCCCGGCGCGCCGATCACCGCCGAGAGATTGGGCGTGTCGATGCTGATGCGCTGGCCCGGGGCCATGTCGCGCACGCTCAGCTGCAGGTTGCCCCGGCCGGCGTTGATGCGGATGGTGTCCTCGTCGATGCCGGTGAACTCCACGTAGGTTCCGCCATCGAGCCGCAGCGCGGCCGGGCCGATGTAGACCTCGGCGCGCGCGTTGCGGTCGGTCCAGATGCGGTCGCCGGCGCCGAGTTCGCGCCCGGGCCGGGCGGCGGACCAGCGATCGTCGCCGGCGGACGAGACGCTCACCGTTCCCTGCTGCAGGTTCAGGCGCCCGATGGACTGCGCGTTGGCCGCGAAGCCGGCGCACACCAGCGCCAGCCCGAGCAGCAAGCCGCGCAACGGGCGTTGAAGGGCCGAAAGGCTTGTTCTTGTGCGAGTCATGTGATTTCTCTGATCCCCGGATGTACGAATGCGATGGCGTTGTGACTAACGCGCGAGAATCCGCTGCCGCTGTCAGCGCCGCTGCGTTGCTTGGTGAAGCGCGCGTGCACTCGGCAACCGGTTGTAAGGAGGGACACCGTATGAAAAACCAGAAAAACGCACGGCCCGTAGGCGCATCGTGCTTCCAAAACAATAGCGCGACTGCGTTTTGCGTCGCGGCTGCCATCGCCATGCTGGCGGCCCTGCCCGCTGCCGCCCAGCTAGCCCGCAAGCCGTCGTACTACCAGCAGCAGAACCAGCCGCAGCCCGAAGGCCCGGCCGCGCAGCTCGTTCCCCGCCCCGCGGTGCCCTCGTCGCTGCCCGGGCTGCGCAGCCAGGGCGATTTCGACCAGCTCGCCCGCGTCTACGACGCCGGCACGCCGATGCAGCTCGCGCACGTGCTCTTCGTCATCGACCGGCAGGCCAAGCCGCCGCGCATGTACTACATCGACACGCCGCGCTACCAGCTGCATGTGCGCTTCCTGCGCGACACGCGGCTCGCGCCCAGCACCGTCAAGCGCGAGATCGACCGCAACTACCTCGTGCCCGACCGCCGCTTCCTGTTCGGCACGCTGAGCTGGCAGCAGAACATCGGCAGCTTCACCTACGAATTCTGGGAAGGCGACAAGCTCACCGCGCCGCTGCTGCGGCAGGCCGAGCAGCAGGTCAGGGCCAGCTTCTTCGGCCCGGTGAAGTTCAAGACCAACTCCACGCTGCACGAGCGCGTGGCGAAGGAAACCGGCATCGACTTCGTGAGCCAGGAGGCGCTGATCCGCGAGCAGCCCTTCCTGCCGATGAACCTCGGCACCGCTACCGGCCGCGTACGCATCGTGGACGACGACGCGGGAATCAACGCGCTGCTGCCCGACGACATCGCCGTGCTGCGGCAGGTGCCCATCGGCCTGCCGCCGGTGGCGGCCGTGCTGACCGAGCGGCCCTCGACCGCGCTGTCGCACGTCAACCTTCTGGCCAAGGGCTGGGGCATTCCCAACGCCTACGTGCGCGATGCCGCCGCGGTCCTGAAGGAGCATGCCGGCCAGTGGGTGGCGCTGAAGGTCGCCAGCTCGGGCTACCAGGTGCGCCGGCTCACGCCGGAGGAGGTCGCCGCGCTGCCGCCGCGCGCGGTGCGCACCGCCGCCACGGGGGCCGTGCCCGGCAGCGCGCGCGCCATCAGGCCCGACCTGCGCGAGAACCGGCTGCTGCCGCTGGCTTCGCTGCGCGCGCGCAACAGCGCGCAGTGCGGTGTGAAGGCCGCGAACCTCGGCGCCATGCAGGCCGCGCACATCCCGGGCACCTCGGTGCCCGACGGCTTCTGCATTCCCTTCGCGCACTACGACCGCTTCATGCGCGCCAACGGCCTGGCCGATCGCATCGCGCGCATGCAGCAGCAGCCGGGCTTCGCGAGCGATCCGAAGGTGCGCCAGAAGGCGCTGGCGCAGTTGCGCGACGAGATCGTGCAATGGCCCGTCGATGCCGCCACCGCAGCCGGCTGGCGTGCGGCGTGGCAGTCGCAGCTCGGAGGCGGCGGCGTGTTCGTGCGCAGCTCGTCCAACTCCGAAGACCTGCCCGGCTTCAGCGGTGCCGGGCTCTACACCACCGTGCCCAACGTCAAGACCGGCGACGCGCTCGAAGTGGCCGTGAAGAAAGTCTGGGCCTCGGTGTTCAACCCCGAGGCCTGGGAGGCCCGCGCGGCGGCGGGCTTCGGCGCCGAATCGGTACTGATGGGCGTGTTCGTGCAGACCGCCATCGATTCGGCCAACGCCGGCGTGATGATCACCCGCGACCCCTTCGACGCCGGGCATCCGCACATCACCTACATCTCCGCCAAGCGCGGGATCGGCATCCGCGTGGTCGAGGGTCGGCGCGTCGCCGAGCAGGTGATGTACTCCAGCTGGTCCAAGGCCATCCAGGTGCTCAGCCGCTCGGCCGAAGACACCGCGCTGCAGCTCGACAAGGACGGCGGCGTGAAGGAGGTGCCGGTGGAGGCCGGCCGCAACGTGCTGACCGACGACCTCGTGGTGCGGCTGGCCAATGTGGGCGTGGCGGTCAAGCGCACCTTCAACGGCGTCGACCAGGACATCGAGTGGGCGACGGTGGGCGACAGGATCGTGCTGCTGCAGGCGCGGCCGTATGTGGAGAGGCGGCGCTGAGACAGGGCCGCGAGCCTCCAACCTGCAACCGCCCGCTCAGCAAAGCGGGTAGTGAATGAAAAACCGCCATCCCCAGACAGCCAGCAAGGCGACAGCCATCCAGAGAGAGTAATGTGCTGTTTTCTTTCGGATCGACTGGATGGCTGCCAAAACGAGAAGCGGGATCAAAAAGGCGAAAGAAAAAAATCTGGCACTGATGTCGTCGTCAAGCGGCAGCCCGCAAAAAGTCAGGCCCTCGGATTTTGCGCTGGGCTCGTCGAGCATCCATTCATACTTGTTCATCGGCATGAGAAGCATGAAGGCAGCGCAAAAAAATGCATATGCCGATGCGAGTGCTACGTCTACTTTTTTCATTGTCAGACTTTATCCAGAAGCACTGCGCTTCACTGCCCGTAGTCGCACTATCAGCCGGATGAGGGGCACAGCATTGCCGCCCTCGCCACGCCAGCTTCTTGCTACTTGTACAGCAGCTGCGGCAACCACAACCCGATCTGCGGCCACATGTAAAGCAGCACGATCGCCAGCACCTGGATGCCCATGAAGGGCAGCATGCCCAGGAAGATCTGGTTCAGCGTCACGTGGGGCGGGCTCACGCCCTTCAGGTAGAAGGCGGCCATCGCGACCGGCGGCGAGAGGAAGGCGGTCTGCAGGTTCAGCGCCACCAGCAGCCCGAAGAACAGCGGGTCGACGCCGAAGTTGTCGAGCAGCGGGATGAAGATGGGCATGAAGATCACGATGATCTCGGTCCATTCCAGCGGCCAGCCCAGCAGGAAGATGATGACCTGGCTCAGGATCAGGAACTCCACCTTGGTGAGGTTCATGCCGAGCACCCATTCCTCCACCAGCGCCTGCCCGCCGAGCAGCGCGAACGCGGCAGAGAAGATGGCTGAGCCGACGAAGAGCCAGCACACCATGGCCGATGTCTTGGCCGTGAGGAATACCGACTCCTTCAGCACCGCGAGGTTCAGGCGCCTGTAGGCCGCCGCCAGCAGCATGCCGCCGAGCGCGCCCATGGCGGCCGCCTCGGTGGGCGTGGCAAGACCCAGCACGATCGAGCCCAGCACCGAGAGGATCAGCAGCACCAGCGGGAAGAACGACGCCAGCAGCATCTTGAAGATCTCGAGCCGCGCGAAGCTCAGGAACAGGTAGAACAGCGTGACGATGGCGCCGAAGACGGCGAAGGTGACCCACCACCAGGTCGGTGCGGGTCGCTGCGTGGCTGCCTCCGTAGCAGCAGCGGCCGAGGGCTCTGCGGTTCCTGCGGCGGGCGCGGCGGGAACGGCCGGGGCTCCCGGCGGCTCGGACAGCGCCGCCTGGCTGGAGGCCGTGGCCGGTGCCGACGGTTGCGTATCGTCGCTGGGCGGCTCCTGCAGCCCACCTTCCTGCGGTGGTTCCTGCAACCCGCCTTCGACCGGCGGCTCCTGCAGGCCGCCGGACTCCGGCGTGCCGCTGCGCACGGCCCCGATTTCCTCGATCTCGTAGCGCGCCTGCGCTTCCACCGTCGTCACGGCCTTGTAGCTGAAGGCGGCCAGCAGCAGGAAGATCACGCCCGGCATCGCAACGATGCCGAGCTGCTTCAGCACATGCGAGAAGGGCACGCCGGCATTGCGCCGTCCCTTCAGCAGGCCGACCACCGCATGCGCGGCGGGGCTGTCGGCCAGCCGCTGCGACAGCGGCGGCAGCGGCACGACGCGCTCCGCCTGCGAGAGCGGCGGCGCCCACTGCGGCTTGAGCCAGGCGACGATGATCACGTACAGCACATAGAGCGAGGCCAGCATCAGCCCCGGAAAGAAGGCGCCCGCATAGAGCTGCACCACCGACACGCCGGCCGTCGCGCCGTAGACGATGAGCAGCACCGAAGGCGGAATCAGGATGCCCAGGCAGCCGCCCGCGGTGATCGAGCCGGCGGCCAGAGGCACGCTGTAGCCCGCGCGCAGCATGGCCGGCAATGCAAGCAGGCCCATCAGCGTGACCACCGCGCCCACGATGCCGGTGGCCGTCGCGAAGATGGTGCAGGTGACCAGCGTCGCCACCGCCAGCGCACCTGGCAGCCGCGCGAGCGCGAGGTGCAGGCTCTTGAAGAGCGACTCGATGAGGTTCGCGCGCTCCACCAGGTAGCCCATGAACACGAACAGCGGCACCGCGATGAGCACGTCGTTCGCCATGGTCTTGAAGGCCGACTGCACCATCAGGTCGAGCGTTCGGTGCCAGTCGCGGTCGTAGGCCAGCCAGGTGAAGAGCATGCCCATGCCCATCAGCGTGAACGCCGTGGGAAAGCCCAGCATGATGGCCACCACCACCAGCGAGAGCATCAGCAGGCCGAGGTGGCCGTTGGTGATGGTGGGCGCATTGGCCAGCACCGCCACCGCGCCGATCACGATCAGCGCCATGAACGAGAGGCCGAACCAGAGTTCGCGGCGGATCATCGCGCGGC
>Ga0102595_101512_pt1 | contig 10528 bp, 12 predicted proteins | sample Araplaol_mTSA_r2_2_FD_76864 | JGI IMG/M metagenome (GOLD analysis project Ga0102595, IMG submission 76864) | Arabidopsis root microbial communities from North Carolina, USA - plate scrape MF_Col_mTSA_r2 (SPADES assembly) (version 2) | ecosystem: Host-associated > Plants > Roots > Endosphere...
GCCACTTTCAACGCCACAGGAGAAACCAGATGCCATCCATCGTCACCGAAGTCGCCGCCGCCCCAAGCGCCGAGGCCCTCGCCCACTTCGAAGATTCGCTGCGTTTTGAAACGGATTGCTGGGACGTGCACAGCGTGATGGGCACCGCTCAGCAGGACTTCGTGCTGCTCGACGTACGGGGAACGGAAAAGTATGCAGCCGGCCACGTGCCGGGCGCGGTGGACCTGGCTCACCGCAAGATCATCGGTTCCAAGCTGGCAGAGTACCCGCCGGAGACCGTGTTCGTGACTTACTGCGCCGGCCCGCACTGCAACGGCGCAGCGCGTGCGGCAATCCGGCTGGCCAAGCTTGGCCGCCCGGTGAAGATCATGACCGGCGGGATCACCGGCTGGCTGGACGAAGGCTTTGCCCTCGCCACCTCGCCGGTAGCCGCCGCCGCATAATCAGCCTGCGAGGGCTTTCTCGAGCGCTTCGACCAGGGCCTTGTCGTCCGGTTTGACCTTGCTCGGGAAGCTCTCGACCACATTGCCCTTGCGGTCGATCAGGTATTTATGGAAATTCCAGGCCGGCGCCTTGCCGGTCGCCTTGATCAGCTTCGAGTAAAACGGGTTCGGCGCATCGCCCGAAACCACGGACTTGGCGAACATCGGGAATTTCACGCCGTAGGTGTTGTAGCAGAGGTCAGCGATCTCCTTGCTGCTGCCCGGTTCCTGCTTGCCGAAATCATTCGACGGGAAGCCCAGCACGACCAAACCTTTTCCCGAATATTTCGCATACACTTCTTCCAGTCCTTTGTATTGCGGGGTATAGCCGCAATAGCTGGCCGTGTTGACGACCAGGATCACTTTGCCGGCGTACTGGCACAGGTCCTGCGGTGCGTCATCCTGCAGGCGGTTGAAGGATTGTTTCAGGATGGCGGGGCAGCTCGCGGCCGGCGCATTGGTGGCGGCAGGGGCTGGAGGTTGCGCGGCAGGTGCCTGTGCGAAGGCAGCAGCAGCGCTCAGGCTCAGCGCGGACAGCGCTGCAAACTTGGTGAGGATAGATGGCATGGGTGGTCTCTTCCGGTTCGTTCGAATTTCCGATTGTATGACAATTGCAGCCTGCACGTTGGCCCTGGCGGCCGCCGGGCAAGCGCTGGCCGCAGCGGCACCACTGCCGGCGATGAAGACGCAGCAGGTATCGATTTCGGGGCTGTCTTCAGGCGCATTCATGGCGGTGCAATACCAGGTTGCCTATTCCGGCAGCGTCGTGGGAGCGGGCATCATTGCGGGCGGCAGCTATTACTGCGCGCAGGGCAGCATGATGAACGCCATCGGCAGCTGCAAAGGAGCTGACGTAGCTGAACTGGCGGCCGTCACGCGCAAGCGCGCCGAAGCAGGCCAGGTCGACCCGGTCGCAAAACTGGCTGCACATCGCGTGTGGATGTTCTCCGGCACCCTCGACAAACTGGTGCCGCCCGCCTCCATGTCCGACCTGGCCAAATACTACGCAGCCTTCATCCCCTCTTCCCAGGTCCATTACAAGAACGACCTGGCTGCCGGCCACGCCATGCCGACCGACAGCTTCGGCAACAAATGCGATGCCCTGGCCGCGCCATTTATCAGCAACTGCGGCTTCGACGCGGCCGGCAGCCTGCTGCAATGGATTTACGGCCCGCTGAAGCCTCGCGGCGACAGTGCCGCACCGGCGGGCAAGCTGCAGGAGTTCGACCAGTCCGAGTTCTTGCCCTCGCCGACCACGCACGGCATGGCCAATACCGGCTACGTCTACATTCCACCGGGCTGCGAAGCGGGCGGCGCAGGCTGCAAGCTGCACATCGCCCTGCATGGCTGCATGCAGGACATCGGCACCCTCAAGGACACCTACGCGCGCCACGCCGGCTACAACGCCTGGGCCGACACCAACCGCATCGTGGTGCTCTACCCGCAAACGGCGGCGATCACGCCAATGCCGAACCCGAAAGCGTGCTGGGACTGGTGGGGCTACGACGATCCGGACTACTCTGTACAGGGCGGCCGCCAGCTGCGCGCCATCAAACGGATGGCTGACCGCCTGACGGGAGCGTAACCCGGAAGCAGGCGCCATGCTCGCCATTCGGCAGGCATTCGACCTCGCCGCCATGGCGCCGGGCGATCTGGCGCACCAGGGATAGACCCAGGCCGACGCTGCCCGCTTTTTCAGAAGCGCCGGGCAGCCGGTAAAACGGTTCGAAGATCCGCTCCCGCTCGGCCACTGGCACGCCGGGGCCGCGGTCGCAAACATCGAGCATGGTGCCACCGGCAGCGCCGGCCAGCATCACACGCACTTCCGCATCGCCGCCATGCCGCCGGGCGTTCTCCAGCAGGTTGCGCACCATGCGGCGCAACAGCGTCGCGTCGCCACACAAGGCATGGGCCACGCCATCCAGCACGGCACCGACCCGCGCGCACTCTTCGGCGACGATGCCGGTAAAGTCCACCTCTTCCCGCACGGTGCCATCCTGGGGCACCGCATCCAGCCGGCTGGCCAGCAGGACTTCGTCGATCAACTGGTCCAGCTCCGAAATATTACGTGCCAATTCCTGGCGTACCGCTGGATTGGCCGAATCCTCCAGCAATTCGACCGCCATGCGTATGCGCGCCAACGGCGACCGCAACTCGTGCGAGGCATTGGCCAACAGGGACTTCTGCGCGCCGACCAGCGCCTCGATGCGCGCCGCCGAGTCGTTGAAACTGGCCGCCAGTTGCGCCACCTCGTCCGAGCCCACGACCTCGACGCGTGCGCCCAGGTCGCCGCGGCCCCAGGCCTGCACGCTTCCCTGCAGCTGCTCCAGCCGGCGCGTAATGCGGCGAACGACGGGATAAGCGCCCGCCGCGATCACGATCGCAATCATCAGCAGCAGAATCGTGACTGCCATGGTCGCATTGCGCGGCATGTGGCGCGGCGGAGCAAACCAGAAATGGATGTAGCCGAACATCAGGACGGCCAGCACGATGCAGGCCAGCAGCGTCGCATAAATGCGCACATACATATGCGAGCTGAAATTAGGCATCCTGTACCTTTGCAAAGACATAGCCGGCGCCGCGCACGGTGATGATGCGGCGCGGCGCCTTGGGGTCATCTTCAATCGCGGCGCGCACCCGGCCTACATGCACGTCGATGGAACGGTCGAATGGCTCCAGCGTTCCGCCCTTGAGCGCGTCAATCAGCTGTTCGCGCGACAGCACTCGGCCGGCACGCTGGGCGAAAGCCATCAGGAGGTCGAACTGATAGGCGGTCAGCGGGCGCTCGGCGCCGTCGACCCGCACGATGCGGGAGCCTGGATCGATTTCCAGGCGGCCGAAACGCAGGGGCGGCTCGGCCACCAGCATGCCAGGTCCTGCCGGAGCCGCAGCGCTACCCGTGTCAGCCAGCGTCGGACGGCGCAGCAGTGCTCGCAGCCGCGCCAGCAGCTCGCGTGGATCGAAAGGCTTGGGCAAGTAGTCATCGGCTCCCAGCTCCAGCCCGATGACGCGATCGAGCGGGTCCCCCTTGGCCGTCAGCATCAGCACCGGAAGGCTGCGCAGCGGTTGCGGCATGCCGCGCAGGCGCCGGCAAACTTCCAGCCCATCGACGTCGGGCAGCATCAGGTCCAGGATCAGGGCAGAAAAACTCCCTGGGGCGGCCTGCGCCAGCCGGTCCAACCCGGCCTGCGCGGTGTCGGCATGCTCCACGCGCAGGCCATTCTGGGCCAGGTAGGTTTCAACCATGGCCGCCAGGCGCTGGTCGTCGTCGATAATGAGGACAAGGGGTTGGGACATGGTTGAGACTATAGCTTAATGGTTCCCCATATGGCTCGTCGCCATCATGTGCAAGGCGCCCATGAACTTGGTGCGTTGTTCCGGCGTGAGGACTTCGGCCGCATCCATCGCAGCAGCCAGCACGCGGCGCGACATCAGGTCCATTTTTTTCACATGGTCGGCGCGCAGTGCTTCCAGCGCGGCACGGTCGATTGCCGGCTGGGCGAGCTGCCGCCCCATCGCCTCATGCCCTTCCTGCAGTTGCTGATGGATCGGCTTCACGTCATTGAAGCAGGCCTTGGCGATTTCGGTCAGGCGCGACTTCTGCGCTTCCGTAGCGTCGGGCAGGATGTGCGCCACCATCGTTTCAATGTGTTTGTCCGCCTGCGCAGCGTCCATCGTCCACGGGCTGTGCCCATGCCCGTGGCCATGGCCGCCTGCGTGGTTGCTGCCGGCATAGGCAGCGGTCCCCCCAAGGGCGGCGACAAAAGCGGCAATTGCGATCCAGAACTTCTTGTTCATGACATCTCCTCTTAAAGGTTAGTGGGTAGGGCCACTTTAAGGAGGCTGCATGTCGCTTCGATGAGTCCTGCGTAAAGTTTTGTAAATCTGCGACAAATGTAAGGGTTTGTAATGACCGTCAACACACTGCTGAGTGAGCCCGTTTTCAGCTCAGTGACACAGGAAACAGTGCGCTACACAAGATCAACTAATAGTGAGGATTTAAAAAATGAAAAAAGTCATCGCAACCATGATCGCCGGTCTGTTCGCAAGCGCCGCATTCGCACAACAAACTCCTGCCCCAGCAACCCCAGCGGTCCCGGAAGTAAAGGCTGAAGTGAAGGCTGAAGTCAAAGCCGAAGTCAAACAGGAAGTGAAGCAGGAAGTTCAGAAACCTGCCGCCGACAAGAAGTAATCAACTAATTAGCTAAACGATTTACATAATTTCTTCCAAAGGACACGCACCATGAAAAAGACCATCGCTACCCTGATCGCCGGCCTGTTCGCTACCGCTGCTTTCGCTACCACTCCAGCCGCTCCAACCACTCCAGCGCCAGCAGCGGCTCCTGCGGCTGCCGTCGCGGCCACCAGCGCCAAGGCTGAATCCAAGGTAGAAGCAAAAGTCGAAGCCAAGACCGACGCGAAAGTCGAGAAGAAAACCGAACACAAAGGCACGCACAAGGCCACCACCGCCGCGGCGCCAGCCCCTGCCGCAGCTCCAGCAGCCAAGTAATCCACGCTTCTGAACTTAAAGACTACCCATCAAAAGGACACACACCATGAAAAGGACTATCGCTACCCTGATCGCCGGCCTGTTCGCTACCGCTGCTTTTGCTACCACCCCGGTTGCTCCAACCACTCCAGCACCGGCAGCGGCACCTGCAGCTGAAGCCAAAGTAGAGGCGAAGGCCGAAGCTAAGACCGAAGCAAAAGTCGAAAAGAAATCCGCGCACAAAACCGCGCACAAGAAGGCAGAGAAGCCTGTTGAAACCAAGTCTGAAGTGAAGGCGAGCCCGGCTGCGACCACGGCCGCGGCGCCTGCACCGGCTACTGCCCCGGCCCCTGCCGCAGCTCCAGCAGCCAAGTAATCTTCGTCAAACACGCAGCCCCCCAATTCGACTTAAAGGACTTACACCATGAAAAAGACCATCGCTACCCTGATCGCCGGCCTGTTCGCTACCGCTGCTTTCGCTACCACCCCGGTTGCTCCGGCAACTCCGGCACCAGCAGCCGCTCCAACTGCTGAAGCCAAGGTAGAAGCCAAAGCGGAAGCCAAGACCGAAGCAAAAGTCGAAAAGAAGACTGCGCACAAGGGCACCCACAAGAAGGCCGAAAAGCCTGCTGAAACCAAGTCCGAAGTGAAGGCGAGCCCGGCCCCGACCACGGCCGCGGCGCCTGCACCGGCTGCAGCTCCAGCCGCCGCCAAGTAATCCCGCTTCCCCCGAAAGGCCTCTTCGATCACGAGGAGGCCTTTCGTCAATTGCCCGTCATATTTCGAAAATACATTGATGTACCGTTTAACATCAATGAGGCTTCAATATGACGAATCCTGGTTATACCCGCCGGCGCTTCCTGACCCACACGGGAGCTTTCACGGTAGGCACCGCAGCATTTGGGCTTTCCGGTTGCGGCTCCGGCAGCTCTCCTGCAGCACCGAACATCATTGCTGCCGAATCCGAGCGCCCCAAGCTGCCATACGGTTTTCAGATTGGCGACATCGCCGATGGCCGGGCAGTGGTGTGGTCGCGTTCCGACCGCCCGGCCCGCATGCGGGTAGAGTTTGACACCACTGAAAGCTTCCTCAATCCCCGCCAGGTCCTTGGCCCGACGGCCACGGAAGCGAGCGATTTCACCAGCCGTATTGAGTTGACAGGCCTGCCCTCCGGTGAAAAGATCTTCTTGCGCGTCTCCTACGACAGCGCCACCGACCTGAAAATCGGCAGCGAACTGGCAACCGGCAGCTTCCGCACGCTGCCAACGCCGGACGGCAAGCGCCCTGTACGTTTCGTATGGAGCGGCGATACCGCAGGCCAGGGCTGGGGCATCAATCCCGAACTCGGCGGCATGAAAATCTACGAGGCCATGCGCAAGCGCCAGCCTGACTTCTTCGTGCACAGCGGCGACAACATCTACGCCGACGGACCAATCAGCGCTGAAGTGAAGGCTGAAGGCGGCCGTACCTGGAAAAACCTGGTGATTCCGGAAGTCTCGAAAGTCGCCGAAACGCTCAATGAATTCCGCGGCCGTTATCGCTACAACATGATGGACGAGAATATCCGCCGCTTCAATGCCGAAGTCCCGCAGATCTGGCAGTGGGATGACCACGAAGTCACCAACAACTGGTCGGCATCGAAAGATTTGAGCGCCGATACCCGCTACACGGAAAAGAACATCCAGACGCTGATCGCCCGAGGCAAACAGGCATTTCTGGAATACGCCCCCATGCGCTGGGGCGACCAGCCTGAATCGCAGCGCGTCTATCGCCGGATTCCCTATGGTCCGCTGCTCGACGTGTTCGTCCTCGACATGCGTTCGTATCGCGGCCCGAACAGCGCCAACCTGCAAGCGGCCGAAAGCGATGCAAGCGCCTTCCTTGGCTCGGCCCAGGTGAAATGGCTCAAGGACTCGCTCGCGCAATCAACCGCAACGTGGAAGGTGATTGCTGCGGACATGCCGATCGGCCTGCAGGTCCCCGACGGCAAGGACGCCAGCGGCACAGCACGCTGGGAAGCCATCGCCAACGGAAACGATGGCGTGCCCCTGGGCCGCGAGATCGAAATGGCAGGCCTGCTGCGCGACATCAAGGCGATCAAGAACGTGGTTTGGATAACTGCCGACGTGCACTACTGCGCCGCCCACTACTACGATCCGGCGCTGGCCCAGTTCACCGACTTTTCGCCATTCTGGGAATTCGTGGCAGGCCCATTGAACGCCGGTACGTTCGGCCCCAACGCCCTGGATGCGACCTTCGGCCCGCAGGTCAAGTTCCAGAAAGCCCCGCCCGCCGGACAGGCGAACCTTTCGCCCTTCGCCGGTTTCCAGTTCTTCGGCGAGGTGAACATCGACCCGCAGACGAAAGCATTCACCATCGACCTCAGGGACCTCGAAGGCGTATCGGTCTACACCAACACCTTGCCTCCGGCTGCCTGAGCCAACAAACTAACCGCGCAGTGCGCGCTGCGCTGCGCGGTAGCCCCACCACGAAGCTTCTTCGAATACCGAGAAGCCGCTCAAGTCCGAGTGAGCAAACAGCACCGGGCCATCCATTTCGCGCAAGGCCTTCAGGCCAGCATCGCTGCGGAATCCCGGCACTGGAACCGCCATCGCATGGCCGCGCAAGGTGATATCCACACGCTCCACGCAACGTTCGAATTGCGCGCCGTAGGCCGCCTTCAGGTCGACGCTCGCCAGCGCCAGCAACTCTTCACCGCTCGCCGCCATCATCCATTTGCGCGCCTCGCGCGGATCGCGGTCTGCCAGCGCCATGTAGCTGGTGAAGACCGTCTTCTCCGGTGGCGCCACGCGGATATCCTGGTGCGTCGAGACCACGTAGCCCAGCCCCTTGGTGCCGTGCACTACGTTATCCCAGGATAGAGGCACCGCCGGCAGCTCCTGTGGAAAACGCTTCATCAGGAAGTTCGCCACCATCCATGGCGCGTGAATTTGCCTGTGGACATCCGGCATGTTTTCCACAACCCTCGCCGCGACGTGAAGCGGCATCGCGGAGATAACGCGCCGGGCGCGGATCGTGAACGTGCGCGCGACGCCGCGCTCCAGCGCAAAGCAAAGCACTTCAACGCCCCGCCCCTGCCCCGTGCCGCCGCTGGCATTGTCCACGCGCACGCGTACTGCGCTGCCCGCGAGGCGCTTGGGCCGTGCCAGCCGCTCCATCCCGCTGGCCAGCGCCTGCAGTCCCTCCGGCCAGGTCAGCCAGGCGCCTTGCTCCGCGTTCTCCGCCTCGCCGCCACGGCCGCAGAAGTAATGCAAACCCGCCCAGGCGGAGATCGCATCAAGCCCCGCGCCGTAGTCGTCGCGGCAGCAGTAATCCATGTACCACAGCAAAGAAGGCGCCCGATAGCCATGCTGCGCAAGCCAGGCGCCAAAACTCATGCCGTCAAGCCGCGCAGCCTCCGCATCCGTCGACGAATGCTCGCTGGGGAAAGTGAAACGGCGTCGCCCATCCGCCCCGACCGCGACGCGCAACGCATCCACCTGCGCAAAGAATCGCTTATGCTCGGCCAGTTCGGCATCCGGCACGCCCTCATGCGGTAGAACACCTTCTTGCCAGACGCCGTTGAACAGAAGCCGGTCCTCCGGCCCATGCAACACGAACCGCTCGTCGTAATAAGGCTTGCGTGACGTCGCCCCGCGCTGGATCACACCCAGGTCCACCAGCAACTCGCGCACGTGCGCGCATTCCTCCGTCGGCAGCGGCAGGTAATGTGCCCCCGTCGGGTATCCCAGCGGCCCAAACCGCCCGCCCGCTGCATTGCCATATGGTTCCGGCCCATCCAGCATCAGGAAGTCATCGTGTCCCTGCTTGCGCAACTGCCAGGCAGCAGTCAACGCCGCGATGCCTGACCCGAGGATCAGCACATCCGTCGACAACGATTGCGAGGGAGCTGGCAAAGGCTTGCGGTCGCGCAGGAAGTGTCCCTCCTCGCGGCCCGGCGCGTTCACGACCGGCGTAATCTCCAGCCAGCGCTGGTAACCCGCCACGCTTGCCGCAGCGCTCACTCCGCCGGCCGCAGCCCAGGCGAGGAAAGAACGACGCAGCATCAGCGAATCACCCTGCGCCAGTCCTGCTCAAATTCATGCACCAGCGATTGCGTATTGAGGCGATTCGGCGCCATAGGCAATGGTTTCATGTCCGGAGGGAAGGCGAACATCGCCCTCGTGGTATCCGCATTCAGGAAACGCATCGGCAAGCTGTACGACTCCGGCGGCCGGTAATCAAGCTGCGGCGAAGCCATGATGAAGCCCCATTCACCAAACGAAGGTACGTACAGGTGGTACGGCCAGGTGCGCATGCCCACATCGCGCAGCGTCGCATCCACCGTCCAATAGGCGTGCGGCGCGAAGAACGGCGAAGTCGCCTGCACCACGACCAGGCCATTGGCCGCGATATGTTTTTTCAGCACGCCGTAGAAAGGCACCGAATACAGCTTGCCCAGCGCGAAACTGGAAGGATCGGGAAAATCGACGATCGCAGCGTCGAACATGTCCTGGTTCTGCTGCAGCCAGATCGCCGCGTCGGCATTCACGACCGTCACGCGCTTGTCGCGGAAAGAACCCTTGTTCAGCGCTACCAGCTCGTCGCGCTTCGTAAAAGCCGCTGTCATAGCCGGGTCCAGGTCTACCAGGGTGACATGTTCCACCTGTGGATAACGCAGGACTTCGCGCAGCGCCAGCCCGTCGCCGCCACCCAGGATCAGCACCCGCTTGGCCCACGGCAGCGCGCCCATCACCGGATGCACCAGCGCCTCATGGTACCGATACTCGTCGCGCGAAGAGAACTGCAGGTTGCCGTTGATGTACAGCCTCAGGTCGTCCTTCCACTTGGTGATCACCAGGCGCTGGTAGGGCGTGCTGGTCGAATACACGATCTCATCGCCAAACAGGCCATGTTCGCCCCAGCCGGTGAGGCGGTCGGCGCCGATGAAACCAATCACCAGCGCCAGCATCACCGCGCTGGCGCGCAGCAAACGGCCCGCAACGTTCGCAAGCTCTGTGCGAAAAACGTAAATTGTCCACAGGGCTACCGCGATATTCAGCATCCCGAACAGGAAACCGGTGCGCACCAGGCCAAGCTGCGGCGCCAGCACCAGCGGGAACAGCAGCGATACCGCCAGCGCGCCAAGGTAGTCGAAGGTCAGCACCCGGCTGACCAGCTCACTGAATTCCGTCTGCCGCGAATTCAGCGCGCGCATCACCAGCGGAATCTCCATGCCCACCATGGCCCCCACTAGGAATACCATTGTGTACAGCAAGGTGCGGAACGGCGCGGAAGCCCACGCAAAAGTCATGAACAGCACTGCGGCCGAGAGACCGCCGACCAGGCCTACCGCCAGTTCGATGTCGACGAAGCGCGCCAGCACGTCTTCGTCCTTCACATATTTGGAAAAATGCGCCCCCACGCCCATCGCGAACAGGTAGCAGCCGATAATGGTGGAGAACTGCAGCACCGAGTCCCCCAGCAGGTAGCTGGAAAGCGCACCGGCGATTAATTCATAGGCAAGTCCGCAGGAAGCGACGACGAACACTGAAAC
>Ga0102595_101523_pt1 | contig 10459 bp, 10 predicted proteins | sample Araplaol_mTSA_r2_2_FD_76864 | JGI IMG/M metagenome (GOLD analysis project Ga0102595, IMG submission 76864) | Arabidopsis root microbial communities from North Carolina, USA - plate scrape MF_Col_mTSA_r2 (SPADES assembly) (version 2) | ecosystem: Host-associated > Plants > Roots > Endosphere...
TCGTCGGCTACGGCATCACCGCGTCGGAAGAAGGCTGGGACGACTACAAGGGCCAGGATGTGAAGGGCAAGGTCATTGTGATGATGGTCAACGACCCGATGCCGACGGCCGATGCGCCGAACCGTTTTGGCGGCAAGGCACTGACCTATTACGGCCGCTGGACCTACAAATTCGAGGAAGCCAAGCGCAAAGGCGCTATCGGCGCGCTGCTGATCCACACCGATGCTTCCGCTTCGTATGGCTACAGCGTGGTGAAAAACAGCTGGGATGGCGTGGAGCGCTTCCAGCTGGCGCAAGGCACGCCGGGCACCGAGCTGCAAGGCTGGCTGACCAACGATACCGCGCTGGCATTGTTCAAGGCTGCTGGCCTGGACCTGGACCAGTTGCGCGCAGCTGCCGAACGCAAGGATTTCCAGCCCGTGGCGCTGAAAGCCAAACTGGTGGGCGACATGAAAGCCGAGGTGCGCAATGTCGAGCAGTTCAACGTAGCGGGCGTGGTACCGGGCACCGATCCTAAGCTGAAGGATGAAGTGGTGATTTACTCGGCGCACTGGGACCACCTGGGCAAGCAGGGCACTGGCGGTGACAACATCTACAACGGCGCGGTCGACAATGCCTCCGGCAGCGCGGCCTTGCTGGCCATGGCGCAGGAAGCGGTCAAGGCGCCGGCCAAGCGCAGCCAGATGTTCCTGTGGGTGGCGGCGGAAGAACAGGGCCTGCTCGGTAGCGCGGCCTATGCGGAAGCGCCACTGTGGCCGTTGGCGAAAACGGCAGCGAACCTGAACCTGGACTCGCTGAACTGGATCGGCACCACGCGCGACATCGGCACGGCCGGCAGCGAACGCACCGACCTTGGCAAGATGGCGGAAGTTGCGGCGAAAGGCATGAAGATGGTGATCGCGAAGGAGAAGCCTGACCTGGCGGGCGGTTACTTCCGTTCCGACCACTTCAGCTTTGCCAAGGCTGGCGTGCCGGCGTTCTCGATCACGTCTGGCAGCGACTATCTCGGCGACAAGGAGAAGGCGGAGCAAATGCGCGCGGCTTACCGCAAGAGCTACCACCAGGTCAGCGATGAATACGATCCTAACTGGTCGATGGCGGGCATGACGCAGATGGCGCAGTTCACCCTGAACCTGGGCCGCATCGTGGCCGATGCGCCGAAGATGCCGGAGTGGAAAGCGGGTGATGCCTTCGGCAAGGCGCGCGCCAAATAAAGAGCGCTGACCCAGCTCACCTGGCCATGACATGATGGTCAGGTGAATTTGCCAGTAGCTAGCGCGTGGCAGTTCGGACACTTGGTGTCAGATGAGCCAAGTTCTCTCTGGCAGATCTCGACCAAAAGCTGCCTGTTACGTAGATCCACCAGTGTAACTTGGACGTTCAGTTCAATATGACTCTGCGCGCAATCGATAGAAAATTGTTAGCTTCGTTCATTGAGTACGCTGCGAACGGAAGCGTAACTTCAGCCGAATGGGAGCGGTTTGCCGTCAACCATTACGGCGATTCTTTGATGGAAAGCACTCGGGTTGAATGCGTTCGCATTCTTTGCAAGCGTTTAAATCCAAAGGCTTTAGGCAGCGAAGATCGAGATGAGTTGTACAATTTGGCGAAGATGCTTCGCGAATCGGCCTGATCTCATAGGCGCCTCGGAGGCAAATACGTAAGGAGGCTGTCCCGGAATGAATGTCGAGGACAGTAGCCGGCCATATGCGGTCTTCGAATTTACATAAGGTTTGAATGGATAGCGAACGCACCCACGCGCAATTAATAGCGAATGCGCTTTATGAGATTCGTTTGCTACTGAGCTCCTACGTCGGCAGCAGAAATGATGCCCCTATCGATGTGCGCATAGCTGCTCACTTGGCCTATGCCTTGCACAATGAAGCGTTGGCCTTAAGCGAAGGAAAGGGCTTTGATGTAGCTGCTGCATTAGGAAAAGTAGCAGCGATCGACAACATCCTTCAAGTGAACGATGGCACTCGACTTGCTTCCGCATGGAACCCTACAGGCAATCCGGACTGACATTGCCGGAATCGGCCAAAAGCAGTCGTCCCCCCATCAAGCGATAGAGGAATTAGATGTTAGGAATTTTTAAGAAGAGCGCGGAACAATCTATGCGCGAGGGGCACCCCACCAGGCTGAGTCATGCCTTTTCCGGCGCGTTAAGGACGTTCAGTTTTTGGATGGCGAATGGTTCTGTCGGATTGCCTCTGTTGGAAGGAATCGATTATCGCCAGGCTATGCTCGAGTCACCTAGTCTGATGGAGGCGGCTTATGCAATCTTTGCCAATGTCATCGAATTTTCGGAAGAGGGCGAACCGACGAACGCAAAGTATGCGGAATATAGAGCTGCGCAGTGTATAAGACGCTGGTGCGACTCGACGTATGTGGTCACCCCACCATTTGAGGGCTGGGAAGTGGAACTCTACGCGCCAGCACCTAGACATGACCCGAAACCTTGGCCAGAAGGTCTAAGGCGTTAACGGCCAATCAGCAGACCTCCAGCCATAGCGAAAACCAAATATTGACGACCCATGAAAGTTGATTTCGCTCGCCTAGATGTGTTTCTACTCACCATTGGGGTTATTGCTTGGGTAATCACTCTATTATTTATATGGCTGCTCTATCATCAACCGTTTTCTGCGGAGCGTGAGTTCGATTTTCAAACCTGGAAGTATCGTGAGAATCGACCCCATGCGAACTTTTCTGAATTTATAGCGTCAGAGCAAGCTCCCCGCACTTACCTATCCAAAGTCGAACTGTCTTTAGGGATCACTGCAATTGCATTGCTCGCCCTTTTCGGGGCTTTGCGTGGCTGGGGAGTCATAAGTTGAAGGTATTTCGCGGCAGAGTGAATTTCCGCTTTGGGGCGAAACCAGCCGATGGCATGTCACATTTCCATTCCTTAGACAGTCGTCCAAGGAATGGATGGCAGAAGTAAACTAGACGGCAGATTGCTGATAAGAAATCCAACTGCTACTGAGCGATACCAAGGCCAGTAAGAAGGGGCGCGTATTGCATTGGCGTGCCAAGTCAACCATCAGGGATTACAAATTAGTGGCCCTACGCGGTGGCCGACAACCGCCGCGTCGCCGCACTGCGGCGTTCCTCATCCTTCATGGTTTCGCGCATGGTCTGTTGCACGAAATCGAGGTGGTGGCGGGCAGCACGCCCCGCCACATCCATCTTTCTCTCCCTGACCGCGTCCCAGATCGCGCGATGCTGCACCTGAAGCTGTGCCCATAATTCCGGCCGTGCTGTCAGGTATTCCAGGTTGCTTTGTACATGGCCTTCCATGACCTTGTGCAGGCTGGAACTCAGGTGCCCGATCATCACATTGTGCGAGGCTTCCGCGATCGCCTGGTGGAATTCCACGTCGGTCTTGATGCATTGCTCCAGGTCTTGCTCCGCCAACGCCTGCTCCAGCGCCTCATGGCAGGCGCGGATGCGTTCGAAGTCTTCCTCGGTCCCGCGCTCGGCCGCCAGCTGCGCCGCCTGGCCTTCAAGCATATGGCGGAACTCCAGCATGTCGCCGTGGATATCGGGATGGTCCTTCAGCATCTGCTGCCACGGGTCGGTGAATGCAGCCTGCATGGAATCGGTCACGAAAGTGCCGCCGCCATGGCGCGTGATCAGCAGTCCCTTGGCCACCAGCGATTGCAGGGCCCCGCGCAGGGAAGGGCGCGATACGCCCAGTTCCACCGCCAGTTCGCGCTCGGACGGCAGGCGGTCGCCGGGCTTCAGCGAGCCTTCGAGAATACGGGTTTCGAGTTCAGTGGCGACGACATCAGACAGGCGTTGGGCGGATGGCATGGCGGCTCGTGGTGTAGTGGTCAGACCGCCGGATGCTACCACAATTGACCTTTAATTGCCCCGTGGTCTATATTGCAATGCATGATTGATTTACTGATAATCCTGGCCGCAGCGGCAACAACGGCCGACAGCATTGGCTATCCTTCCGCCGCGACAGCGCTGGAGGCATTGAAAGCGCGCGGCGACGTAGCGATCTCCGAGGAGGGCGGCTGGACTACCGCCGACGACAAGGCAAACCGTACGCTGTGGTCCTTCACGCTGCCCGGCCACCCGGCGCATCCTGCCGCCGTGCGGCGAACAGTGGTCATGGAAAATGGCCAGGTCTCGATCAAGATGAACTCCTTGTGCCAGGCCAGTAAAGAAGCCTGCGACAGCATGCTGGAAGAATTCCGTCGCATGAATTCGGCGCTGCAGCAGTCGCTGGCGCCGCCCAAGTCCGCCGGAGCAGCACCTTCGTGGCAACCGACCGCTCCGCAGAAGGCGCGCGTCGAGGCCTTGAGCAAGGCTTACTTCGCCGAGAAGGATGCGGCGCGCTATGCCGAAGCATGGGAACGACTTGGCGCTGGCTTGCGTCAGCAATGGACGTTCGAGGCGTGGCGCGATGCCATGGCGGCAAGCGCGGCCCGGGCAGGGAGCATGCAGCAGCGCGACCTGAAGAAGGTGACGATCTATCGCAGTTCGCAAAGCGGGACGCCGGGCACTTATGCGGCAGTGGATTTCACCGGCAGCTTTGCGAATGCCGCGACCTACTGCGGCTACCTGGTGTGGAGCGAGCAGGCGGACGGCAGCTTCCTGCTGATGCGGGAGGAAGAAAACTATATCCTTAACGCGACTGCTGCTCGGCTGACGGCCGAACAGCGGTCGAAAATGAAAGGCGTGTTCCGCTGCGTTGAGTGACGCGCCGCCGCAGCTATTTTGCTGCTTGCATGCGTAGCGCTTCCAGCGTGCGCGGGAGGCTGCGCTTGCTCATCATCTCGACGATCCAGCCGAAGCCGTATGGGACCGGGCCGGGGTCTGCGTAGACGTGGTATTCAATCAGCGTCTTGCCGTTTTCTCCCGGGGTTGGCGTGAATAGCCAGTAGCCGGTTGTGTCTGCGATGGTGTCTGCGGGCGCCAGGCCGGTTGGCACCAGGCGCCATGCGAGCTTGCATTGCGTGGCGTCGGGCTGCTGTTGCTGCTCCAGGCGCAGGCGGTATTTCTTTTGCTGGCCCAGCGGCAGGTCGAGTGTCATGTCGACCAGGACGTAGCCGTCTCCTTCGCCAACCGGCAGCGCGCTTTTTGTGTTTGGCATGTAGGAGGAGTAGGACGCATAGTCCTGCACCATTGCACACAGGCGCGGTACGGAGGCCTGGACCAGCGTCCAGGCGGTGAAGGCCTTGCCTGGCAGACCGGGATTCGGTGCTTCAGCGACTTGGACGGTGCCGCCGGATAGCGAGGCCATGTCGGGCACTGGCGGCGCGGCGACATTGTTTGCGGCCGCTGTGGCACCGCCAGGGACGGCAATGGCGAAGGCCAATGCCGCGGCCGGCCAGGACGCGCGCCGCGCGCGCGCCGGGAGATGGCGAATGGCGGTCTTCATTGCCTGAGCGCCAGCGTAATGACGGTTCCCGTCAGGTCGATGCCCCTGATCGATATGCTGCCGAAGCTCGGCCCGCTGGCTGCGGCGCCATGCACGCGGATGTTGTTGAAATTGATTTCTCCGATCGTGGTCGGCAGGTTCAACGACAAGGAGCCGTCGGGGTTGAGGGTAGTCGTTGCGCGGTTCGCCGCGTACACCACGTTATTCACGCTCACATCGGAGTCGAGCATGCCAAGTACGGGATTTACCAGCTTGGCCAGGTCGCCGCTCACCTCCACGCCGTTGCGCTTCAACTGCTCGCGCACCTGCCGCACCAGGTCTTCACCCAGGCCTTGTGCGGTGACGGCGTCCAGCTCACTTTCCGCCAGCGCCGCCATGGGACTTTGGCGCGGGAGGATTGCAGCCGGCGCGCTGATGGCTGCCGGTGCGGCGGCCAGCGTCTCGGCCGCATACGCCTCCAGCGGCGCAAAGATGGCGCCGATCAGCGCCGCCGCCATGCGCACGCGGCGCTGCTTGCGCAGGATGTCCTGCACATGCTGGTGCGTGACCAGTTCCCACTCGGCGAAGATTTCACCGAGCCGCTGGCCGGTCTGCCGCTGGTGTTCGATTGCCTTCTGAAGCTGTTCTTCGGTGACCAGCTTATGCTTGACCAGCAATTGGCCGAACAACTGCGCAGGATGCTCCGGTTTATACCATGCCATGTTTTTCTCCATGATTGGCCAGGTCGGACGGCGTCATGCCGAACCAGCGTTTGCAGGCCCGGTAAAACGCGCTCGGTTCGGAAAAGCCCAATTGGAAGCTGAGCATCTTCAGCGACAGTTCGCCAGCTTCAAGCGATTGCCGGGCCAACGCGCGCCGGGTGTCGTCGACCACGGCGGAAAAACTGGTGCCTTCTTCGGCCAGCCGCCGCTGCAAGGTTCGCTCGCTCATGGCCAGCAAGCCCGCGACGGCGTCGCGGTGCGGCGGCCCTTTCGGCAGCAGCGCTGCGAGGATTTCCTGTACGCGGGCCGTGAACGCAGGAGGCTGCGCTTCGGCCAGTTGCGCCAGGATAGGCTGCGGACCGCCCGGCAGCGGCATGCCGGCGTTGGGCAGCGCAGCCACCATGTCGGCGTCGGAAAACTCCATCACATTGTGCGGCCGGTTGAAATGCACCGGGCAGCCGAAGGTGTTCTCGAAGAACGCCGAATTGGCTGGTTCCGGGAACGCATACTCCACTTTCACCGGCACCGCATCGTCGCGTCCGGACGCGCAGCGCAGGGTGCGCAGCAGCACGCACCAGACGAAGTCGTAGCGCTGGCGGGGCACCACGCGGTGCATGCCGGGCAGCAGGATGCCCACGCGCGTGTGGCCGTGACAGCGCTCGATCGTGCTTTGCACGGTCGGCGACAGCAGCATGATGTGCCCCATCACGCCCAGCCAGCCCAGGCGGTGAGGCGTGGAGACCTTCAGGCCGATCAGCGGATCGCCCGAATGTTCAACCACCAGCTCCCACAGGTGGCTGAGTTTGTCCGACAGCGTCAACGCGTCGCATGCCAGGCCGTCGCCTTCATTCAGGCCGGCTTGCTCGAACAGCGCTTCCGCTTCAACGCCGGAATGGGAAAGGCGCGATTTGACACCGCGCACCAGGTGAAGAGCCGAAGAATAGCTCATGGCCTGTGCTCCCGCTCAGGGCGTCACCGCACTACGCAGGCGCATGCCGATGCGCTGCTGCAGGTCCTGCAGCTTGGGGTCCATCACGGCACGCGTGTCGGCGGCGACCCCTTCGCCCAGCTTCTTCTGCAGCTCGGGCATCATGGCTTCGAACTTCTTCTTCACGGGAGATTCGAGGATGGTGATCATCTGGCGCAGCTCCTCCTCATTGAATCGCTCGGCCAGCAATGGCGCAATGGTGGTACCGACCAGCTTGTGGGCGCTGGCTTCCGCTACGGGCTTGTTCTCGTCCATGAATTTGCGTGCATCGGCCACGATTTCCTTCAGCGCCGCATCGCGCTTTTCAGGCGAGACGCGTCCCTGCAGTACGGCGCGTGCCTGTTGCACCGCATCGCCCACCGGCGCTTGCAGCATCGACTCGCCGATGGTCTCGGGGTGCCAGAGCTGCAGCACGCGGTTGACCAGTTCCTGTTTCGCGGCCGGTACCGGCGCCGCATTCACTGTGCCCCCGATGGCCAGGGCGGCGATCATTGTCGCGAGTTTTTTCATCTCAAACGCTCCTAGAAATGTTCAACAAGACTGAATCCGGCGTACCGGACCTTGATATCGCCAGCCACGTCCTGGCCGGCATATGGGTTGTAAATGATGTTGAGGAATTTGCTGCTGTTCATGTTGTCCGACGATTCGGCCGGCGCGTTGAACTTGCCGTTCATGTAGGAAGCGGCCAGGTTCAGCTCATATTTTTTGCTGATGCGCCAGTTCAGGCCTACGCTATACAGCTTGGTGTCCGGCAGCGGCGCGATCAGGTCGATCTTGTTGGCCGGGACTGACGTCTTGCGGGGCTCATAGCCCAGGCGCAGCGCCATGCGCTCAGTCGGGAATATCTGCAGGCCGTAGCCCATATTCAGCACGCTCTTGTAGCCGCGCGGGATTTTCAGCTTGGTGGAATCTGGAACGCCATACAGGCGCGCCACCTCCAGCAGCTTGATGCTCTGGTCGAACTCGAACACGAGCTGGTTCCAGTCGCTCCAGCGCGCATAGCTGGCATCCACGTTCAGCTGCACATAGCGTACCGGCTTGAACTTCACGCCGACCTGCAGGTGCGAAGGGAAGGGGATGCTGGCCGACATATTGCCATGCTGGACTTCGGGTATCGACTGCGGCAAGCCAAGGATGGCGCCGGCCACGGGGCCGAACAGGCTGGAATTCAGGCCTTTGACGAAGTTGCGCAGCATCGGTTCCGTCTCGAAGGTGTAATGCCCGGTATAGCGGGTCTTCGAGCCGCCCTGGTAGACCACGCCCAGGGCAAACCACGGCCGCGGTTCCCACAGCACGCCCAGGTTCAGAGTCGGATCGACCGGCGAGGTCATTTCCAGCCGCATCGCGGCCGCCTTCTTGAACGGGTTGACCATGCCGGCCTTGCCGCCGCCGCACAGGCCGAATCCGAAGGTGTCGATGATGTTGCCGCCTTCTTCCGGGCACCAGCCTTCCTGCAGCTTGCCGAAAATACCGAGCAACTGGTTCGGGAAGCGCATATGCGTATCGACCACGAAAGCCGAGTGCGCGATCGGCACGGCGGCACCGAAGCGCAGCGTGTCCGAATACTTGTAGCCGACCGCCGGCGAAGCCCACACCAGCCTTTGCAGCTGGATCTGGCGGCCGTCGAAGCGCCCCGGGTCATCCGGGTCCTTGGTGCGGTCAAGGCTGATCGCCTGCGCCATATAGGAATTGGTGGCGAAGGTCCAAGGCGAGCCGGGATTATTCCAGGCGAAGCCGAAGGTCGGCACGATCACGCCGGGCAGGCGCCAGCCCGGCATGCCGTAGGCCGGCACGTACATGGCTTGCCGCATCGGCCCGGTATGGGTGCCGCTGATAGGATCGTCCTTCCAGCCGCCGATATCGAAGCCGGCCGGCGCCGAAAAGCCGGCGCGGGCGCGGATCGACGCGCCGAACGCCGTGTGCTGCATGCTGTCTCCCTGCAGGCGTGCCAGCCCGGCGGGGTTGAAGTGCACCGAGTCGATGCCGGGCGGGTCGGCCGTGACGGCATTCCCGAGCGACATGGCCACCACGCTGGTGGTCAGGTTTTCCACCAGCGCAGCCTGCGCGGGCAGAACGTGGGCAAGCGCGGCGGCACATGCCGCCAGGCGAAGCGGGGCTCGCATTGCTGCCTCGTCAGAAAGCCAGCGGCAGGTTCAGGCCCACCGAAAAGTTCGGCGAGTCGCTGGTGAGGCCAATGCCGACCGACATATTGACCGTGTTCTTCGGCGACATGCGGTAACCCATGCCGAAGTTCAGGATCGCAGAGGTCTGGGTATTGGTGCGCACGTTCAAACCGTCGGCAAAACGCAACTTCGCGCCCTGGGCGATCGCGCCCTGGAAGGACATCGTTGTAGAAATGCCATACGACAGGGCATATGCGAAACCCATGCCGAAGCCGAACTGTGTGCCGGGTGCCACACGCGTCAGCACGCGCGTGCCGTTGGCCTGGTGCAGGCCGGTAGCCTGGGTGCTGGCGGTCAGCGACAGGGAGCCGAACAGCGCCACCGGATCGACGATGCGGTTGACGTTCATGCCCAGCGACAGCGCAGCGACGCCGCTGCCGGTTGCCTCGCCGCTGCCGGCGATGATCTTGAACGGGCTGCGGCCGGTGGGCAGGCGCAGGTTGCTGGTGGCGGTGAAATTGGCGCGGTCGCGCCGTGCTTCCCACGGCTGGTAGCGCGCGCCGATGGCGATGTCGCCCAGCGAGAACGAGGTGTTGTTGCCATTGCGCGATTCGGCGAACTTGCCGATCACCGGCAGGGTCACGTTGGCGGTCAGGTTGTCCCACACGCCATAGTCGACCGACAAGGTGTTGGTGACCACGTGGGCCGACACGTTTTCGATTTCGAACAGGGTCAGGCCGTCGGCGGCGATGTCGGTGACGATCTTTTCCTGGCCGATGTAGGTGTAGTTCAGGTCATAGGTATATTGCGATTTGCCTTTGCGGATCAGGGAATACTGTTTGTCGACAGCGGTCAGGGTTTCTTTCAGCAGGGCGCTCTGGTCGCCTTCGCCTTCCTTCTTCGCCAGCGCATCGCGTGCGGCGGCGGTGGTGTTGGCTGCCGTGCTTTCCTGCGCGCCGGCGGTCGAATGCACCAGCAGGGCGGTGGCAAGCATGAATGGCAGGTACTGATATTTCATTCGCGTTTCCTTATTGACGGTGCATCCAGGTGCGGGCCGGGCCGGAGTTGACGGCACGTTCCAGCAGTTGCGTGGTGTTGTTGAAGGGATCGAGCTGGCCATGGTTGGTTACGCGGTCCATGTCGACCACGCCCAGCTCCTGGTCATTCAGCGCCAGTTGTGCCGGCGCTTTCTGTCCGGCCGGTGCGGACAGGATGAATAGGGTGTTCTTGTCCCACAGCGTGGCGAATTCCTGCA
>Ga0102595_101537_pt1 | contig 10402 bp, 7 predicted proteins | sample Araplaol_mTSA_r2_2_FD_76864 | JGI IMG/M metagenome (GOLD analysis project Ga0102595, IMG submission 76864) | Arabidopsis root microbial communities from North Carolina, USA - plate scrape MF_Col_mTSA_r2 (SPADES assembly) (version 2) | ecosystem: Host-associated > Plants > Roots > Endosphere...
GCGCGATGGATAAGCCCAATCCGAAGCCGCCCGTATTGCGGTCGCGGCTGCGGTCCAGCCGGTAGAAGGGCTCGAAAATGCGTTCCCGCTCACCATCGGGAATACCGGGGCCGTCGTCCTCGACCACCACCTGCACCACGCCGCCGGTCCGCACTGCACCGAGGCGTACCGAACGTGTCCCGTATTTCAGCGCATTGCGCAGCAGGTTGCCCACCGCGCGTTCCAGCAAACGCTGGTCGCCGCTGAACTGGCCCAGCGTGCTGCCAATCTCCATTTCCAGCACCATCCCCTCGGAAGGCGGCAGGGTCTCGCGGCAATGGGCCAGCGCCGACCCAAGGTCGAACGAGCGGCGTTCAAGGTGCGGCTCGGCGTCCAGGCGGGTCATGCCAAGCAGTTCATTGACCAGTTCTTTCAGCTCTCGCAGGTCGCCTTCCATGGCGTTGATGCGTTTGTCCAGCGCCGGGTTTTCCGCCGCATCGCGCAGCAGCTCCAGCGCGAATTCCAGCCGCGCGATCGGGGTGCGGATCTCATGCCCGACCGAATGCAACAGGTTGCGCTGCGAGTCCAGCAGGCGCTCGATGCGGTCCGCCATGTGGTTGATGCGCTCGGCGAGCGGATAGATGCTGTCCTTGGGCTCCATATGGGCTCGCGCTCCCAGTTCGCCGCCGCCGAAGCGGTCGGCCACGTCGGATAGCTGCTGCAGTCCCTGCCAGTGCGCGCGCGACCAGGCCGCGATCGGAATCAAGAGTACCAGTGCCACGATCAGGTAGCGCACCGCCTCCATCGACAGCGCGAAGCCGATATCGATTGGCAGGTCCTGCGCCACCAGCGCTTCCTCGTTACTGCCGATATAGCGTTCGCCCGCCAGGTCCACCCGTCGGTAGAAAGCCTTGCGACCGATATCCAGCACCACGTCGCCCCGTTCGAAGCCCGCCGCATCGATGCCGGAAAGTTGCCGGCGCACGTCGCCCAGCGGCACCAGCTCGAAACGCACGCCGGACACTTCGCGCACCTTGTTCAGGCGATCCAGCCACTGGTCGGCCGGCGCCTGGTCGATGTACTGCTCGAGCAGGAAGATCTGGGCCGCGGCCTGGCGCCGCGCGATCGAGTCAAGCGGGTCGCCAAACAGACGATTGATGGTGAAATAGACAATGAATGCCGCCGCACTGATGGACAGCATCACCAGTATGAAAAAACGGAAGAACAGGCGATTCATCAACGCGCATTGTATAAGAAACAAGGCACCGCAGCGAACCGGGCGTACAAATTTGCGACAAAAAGCGTACAGCTCATGGGGGACATCGGCGGCCGCATTCTTTATGATTGCCTTACCGCTTGGGTGATTTCGCAACGAATTAGAGATTGGGAGCTGAGCGTTTTAGCGGCCTGGGAAGGTATTGCAATTACAATGTCCGCCATTCCCAACCGTAGACCTTCGATATGCGACAGTACCTGTTCCTAGCCATTGCCAGCGCCTGCAGCACGGTAGCTGCGCAGACACCGGCCACCAACCCGATGCCAGACGGCAGCCGGGACATGTACATTGGCATTGGCGCGCAGTCGGTTCCCCGCTACGACGGCTCGAGCGACAACCGCACCCGGCCGATGCCGGTGCTCCAGGTCCAGTGGAGCAACGGCGTTTTTGTCTCCGGCACTTCCCTGGGCTGGCACCTCTCGCAGTCCCCCTCGATGGAGTTCGGCCCGATGCTGGTTCTGTCGCCCCGCCGCGACCAGGATGGCGTTTCCTTCGGTGTCGGCAGTGTCAGCGACGGTACTGGCGCGCGCATGGCCCAAAGCAGCCTGCGCCCTGATGAATTTGCCGTGCGGGGAGCACCCGATGACAATCGCCTGCGCTATATGGACGTGGTGAAGCGCCGCGTCCTGGCTGGCGGCTTCTTCAACTATTACCTGACGCCCAAGCTGCGCCTGACCAATACCCTGAGCTATGGCAGCGGCCGCGAGCACGATGGCGCTCGCCTGCACACCGCCCTGCAGTACATGATGGAGGACGTGGTGCCCCACCACACCGTCGTGCTGTCGGCCGGCGCATCGGTGGTCAACCGCGCGTACAACGAAACCTGGTTTGGCGTGACCCCGGAAGAAGCCGAGCGCGCCGGCACCAAGGGATATTACCGTCCCGGCGCCGGCGTGCAGGATGTGCGCGCCGGTGTCCGTTGGAACTGGGCGCTGGGCCCGAACTGGATGCTGACATCCGGTGTCACGGTCAACCGCCTGGTCGGCGATGCAAAAGACAGCCCGCTGGTCGAGCGGGCCACCAACTATTCCGTTTCAACTGCCCTGGCTTACCGATTCTGATGAAGACACTGACCTCACTCCGCACCACGCTGCCGGCTGTTTGCCTGGCGGTGGTGTGCTGTGCCGCCCAGGCGCAGGAGGAGTGGGTCAGCTATCGCGATGCCTACAAGCAGATGGTGGTGTTTGCCAAATACGGCAAGCCGAAGAACTTCCTGCAGATCCATTACGAAGTCAGTCCGCGCGATTCCATGGCGTCCGTGGAAGGCCTGCACCTGACGCTGACCGGCAAGAATACCCAGCTGAACCTGCCGCTGGATGCTACCGGCCGCGCCGTCTTCCCGCTGCTGAAGGCAGCCTATGACGATAACGCCGTGCTGGCGCTGAACCGCCGCATGGCCAGCTACCGCTTTATGCCGCGCGTCACGATCATGACGCGCAACGACGGCATTTACGAGTCGACCGACCTGCGCGCCGCATGCGAGCAGGCCTTGGCCTACCAGCGCTACATCGATGCCTCCTACACTTCGAAGAAGTGCAGCGGTGTTCGTTTCGTGTTCGGGAACCGCGCGGACGCGCTGGTGCAGGCAAAGTATGGGCTGCGCGAAGCGCCCCTGCCGGTGGTGGATGGGCCAGCCTTTGACGGCGAAACGATCGGCGCATACCGCACAGCGACTTACCGCTTCGCCGACTGGTCCGCTCAGGGCCAGGTCGTCAGCCAGAACACCCCGCTGGCGATTGCCCCGCTGTTTGAATGAGCGGGTCAGGCCTTTGGGCCTGACCCAGGTTTACCGGTTCTAGTTCCAGGCCGACGGCGAGAACAGATACCCCTCGCCCCAGACGGTCTTGATCTTCTCGCCATCCGTATCGTCGAACTTGCGGCGCAGTTTCGAAATTGAGTTATCGATCGAACGGTCCAGGCCATCGAATTCAATCCCGCGCATGGTCTTCAGCAGCGCATCGCGTGACAGCACCGTGCCTGCCGCTTCCGCCAGCACCAGCAACAGCTTGTATTCCGTATTCGACAGCGGGCAAGGCTGGCCGCGCCAGGTGACCGAGCGGTCGCTGGTCGCAATGCTCAACTGGCCGAAGCTCAGGTGATCCACTTCCGACTTGCCCTGGCGGCGGCGCAGCAGCGCACGCAGGCGCGCCAGCAGCACGCGCGGCTGCACGGGCTTGTTGATGAAGTCGTCCGCGCCTTGTTCCAGCAGCGACACCTCGTCGTAGGAATCTTCGCGGGCGGTCATGATCAGGATCGGCACGTCGCTGATTTCGCGGATCTGCTGGCTGACCTTCATGCCATCCATGCCCGGCAACATCAGGTCCAGCACCACGACGTCGGGACTGGACGCTTTAAAGCGTGACAAGGCCTCATCGCCGCGCGGCACCACATTGACCTTGAACTCATACCCGGCGAGATACTCCGTGACCAATTCGGCCAGGCGCTCATCGTCTTCCACCAACATCACATGAACCATGACTTTCTCCTTGTGCCCAGTATTTTATAAGAGCTACAAGCTGATGGCACAAATGCACTTGAAAACTGACAAAGGGATACAAACCGGCGAAAACTGAACATCAGCCGGCTGGTGATCTTTGGGGAAATTTCTTTGCGGCAATTAACGTTATCATAATGGATCTTTAATTCATGTAATAGCGTCATGCGTGAGATCAAGCACTCCCTTTTGGTTTTAGGAATATTGGCAAGCCTCAACGCCAAAGCAGAACTGGTCGAAACCATCCCACGGCATTTTGTATTGACCGGAAACTATGTTACGGGTCCGGCGCTCTACAGTGCATGCATCGCTGCAATGGACCAGTTCGGGTACCCAAATGCGGGCATTTGCGGCAATGCGGACCCGATCCCTGCCGGAAGCTCAAGGCAGGTATACGGTGGCAATGTCCCGGACCGGAATGTCCCGGACCGGAATACGCCGACTGGTACTAATCGATTCCTATTTCTCAGTGCATGGGCCTGCGAGAACAGCAAGACCATCCGCTATTTTCCAGAAACGAGAACGTGCGTAAGGATCACGCAAAAAACTGATCCGGTTCCATCGAATCCAAAGTCCAACGGCCCACAGTGCCCCAAAAATCCACAGGATCGCCAACAGACCTGCGGCAACCCCATTGCCATTAGCACAGGCAACAAGATTCAGCAGGAAACCGACTACGCTGCGGCAACGGCCGTGCTGCCGCTTGAATCCATCCGTACTTATAACGGTGGGATGCACGCTGGCGAATTGACGGCCCAAGGCGTCTTCGGGAGCCACTGGACCCATGCGCTGGATCGAAAGATCGAAATCAAGCCAAACGGAAACGCGATCGAATGCTTCCGCCGCATCGACAATGGGCAACTTTTCTGCATGCAGGACCGAACAACCGGCACCGGCCAAGCTGCCCTGGTGACGCGATCGGACGGCAAGGTCTATCAGTTCAGGCGTTCGGGCAACCAATGGACCAACGAAGCCGACGTGGATGAGCGGCTCTCCGCAGAATATGATACGGACGGCATCACCCCGGTCGCATGGACGTATGAAACCGCCAGCCACGACAGCGAAAAATACAGTGGCAATGGCAAGCTGCTATCGGTCGCCACGCGCTCAGGCATCACTCAACGCGTCACCTATAGCACTGGCTCGACTAACGACACCGGGATCTCTCGTTGGCCCGAGGACGCGCCAGCATGTGCCAATGTCCAACCCGGCGGCGTAATCGCAGCAGGACTCGCGGTCTGCATCACCGATCACTGGGGACATCAGCTGCAATTCGAATACGACGACAAAGGCAGAGTTCGCAAAATGGTCGATCCTGCCAACGAAACATATACCTACGAATACGACGGAGTGAGTGGGGGCTGCACTGGCAACAGCGCGCTCGACGCTGGGTGTTCTGCGAACAATCTCACTGCCGTCACTTATCCTGGCGGGAAAAAGCGCATCTATCACTATAACGAGGTAAACCTGGTCAACAATGGCGCGAACTGTCCCTATATGCGTCGTCTTGGAACCGGCTTGGGACATCTGCCCAACGCACTGACCGGTATCACGGACGAAAACGGAATCCGCTATGCAAGCTGGGGCTGGGACTGCTTGAATCGTGCAGTAATGTCCGAGCACGCCGGCGGGGTGGAAAAAGTGACCCTTGTGCACGGCGCTCGCGCCGCTGACGGATCCAATACCGTTGCCGTGACCAGCTATCTGGGCACAACTGCCGCGCCCCAGAACATAACGCGGAACTACCATTTCAAGCTTGCGCTTGGCGTGGCAAAGAACGATTCCATCGACCAGCCATGCGAAGGCTGCGATGGTCTGATGGCGCGCACCTACGATTCAAACAACAACGTGCTGACCGGCCAGGACTGGAGCGGAAATAAGAAAGCCTTCACATACGATCCAATTCGCAACCTGGAGACCAGCAGAATTGAAGCGCAAGGCACCGCGCTTGCCCGCACCATTACGACTGAATGGCATCCAACGTTGCGCTTGCGGACGCGTGTTGCAGAGCCTCTGCGCATCACCAGTTTCACGTACGACGCCAACGGCAATATGCTGTCGCAAACAATCCAGGCTACGACCGATACCAACGGCTCAAAAGGATTCCAGGCGTCTGCCGATGGCGCGCCGAAAGTCTTCAGCTTCACCTATAACGCGCTCGGGCAGCTTGCCAGCAAGGTCGGCCCCGGTGTCAACACCACGCTCGCTTACGACGACCAGGGGAACCTGGCGACAGAAACGAATGCCGCCGGCCATGTTACTCGCTATTCCAACTATGACGTGAATGGACGGGTTGGCCAGATAAGCGACCCCAATGGCCTGACAACAACCTATACCTACGGACCGCGTGGCTGGCTCGACGCCGTTTCGGTTGGTGGGGAAGTCACCAGTTACGAATACGACAGCGTGGGCAAGCTGAAAGTAGCAACCATGCCAGACGGTTCGACCGTCAACTACGCCTATGACGGTGCACGCCGCCTGACAGGCATCACCGACAGCCGAGGCAACAAGATCACCTACACGCTCGACCTGGCAGGCAACCGCATTGGCGAAGAAGCCGTTGATGCAAGCGGTGTACTGACGCGCAAGATTGGACGGGTATTCGATACCTTCAACCGCCTCAAGCAAATCACCGGAGCAATGCAATGATGCGCCGCACTATCTTTGCCGTGGGCGTAGTCATGTCCTGCGCCGCTGGCGCACAGGTTCAGAACACGACCACCAACTACGAATACAACGCGGCCGGGCGCCTGACCAAGGTCACCGACCCGCTCCAGCGGGTCACGACACATGATTACGACGTGCTTGGCCGCCATATCGGCACGACCGATCCGAAGTCTGGTGTGACTTCCTTCGGTTACGATGGCCTCGACCGCCAGGTCAAGGTAACGGACGCGCGCAACTTGGCCACAACATATGAAATCGATGGCCACGGCAATCTGCTGAAGACCGTGAGTCCGGATACTGGCATATCGAAAAAGACATATGACGCCGCAGGCAACGTGCTGACCGCCACCGACGCCAAGAACCAGACGACAACCTACCAGTACGACTCGCTCAATCGGGTCACAAGCGCGACTTATGCGGATGGCACCAGTGCCACCTACGTGTATGACCAAGGACCGAATGCAATTGGCCGCCTGAGCCAGATCACCGACGTCAGCGGAAGCACCCAGTTCGGGTACGACCAGCATGGCCGTGTGACGAGCGAGACCCGCACCATCGGCGGCCAGGCCTTCACGACCCTCTACCACTTTGACCAGTACGGCCGCGCCACCGGCATCACCTACCCAAGCGGCCGCACGGTGACTTACGAGTACGACGAAGCCGGGCGAGTCAAACAGGTCCAGACGAGCCAGGGTGGAGTCCCACAGATTCTTGCCAGCCAGATTACGTACGTGCCGTTTGGGGGACTGCAGTCGCTGGTTTTCGGCAATGGCCAGGCCTATTCACGCACTTACGACCTTGACGGCCGCATGACGAGCTACACGCTCAACGGCCAGGCCCAGACCCTGTCATACGACGCCGCTAGCCGCATCACCGGCGTGAATGATGGTGGCAATAGCGCCAACAACCGGACTTATGGCTACGACGAGCTCGACCGACTGACCCGCGAACAGCGGGCGCAGCGTAGCCTTGGCTACAGTTACGACGGGGTCGGCAACCGCACGCAGTATGTAAACGGTGCGGCCGTTACCAACTACAGCTACGGCACGACCAGCAATCGCCTCACGCAGCTAACCGGCAGCCAAAACGTGAGCATTGCGAGCGACGCCAACGGCAGTATCACCAATAACGGCAATACGGCGTTCAACTACGACGCGCGCGGCCGGATGGTGTCGGCCAACACGGCCATCGGTCAGGTGAGCTACAAGATCAACGCCCTCGGCCAGCGCGTGCAGAAAGTCACGCCAACATCGACCACGGTTTACCACTACGACGGCAGCGGCAAACTGATCGCTGAGAGCACCGATGGCGCTCTGATGGAATACGTGTACCTAGACGACATGCCAGTCGCGGTACTGAAATAAGACATGGAGAAATACGTGGTTAAGAAAATCTTCACCGCGGCGTGGGCGGTACTGCTGTTCGCCTGCTGCCAACTGGCTGCCGCCGCGCTAAACGTCAGTGTTACAGCAACCCCAAGCAATCCAACTGCCCCGGCGACCATCACGCTTGCTGCCAGTGGGGATTCGGATGGCAATCCGATAATGGTCACTAAAGTGGAATACTTTAACGGCACCACATCGCTCGGTGTCAGCATGCAGTCGCCATTCACGCTGACGTTAAACAACCTCGCCGCAGGTACCTATCAGATCAGTGCCAAGGTCACCACCACCGACATTGCCAATCCTGTCCTGCAATCAGCCCCGCTGGCGGTCACGGTCGGCGCCGCGCCGGGTGCGGCGACAGCCTATTTTGTCCACACGGACCAGATCAACACCCCGCGTGCGATCACAGACGGCGGTGGCAATCTCGTCTGGCAATGGGACAGCGATCCGTTTGGCAAGGATGCGGCCAACGAGCAGCCTGCGGGGTACCCAAGTTTTACGTTCAACCAGCGTTTCCCGGGGCAGCAATTTGACCGCGAAAATAATCTGCATTACAACTACTTTAGGGATTACGATCCGCAGTTGGGGCGATATGTGCAGAGTGATCCAATTGGACTAGATGGCGGAATCAATACGTACGGCTATGTCGGTGGAAAGCCGCTTTCGTACAGTGATCCAAATGGCTTGGTGCCGAATCCGGCCGAGGCCGCATGTATCTTGGGGCCTAATCCTGTATGTGTAGGCGGTGTTGCTGTAGACGCCGCCACATGGGTGATTGCGCCAGCGGCAGTGGCTGGTGCTGCAGCATATGCGACCTCAGATTCAGGACCGATGGCAGCGGCGCAAGGCAACGTTGCCGACACCCAGATTGAACAAGACTATGGTCGGGAAGCCAGCGAATGTAAGTTGGGCGGCAAGAAGCCAGAAGATAAATGCGAATGGCTTGAAAGGAATGCCAGCAGATATTCGCCTGCGCGGGTAAAGGCTACCCAGAAAGCCTGGGGATGTCGAGGGTCTCGTCATGGCAAAGGTGGAAAGGGCCGATAAGATGATTACTAGTGGGATTGATAAAGACGGAGAGTCGCTACGCCTTTTGGTCGCGCAAGCGCTCCGTGCATATCCAACTCCAAGTCTCCATCCTTTTCTAGAGGATAAGAGTGTCGTGGTGCGAAGTGCCGCCGCCAGGGAGGTCCAGATTCGGGGGGAATCAATTTCGTTTGAGGTTGTTATTCGACTCGTTGGAGACAGGCGGGCCTATGTTCGGGAAATTGCAGTCTTCATTTTGGGGCAGCTTGGTACTCCCAACTATCCGTTCAGAGAGCGATCAATTCCGATCATCTCTGATCGACTCGTTTCGGATAAATCTCCAGCGGTTCGGGCGGCAGCTGCCGCAGCACTGGGGCACTTGAATGCTCATGAGTCGTTGGACGCATTAGCGGAGGCGGTTTCAGACGCGTCAGCCGAGGTTCGGGCGTGTACCGCATTCGCACTCAACAATATGAAACGACGTCGAAAGGCTCGTGAGTTGCTATCGATACTCAAGAGTGACAAGAACGTCGATGTGCGGTTCTGGGCTGACGACTAATTTCCCGGGTTTTGCGGGCGGGTCTTTTTGACTCGCGCTCGTCCATTGATCGGGCCACGGACGCACAATGCAAGCAGGCGCGGTCTGTCCAAAATCCTCGATTTTCTAATCGCGCTCACTTACATAAATCGAAGGCACGCGATCCAATCCGCTCCGTCCGGTGCTTGGCAACGCCGGCGATCCGGCCCCCGTTTAAAGCACACGCATTACGCGTTCCAGTGACTAGAACGACTGCCCGCAGTTGCTTAGGGATCCCGCAACAATCTTCGAAGCGGGAACCGTAGCTCCCGCTTGCATCACAGCGCACGGGCGATCAGCAGTTTCTGAATGTCGCTGGTGCCTTCATAGATCTGGCACACTCGCACGTCGCGGTAGATGCGTTCGACCGGGAAGTCGGCGGTGTAGCCATAGCCGCCGTGGATCTGGATCGCGTCCGAGCAGACGCGCTCCGCCATCTCGGAGGCGAACAGTTTGGCCATCGCAGCCTCCTTCAGGCACGGCTGGCCCGCGTCTTTCAGCGAGGCGGCGTGCCAGATCAGCTGGCGTGCAGCTTCCAGCTGCATCGCCATTTCCGACAGCTTGAACTGCACCGACTGGTGCTCGAAAATCGGCTTGCCGAAGGATTCGCGTTCGCGCGCGTACTTCAGCGCCGCTTCGAAAGCGGAGCGCGCCATGCCGACCGATTGCGAGGCGATACCGATACGGCCGCCTTCCAGGCCGGACAGGGCAATCTTGTAGCCCTGGCCTGCTTCGCCGATCATGTTCGCTGCCGGCACACGGCAATTTTCGAAAAGGATCTGCGCGGTGTCGGAGGAATGCTGGCCCATCTTGTGCTCGATGCCTGCCACGATATAGCCCGGCGTATTAGTCGGTACCCAGAAGGCGCTGATGCCCTTCTTGCCGGCAGCCTTGTCGGTCACGGCAAACACGATCGCCACGTCGGCATGCTTGCCTGATGTGATGAACTGCTTGGTCCCGTTGATGATGTAGTCATCGCCATCGCGGGTGGCAGTGGT
>Ga0102595_101540_pt1 | contig 10383 bp, 7 predicted proteins | sample Araplaol_mTSA_r2_2_FD_76864 | JGI IMG/M metagenome (GOLD analysis project Ga0102595, IMG submission 76864) | Arabidopsis root microbial communities from North Carolina, USA - plate scrape MF_Col_mTSA_r2 (SPADES assembly) (version 2) | ecosystem: Host-associated > Plants > Roots > Endosphere...
CCTGCCAGCTCGGCATGCCGACGAAATAGTCCACCGAAAGGTCGTAGGCGCGCCCGCCCTTGATGCGCGCCAGGATGGCCGCACTGGAGGCCGGGGTGACCAGGTTCAGGCGGCCGATTTCGTCCTGCGGTCCCCAGGGGCTGGTGCCTGGATCGGCAGCCAGGGCGTTGGCGGAGAGCAGCAGGGCGGCGAGGATCGTTGCGAGTTTCATATTGGCTCCTTGGTAAGAAAAGTCAGTGAAGCCAGCTTATTTGATTCTGCTGCTAAGATAATCGGGCGTTCCGGATAAATACTATTTACTGTGAGGATTGAATGGACAAACTGGCGGCCATGCATGCCTTCCGCCGCGTAGTCGAGCGGGCGAGCTTCAGCAAGGCGGCAGAGGAGTTGGGGCTGTCGCCGGCCGGCATCGGCAAGCAAGTGCGCTGGCTGGAGCAAAGCATGCATGCCGCACTTCTGCTGCGCACCACGCGCACCATGAGCCTGACCGACACCGGCCGCGCCTATTACCAGGAGTGCTGCCGCCTGCTCGACGAACTCGATGAACTCGAACGCAGCACCAGCGGCGAACAGGCTGCAATGAAAGGGCGTGTGCGCATCAACGCGCCGATGTCGCTCAGTCTTGCCGTGCTGTCACCCTTGCTGGCGCGATTCATGGACCAGTACCCGGAGATCGATGTCGAGCTCACGATGGCCGACCGCTTGCTGGACGTGGTGGCGGAAGGATTCGACCTCTCCCTGCGCGTGCGCACCACGCTGCCCGATTCCACGCTGGTCGTGCGCGCTGCCGGCAAAGTCGAACAATGGCTGTGCGCCTCCCCGGCCTACCTGGGCAAGCACGGTGTGCCGCAAAAGCCGGCTGATTTGCTGACGCATAAAGCATTGGCCTTCCGCCTGGCTGAAGCGCCGGGCATCTGGCGGCTGGAAGGAAAGGATGGTGTGTGCGAAATCGAGCCGCCTGTGCGCATGTGGCTGGACAACAGCCTGATGCTGGGACAGATGCTGGCAGCGGGCCAGGGCATCGGCTCGCTGCCATCCTTCATCGCCCGGCCCCTGCTGGCGCAAGGCGTGCTGGAACGCGTGCTGCCGCAATGGCATTTGCAGCCGCGCGTGGCCTACATCGTTTATCCCGGCAACCGCCACCTGCAAACCAAGGTACGCGCCTTGTCCGATTTCCTTGCGGCGGAGTTGCCGGCCCTGTTCTAGCGCTTGAGGATTTTGGGTACCGGCGCATGGCGCAGGCGGTAAGCGTCCGGCATGCCAGAACCGAGCAGGGGGCGCAGGTACATGCGGAAGGCATCCGTTACGCCCGTGCCTTTCTCGTCGATGAATTCATCTTCCATCGTGCGCGTCTTGCCCGCCACCGCTTCGAGAGGCAGCAGTTCGTAGTCGACCGAATAGAAGCCGGTGCGCTTGATCGCCACGGAACCATCGCGATCGCCCCACATGGCGAACTGCACGGCCTTCTCGCCCACTTCGCGCGCCTCGCGCTGGTCCACGTCCGACACGCAGCCGATGAAGGAGCGTTGCAGGTAGCCGAAGGTATCGCCGCGCACGCGCTTGATGCCCAGCTTGTCCTTGATCTCATCGCACAGCAGGTCGGCCAGCGCACCGGTGCCGGAAAGCTGCACATTGCCGTGCGCGTCGCGCTCCACTTCTTTCGCCAGCAAGGTGGCAATCGGCTCGCCGGAGGCATCGTGGATGCCTTCCGACACCGCCACCACGCAGCGCCCGTAGCGCGCATAAGTGTCCTTCACGTCGGCCAGGAATTGCTCGATCGAGAACACGCGTTCCGGCAGGTAGATCAGGTGCGGCCCGTCGTCGGGGAATTTCTTGCCCAGCGCCGAAGCGGCCGTCAGGAATCCTGCATGGCGCCCCATGACCACGCCAACATACACGCCCGGCAGCGAGGCGTTATCGAGATTGGCGCCGGCAAAGGCCTGCGCTACAAAGCGCGCAGCGGAAGGGAAGCCCGGCGTGTGGTCGTTGCCTACCAGATCGTTGTCGATGGTCTTGGGAATGTGGATGGCGCGCAGCGGATAGCCGGCCGCCTGTGCCTGTTCCGCCACGATGCGCACCGTGTCCGAGGAATCATTGCCGCCGATGTAGAAGAAGTGCTCGATCTCGTGCGCCTTCAGCACCTTGAAGATATCCTCGCAGTACTTCAGGTCCGGCTTGTCGCGCGTCGAACCGAGGGCGGAGGAGGGCGTGGCCGCGACCAGTTCCAGGTTATGGCTGGTCTCCTGCGTCAGGTCGACGAACTCCTCGTTGACGATGCCGCGCACGCCGTGCATTGCACCGTAGATGCGCGTCACGTTGCGGAAGCGGCGCGCTTCGAGCACGACGCCGACCAGCGACTGGTTGATCACGGCGGTCGGACCGCCCCCTTGTGCGACCAGGATTTTGCCAGACGACATCGCGCTGCCTCCTTCGAAGTGAGTGACGGACGAGTCGCCAGCTTACTCCGTTTTTGCCCCCGCGCCGATATGCTTGTCGAGGAATTTCTCGACCCGGGTCCAGAAGTCGATGCGGTGTTCGGCGGTGGTCCAGCCGTGCCCCTCACCCATGTACTCGATGTATTCCGCATCGGCCTTGTTCGCTTCCAGCGCGCCGCGCATTTTGGTGAAGTGCACTATGGGCACGCGGCGGTCGTCGCTGCCGTGCACAAGCAACAGGGGGCGCTTGATGCGCGTTGCTTGTTTCAGGGGCGACGTCGCCACCAACTGCTCGGCATCCTTTTCCAGGTCGCCGACCCTTTGTGGTCCGCCGTACTGTTTGTAATCGTCGTCCATGTCAGATATGGTCCAGTTGCCGCGTTCGAACATCAGAGGGATATCTGTTACGGCCGCATAGGCGATGCCGCAGCGATAGAGGTCGCCGTCTTTCACCAGGCCCATCAGCGTCGCGTAGCCACCGTAACTGCCGCCCATGATGCAAACCCGGTTCCGATCGACGTAGCCCTGCGACACCGCCCATTTCACGCTATCGGCGATATCGTCCTGCATCGCCAGGCCCCACTGTTTCAAGCCGGCGGTGAAGTGATGCACGCCATAGCCGGTGGTGCCGCGGAATTCCGGCTGGAGCACCACATAGCCGCGCGAGGCGAGGAACTGGCTGTCAGGCCTCCATTCCCATTCGGTGCCGCGCATATACGGGCCGCCATGCACCAGTACCACCATCGGCAGGTTCTTGCCACCCTTGGCTGGCAGTGTCAGCCAGGCCGGGATCTCCAAGCCGTCGCGCGCCTTGAACTTGACCAGGTCCTGCCGTCCCATCTCAGCCGCCTTGATGGCAGGGTGGTTGATGCCAATACCTTTCAGTTCATGGGTTTTGCTGTTGTACAGCGAATAGTATTGAGGCTGGCGGTCGGAATAACTAGACACGAGCATCCACGGTGTTTCCGGCAGGGTCGGCGGGGTGATGATGTTTACCAGACCGCGCAGCTGCTTGTTGACATCGGCCTGCGCCGCCTTCATGCCTTCGTCGAACCACGCGCTGGCCTGCGCATCGCCCAGGTAGTGGATACCCACTAGGCGCCGGTTCGAATACACCACGCTGCCGTCGAAGTCAAAGTCGGCCAGTGAAATAAGGGGTTCGGGGTCGATCTTGCCCGTCGCCAGGTCAAGAATATGCAATGCAACTTTGTCGCTCTTGATGCTGGCTCGTACCAGTAGGCGTTTGTCGTCCAGGAATCCAATCGGCCTGAACCTGCTCTTGTAGGTGTCAAAGGTCGCCAGGTCGCGCCATTCGCCTTTGACAAGATCGCGGTAGTGAATAGTAGTGCGGCCTTCTTTTTCGGAGAACATCATACTTGGTTCACCCTTGTTATCGAGCATCCAGTCAATTGCCTGCACTGGATGATCGATCGGCGAAGACGAGGCGGTAAGGGTATTCAACTTGACCAAGTCCGTGTGGTCGCGCCCATACCACGACTTGGTCCAGACCGCCCGTTCCACATAGATCGAATCCGAGTCCTGTGCGCCCTGGTCGCGCATCAGGAACGTATTCCAGGGCTCAATGTTGGCTTGGATCAGGCTGCCAGTCTTGTTCCGCTTGAATGGAATCTGGTCGACCAGCTGGCGCTTCTGGCTGCCGTCACGGTTGACTGCCCATAAGCCCGGACCGATGCGGCGGTCGCCCGGCACTTCCTGCGAGTCTTCAATGTTGAAGACCAGGCGCTGGTCGTTGACCCAACGGATGTCGCGGATATCGTAATTGTCCAGGTATGCATCGCCGATCTGCTTCAGCGTCTGGGTTTCGAACACCGCCATCATGTCGCGCTGCTTACTGTCGCCCACCCTCAATGCGAAATAGCGGCCACTCGGGGACAGCTTGGCGTCCTTGTACTGGGCATTTTCAAAGAAGTCCTCAACTGTTGGGGCAGCGTGCGCCATGCCCGTGAAGGTGACCAGGGCAAGCAGCTGTGCTACGATCATTTTCTTCATTGGGTAGCTCCAGATTGTACGGATGGGGCGGCAGTGCGGCTTGGGGATGTGGCGCCAGCGCCGATATGCTTGTCAAGGAACTTCTCGACGCGGCTCCAGAAGTCGAGCCTGTGCTCGGTGGTGCTCCAGCCATGGCCTTCGCCGATGTACTCGATGTATTCAACATCGGCCTTATTGTCTTGCAGCGCGCTGCGCATTTTGATGAAGTGTGGCAGCGGCACCCGACCGTCGTCGCTGCCGTGCGCCAGCAGCAGCGGGCGCTTGATGCGCGCCGCTTGTTTCAACGGCGAAGTGGCGGTAAAACGTTCGGCATCGGCCTCCACGTCGCCCAGCAGGACTGGCGCACCGAATTTGCGGTATTCGTCCGACATGTCGGATTGCCAATTGGATCCATTATCCAGGAGCAGGGGAATGTCGGTCACGGCCGCGTAAGCGACTCCGCAGCGGTACAGTTCCGGATCCTTGATCAGCCCCATCAGCGCTGCATAGCCGCCGTAGCTGCCGCCCAGCAGGCAGACTCGCGCTGGATCGGCATAGCCTTGCGCCACTGCCCATTTCACGCTGTCGGCGATATCATCCTGCATCGCCAAACCCCATTGCTTCATGCCGGCCTTGAACAGCTGGTAGCCGTAGCCGGTGCTGCCGCGAAATTCCGGTTCCAGCACCGCGTAGCCTCGCGAGGCCAGGAACTGCGATTCGGGCGACCAGCCCCATTCGGCGCCGCGCAAATAGGGGCCGCCATGGATCACAACGATCAGCGGCAATGTTTTGCCGCCTTTGGCCGGCAACGTCAGCCAGGACGGGATCAGCAGGCCGTCGCGCGCTTTGAACTTGACCAGGTCCTGCTTGCCCATTTCCGCCGGCTTGATGTTCGGGTGGCTGAGGCCGATCACCTTTAGCTTGCCGGTCTTGATGTTGAACAGAGAAAAGATGCGTGGCTGGCGGTCGGAATAACTTTCCACCAGAAGCCATGGCGCCTCCGGCGCTAGCGGTGGCGTGATGACGTTGACCAGGCCCCGCATCTGCTTGTCTATTTCCGTCTGGGCCGTCTTCATGCCGGGATCGAACCAGGCGCTGCTGCGCGCATCGCCCAGGTAATGCAGACCCAACAGCCGTTTATTCGAGTACACCATGCTGCCGTTGAAGTCGAAATCGCTCAACGAAACCAAGGGTTCCGGATCGATTTTGCTGCTTGCCAAGTTCATGCTGTACAGCGCTGCCTTGTCGCCATCACGACGTGTCTTGACGAGCAAATGCTGGTCGTCCATGAAGCCGACTGGGATCAGACGTCTTTCATCATTACCATAGGCCGGGAAGCTGGCGAGTTCGCGCCATTCGCCGCTGGGGCCTTGGTAGTACAAAGTCTCCTTGCCGTCCTTCTCCGACATCATGATGCTGGGCTGGCCTTTGTGGTCCAGCATCCAGCTCCTTGGGGCGGTGGGATGGGGGACGAGGGTGGCCCTGCCGGTCGAGGTATCCAGCCGCACAAGGTTGACGTATTTGATGGCAGGGCTGTTTCGCTCCCGGGATGGACGCCTGGCGTAGATGAATTCCGAGTCCTGCGCACCCAGCTCATGCATCAGGAAGGTATTCCATTTTTCCAGCCGGTGATTGCCTGTATGGTCCACCAGCTGACGCACATTCTTGCCGTCGCGGTTGACGGCATACATGCCAGGTGCAAAGTTGATGTCGCCCGGAGCGGTAATATGGTCCGCCACGTTAAACACCAGGCGGTTATCGTTGACCCAGCGGATGTCTCCGATATCGTAGCCGTCCAGGCGCGTGTTGCCCACCTCGGCGGAAGTTTCGCTGTCAAGTACAAGCATGCTGTCGCGCTGGCCGCTGCTGCCGATCCGGAGCGCCAGATAGCGGCCGCTCGGCGACAGTGCAGCATCCTTGATCATCTCCGGCTCGAAAAAATCCTTCAGAGGCGGCGCAGCGTGGGCCAGTCCGGCCATCGTGGCCAGCCCGGCCAGGAAATACTTGATCATTGCTGTCCTTGTGCTTGAGATGACGATTGGTGTTGCCCGATCTGGCGGTCGAGGAAGCGCTCCATGCGGCTCCAGAAGTCGATGCGGTTGGCGGGTATGTAGAAGCGGTGGCCTTCCGCTGCATACTCGACCCATGGTGCCGCAGCCAGCCCCAGCGAAATCTCCAGGGCGAGGAATAGGATTTTCATAGGAAACGAATGTTACTCGAATGGCAATCTAAGATTCTAGTCAAATGTAACAGCGGCCTATTCGGGTGTGCGGATGTGGCGAACAAGCGACAGGGTGCTCGCATCCGGCGCCGGCGTCAGCAGGCTGACTGCCACCAACGCGGACAGGCCTGCCGGTACGCCGAACACGCCGGCAGAATTGGCGGCGATGCCGAACCATTGGCCGCCGAGGCTGCCGCCTAGTACTGGATTGGCATGTAGCATGTAGTAAAGGCAAGTAAAGAACCCTGCAACCATCCCGGCCATCGCGCCATATTGGTTGGCGCGCTGCCAGAACACGCCGGCCACCAGGGCCGGGAACAGCGTCGATGCCGCCAGCGAGAAGGCAGCGCCCACCAGCGACAGGATGTCGCCCGGCTTGGTGGATGCGGCGTAGGCCGCAATGAAAGCCACCGCCAGCAGCAACAGCTTGGAAATCGTCACCCGCTTCTGGGTCGAAGCCTGCGGGTCGACGATCTTGTAGTACACGTCGTGCGACAGCGCGTTGGAAATCGCCAGCAGCAAGCCGTCCGCGGTGGACAGCGCGGCGGCCAGGCCGCCGGCTGCCACCAGTCCGGACACCACGTACGGCAGGCCGGCAATTTCCGGCGTGGCCAGCACCAGCACGTCGCTGTCGATCTGGATCTCGGCCAGTTGCACGATGCCGTCCAGGTTGATGTCGCTGATCGACAGCAACGGATTGGCCTTGTCCACGTTGGCCCAGTACGACACCCAGGTCGGCAGGTGCGCGAAATCGCTGCCCACCAGGGAGCTGTAGATATCGTATTTCACCAGCACCGCCAGCGCCGGGATGGTCAGGTACACCAGCAGGATGAAGAACAGGGTCCAGAACACCGATACCCGCGTCGCCTGCACCGAAGGCGTGGTGTAGGAGCGCATCAGGATGTGCGGCAGGGCTGCCGTACCCACCATCAGGCAGAACACCAGCGCCAGGAAGTTGTTGCGCTTCTGGTCCGACTGTTCGCGGTCGGCGCCAGGGAAGGGTTCGGCGTGCTTGACCAGTTCGCGCCCGCGCGCCAGGTTGTAGTTGCGCTGCGCCGACCACACGGCGGCCGCATCTTCCACGGTTTTCGGATAGTCGGCCAGCGCCCGTTCGGCGGCGCGGATCTCCAGCAGCGAACCATTGCGCTGCTTGACCATGTCCAGGTTGTGCTGCGCTTCGAGCCGGCCCGAATCCCAGGAAGCCGGCAAGCCATGCAGCCGCACGCCGAAGTCTTCGGCACGCTGCAGGAACACTTCGCGCACTTCGGCTTCCTTGTCGTCATGCGCCAGTTGCACCTCGCGCGCACTGAGCTTGGGCAGCAGCTTGCCGTAGGCGACCTGCGGCACCGGGTTGCCGCCGTGCTTTACCGCCAGCCACATGGCCGGCATCAGGAAGGCCACCAGGATGATGATGTACTGCGCCACCTGGGTCCAGGTGATCGCCCGCATGCCGCCCAGGAAGGAGCACACCAGGATCGACGCCAGCCCGAGGAAGATGCCGACCGAGAAGTCGACCCCGGTGAAGCGCGAGGCAATCAGGCCCACCGCGTAAATCTGCGCCACCACGTAAGTGAAGGAAACGACGATGGTCGCGCCGACCGCCATCAGCCGCACCGCGCGCGCGCCATGGCCGCCGCCGTAGCGGGCCGCAAGGAAGTCGGGAATGGTGTATTGCCCGAACTTGCGCAGGTAAGGGCCGATCAGCAGCGCCACCAGACAGTAGCCGCCGGTCCAGCCCATGATGTAGGCCAGGCCGTCGAAACCGTGCAGGTACAGGCCGCCCGCCAGCGAGATGAAGGACGCGGCGGAAATCCAGTCGGCGGCCGTTGCCATGCCGTTGAACAGCGAAGGCACGCGCCGTCCCGCCACGTAATATTCCGCCACGTTGGAAGTGCGGCTGATGACCCCGATCGCCGCATACAGGATGATGGTGGCGAACATGAACAGGTAGCCGATCCACAGGCGCGGCATGCCTTCCTTCTCCAGCATTGCCAGCGCAAGCAGGAACATGGCGAAGCAGGCGGTGAAGATCGTGTAATAGCGCTGCAGCTTGCGGAAAAACGGCGTCCTCATGCCTGGTCCTCATGGTGGTAGCGCCGCTCCAGTGCACGCATGCGCCATGCGTAAAAGCCGATGATGGCCAGGTAGATCAGCGAAGCGCCCTGCGCCGCCAGGTAGAACGACAGCGGCCACCCGAAAATGGACAGCCCGCTCAATTCGCGCGCAAAGAAAATGATGACGAAGGTGGCGAGCAGCCAGGTGGCCAGCAGCCATCCCGTCATGCGGCGCACGCGGCGCCAATGGCGCTCGAGCTTATCCAAAATGCGGTACCTCTTCTTCTTCAGGTGGTGTATCCGGCAGGCGCAGCGGGAAGGTGACGCGGAACAGGCAGCCCGGATATTTCGGGTCGGTGGTGCGCGGGTTGGCGAACAGGTCGACTTCGGCGCCATGCTGCTGCGCCACTTCGCGCACGATCGGCAGGCCCAGGCCGGAGCCTTCGGTATTGCTGCCGAGGATGCGGTAGAAGCGCTCGAACACATGGCCGCGTTCCGCAGCCGGGATGCCGGGACCGTTGTCTTCCACTTCGAGCAGCGCATGCTTGCCGGTGCGGCGCACCCGCACCGTGACCGCGCTGCCGCGCGGCGTGTAGCGCAGGGCATTGTCGATCAGATTCGAAAGCATTTCGCGCAGCATCATCGCATTGCCCGAAATCGGCACTTCTTCAGGCGGCGGCTCGTAGCCAAGGTCGATGCCGTAGTTGAACGATGCCTGCACCCAGTCGTGCACCGTGTTGCGCGCGACCTCGCCCAACTCCAGTGCTTCCATCGAGGTGCCGGCCTGCGGCTGGTTCTCGGCGCGCGCCAGTGCCAGCAACTGGTTGACCAGGCGCGTGGCCGCCTGCGACGACTTGGCCAGTTGTTCCAGCGAACGGTGCACCTCAGCCTCGTCGGTCTGGCGCAGCGCCAGTTCCGATTGCGTGCGCATGCCGGCCAGCGGGGTTTTCATCTGGTGCGCGGCGTCGGCGATGAAGCGCTTCTGCGAATCGATCGAGAGCTTCAGGCGTTCCAGCATTTCATTGAGCGACTTGACCAGCGGCGTGATTTCTTCCGGCACCTGGCGCGGCGGGATCGGGCTCAGGTCGTCCGATGGGCGCGCGCGGATGCGCTCCTGCAGCTCGCGCAGCGGCAGCAACCCGCGCGACAGGGCAAACCACACCAAGCCCAGCACGATGGGCAGGATGATGAACTGCGGCAGGATCACGCCCTTGATGATTTCGTTGGCTAGCTTGGCGCGCTTGTCCAGCGTTTCACCCACCTGCACCAGGGCCCAGCGCGGCGGCTGCGCCTTGTCTTCTTCCAGGTTGACCCAGGTATGGGCGATGCGGATCGGCGTGCCGTGCAGGTTGGTGTTGCGGAAAATGACTTCGCCCGAGCGGAATTCCTGCAGCTCCGGGTCCTGTTTCGGCGGCGGCAGGTCGCGGTCGCCGTCGACGTAGCTGCCGCCGGGGGCACTGATCTGGTAATAGATATTGTCGACGTCGTCGGCGCGCAGGATGTCTCGCGCCGGGCCGGGCAGGCGGGGAATCACGCCGGCCACTTCGCGCACCTGCTGCGTCAGCACGGTGACGGTGTCTTCCAGCGCGTGGTCGAAGGGCTGGTTGGCGATCGATTTCGCCACCAGGTAGGTGATGGCGATGCTCATTGGCCACAGCAGCAGCAGGGGAGCGAGCATCCAGTC
>Ga0102595_101559_pt1 | contig 10250 bp, 9 predicted proteins | sample Araplaol_mTSA_r2_2_FD_76864 | JGI IMG/M metagenome (GOLD analysis project Ga0102595, IMG submission 76864) | Arabidopsis root microbial communities from North Carolina, USA - plate scrape MF_Col_mTSA_r2 (SPADES assembly) (version 2) | ecosystem: Host-associated > Plants > Roots > Endosphere...
GCGACCCCGCCCGCCGCAACGAGCTCGACCCCGAAGGCGGCGGCAGCGGCCCGATGGGGCCCACGCGCATGGCGCTGTCGAAGCCGCTGATCGCGGCGGTGAACGGCTTCGCGGTGGCCGGCGGCCTGGAGCTCGCGCTGCTGGCCGACCTGCGCGTGGCCGACGAGGACGCGGTGTTCGGCGTGTTCTGCCGCCGCTGGGGCGTGCCGCTGATCGACGGAGGCACGGTGCGGCTGCCGCGCATCGTGGGCATGGGGCGAGCGCTCGACATGATCCTCTCGGGCCGTCCGGTGGGCGCGCCCGAGGCGCTCACGATGGGCCTGGTCAACCGCATGGTGCCGCCCGGCGGCGCGCTGGCCGCCGCGCAGCAGCTGGCGCGCGAGATCGCCGCCTTTCCGCAGCGTTGCATGCTGGCCGACCGGCGCTCCGCCTACGAGCAATGGGACATGCCGCTGGCCGAGGCCCTGCGCCGCGAAGGCGCGCTGGGCGTGCCGGTGGTCTTCGCCGAGGGCCAGGCCGGCGCCGCGCGCTTTGCCGGCGGCGCCGGGCGCCACGGCGAGTTCGGAAGCTGAAAACCCGGCTTACCCCTGGCCGATGCGGCGCAGCGTGGTCCGCAGCGCCTTCGCGAAGCGCGGGTCCGCCATGGCGCCGACGTTGAAGCGCGACCAGCGCGACACCTGCGTCGAATCGACGGCGAAGATGCGCCCCGGCGCCATCACGATCTTGCGCGGCAGCAGCTCCTTGGCGAAGGTCAGCGAGTCGGCCACGCCGGGCAGCGCGGCCCACACGTAGAGCGACTGCGGGGTGCGCGCGAACACTTCCGCGCCGACCGACTCGAAGAGCTTCATCGCGTTGCGCGTGGCCTCGCCCAGCCGCGTCTGCAGCCGGTTCAGGTGCCGCTGGTAGTGGCCTTCGCTGAGGATGACGTCGACGGTGCGCTCGGCGTACTCCGAGCTGCTCACGTGGATCAGCGCCTTCAGGTCGGCGAGATCGCTCGCGAGGTCGGCGCCGCATGCGATGAAGCCCACGCGCAGCGCGGCCGAGAACGACTTGGAGAAGCTGCCGATGTAGATCGTGCGCTCCAGCTGGTCGAGCGCGGCCAGTCGGGGCAGCGCCGTGGGCTTGAAGTCGGCCAGCGGGTCGTTCTCGACGATCAGCAGGTCGTGCTTCTGCGCGAGCTGGAGCACGCGGAATGCCTTGGCGGGCGAGATGTCGGAGCCGGTGGGGTTGTGCGCGATCGACTGGGTGAAGAAGAGGCGCGGCCGCTCGGCGATGAGCAGGCGCTCCAGCGCTTCCAGGTCGGGCCCGTCGGCCAGGCGCGGCACGCCCAGCACCTGCGCGCCCGCGAGCTTGAGCTTGCCGAACAGCGGGTAGTAGCCCGGGTCGTCCACCAGCACCTTGCCGCCGGGCGGCACGAAATAGCGGATGACGATGTCCATGGCCTCGTTGGCGCCGTGCGTGAGCACGATCTGCCGCGGTTCGGCGCCGATGCCGAAGTCGGCCAGCTTGCGCACGAGGTGATCGCGCAGCGGCGCGTAGCCGAAGCGGCTGCCGTAGCGAAAGAGCGCACCGAGCCCCGTGCGCACGACCTTGGGGTGGTACTTGTCGAGCCGCACGTCGGCCAGCCACTCGACCGGCGGAAAACCGTCGCCCACGGCGATCGCGTCGGGCTCGGTCTTGAGCTGCTCGCGCATGAGCCACACGATGTCCATCGCGCGGCCGAGGCTGCCGGCGTCTTCCTCCGCGGGCCCGGGGGCCGAGGGCCGCGCGCACACGAAGTAGCCCGAGCCGCGCCTGGGCTCGACCAGCCCGCGCGACACCAGCAGCTCGAAAGCGGCGACCACGGTGTTCTTCGCATAGCCGTGCAGCTGCGCCAGTTCGCGCAGCGAGGGGAGCTTGTCGCCGGCCTTGTAGGCGCCGCTCGCGATCTGGCGTTCGATGGCGTTGGCGAGCGAATCGGCGATGGTGGTCATGGCCTGCGACTGTGACACAGCGGGCGCGAACGGCCACCCACTGTCTCCACTGTCCCGCCAAACTGTGCCTTCCGGCGGCGGTACAGCCGACCTAAATTGCCTGCTCCCGAACTCGCATTCAGAAGAGACACGCAACGATGGTCGCCGATTCCCGCCTTCCCAACTTCCGCGCACTGACACCCGCGCAGCGCCTCGAACACATCGCGGGCATCGCCTCGCTCACCGCCGACGAGACCGCCCTGCTCGCCCGGCCCGGCGCCCTGGGCATGGACCGCGCCAACGGCATGATCGAGAACGTCATCGGCACCTTCGAACTGCCGCTGGGCGTGGCCGGCAACTTCGTGGTGAACGGCCGCGAGTACCTGGTGCCGATGGTGGTGGAAGAACCCTCGGTGGTGGCCGCGGCCTCGTTCATGGCCAAGCTGGCGCGCGAAGGCGGCGGCTTCGAGGCATCGAGCACCGGACCGCTGATGCGCGCGCAGGTGCAGGTGGTGGGCATCGGCGATCCGCATGGGGCGCGGCTCGCACTGCTGCGGGCGCGCGAGCGCATCCTCGAAGTGGCGAACAGCCGCGACAAGGTGCTGATCGGGCTGGGCGGTGGCTGCCGCGACATCGAGGTGCACGTGTTCGAAGGCACGCCACGCGGCGCGATGGTGGTGATGCACCTGATCGTCGACGTGCGCGACGCGATGGGCGCGAACACGGTCAACACCATGGCCGAAGCGGTGTCGCCGCTGGTCGAGGAACTCACCGGCGGCACGGTGCGGCTGCGCATCCTGTCGAACCTCGCGGACCTGCGGCTGGCGCGCGCCCGCGTGCGGCTCGCACCGGCCGTGCTCGCCACGCGCGAGCGCAGCGGCGAGGAAGTGGTGGAAGGCGTGATCGACGCCTACACCTTCGCGGCCGTCGACCCCTACCGAGCGGCCACGCACAACAAGGGAATCATGAACGGCATCGACCCGGTGATCGTCGCCACCGGCAACGACTGGCGCGCGGTCGAGGCCGGCGCACACGCGTACGCCTGCCGCCATGGCCGCTACACCTCGCTCACCACCTGGGAGAAGGACAACACCGGCGCGCTGGTCGGCACCATCGAGCTGCCGATGCCGGTGGGGCTGGTGGGCGGCGCTACCAAGACGCATCCGCTGGCGCGGCTGGCGCTGAAGGTCCTCGGCGTGCAGTCGGCACAGGAGCTCGGCGAAGTGGCCGCTGCGGTGGGCCTTGCGCAGAACCTGGGCGCCCTGCGCGCGCTGGCCACCGAAGGCATCCAGCGCGGCCACATGGCACTGCACGCACGCAACATCGCGCTGGTGGCCGGTGCCGCCGGCGAGGAGATCGACGCCGTCGCGAAGCAGATGGCGGCCGAGCACGACGTGCGCACCGACCGCGCGGTGGCGCTGCTCGAAGCGCTGCGCGAGAAGAACAACAAGAAGTAGGCAGGCAGAAAGGCATTGCGGGCACGGCCCGCATCCACAACAACGACGGAGACAACAGCATGAAGACGGACAGTGCAGGCCGCGCGAGATGGCGGCTGGTTGAGATATGGGGCGACACCGCCGACCTGGGCCACCTCGCGTGGTCGATTGCCATCGGCCTCGTCGTGAGCCTCGCAGGCTTCCTGGTGGCCAACCGCGTGCTCGCGAGCACGGTGGGCACGCCCGAGCTGGCACGGGCCTACGCCATGCTCGCGGGCCTGGGCGGCTGCGTGCTGTCGGGCCTGATCTGCGCCTGGCTCTTCACGCCCAAGCGCGAGGTGATCGAGGGCACGAGCGCCGATCCGCGCTGGCGCGAGGAAGTACTGGCCGAACTGGCCGGCGAGCACGGCGACCTGGGCTCGGTGGCCGACCTGCCCCCTGCAGTGGTGCGCGAGATGAAGGAGCTCGAGATCCACGACCTGTTCGCCTCGTACCGGCCGCGCGCCGCGCGGCAGGAAGGCGGCGCGCCATGATCGACGCATCGCTGCTCGACCAGATCCTCGTCGCCACCGGCATGGGCCTTGTCGGCGCCGTGGTGTTCGCCGCCATCGGCCTCGTCTCGGGCACCGACGAGACCACCACGCTCGCGCCGCTGACGCTGCTGGTGGTGCTGCTGGGCGTGCCGCCCGAGGGCGTCTTCACTTTCTTCCTGGCCGCGGCCGTGGCCAAGCACATGACGCACGCGGTGCCCACGGCGCTGCTGGGCATCCCGGGCGACACCATGGCCACGCCGCTGCTGCAGGACGCCAACGTGCTGCGCAACCTCGGCGTGCCGCACATCGCGCTGCGCAAGATGGTGTCGGGCGCGATCATCGCGGCCTTCATCGCGGTGCCGCTGGCCGTGCTGTTCGCGGTGCTGCTGGCGCCCTACGGCGCGGCCATCACCAAGGCGGCGCCGTGGATCTTCGTGGTGGCGGCCGTGGCCATCGCGTATTTCTCGAGCGGGCGCTGGGCCTCGGTGGCGACGCTGGTGCCCTTCGTGGTGGTGATCGTGGCGCTGCAGGCGCTCACGGGCAAGTACGGCGTGAAGCTCAGCATCAGCTACTTCCTGGGCATCGCCATCGGGCCGCTGGTGGCCGACCTGTTTTCGGTGATCTCGCCGGCCGCGCGTGCGCGCATGAAGCGCGACAAGGTCCGCACCTTCTCGCTGGCGCCCGACGTGAAGGGCTGGTCGGGCTACTTCCCGAACCCGTTCAAGGTGCTCGACCGCGGGCAGGTGAAGTGGACCTTCGCGACGGCGGCCGTCTCCAGCGCCACCTTCGTGTTCAGCCCCGTCGCGATGACGGTGGTGCTCGGCGAGCTGGTGGGTTCGCGCGTGAAGCACGCCTACCACCGGCTCACGACCACGCTGGCCGCGCGCAACGGCGTGACCGAGGCCACCTACATCGCCGAGGCGCTGATTCCGCTGATCGCCATCGGCCTGCCGCTGAGCCCGGTGGCCGCGGGGCCGGCCGCGCCGCTCTTCAACGCGCCGCCGGTCTTCACCATCGACGCGGCCAGCGGCCAGACCCACAACCTGCACAACCTGCTGAGCCACTGGGAGTTCCTGGGCTACGGGATGCTGGCGGTGGTGCTGGCGGCGCTGGTGGCCTATCCGTTCACGATGAACTTCGCGCGCCGCGCGGCGCTCTTCGTCTCGCGCAAGGTCAGCCACGAGGCGATCATCGCGACCTTCGTGGGGCTGATCGTGGTGATCAGCGTGTGGGAAGGCCAGTTGCTCGGGCTGCTGGTGATCCTGACGATGGGGCTGCTGGGCGGGCTGCTGTCGCGCGCCATCGGCTTCAACACCGGCGTGCAGTTCATGGGTTACTACACGGCGGTGCTGACGGTGCCTGCGGTGGTCAAGGCCTTCGGCTGATCGGAGAAAGAGGCGGTCAGCGCACCTTCGCGCAGACCGCCTCGAACACCGCGCCGCTCACCGTCTCGGGCTTGCCGACGGGCGACCACCGGGTGTGGCGGCCGATGTCGAGGTCGTGCACCTCGAGCGGCCCGTTGTAGCTGACGACACGGCGCATCTTCTCGCGGCGGCCCTTGCAGTCGTAGTCGCCCAGGTAGTTGGACGCGCGGAAGGGCTGCTTGCCCACGTCGTTCTGGAGCTCGAAGTAGTCGTAGCGGGTCCAGGCCTCGACGAATTCGCCGTGGGGGCGGATCGACGGGATCTTCAGCGAAACCTTCTTGCGGGCCGTGGTCATGAGCTGTGTCCACTCCTGCTGTTTCTGCTGCTGCGCGGTGGCACAAGGGACGGCGGCCACCAGCGCGAAGGCACCGATGGCGGGGATCAGGCGAAGGAACGGATTCATGGCTCAGGCTCCCTGTGTGGTTCTGTATGTCTGCATGGACCGGCACCGGCCGGCAGCCGGAAGATATCAAAGCAGGCCCAAGGCAGCTCAGCGCGGCTTCGGCTGGGTCTTCTTCTGGGCCGGCTTCGGCTTGTCGCCCCCGAACAGCTTCTCCACCTGCTGCCCCACGCGCGCCCCGATGGCCGTGCCCACGCCCGGCAGCACCGCGCTGCCGATGGCCGCGCCGGTGAGCGCGGCGCCGGTCAGCGAGAGCTCGGGGTCGCTCATGCTGCCGCCCACCTTCAGCGGCACGCCGACCACGCCGTCGACGAGGTCGACCGCGATCTCGCCGTCGAGCTTGCGGTTGAAGAGCTTCAGGTTGCCGCTGGCGGTGAGCACGCCCGAGCGGGCCTTGAGGTTGCTGTACTGCATCACCACGCCGTCCTCGGTGCCCTGGGTGTCGAGGGTGCCGGTGAGTTCGTCCAGCGCGGTGGTGCCTCCTCGGCTGATGCCTGCGGTGGTGACGGCCTTGGCCACGTCCAGCCTGGTGAGCGTGGCCGGTTGGACCGAGAAGGTGGTGCGGGTGTGCAGGCTGCGGATGAGCGCGCCGAGATCCTCGGCGCTCGCCGCCTCGGCCGCGAGCGTGGTGGTGCCCGAGAACTTGCCGGCCACCGAGGTGCGGCGGCCGAAGGCCTGCACCAGGCTCTCGATGTCGATCTGGCGCGGCTCCAGGTCGGCCGAGAGCTGGAGCTTGCCGTCGGGCTGCGTCTCGAGGCGGGAGACGCCGTTCCAGGTGCCTCCGCCCACGTCGATGCGGGTGCGCCAGCGGTCCTGACCGGCCTGGCGGTCCAGGCGCAGGCGCACCGCAGAGGGAGTGCCGGCGCGCTCGATGCGGGCCTGGCGCGGCCGCCAGCCGGGGTCGAAGCGGATGTCGCCGTCGTAGGCCAGCGAGATGTCGCGCCTGTCGATCCAGCTCACGTCGCGCCAGCGCAGCTGTTCCACGGGAACGGGCGCGAGCGTCCATGGCGCCGGCAACGCGATGACGCCCTCCCCGCTCTCCCGCGGCTTGGGCCCCTTGCCCCGGAAGGCACGCACCGAGGCGCGCGGCAACACCAGGCCGTCGACCTCGATCTCGTCCACCGCAATGACGCGCTGCAGCAGCGGCGCAAGCTGCAGCTGCACGCTCACGCGGCGCAGGGTGATGGGGCGGGGCTGGTCGGTGGCGATGTCGGACAGCACGAGCACGGGTACCGGCACCAGCGCCCAATGGGCGCCACCCACCTTCAGGGCCACGCCGAAGCGCTTCTCGAAGGCCTCGGCGATCTTCGCGGCCACCTCGTCGTCGGTGGGCAGGCGCGCGCTCACCACCCACACCAGCGCGCCCACGCCCAGCAGCAATGCAACGGCGATGCCGAGGAGCCAGCGGCGCAGGGGGAGCTTCATCGGCGCAAGGTAGCACGCAAAGGCGACTCGGTTTGTCAGCCGCCATCGCTATAGTTTTGGCCACTGTTACAGGCAGGAAGAAAGAAAGAGGCACTGAATGCGTATCTGGAAGAAAGAGGTCTCCGTCGAGACCCTGACGAGCAACCACGTGGGCACCGTCGTCTCCGCGCTGGGCATCGAGTTCCTGGAGGTGGGCGACGACTTCATCCGCGCCCGCTGCCCCGTGGACGAGCGCACCCGCCAGCCCTACGGCATCCTGCACGGCGGCGTGTCGGTGGTGCTGGCCGAGACGCTGGGCTCCTGCGGCGCCCACTACTCGGCCCCCGAGGGCGACCGCGCCGTGGGCCTGGACATCAACGCCAACCACATCCGCTCGGTGACCAGCGGCTGGGTGATCGGCACGGCGCGGCCGGTGCACCGGGGGCGCACCACGCAGGTCTGGCAGATCGACCTGACCAACGAGGCGGGCGAGCTGACCTGCGTATCGCGCATCACGATGGCGGTGCTGCAGGCGCGCTGAAGGCGGCGGCTTTCTTTCTCCTGCGGCAGGGTGCATGCCGGTGTTCAGGGCGGGGTTCATCACCCACAATCACGCCCCGGGAAAGCCGGGACGTCCCGGCCACCGAGCACTACATCCAACAAGAGGAGATAGAAGAATGTTCAACTGGACTGAACGGCCCGCGTCCGCGCTGGCCAACGGCGCGGTGATCGCGCCCGACGAGCGGCTGCCCTGGCTGCAGACCGGCGCGATGGGCGTGCAGCACGTCATCGCGATGTTCGGCGCCACGGTGCTGGCGCCGATCCTTATGGGCTTCAACCCCAACATCGCGATCCTGATGAGCGGCATCGGCACGCTCATCTTCTACTTCGTCACCGGCGGCAAGGTGCCCAGCTACCTGGGCTCGAGCTTCGCTTTCATCGGCGTGGTGATCGCCGCCAGCGGCTACGCGGGCAAGGGGCCCAACGCCAACATCGCGGTGGCGCTGGGGGGCATCGTGGCCTGCGGGGTGGTGTACATCCTGATCGGGGCCATCGTGCAGGCCATCGGCACGGGCTGGATCGAGCGCTTCATGCCGCCCGTCGTCACGGGCGCGGTGGTGGCCGTGATCGGGCTCAACCTGGCGGGCGTGCCCGTCAAGAACATGGCGGCAGGCAACTTCGACGCCTGGATGCAGGCCGTGACCTTCCTCTGCGTGGGCCTGGTGGCGGTGTTCACCCGCGGCATGCTGCAGCGCCTGCTGATCCTGGTGGGGCTGATCCTCGCCACGCTGGTCTACGCCGCGCTGACCAATGGCATGGGCATGGGCAAGCCGGTGGACCTGAGCGGCATCGCCAACGCGGCCTGGTTCGGCATGCCGACCTTCACCGCGCCGGTGTTCACGGCCAACGCGATGCTGCTGATCGCGCCGGTGGCAATCATCCTGGTGGCGGAGAACCTCGGCCACCTGAAGGCGGTGACGGCCATGACCGGCCGCAACCTCGACCCGTACATGGGCCGCGCCTTCATCGGCGACGGCATCGCCACCGTGGTGAGCGGCGCCGCCGGCGGCACCGGCGTGACCACCTACGCCGAGAACATCGGCGTGATGGCGGCCACGCGCATCTATTCCACCGCCGTGTTCGTGGTGGCCGCCGTCATCGCGCTGGTGCTGGGATTCAGCCCCAAGTTCGGAGCGCTGATCCAGGCCATTCCGCTGCCGGTGATGGGCGGCGTGAGCATCGTGGTGTTCGGCCTGATCGCCATCGCGGGCGCCAAGATCTGGGTCGACAACAAGGTCGACTTCTCGCAGAACAGGAACCTGATCGTCGCGGCCATCACGCTGATCATCGGCACGGGCGACTTCACGCTGAAGTTCGGCGACTTCGCCCTGGGCGGCATCGGCTGCGCGACCTTCGGCGCGATCATTCTTTACGCGCTGCTGGGCCGCTCCAGGAATTGAACTGCGAGCGAGCCCTTCCAGGGATACCGTGGAACCGGCTTTGCCGGGCCACCGGTATCGCCCCCTGCAAGGGGGTTGGCGAAGCGACACGAAGTGCCGCGAAGCCTGGGGGTTAGCTTGGTAACCTCATGAAAGAAGTGTTTGCCGGAGGGCCTGAGGCGGGGGCCCTTCACCGGCGTTTGGCCCGCGCCCGTTAGACTCCAACGCTTTTCGCACCGACGTTTTCCCAATGGCCGATGTCTCCGCCGCGCGCACCAAGGCGGTTTTCGAATTCAAGAGCGCCACGCTGCCGCTGATCGCAGTGATCCTCAAGACGTCCGACCTGGACGTGCTGGCCGAGGCGCTCGACGCCCAGCTGGCGGATTCGCCCGACTTCTTCGAGCAGGAGCCGGTGGTGATCGACCTCTCGCTGCTGCAGGAGTCGCAGGACGACGGCGACATCGACTTCGCCGCCCTGCGCGGCCTGCTGGCGCGCCACCAGACCCAGCCCATCGCGGTGCGCGGCGGCAACGACACCCAGCACGCCGCAGCGCGCGCGGCCGGCCTCTCGGTGGCGGCCATGCCCGCGGCCCCGGCGCCCCGCGCCCCGGCCCCGCCGGCCGAGCCCCCGGCCTCCGAGGCCCCGCAGATCGTGCGCGAGGTGCCGGTGCCGGCCAACGGCACGCTGCTGATCGACAAGCCGCTGCGCTCGGGCCAGCAGGTCTACGCCCGCGGCGGCGACGTGGTGGTGACTGCCATCGTGAGTTTCGGCGCGGAAGTCATCGCCGACGGCAACGTGCACGTGTACGCGCCGCTGCGCGGCAAGGCCATTGCCGGCGCGCGCGGCAACACCGAGGCGCGGATCTTCTCGACCTGCATGGAGGCCCAGCTGGTGGCCGTGGCCGGCATCTACCGGACCAACGAGGTGCCGCTGCCCGACACGGTGCTGGGCAAGCCGGCCCAGGTGCGCCTGGACGGCAAGAAGATTTCCATCGACCCTATTCCCTGACCGGGCGAACCCGATCACGGAATGAGGCGACCCTGACAAGCAACAACTGAATCGAAACAAGAAGGAATGGCCATGGCCAAAATTGTGGTGGTGACTTCGGGCAAGGGCGGCGTCGGCAAGACGACGACGAGCGCCAGCTTCGCGTCGGGCCT
>Ga0102595_101567_pt1 | contig 10207 bp, 9 predicted proteins | sample Araplaol_mTSA_r2_2_FD_76864 | JGI IMG/M metagenome (GOLD analysis project Ga0102595, IMG submission 76864) | Arabidopsis root microbial communities from North Carolina, USA - plate scrape MF_Col_mTSA_r2 (SPADES assembly) (version 2) | ecosystem: Host-associated > Plants > Roots > Endosphere...
GCGCTGAACGTCACTCAAAACGAGGCGTATACGATGCGCAGACTAAATTGAGAACTCGCGAGTATATACCTGGTTAACAGCTCAGTCAACCGGAATGCTGAATAAAGTGGCAGTATTTGGACGCCCCACGGACCGCTATTGGCAGCATAATAGCGATCATTTGGTACTTTCCTGTAAGCAATGCTGCCGCGCCCTTCAACCCTGTTCGTCCTGTTTAGCTACCTGGCGCTCTCCGCAGTGCCCTTCCTGCCATTGCTGCTGGGAAAACCGGTCGAGCAGCCCTGGCAATTGCTTGGGATCGAATTCGTCGCCTGGGTGGCGGTGTGGGCGCTGTTCAAGCGGCCCGCCTATTTCCATTGGCTGCTGATTCCGGCGTTCCTGGCGCTGCCGACCGAGATTTACCTGTTCGTATTTTACGGCCAGGGCATCTCCACCCACCACCTTGGCATCCTGGCCGAAACCAGCCCGCAGGAAGCGCTGGAATTCCTCGGCAACAAAGTGTGGACCATGCTGGCGGTGATGGTGGGCGTGGCAGTGTGGTGGGTGCTGACCTTCCGTGCAGCGCGCCAGACGCGCGGGCTGGACTGGCACGGCAGTTCGCGCTGGCTCGCACTGTTCACGCTGGTGATGCTGGCGACTGTCGGGGCGTGGGGCTATGAATTCGGCAACGACGCGGCGCCGGCCGCGCGCCCGGCGGCCAGTGCGGCAGCAGACAGCGATAACGACGGCGACGGCGAGAGCGCCTCCGATGACGACAGTTCCGCCGCGAGCGCTTCGGTTCCTGCAGCCGTGGCCGGCGCCCACAAGCTGCGCCTGCCCGGCCCGGCCCTGCCCTACTGGGCGCGCCTGCCGTTCGAGCCGGACGCCTTTATCGAATCCTGGCCATTCGGCCTGGCGGCGCGCGGCTACGACTTCTACAAAGAGCGGCGCTACCTGTCCGAACTGAATGAACGCAGCGCCAGCTTCGAGTTCGGCGCGCGCCAGGTCGATGGCGGCACGCAGCCGGAAATCGTGGTGATGGTGCTGGGAGAATCGTCGCGCTACGACCGCTGGAGCCTGAACGGCTACAAGCGGGAAACCAATCCCCTGCTGGCCAAGGAAAACAACCTGGTGACGCTGTCGGACGTCATCACGTCGGTATCGGCAACGCGCCTGTCAGTGCCGGTGATCATTTCGCGCAAGCCGGCCACGCAAAGCCTGAAAGACGGCTTCAGCGAAAAATCCTTCCTGACGGCCTACAAGGAAGCCGGCTTCAAGACCTGGTGGCTGTCGAACCAGATCTCGTTCGGCCAGTACGATACGCCGGTGTCGGTGTTTGCCAAGGAAGCGGACGTGATCCAGTTCCTCAACCTGGGCGGCTTCACCAACCACTCCAATTACGACGACGTGCTGTTCGAACCGCTCAAGCGCGCGCTGGCCGACCCGGCGCCGAAGAAGCTGATCGTCCTGCACTCGCTCGGCAGCCACTGGAACTACAGCCAGCGCCACCCGAAGGAATTCGACAAGTGGCAGCCGTCGCTGTTCGGTGTCGACAAGCCGGCCTACACCGACCTGAAGATCAAACAGCAGCTGAATAACAGCTACGATAACTCGATCCTCTACACCGACTGGTTCCTGGCGCAGGTGATCGGCGACCTGAAAGGCACGGGCCAGCTGGCATCGATGCTGTACGTCGCCGACCATGGCCAGACCCTGTACGACGGCAGCTGCCGCCTGGCCTTCCATGGACACAACACGGACTACGAATTCCATGTGCCGGCCTTCATGTGGTTCTCGGACCAGTACCTCGATCGCTACCCGGACAAGGTGAGCGCCTTGCTGCGCAACCGCAAGGCCAAGCTGGCCACGGAAAACATCTTCCACACCATGCTCGACGTGGCGAACATCCGCTACCCGGACGACAAGCCGGCCTGGAGTTTCCTCAGCAAGGACTTCCAGGTGCACAAGCGGGTGGTGGACAGCTACGGCTGGACCAACTACGACAACGCGAGATTCAAGGGCGACTGCCGCGAAGTCATCGACAAGGGCAAGCCGCAGTCGCAGGACAAGTAAGCCTTACACCGGCTTGTGCACCATCAGCCAGTAGACGGCAAGCATGGCGATGAAGGCCGGATAGCCAAGCAGTTCCCAGCGCCGCGCATAGCGCCAGTACAGTGCGGGCAGCGCGGTGTTGGCGGCATGCGCCGCCAGCGCCAGCCTGCCCATCCTGACCTGGTACCACACCACCGGCAGCCAGCAGGCGCCGGCCAGGGCATACAGCGCCAGCGAGGCCTTGATCCAGAACGCGTCCAGCGGGTACCCGGCGAGATGGATCATCCACGCACCGGATAGCGGCTGCACGATCACCGCCGGTGTAGTGAACCACCAGTCGGCGCGCACCACCAGCCGCGAGACCACGGCAATTGCTGCCACCGAACGCGAGCGGTTGGCGAAGAACAGATAGAACGCCGTGCCGAAACCGGTGCCGACCAGCAGCACGGAAGACAGGATGTGGATGGTTTTCACGGTCAGGTAGTCCACGTTTTTTCCTCTGCAAACAATACAAACAGGATGGCAAGGATCGGCAGGTTCTTCAACAATGGGCCGAAGGGATGCCACAGGTATTCCGGCAGGCAGGCCGCAATCATCGCGCTGTAGCCGATTACCAGCGCGCCCTGCGCCAGCCAGAGCGCGCGGCACGGGCGGACGATGCAGGCGATGCCGAGTACGGTGTCGAGCGCCGCTGCGCCGTACAGCGCAGCGATGGCCGGCATGTCTTCGAGGCCGACGTGGGCCAGCATTGCCAGGCTGTCGGCGCGCGGGTGGATGAAGGCGCTCACGATGGCAGTCGCCAGCCAGACCATGGCCAGGGTCCAGCGCAGCAAGGCGCTGCGCCAGCCGGCAAGCGCGCGCAGGCGAAACAGTTCACGCTCGGCAGGAGGGATGAAATCGGCGATGGCGCGCGGCGGACGGCCCAATAGCGCGCGTATTGGGGCGGCACCGGCAGCGCAGCTTTCCGGCAGCGCACTGCCGGCACGCAGCATGCGCCAGGTTTCCGGCGTCAGGAGCGCGCCGCGGAACTGTCCGGCCCAGGCCGCGCAAGCCATGACAGTTGCGGGAATCTGCAGCACTGGCGCCGGAGGAAAGCCCATGCCCTTGCGGTAAGCGGCCAGCATGCCACCGTAGCCGACAGCACTGCCGCCTGCGAGGTCGAGCACGCGACGCGCCGGTGTCGCCGGGCAGAGTGCGGCCATTACCGCCTCCGCCAGATCGTCGACGTGGAGCGGCTGGAAGCGCGCCTTGCCCAAGGCAGGTGCGACAATCAGCGGCATGCTGGCGAACCGGCAGAACATCGCTGCCGACGCGCCGTCAGGGCCGAACAGCAGCGATGGGCGCAGGACGAACCATTCCAGCGGAAGCGCCATCAGTGCTTCGTCGGCCGCACGCTTGCTGGTGAAGTAGGCGGCATCGCCACTGTCCGCACCGAGCGCAGAGATTTGCACGACGCGTCCCACGCCGGCTGCGGCACATGCTGCAAACAAGGCCGCCGGGGCGCGGGTGTGCAGCATCTCGAAGCTGGCCGCCCCGCTTTCGCGGATGATGCCGACTGCGTTCACCACTGCGTCCACGCTGCGCAGCCGATCCAGCCAGTCGGAGAGCTGCAAGTCGGCACGGTAGTCGATTGCCACGTCGCCGTGCCGCTCCGGACGGCGCACTCCGCGCAGGACTTCATGTCCGGCCGCCGCCAGCCGCTCGCAGATGGCGTGGCCGATGAAGCCCGAAGCGCCGCAAACAAGGACTTTCATTTTGCGGCTTTGGGAATCGACTTTGCGATGCTCCAGGCCATCACTGCGACGCCAGCCACGATGCCGGCCGTGGTCATGATCAGGGTAGTTCGGAGAACGTTGGCCAGGCTGGCATCGCGCGCGTCGCTGTGGCCAAACCACAGGGCCAGCAGCACCGGAAAGGCGGTAACCAGGACCGTGGTCACCCGCACCCAGAACTCGGAACGTTCCGCCGTTCCGCACAGGTCGACCAGCAGCCGGCGCAACACGTCGCGCAAGTAACGGCTCACAGCCAGGCCAGCCAGCAGCGGCACCACGATTTCATATGCGATCAACATTTCACAATCTCCAAAGACAGTAATTTCTGTAAAAACAGAAATTACGGTTTCAAAAAAACGGGCATTGCTGCCCGCTCCCTTCTTCTTGCCAGCGTTACGGCTTGCCGCGAATGGCCCGGCTGATCTTTGCGCTGACTCCCAGGGTCTTCATCAGCGTTTCCGGCTTGTAGCGCAGCAGTTCATCGGACAGCGTCGCCATGACTTCGATGAACTTCAGCGTTTCCTCAATCCGCTCGCGCGTGCCCTCGTCCTCATCGGCCATCGCAGGATTGGCGAGGCATTCCGACAAGGCCGCGGCGGTTGGATCGATTTCGCGCTGGCGGCGCCCGGCCACGATCAGCTTGAACAGCTCCCACACATCGGTCGAGGTTTCGAAATGGTCGCGCCGGTCGCCTTTCAGGTGCACGACCTTCACCAGGTTCCAGGACTGCAGCTCTTTCAGGCTGTTGCTGACATTGGAGCGTGCCACGCCCAGCGTAGTCTGGATTTCCTCGGCATCCATGGGGCGCGCGGCCAGGTACAGCAGTGCGTGGATTTGCGCCACGGTGCGGTTGACGCCCCAGCGCGAGCCCATTTCACCCCAGTGCAGTACAAATCGTTCGGCGATCGGTTTCAGTTCCATGCCTGACATTCTATGCTTACACTTATTTCTGTCAAGACAGAAATTAAAAATTTGCCTGGATGGCAATTCACGCCCACAATGCATAGCAAATAAACATTGGGGACGCTAATGCAGACTACGAAGCGGCTCGCCAGCATCGACATGCTGCGCGGCCTGGTGATTGTCCTGATGGCGCTGGACCATACGCGCGACTTTTTTGGCGCGGCACTGTTCGACCCGGAAGACCTGGCCAAGACCACGCCGCTGTGGTTCGCCACGCGCTGGATCACCCACCTGTGCGCGTCCACTTTCGTGCTGCTGGCCGGCACGTCCGCCTACCTGCGCGGAACCAAAAGCGGCATTCCTTCGCTATCGCGCTACCTGGTGACGCGCGGCCTGCTCCTGCTGGTGCTGGAAGCGACCTGGATCAGTTTCAGCTGGCAGTTCGGCTATAACGTCACCATCCTGCAGGTGCTGTGGGCACTGGGCATGGGCATGATTTTCCTTGCCGGGCTGGCGTGGCTGCCCTTGCCCGCCGTCGCAGTCATTGCGGCGCTATTGATCCTGCCGCATAACCTGCTCGATTCAATCCAGTCCAACCATCCACTGTGGCTGGCCTGGCACCAGCGCGGGTTCTGGCCGGTGGCGGGCAACTACGGCGTGTACCTCGCGTATCCATTGATGCCGTGGCTTGGACTGATCGCGGCCGGTTATGCGCTGGGGCCCGTGTTCCAGTGGGAGCCGGCACGCCGGCAGCGCTTCCTGATGGTTGCAGGCGCCGTGCTGCTGATGGTCTTCGTGGCGCTGCGCAGCGGGAATTTCTACGGGGACCCCGATCCATGGTCGCCGCAGGGACGCGGTTTCGTGTGGGACTTCATTTCGTTCATCCGCGTGCACAAATATCCGCCGTCGCTGCTCTACCTGTGCGTGACGATCGGCATTGCCCTGCCCCTGCTGGCGTGGTTCGAGCGCCTGCGGCCAGTGCCGATGCTGATGCTGTTCGGCGGCACGCCGATGTTCTTCTATGTGATCCACATCGCCATGATCCACTTCCTCTCCGGGCCATACTACCTGCTGCGCTACGGCGCACTACCGCAAGGCGGGCCAGGAGGATTCACCCTGCCGAAAGGCTACGAGCCTTCGCTGGGCGTGGTCTACGCCGCGTGGCTTGGGGTCATCGCAATCATGTACGGCCTGACCAAGCTTTGGCTGCGCCGCAAAAGTTCTGTAAAAGAAGTCAAGCCAGTGCAGCTCATTTGAAAGGAAGAGGATTCCCTGACGGCCCAATGAATGGTCGAATATCCTGTCGATTGACTGCTGAAACAATTTCGCTCTTTAGCGCTATGGCCTCATCGTATGTCCATGCGCTCGAAGGACCTCGTTGAATGGCTTCTTGCAGGGTGCCGCCGCACAATCCCTTGTCAATACAGAGCTGCAGCGTAGAAGGCGCATTGAGTCCACAGTCTCCCCCCAATTCGCAATTGGCAAGGGCCCACGCTACGTCCATCAGCTCGGACCTCTCTTCACCATACCACTTGCCGCCGAAATACTCTCTGGAGGTGAATGTGCCATCTCCTCGTTTAACGACTTCGACGCTCTGGACAATCCTCAGCAACAGGAGCTCCTTCGAGGCCAGAATACGCACGGACGCAATATTTCGTTCCTCTTGCGACTTCGCGCTGATAAAGCCATCGGAGGCCAAGCCGAGCAGCGGATCACGTTCGGCGTCGCGCAACTCTGGCAGTTCCCGATCGTATTGCGCGAGATCCTCTTTTGTCATATCGCACCGCTGTATCAGCGCCATAACCGCGGCACGTTGCGCGTCATTGAGCGCCACGACGTCTTTTTTTTCAAGCGCCCTTCGGCATACCGTGATGACATGTTGCGCATACAGGTAACCGCCTTTTTCAGGATTTCGAATCGCGCGATATACAAAGGCGCGGAAGCTCGGAGAAAACCTCAACTCTTCTGCCAGCCCTCCTGAAGCCGGAACCTGAATCTGCGCAGCGGATGGGTAAATCGTTGATTCGGTTTTCGCACCATGCAAGGTGACTTTGCGGACTTCCATTGCTGCGGGTTGCATCGCGTCGCTTTCGTCGCCTGGTGAATGCCACAATAAGGTCATCGCAGCCAAGAAGACTGTACAAAGCACAGCAATCGGAAATGTCTTCTTCATCAGATGAATTCTATGCCGATACCAGCCGGCCGGAGAGGCGTTTGTAGACATCGCGGGCACGCTGTTCGATCGACGCGTCGAAGCCTGACTGGGCCAGCAGGGTCAGGCCGTTGGTCTCGGCCAGCACGCCCGGCGTCAGCACCAGGCGGCCGGCGCGCTTTTGCACCAGCAATGGCAGGCAGCATTGCTCGAGCAGCTGCGCCAGCACCACGTTGTGCGAAGACACTAGCACGGTGCCGCGGCCGGCCAGTTGCTCCAGCACGGCGGCAGCCGCGGACACCGACTCGAGGTGGTTCGTGCCTCGGAAAATCTCGTCGATGATGAAGACCGCGCGTTGCGGCTCCTTGGCCAGCGCCAGCAATTCATGCGCGCGGCGCAGCTCCGACTGGTAGAGGCTTTCGCCGCCATCGAGCGCGTCCTCATTCTGCATGCTGGCATATACCGGCAGGTTCGGCACCCGCGCGGCGTCCGCGTAACAGAAACCGAACGCTCGCGCAGCCAGCAGGTTCAGGCCCACGGTGCGCAGCAGGGTGCTTTTTCCGATGCCGTTCTGGCCGCTGATAAAGGCACTCTTGCCATCCAGCGCCAGGTCCAGCGCCTGTGCATCGGGCAGCAGCGGATGTCGAACCGCTTGCAGCTGGATCTCCTGCTCCCAGCCCTCTTCCGCCCAGCACCAATGCGTTTGCGAGGACAGGTGGCGCGCCAGCGCCAGGTCGGCATCGAGGCCGGCCACCAGTTCAAAACTCTCGCGCAGGAACGCTGCGTGTGCGCGCACCAGGCGGCGCGTGGCGAAATAGTGCTTCAGGTTGGCCAGCATGACCCAGTCGGCATACTCGGCCACGCCCGGCGAGGTGGAGATGGCGTTGCGCGCCAGCTTGCCGCGCAGTTGGGCGGCTTGCGCGGCGCCGGGCGCGTCCGTTTGCCGGCTATGGACGTAGAGCTGCAATTGCAGCGCCTCCGCAATGCCCGACCAATGCTGGACGCGCGAATGGAAAACGATCTGGATCGCCATCAGCCACAGCGACAGTACGACCGCAGGGACCAGGGCCGCCAGCCAGAAAAAGCTGGCGACGACACTGGCGAGGAAGGCCAAGGGCACCAGCCAGAGCCAGGCCGCCCAGCGCGGCACCGGCGGCAATGGCGATGCCCCGGGCTGTGCCGCGGATTCCGTTGCGGAGACAAACAGGGACTCGCTGACTTCAGCGCCGGCCTTGCATAAAGGCGCGAGCTGGGTGGAAAAGCGATCGCGCGCGCCGCCGTCCGCCAGCAGGGCGCGCACGCGATCGGCCGCGGCAGTGCTGGCGCCGCGCCGCAGGCGCCGATACAGCATTTGACGGCCGAAGATGCTGGCCCCTTCGGCGACCGCCTGCAAGTATGGCGCAAGCAGCAAATCCTGCCAGCTATGCCCATCCACCGCGCCGTTGCCGCTGGCGCCGGCCAGTTCGTCGTAACGCGCCACCGCGCTATCGGAGAACGGATACTCCACAGAACCACCCCTTGCCACAAAGATAAGTCGACAAGTATAGCCGCTTACCAAAAAAACAAGTAGCCCGCTTGACCGCACAGGGCGGACAGGTGGACACGGTGGACGCTCGCGGACAGCCGCCGCAGCGAGGCGGACATCATATGAATCAATGACTTACTAGTTGGCACACTTCGTGCATTAGCAAGATTGACCAAATCACCAACACCAGGAAACAAGAACATGATTCGCGACACCTCACACCAGGACCAAGTGATCGCCGCTCCCGCCAGCCGCTTCCCGCGCCGCAAAGTGCTGCTGCTGGTCATCGGCCTGGCTCTGGCCGGCGCCGGCTACGGCCTGCTGAAAAGCTGGAGCGGCAGCGAGCAATCGATCAGCGCCGCGCGCCTGCGCATCGGCGAAGTCACGCGCGGCACCCTGATCCGCGACGCCGCCGTCAACGGCCGCATCGTGGCCGCCGTCAGCCCGACCCTGTATTCGACCTCCACCTCCACGGTCGAACTGAAGGTGCACGCCGGCGACACCGTCAAGAAAGGCCAGGTGCTGGCCGTGCTGGAATCGCCCGACCTGACCGACGAACTGAAAAAGGAGCAGACCCTGTTCAACGAGCTGCAAGCCGAAGTGGCGCGCCAGCAGATCCTGGCCCGCAAGCAGAAGCTGGCCGCCCAGCGCGAAGCCGACACTGCGGAAATCGAGCGCGTGTCCGCCATGCGCACGCTTCAGCGCTACGAAAGCGTGTCGACCGAAGGCATCATCGCCAAGATCGACATGCAGAAGGCCAAGGACGCCGTGGCCGCAGCCGACATCCGCGCCAGGCACACCAAGCAGGCTGCCGAACTGGAAGGCGACAACGTCTCGCTGGAACTGAAAACCAAGACCGCGCAGATGGAGCGCCAGAAGCTGTCGCTGGCCAACGCCCAGCGCCGCGTCGACGAGCTGACCGTGCGGGCGCCGGTGGACGGCTTCATCGGCACGCTGTCGGTGGCCAACCGCAGCGTGGTGCAGGCCAACACGCCGCTCATGACCCTGGTCGACCTGTCCCAGCTGGAAGTGGAACTGGAAGTGCCGGAATCCTACGTCAACGACCTGGGCCTGGGCATGACCGCCGAAATCGAGGTGGCCGGCGTGAAGACCAAGGGCAAGCTGTCGGCCCTGTCGCCGGAAGTGGTGAAAAACCAGGTGCTGGCGCGTGTGCGCTTCGACAAGCAGCCGGAAGGCCTGCGCCAGAGCCAGCGCGTATCGGCACGCCTGCTGATCGACGAGAAGCCGAACGTACTGATGGTGCAGCGCGGCCCGTTCGTCGAATCGGAAGGCGGCCGCTATGTCTACCTACTGCAGGACGGCATCGCCGTGCGCACGCCGGTGCAGCTTGGCGCCACCAGCGTGGCTGCCGTGGAAATCGTCAATGGATTGAAACAAGGCGACAAGATCGTGATCGCCGGTACCGAAAACTTCGAGAACGCCAAGCGCGTCTCGATCAACAAATAACCCCTACGGAGAGGCAAACCATGCTGCGCATGAATAACCTGAGCAAAGTCTATCGCACCCACATGATCGAAACCCACGCGCTGCGCGGCTTCGAGATTGAAGTCAAACAGGGCGAATTCGTCACCGTCACCGGTCCTTCCGGTTCCGGCAAGACCAGCTTCCTGAACATCGCCGGCCTGCTGGAAGACTTCACCAGCGGCGACTACGTGCTGGACGGCATCAACGTCAAGGGCATGGACGACAACGCCCGCTCGCGCCTGCGCAACGAAAAACTGGGCTTCATCTTCCAGGGCTTCAACCTGATTCCCGACCTGAGCCTGTTCGACAACGTCGACGTGCCGCTGCGCTACCGCGGCT
>Ga0102595_101568_pt1 | contig 10194 bp, 9 predicted proteins | sample Araplaol_mTSA_r2_2_FD_76864 | JGI IMG/M metagenome (GOLD analysis project Ga0102595, IMG submission 76864) | Arabidopsis root microbial communities from North Carolina, USA - plate scrape MF_Col_mTSA_r2 (SPADES assembly) (version 2) | ecosystem: Host-associated > Plants > Roots > Endosphere...
CGCTCATGCTCAAGGAGGAAGGCTCGCTCACCAAGGGCGACCGCGAGATGATCGTCACCACCACCAGCGCGGCCAACAAGTGCCTCTACTGCGTGGTGGCGCACGGCGCGCTGCTGCGCATCTACGAAAAGAAGCCGCTGGTGGCCGACCAGGTGGCGGTGAACTACCGCAAGGCCGACATCACCCCGCGCCAGCGCGCGATGCTCGACTTTGCGATGAAGGTCTGCGAACGCTCGCACGAGATCGACGACAGCGACTTCCCGCCGCTGCATGCGCACGGCTTCGATGACGAGGACATCTGGGACATCGCCGCCATCACCGCCTTCTTCGGACTGAGCAACCGCCTGGCCAGCTTCAGCGGCATGCAGCCGAACAACGAGTTCTTCCTCATGGGGCGGGTGCCCCGCGAAAAGAAGCAAGACCCCGAATAAGCCCCTGCCTCAGCCCTTGGCGCGGCAGGAGGCCAGCGCGTCGAGGGCCGGCTTGTAGGTCGGCGTGGTCACGTCCATCACGCCCAGCACCGTGTGGTACAGGTTGTCGTGCGTGAGCGGCGCATCGAGCCCCGCTTCCATGCACGAGCGCGAAAGCTTGCGCCGCTCGCTCATGCCTTCGCTGAACCAGGTGACCATGGGCACGTGCTTCTGCGCATCGGGCGCGAAGCTGTACGGCACACCGTGCAGGAACAGGCCGAACTCGCCGAGCGATTCGCCGTGGTCGCTGATGTACAGCATCGCCGGGTCGTACTGCTTCGACTGCGCCTTGAGCCAGTCGATGGTCTGGCCGAGGAAGCGGTCGGTCTGAACGATGGAGTTGTCGTACACGTTCATCAGCTCGGCATGGCCGCAGTCGGCGAGCGCGTTGGTCTTGCACTCGGGCAGGAAGCGCTTCACGTCGGGCGCCGAGCGCTTGTAGTAGGCCGGGCCGTGGCTGCCCATCTGGTGCATGACCAGCACCACGCCCTTGGCGCGGCGCTCGGCCGGCAGCGCGGCGATGCGTGCGTCCAGGCTCTTGAGCATGACATCGTCCAGGCATTCGTCGCCGTCGCACAGCGCCTTCTTGGTCGCTGCGTCGAGTCCGTCGAAGGCCGAAGCGTTCGGAATGCGCTCGCACACGCCCTTGCAACCGGCCTGGTTGTCGAGCCAGAACACGGCCAGGCCGGCTGCCTGCAGCACGTCGACCAGGGTCTCGTAGTCGTCCTTGCGCGACTCGTAGCCTTCCTTGCCCAGCGGCGAGAACATGCACGGCACCGAGGCCAGGGTGTTGGTGCCGCAGGAGCGCACCTCGCGATAGCTCAACACGCCGCGCTTGGCCAGTTCCGGCGTTGTGTCGCGCGCGTAGCCGTTGAGGGCGAAGTGGTCGGCCCGTGCCGTCTCGCCCACCACCACCACGAAGAGCGGCGGCCTGGTCTGCGCCGCGTAGCTCGCGCCCAGCGCCGTTCCGGTGGTGATGGAAACCAGCTTGCCGCTGCGCTTGAAGAGCGGCTTGATGAAGAGCGCACCCGTCGAATAGAGCGATGCGATGGGGTTCATCATGTAGCGCAGGTGCACGTTGTTGCGCATCAGCGGCGCCAGCTCGCGGTTCATGGCCACGGCCGTGCCCACGGCCACGGCCGCGGACAGCAGCAGCAGCCCCACGTTGCGCGCGAGCTTGGGCAGGAAGCGCATCGGCGCGACGCGCACGCGCCAGATCAGCCAGGCCGCGGGCAACACCACCACCGCCACGTTGAAGGCCATGCGCCAGCTCAGCAGGTCGCGCGCCTCGTTGGGGTCGGTCTGCAGCGCGTTGGCGATCATGGTGGGGTCCATGACCACGCGGTACTCGAGCATGTAGTGCTGCACCACCGCGGCCAGTATTACCACCAAAAGCCACAACGGCTTCATCCAGCGCGACCAGGCCGTGAACGACAGGATGGCCGCCGAACCGCACAGCGTGAGCAGGCTCATCGACACCACGGTCGACATGTAACTGCTGGGAGCGCCGCCGATGCGGGCCAGTTCGTTCCACAGCGGCCAGTTGGTGGTCAGTACGAGGTAGAGACTGAGCCAGAGGACGACCATGGCGGCCGAGCGCGGACGCTGCAACCAGAGGTCGAAGCGGGTCCACGGGGCGCCCGAAGGAGGCGACTGTGGCGTTTTTGACTCAGAAGTACCCACCCGTTCCAATGGAACAGGCGAAATTCGTGAAACAGACATGCGGCGAATGTAACGACGCCGCCTGAAGCGAGGCTGAATTGCCCCTTCAGTCCGTGTTCAGACTCGCCGCCCTGCGCAGCCGCAATCTTGCCGAGCGCCGCCGCGCCACCAGTGCGCCCGAGGCAGCCTGGCTCATCGGCCGGCTGGCGCCCCGCTCCACCACGATCGCCACCAGCGCGCCCAGCATGGTTGCCGCCACGATGTCGGACGGGAAATGCAGGCCCAGGTACACCCGGCTCCACGCTACAAGGGTCGCCACCACCAGCGCCGCCAGCATGGGCACGCGCGACGGCAGGCACCAGAGCGCGAAGGCTGCGGCGAAGGTGCCGGCCGCGTGCATGCTCGGGAAGCCCGGCCGCACGCCCTGCGGCACCCATTGGATGCCCAGGCCGTAGTAGGCGGGCCGGGGGATCGGCGCCACCATGCGGATAAGGCTCACGACGATCCACGCCGCCAGTACGCTCAGCAGCACGGTGAACAGCGCATAGCGCCAGCGCCGGCTGAACAGCGCGCACACGCCGATGGTCAGCGTCAGCAGGGCCGGCAGCAAGTCGGAGCAGAACTCGGCGAAGCGCAGGCTCCACGGCGGCACCGTGGCGCTCGCGTTGATCAGCCTGAAGAGGGCGAAATCAAGGCCCTGCATGCGCGGGCACCGCCGTGTTGGTCGAGCGCGAACCGAATCGCGCAACCGCCATCTCGATGACGAGGCCCACCGTCCAGCAGACCCAGGCCGTCCAGAGGGTGTGGCTCATGTAGTGCGCGCCGCGCAGCTGCTGGGCCAAGCCCAGCACCAGCCCCGCGGCCACGGCCGTCCAGAGCCAGATCGCCGCCGCGCGGGACGATACCCGCCGCAGCACGAAGTACCCGCCCACGTAGGCGAAGGCCGCCGAAGCATGGCCGGCCGGGAAACAGCCGCCGGGACCGCCATCGCTCACGCCCCACGACCAGTGGGACACGTACCGCGCCACGCCGCCGAACTCCTGCAGGTCCCAGGGGCAGCTGGTGTGGCTCGCGTGCTTGATCATGCTGACCGCGATCACCGAGCCGAGCACGGTCAGGGCCAGTTGCGCGCGGGAGCCGGTGTCGAGGCGGCGCAGCACGCCGAAGGGCCAGCGGATCGCGGCGAACAGCAGGATCACCAGCGCCCAGCTGAGGTTGCGCGCGCCCTCATGCATGACGTGGACCATGAAGGGGTTCTCGCGCAGGGGAAAACCGAGTTGCGAGCCTGCCATGCGTGCCAGAAGCAGATCGCCGCCCGTCGCGTCCCAGGCCATCAGCGCAACCAGCGCGACAAGGGTGAAAACCCCCAGACGAAAAATGGGCGGACGAGTCATGGACGAAGGCAGGACTGAAAAACAGCCGCGAGCCTACGTTTGCGGAATGAACCGAGCCTGAAGCAAGATGAACCGAACCTGACTGAAAGGCCTGCTTCAGCCCGGGGACGCTAGACTCTTTTTCTCGTTGAAAGGACATGGCGTGCGCATATTGCTGGTCGAAGATGACACTGCATTGGCAGATGCCGTCTGCAGCTACCTTCTGGCCAAGGCCTTCGTGGTCGACGTGGCGCCGAGCCTGGCGGATGCACGCGGCGCGCTGCTGTCGGTGCAGTACGCGGCGGTGCTGCTCGACCTGCACCTGGGCGACGGAGACGGCCTCTCGCTGCTGCCCCAGATACGTGCCCTGCCCGAGCGCCCCATCGTCATCGTGCTGACCGCACGCGACCAGGTGACCGACCGCATCCGCGGCCTGGACGCCGGCGCCGACGACTACCTGATCAAGCCCTACGACCCGGCCGAGCTGCTGGCGCGCCTGCGTGCGGTCGAGCGGCGGCGCAGCTCCAGCAGCTCGCCGGTGCTGCAGCTGGGCACGCTGGAGATCGACCTCGCCCACGACATGGTGCGCAAGCACGGCTCGCCGATCACCCTCACGCAGAAGGAATGGGCGCTGCTGCGCGTGATGGCCACCCGGCCCGAGCGCATCCACACGCGCGAGAACCTCGCCGACGCGCTGTACGGCTTCGGCGACGAGGCCGACAGCAACACGCTCGAAGTCTTCATCAGCCGCCTGCGGCGCAAGCTCGGCCGCAGCCACATCCAGACACTGCGCGGGCTGGGCTACCGGCTGTCGTTCTCGACGGACGAGGACGAATGACCCCGGCCAGCTTCGCCGCCGGGCGCGACTCGCTCGCCGGGCGGCTGACCCGCACGCTGATCCTGTGGGTCGGCGGCGTGTGGCTGCTTTGCGTGTTCGCGGTGGTCTGGTACGTGGACCGCGAGATCAACCACAACTTCGACAACGAACTGGTCGAGGTCTCGCACCGCATGTTCGCGATGGCGGTGCAGGAACTCGAGAAGCTGCAGCACCCGGGCGAGCAGCAGCCGCGAGAGCCGCTTATCGCGCCCAAGCAGCTGTTCTCGGAAGATGCGGTGATCTACCAGATCGTCGACCTGCACGAGCACGTGCTGCTGCGCTCCGCGGAGACGCCCGCCGACACCTTCGACGTGCCGCTGGCCGCCGGCTTCGCGAACAACCCGACCTGGCGCATCTACACCGTGCGCCACCCGACGCTGGGCCTGTTCTTCCAAGTGGCCGACCCGCTCGACGAGAGGCGCCATGCGCTCAACCGCACGCTCTTCGGCCTGATCATTCCGCTTGGCGCGGTGCTCCCGCTGCTCGCGCTGGTGCTGCGCAACGTGGCCCGCACCGAACTCCGGGTGCTGCAGGAGCTGGCCGCGGAGATCGAGAAGCGCAGCGGCGCCGACCTGAGCCCGATCACCCTGCCCGGCCTGCCGAAGGAGCTGCGCACCGTCGGCGACCACGTCAACCGGCTGCTGGAGCGGCTCTCCCATTCGCTCGACGTGGAGCGCGCGCTGGCCGCCAATGCCGCGCACGAACTCCGCACCCCGCTCGCCGCCGCGAGGCTGCGGCTGCAGACCGCGCTGGAGCACGACCTGCAGCGCAACGACGTGCAGGCCGCGCTCGACGCGCTGCGCACGCTGAGCCATCGCACGGAAAAGCTGCTGCAGCTCTCGCGCGCCGAATCGGGCGCCTCGCTCGCGCGCTCGCGGGTCGACCTCGTGCAGCTCGCCGGCACCGTGGCGCAGGACTTCTGGCAAGACCCGCAGAACAGCGGGCGCCTCGCGCTCAAGGTACCGGACAGTGGTACCCCAGCGGCCCTCGGCGACGTCGACGCGCTCGCCATCGCGTTGCGCAACCTGGTGGAGAACGCGCTGCGCTACGGCGGCGGCCGCGTCGTCATCGAGGTGATGGGCCCCGCCACGCTGGCCGTGCGCGACTCCGGCAAGGGCGTCACGCCCGAGCAGCTCGCCACCCTGCGCGAGCGCCATGTGCGCCACAGCTCCGACCGCGCGGGCTACGGGCTGGGCATCTCGATCGTGGGCACCATCGTCGAGAAGCACGGCGCGAAGCTGGAGCTGTCTTCGCCTCCGGCGGGCGCGGCGCAGGGCTTCGAGGCGCGGATCGTGCTGCAGCAGGCCTGACCGCGCGAAGCGACCTCAGCGCCGGGCTACATCCTTCCTCGGCACGAAGCCGTAGGAGTTGTCGAAGCCGAATTGGCCGGCGGAGTACATCGCCGCCATCTTCTTCACGAGATGCTGCTGCACCGGTTTCGGCAGCGCGAAGTAGCTGGCGTTGGCGGTGGTCCTGCGGTCGCCGTCCAGGTTGCCGGTGATCGCGTGGATGGTCGCCTTGCGGCCCTGGTGGAAGGTGACGATCTTGATGCGCCCGACGAAATCGTCATTGACGATGCGGTCGGCACCATCTGGCTCGAAGAAGCGGTAGACGAGGACGGGATCGACCAATCCGTCGCCGTCGATGTCCGTGAGTTCGATGAGCTTCGAACGGAAGTTGACGCCAGCCTCGTCCCTGCCTGGGAAGTCTCGGATCGACCACTCGGGCGTCGGGCCGCCGCCGTCGGCACCGACCTTGTAGAGCGCGGCCTGGATGGCCGAAGAGAGCTTTTCCTCGGGGAACGGCAGGTCCTGCTTCTCGCCGAGCAGCAGGACGTGGCTGCCCGCCTTGTCCGAATAGCAGTACCGCTTGAACACCGGAAGTTCGAACCCGGCCTTCTTCAGCGCCTCGGCGTTCAAGTACGGCGCTCCGGCGGCGCACTCGGTACCGTTCTTGCCGGGTGGCGTCTGCGCATGGCTGCCGGCGGCGAGCGATGCGAGCAAGGCGACCGCCAGGAGCGTTCTTCTCATTCGGCGCTCACGAGCGCACGCAGCCAGTCGGGCAATGTCAGCGCCTTCTGCTTCGGGAAGTCGACCCAGATCGTGGTCGCGCCGCCGGCGGCGCAGATCACGTCGGGTTCAGCCTCGCGGGCCATGGTGGCCCAGCTCTCGAAGGTGGTGCGCCCCGGATCGCTCACGTACATCTTGAGCAGCACGTTGCCCGGGTACTCGATCTGCCGGTAGAAATTGCAGAAGGCGTTGACGATCACCATGCCCTCGCCGTTGGGCTGCGGCTCGAAGCCGATGGAGTGCATCCAGTCGATGCGCGCGGTTTCGAGGTAGCGGAAGTAGGTGCCGTTGTTGAGGTGGCCCATGGCGTCCATGTCGCCCCAGCGGATGGGAATGGAGGTTTCGTACACCAGCTTCTTCTTTTCGGGGATTTCGATTCTCATCGGTGCGCCTTGATGGATGCGAGGATGCCCAGCACGAACAGCACCGCCGCGGCCCACTCGGTGGCCTGCGGCCAGCGGCCGTCCCAGACGAAGGAATACAGGAGCGCGAACAGCGTCTCGCTGACGATCAGCTGCCCGCAGAGGCTGGCCGACAGCCGCTGGCTGGCCACGTTCCAGAGAATGGTCGCGAGCCACGACGAGCCGAAGCCGCTGGCCAGCGCGATCCACACGAAGAGCATGCCATCGGGCTGTGCCTGGAGCGTGGCCACGTCGCTGCCCGCGATGAGCCACAGCAGCAAGGCGCCGAGCCCGGTCGCCACGCCCAGCCAGTTGGCCCAGTCGGTCGCGTTGAGCCCGGTGTGGCGCTGCAGCCAGGCCGCGTTGAGCAGGCCGTACACCGTCCAGCTCGCCATGGCGGCCAACGCCAGCGCGATGCCCCAGCCGAAGCGGGCACCGGTCGCCTCGCCCGCGCCGTGCTGCGCCGACCATGCGCCATAGATCATCAGCGCGATGCCCGCGCCCGTGAGCAGCAGCCCCGGCAGCAGCGCGCTCATGCGCAGGCCTGCGGGGCGGCCCAGCAGCAGCATCCAGACGGGGATCGTGCCGATGATGAGGCTGGGCACCTCCGCGCCCGCCGCCTGGATGCCGAAAGCCAGCAGCAGGTAGTAGCCGCTGAAGCCGAGCACGCTGAGGCCCAGCGCCGCGAGCGCCTGCCGCCCGTTGGGCCAGCGCACGGCGGCCGGCCGCGCGAACACCGCCAGCGCCGAGACGGCACCGAAGATGGCGAAGCGCGCTGCGGTGATGTCGACCATGCCGAAGTGGCCCACCATGCGCGGCGCCACGAAGGTCAGGCCCCAGAGGGCACCCGCGGCCAGCCCGGCCGCGATGCCGACCCACGCTCGCGGGCTCAGAGCGCGAACCCGTCGTCGGCCGCGATGACGGCGCCGTTCACGAAGTGGCTCTGGCCGCTGGCCAGCAGCACGATCAGGCCGTCGAGGTCTTCCGGCTTGCCCACGCGCTTGCGCGGCAGCATGTTGACCAGCTTGGTGCCGCCCTCGGTGCTCCAGTGCTCCTCGTTGAGCTCGGTCGTGATGTAGCCCGGGCACAGCGCGTTCACGTTGATGCCGAAGCGGCCCCACTCGAGCGCCATGGCCTTGGTCATCTGCACCACCGCGGCCTTGCTCATGCAGTAGGTGCCGATCTGCGGCATGACCTTGAGCGCCGCGGCGGAGGCGATGTTGATGATGCGCCCGCCGATGTAGGTGCCGGGCGCCGTGCCCCTGGCGCGGGCCAGCATGCGCTTGCCGACCTCCTGCGCCACGAAGAAGCTGCCCTTCACGTTGGTGTCGAAGATGTAGTCGTAGTCGTCGGGCGTCACGTCCTGCAGGCGCTGCGTGGTGCTCACGCCCGAGTTGTTGACCAGGATGTCGATGGGGCCCACCTCGGTCTCGGCGCGCGCCACGGCGGCCTTGATGCTGCCGATGTCGGTCACGTCGAGTTCGACCACGTGGGCGTCGTGGCCCTCGCCCTCGATGCGCGCACGCAGCTCCTTGAGCTTCTCTACGCGGCGGCTCGCCAGCACCACCGCCGCGCCGGCACGCGCCAGCGTCTTCGCGAACTGGGCACCGAGCCCGCTGGAGGCGCCGGTGACGAAGGCCACGCGGCCGGAGAGATCGATGCTGTAAGCCATGAACTGGATCCTGTGGAGTCGCGCAGGTGACGCGGGAAGTCCCGCCCGCGAGCGCTGGGGAGCATGCCGGACGCGACAGGGAGCATCCCTGGACGCCGCATAAAATGCCCGCAATCCCGGGAAGCCCCCGCGTCTCGAAAAATCATTATCGATCCAACCCAGATGACCCACGACGAAATCCTCGCTCAGTTCGGCCCTCGCGAAGCCATGGAATACGACGTGGTCGTGGTCGGCGGCGGCCCGGCCGGCCTGTCGACCGCGATCCGGCTCAAGCAGCTGGCCGCGCAGCACGAGAAGGAGATTTCGGTCGTGGTGCTCGAGAAGGGCTCCGAGCCCGGCGCGCACATCCTCTCGGGCGCCATCATGGACCCGCGCGCGCTCAACGAGCTGCTGCCCGACTGGAAGGAACTCGGCGCCCCGCTGAACCAGCCGGTCACCGACGACGCAATGGTGTTCCTGGGCGAGAAGTCGGGCCTGCGCACCCCCAACCTCTTCCTGCCGGCCTGCTTCCAGAACCACGGCAACTACATCATCAGCCTGGGCGCCTTCACCAAGTGGCTGGCGCAGCAGGCAGAGAACCTGGGCGTGGAGATCTTCCCGGGCTTCCCGGCCGCCGAAGTGCTCTATAACGAAGACGGCTCGGTGCGCGGCGTGGCCACCGGCAACATGGGCGTCGGCAAGGACGGCGAGCCCACCGAGAACTTCCAGCTCGGCATGGAGCTGCTTGGCAAGTACACCGTGTTCGCCGAAGGCGCGCGCGGCCACCTGGGCCGCCAGCTCATCGCCAAATACAAGCTCGATGCCGGCAAGGACCCGCAGACCTACGGCATCGGCGTGAAGGAAGTCTGGGAAATCGACCCCAAGCGCCACCAGCCCGGCTTCGTGCTGCACACCGCCGGCTGGCCGATGAAGAGCGACACCTACGGCGGCGCCTTCCTCTATCACATGGAGGACAACAAGGTCACGATGGGCTTCATCACGGGCCTGGACTACAGCAACCCCTACCTGAGCCCCTTCGAGGAAATGCAGCGCTGGAAGCTGCACCCCAACATCCGCTGGTACCTGGAAGGCGACGAGTCCAAGGGCATCAAGCCCGCCAAGCGAATCGGCTACGGCGCGCGCGCCATCACGGCCGGCGGCCTGATGTCGCTGCCCAAGACGGTGTTCCCGGGCGGCGCACTGGTCGGCTGCGAGGCCGGCTATCTCAACGTGAGCCGCATCAAGGGCAGCCACGCTGCTATCAAGACCGGCATGCTGTGCGCCGAGGCCGCCTTCGACGCGGTCATGGCCGGCCGCCAGCACGACGAACTCACGGCCTACCCCGCCGCCTTCGAGAAGAGCTGGCTGCACACCGAGCTGAACAAGGCCCGCAACTTCAAGGCCTGGTTCAAGAAGGGCCTGGGCATCGCCACCTTCATGAACGGCGTCGAGCAATGGCTGCTGAAGGGCCACATTCCATGGACGCTGCGCCGCGACAAGCCCGACCACCTGTACCTGAAGCCAGCTTCGGAGTGCAAGCCCATCGTCTACCCGAAGCCCGACGGCAAGCTCACCTTCGATCGCCTCTCCAGCGTGTTCATCAGCAACACCAACCATGAGGAGCAGCAGCCGGCCCACCTGACGCTCAAGGACGCGACGGTGCCCGTGAACATCAACCTCGCCAAGTTCGC
>Ga0102595_101570_pt1 | contig 10169 bp, 9 predicted proteins | sample Araplaol_mTSA_r2_2_FD_76864 | JGI IMG/M metagenome (GOLD analysis project Ga0102595, IMG submission 76864) | Arabidopsis root microbial communities from North Carolina, USA - plate scrape MF_Col_mTSA_r2 (SPADES assembly) (version 2) | ecosystem: Host-associated > Plants > Roots > Endosphere...
CTGGTGCTGATGCCGACCGGCGGCGGCAAGTCGCTGTGCTACCAGATCCCGGCCATGCTGCGCGAAGGCGTGGGCGTGGTGGTGTCGCCGCTGATCGCGCTGATGCAGGACCAGGTGGACGCGCTGGCCGAAGTGGGCGTGCGCGCCGCCTTCCTGAACTCTACGCAGACCTACGAAGAGGCGGCACGCATCGAACGCCTGGTGCGCACCAACCAGATCGACCTGCTGTACGTGGCGCCGGAACGCCTGCTGACCCAGCGCTGCTTCGACCTGTTGCAGGATTCGCAGATCGCGCTGTTCGCCATCGACGAAGCGCACTGCGTCTCGCAGTGGGGCCACGACTTCCGCCCGGAATACATCAAGCTGTCGGTGCTTCACGAGCAGTTCCCGAATGTGCCGCGCATCGCGCTGACGGCAACCGCCGACCAGCAGACCCGCGCCGAGATCATCCATCGCCTGGCGCTGAACGATGCCGCGCAATTCGTCTCCTCGTTCGACCGCCCGAACATCCGCTACCAGATCGTCGAAAAAACCAACGGCCGAAAGCAGCTGCTGGACTTCATCACCGCCGAGCACGCTGGCGACTGCGGCATTGTCTACTGCCTGTCGCGCAAGAAAGTAGAGGAGACGGCGGAATTCCTGAACGAGCATGGCGTGCGCGCCATGGCCTATCACGCCGGCATGGAGCACGCGGTGCGCGCCAACAACCAGGCGCGCTTCCTGCGCGAGGAAAACATCGTGATGGTTGCGACCATCGCCTTCGGCATGGGCATCGACAAGCCTGACGTGCGTTTCGTCTGCCACCTCGACCTGCCGAAATCGATCGAAGGCTACTACCAGGAGACCGGCCGCGCCGGCCGTGACGGCATGCCCGCCAGCGCCTGGATGTCCTACGGCCTGCAGGACGTGGTGCTGCAGCGGCGCATGATCGACGAGTCGGAAGCCGACGAGAATTTCAAGCGCGTGCTGTCGACCAAGCTCGATTCCATGCTGGGCCTGTGCGAGACCCTGAGCTGCCGCCGGGTGCGCCTGCTGGAGTACTTCGGCGAACCTGCCACGCCTTGCGGCAACTGCGATACCTGCCTGATCCCGCCGGTGTCCTTCGACGGCACGGTGCCGGTGCAGAAGCTGCTGTCGGCAATCTACCGCTGCGACCAGCGCTTTGCCGCCGGCCACGTGATCGACGTGCTGCGCGGCGCCGAATCCGAACGCATCCAGACCTGGCACCACGACAAGCTGTCCGTGTTCGGCATCGGCGCCGACCGCAGCGAGCAGGAATGGCGCGCGATTCTGCGCCAGGTCATCGCGCTCGGCCTGGTGACCGTCGACCACGAGCAATTCAGCTCGCTCAAGCTGACCGACGCCGCGCGCCCGGTGCTGAAGGGCGGCCAGAAAGTGCAGCTGCGCCAGTACCAGAAGCCGGTCAAGCAGAAACGCAGCACGGCACCGAAAGGCTACGAGGAAACCAGCCTGGACGGCGACGAACAGCGCATCTTCGACCGCCTGCGTTCCTGGCGCATGGGCGCGGCGCGCGAGCACGGCGTGCCGGCCTACGTCATCTTCAACGACGCCACCCTGCGCGAGATCGCCAAGGTGCGCCCGGCCTCGCTGGACGAGATGCGCGGCATCTCCGGCGTGGGCGAGAAAAAGCTGGTCTCCTACGGCGACGAAATCGTCAGGCTGATCGCCGACCTGGCCTGAGGCGCAGGCTGCCCAGCAACAGCAGCCCGGCCAGCAGCAAGGCCCCCTGCGCCGGTTCCGGCACGGGCGACAGCAGGAACATCGCATTGGCTTCCCACTCGCTGCTGCCGCTGGCAAGTACCTGGCCGCTGGCGTTGATGTCCCACGCGCGCCTCAGGAACCAGCCAGCATACTGTTCTTCATTCCACAGGTGGTCCATCACGTACGACCGGTCCTGGTACCACAGCATGGCGCGCCGGTAACTGCTCTCGCCCACCACGCTGCCGGCATCGTTTATATCATTCGCGTAAGGCGCCCATAAATCCTGGCGTTCCCATGCGCCGTTTCGCCATAGCAGCGTGAATGCCAGGCCGTTGTCCTGGCGGGCGGCCAGCCGCCCTTCCGCATTCAGCGCCTCGACGTTGTAATCGTAGGGAAGCCCATATTCACCAAAGACGCCGTCTTGCCAGCTCCTGGGGCCAAATTCGTCGGTCCGGCTGCCGAACACGAGGCCCTGGTTGTTGATCAGGCGGGGCCGGTAATTGTCAAACAGCTGCGGCGCGCTGCCATCGCCCCACTGGATGATGCCGGTGGGTCCGGAGCCCGGACCGGTAGACGTGGTGCTAAAGCCGACGATGTCGCCGCGGTCGTTCATGCCTGCTGCGACAATGCCAGATGCCGCAAACGGTATCAATTCCATCGCGCCGCCATTGCGCCACATGACTGCCTGCGTCTGCGAAAACCCGGACACAGAGGCGTTGCCTATGATCGTTCCCTGGTTGTTGAAACCGGTGATGGTCAGGTTGCTGACCACGCCGGGCAAGTGCATGACCGAGCCATCCGGATTCCAGATGGCCGGCCTGCCATCCTGGCCGAGGCCCGCAACCTGGCCGGCGTCATTCAGGAATTGCGGCGTGAACTGGCCGTCGAACTTGATGGCGTGGTAGGACGGCGCTTCCTGTGCGTAGGCATTGCAGGCGAGCAGCGCCAGCAGCGAGGACAAGGACAGGCGAGCCCACAGTTTGCGCTGCGCGAGTCGCCACGCAGCCAGCAGCAAGAGGCCGGCCAGCAGGAGCGCGACGGCCTGCGGCTCCGGCACCGGCGACAAGAGAAAGTTCAGGTTTTCGCCGTACGGCCCGGTGCCTTGCGCGAGGATTGCGCCGCCGTTATTGATGTCCCAGGCGTTGACCAGGGACCAGCCCGAAAATTGCGCGTCACGCCACAAGTGGTCGAGGTCATAGGTTCTTCCTTCAAACGACACCATGGCCCGCAAGGAGAGATCGGTCTCGCCGACAACCGTGCCGGCATCGTTCATGTCATGGCCAAAGCCGAACCATAGTTCCTGCAAGTCCGGCTGGCCCGCCCGCTCAATCATCGAAAAGACGTGGTAATCGCTGGTGGTGCCCGCCATCCGGCCTTCGTTGTTGAGCGCCCTGATGGACAGTTCGCCGGCGAACAAGGATGCGCCGAATGCGCCATCTTGCCAGCTCCTGGTGCCCCATTCGTCGCTGCGCCGGCCGAGAACCAACCCGCGGTCGTTGATCAACTGAGGCTTGTAATCGTCGAACAATTGCGCCGCACTGCCATCGCCCCACTGGATAAAGCCAACCTCTCCCGAGCCCGTACCGGATGCGCCGGCCATGTAGCCGATGACGTCGCCGCGGTTATTGATGCCCGCCGTGAAACCGGCCAGGCCGTAGAGCGGCAAGCGCTCCACAGCGCCGCCGCTGCGCCACATCACCGGTTGCGGCAGGCTAAAACCCGGAATCACGGCATTGCCGACCACCGTGCCCTGGTTGTTGAAGCCTGTGATACTGACGTGGCTGGCGGCCCCCTCAAGGTGCAGCAGCGAACCATCGCGGTTCCAGATAACCGGCTTGCCGTCCTGGCCAAGGCCTGCGACCTGGCCCAGGTCGTTCACGAACTTCGGGTTGATTTCGCTGCCAAGCGCTATCGCTTGATAGGCAGGCGCCGCGTGCGCGCTGCACGCAAGCAGCGCGAGCAGCGCCAACAACATGCGAACAAATTTGGGCATGATCCTCTCCTGTGTGTAAACAGGGACTTATGCTGCGCCGCGTGCGTTGACGGCGCGCGCGGCGCATCAAATCGTGCGCGGCAGCGCGATAGCATTGCCAGCTATAGCGCGATGCAAGCTGCGAACAGGATCAGGATTTGTTGCCGGCGGTGAGCTGGCGGTAGCGGCCAGGCGGCGCGCCGACTGCTTCGCTGAAGCGGTGGGTGAAGTGGCTGAGGTCAGCGTAGCCGCAAGCTTCGGCGACTTGCTGCAGTGGCAGGCGGCCCGCGCGCAACAGTCCGCGCGCGCGTTCGATGCGGCGCGCCGCGATCCACGCCGAAGGCGGCATGCCAAAACTGATGCGGAACATGCGGGCCAAGTGGAATTCCGACATACATGCGAGCTGCGCCAGCATGCCGAGTGTGATGTTCTGGTCTAGGTTTGCTTCGACGTATTCGTGCAGCCGGCGCCGCACAAGTGGCGCCAGGCCGCCGCGCAGGCGCAAGCCAGGCTTGCTCATCGACTGCGAGTGCAGCAGTTCGCTCAATGCCTCGTGCGTGATTTCGTTGGCACGCAAGAGCTGGTCGGCATCGTCCCACGGCTGCTGCAGCAGGTCGCCGCACAATTGCACCAGGCGCTGGTTTTCGAAATAGGTGCGGTCTTGCAGCGTGAGTTCGCGCGGCTCGCGGTCAAGCTCCGCCACGGCGCGCTGTGTGAAATGCTCCGGCATGAAGTAGACGTGCAGCATGCGCAACTGGCCGCGCACCACCCACTCCGACTCGTGCCAGTCCGGCAGTGAGCACAGGCGCTGCGGCGCGCCGTACTGGCCCGGCAAGCCTTCACGTTCGACGCTGTAGCCGCCGCCCAGGTAGCAGGACAAGGTGTGATGGCCAGGCTGGCGGTACTCCGTCAACGCCTCCTCCGTGCTGCGATGCCAGACCGCCGCGGCCAGCCCGTCACCGAGCCAGGCGAAACGTTCGAGTGTCGCGTCGGTACCGGACATGGTGCGGAACACGGCATGCGACATCGCATCGCCCGGCTTCCCGGCCAGTGCTGCGCGCGCAGCCGCCCCCACGCGCTTGCGTGGAACGGCTGGTTCAAGTTGTCCGGTCAGTGGCTTCACGCCGAAAAGTCTAGCACGCCCCATTTCCGCCAGCCGGCCGGCCAGCCGATTTGCGCAAGATCAGACAAGGCATGTCGGAAAAGCTTACAACCAGCATTCACCCGGATACCGCTTATCCATAAGAATCAGTTACTTATTGGAGCGGGGTATAGATATTGCTTATTGCACATCAAGCAATGCTGTCAATAAGACTACTGTTTTGAAAGGAAAAATCGATGAAGAAGCTCGCTTGCTTAGCAGCGCTGTCACTCGCATTCTCCGCAGCACAAGCAGCCCCTATCCAGCTCGACCTGACCAGCGGGACGTTCGCCAACAATAATGGCTCGGCCGTGGTCGACACTTACACCGAGGATGGCTTCCGCCTCCGCACTGTTCGCGCAGGAGACCATTTCGATCCGGGATTTATCAGCGACATCGGCATTCACAACGGCTTCCAGAATAAAGACGACGTGAGTTGGGTAATCGACTTCTTCGGCGCCAGCTTCAACCTGGTTAACATCAATATCTTCGGCTATGTCGATGGTGCGGCATCGATCACCGTGACCGGCTCCAATGGCGCCACGCAAACCTTGTCCGGAACTGGCTTGCTGGCTATCGCCGGTATGGGCGACGTGACCTCGGTCGTGTTCAACATCGACCAGGACGGCGGAACCCAAGGCTTTGGCTTCTCTGAAATCAATGTCGATACCGCGCCTGTGCAACAGATCCCTGTACCGGGCACGCTGGCATTGCTTGGTCTTGGCGTTTCGGCACTGGGCTTTTCGCGCCGCAGCAGGAAGACGAGATAATCAGGACTGCCAGTGTGCTCCACACGGTACACTGGCATTCTTTTTCCGATACAAAGTCGTGTATGCCCTTGAAGCGCTATCCCTTCCGCTTACCCTTGCTGGTTCTCCTGATTTCGTCGGCTCCTTCCTTTGCTGCCAGCGGCCTGCCGCAAATGCCAACGATGTCCACGCAGCAAGCCGACAACGTTGTCGCAGCATTTAAATCCGGCGAAAACGACCAGGTACAATTATCGTCGCTTCCTCTAATTAAAGGCACAGATCTCGTTCATCTGACCGCCATTACCGGAATTCACCGCATCACGCCGAGCGACGATGAAGATTATTTCGCATTCAACGCAAAGGTCGGCAATAAACGTTTCTCCTTTTATTTTACGGTTACCCCCCGGCTTGCCTCAGGCGCACATCCTCCGAGCCTGGCGACACTTCTGGAAAATGGCAGGGTCACCCAGTACGATGTGACATCTTTCGTTGAGGGCAAGGAGAACAGTCATTTGGTTGCTTGTCATTCCCGCGACACTGGCCTTGGCTGCAAGCCGTTCTCGTGGGACTCAGATAGCAGCAAGATCAGACAACCAGCCAGGCGCAATTGACGGCATCCTGAGGGCACTATGAATACTGCCCTCTACCTCACCACGGTGCTCATCTGGGGCACCACCTGGATCGCGATCAAATTCCAGCTCGGCGTCGTCGCAGCGCCGGTCTCGATCGCTTATCGTTTCTGGATTGCGACGCTGGTGCTGATGCTGATCCTGCTCGTGCGCAGGCAGCAGATCCTGCCGCCGCGTTCTGCCTGGCGCTACCTGCTGGCGCAAGGCCTCGCGCTGTTCTGCTGTAATTTCCTGTGCTTCTATTACGCCACCATGTGGGTGCCGAGCGGGTTGGTGGCGGTGGTGTTTTCAACTGCGCCGATCTGGAACGCAATCAACGGGCGGCTCTTCATGAATCGGCCGATCCGCCCGCAGGTGCTGGGCGGCGCGATGCTGGGCCTGGCGGGCATCGTGATGCTGTTCCTGCCTTCCATGAAGGGCCATTGGAACGACTCCGGCATGCTGGCAGGACTCGGGCTGGCGCTGCTTGGCACGCTGTGCTTCTCGACCGGCAACCTGCTCTCCAGCCGCATGCAGGCGCTGGGCATGCAGCCGTGGCTGACCAACACCTGGGCCATGCTGTGCGGCGCCACCATCCTGACGATAGGTGCGGCAGCACTCGGCATGCCGTTCGCCTTCGACCCAAGTCCGCGCTACATCGGCGCACTGCTCTACCTGGCGGTGCCGGGATCGGTGATCGCCTTTACGGCTTATCTGCTGCTGGTGGGGAGGATCGGACCGGACCGCGCGGCTTACTGCACGGTGCTGTTCCCAGTGGTGGCGCTGACGGTGTCCACCTTCTTTGAAGGCTACCAGTGGAGCAGCATGGCGCTGGCCGGGCTGCTGCTGGTCATCGGAGGGAATTTGCTGGCCTTCATGCCGGCGCGGGCGAAGGCCCAGGCGCCGGCCGCTGCCTAGCTTACTTCTTGATGAACACCAGGTCCCAAACGCCGTGGCCCAGTTTCAGGCCACGGTTTTCGAACTTGGTCAGCGGGCGGTAAGCCGGCTGCGGAGCGTAGCCTTCGGCGGTGTTCTGCAGTGCCGGCTCGGCGCTCAGCACTTCCAGCATCTGCACCGCGTAGTCTTCCCAGTCGGTGGCCAGGTGGATGTAGCCGCCGGGCGCCAGGTGCTCGCACAGGGTCTTCACGAATGGAGCCTGGATCAGGCGGCGCTTGTTGTGGCGCGCCTTGTGCCAAGGGTCAGGGAAGTAGATATGCACGCCTGCCAGCGAACCGGCCGGGATCATGTCGCGCAATACTTCCACGGCATCGTGCTGGATCACGCGCAGGTTTGCCAAGCCTTCTTCGTCAATCAGCTTGAGCAGGCTGCCCACGCCAGGGGTATGCACTTCCACGCCGATGAAATCCTTCTCCGGCATCAGCTTTGCGATGTGGGCGGTGGTGCCGCCCATGCCGAAGCCAATCTCCAGGATCACCGGCGCCTTGCGGCCGAAAGTCTTCTCGTAATCCAGCGCCTCTTTCTTGTACTCGACCAGGAATTTCGGGCCCAGCTCGTTCAGTGCACGTTCCTGGGCCGTGGACAAGCGGCCAGCACGCGTAACGAAGCTGCGGATGCGGTGTTCGGTCGGGTCATAGAGCATTTTGCCCTTTGGCGTGGATTCGGAAGACATGGCTAAACGTGCAAGGAAAAGGGACGATTATACCATTCCGGTTTTTAGGCCCGGCCTGCGATAATAGCGGGTCTTGTCCCTTAGGAAGCCCACTGTAATGGCCCTCGCACTGAATATCCTCATCATCGTCCTGGCACTGGTAACGCTGTACTTCCTGCTGAAAGGCGGACCGAAAAGCGCGCCGACGCCGACGGGCAAGCCGGCGGGCGGATCCTACACCCCGCTGCCGCAGGGCGAACCGGTGCACCACTGGACCGACGAAGGCCGCTTCCAGCTGGAAGTGCTGGGCGAATCGCGCTACTCCGACACCATCCGCGCCCTGGCCGGCGAGCATGGCGAGGCCGCAGCCAACGTCCATCTCAAGGCGCTGCTGCTGGCGGACGATAACAACCCTTACGAAGACAAGGCGGTCGCCGTCTTCCTCAATAATGAAATGGTCGGCTACCTGGCGCCGAAAGACGCCGTGGCCTTCCGCACCATGCTGGCGCGGCAGGAGATCACCGGCCAGCTCACGTCGACCGACGCCGTCATCCGCGGCGGACAGGTATTTGAGGGCAAGCGCCTCGCCTACACGGTACTGCTGGACGTGAATGTTGCGTAAATAGCACTTAGTAACTTACTAAACCCCGCACACAATTGAAAGCGGGGCATGTTTGTGCCAATATCGGCGGCTTGTTGTTTTGATAATTCAATAGGGAGCCGTCATGAAGACCAAATACGCCTTGCTTTTACCTGCCCTGCTGCTTGCAGCCTGCGCCAAGAAGGCGCCCGCGCCGGAACCTGCTTCCGAAGCGACTCCAGCCCCCGCAGCCGCACCTGCAGCTGCTCCTGCCGCGCCGGCACCTGCTCCTGTAGCACCCGCGGCCAACACCGCAGCCGCCGGCAACGCCCCGCTGCCAACGCCTGAAGTCTCGACCGAAAACATGAGCGACGAGCAGCGCGAAATCGCCAAGCGCCAGGCCAAGCTCGATTACTCGAATATGGAACAGGGTTATATGGCCGATCCAGGCGCGCAGTGGGCCAGCGCCGCCAGCGCCAGCTCAAACTACAGCGAAAGCTACAACGCCTCGAAAGCTGTCGGCAAAGTCGACGGCAACTACTGGTCTACCAAAGATAGCGACATCGGCTTTGACTCGCTGGAAGTGTCCTTCGACAAGCCGGTCAATGCAACCCAGCTGCGCGTGGCAGTGGCCGAATCCTACGGCCTGGAAGGCATCACCAAGGTGGAACTGCAAGATACCGATGGCAAATGGAATACCGTCTGGTCCGGCGTGAACACGGTCAAACCCGACCATCGCGGCCCGCGCACCTGGTTCGTGCAGCCGATCGAGAAAACGGCATACAAGGCCAAGGCAGCCCGCATCACCAAATCCAACAACATCACCACCACCCGCCTGCAGGTTGATGCTGTACAACTGATCGGTTCCTGATCGGGCGCCCTGCCTTGCCCGACAGGCGTATCATGGTTTCTGCTGCTTGCAGGAGGCAATCATGGAACGCGAACGGGCAAAGGCAGGTGATGCGGTGCGGCCAATTGGCTGGCGCCATAAGATGCTGGTGATCCGCACCACGCCCGGCCCTTCAGGCCGGAACGATGATGAGGATGTGCTGTGCCGCTGGCGTGACAGCGACGGCGAACACCAGCAAACCTTCAAGTCAGGACAGCTTGAAATCCTGAACTCGGCCGCGCAAGCCCGCAACCCGCGCGGCCGAACGCTTATTTGAGCAGGCCGAAGACTTTGGAAATCGCCTTGCTGCCGTAAGAAATCGGATTCTCGCGGATCTTCTTCTCTTCTTCCCCGATCATCAGGAACAGGCCGTCCAGTGCGCGCTGCGTGACGTAGCTTTCCACCGTCGCCTGCTCTTCGCTCGCCAGGCCGAATTTGGTGGCCTGCGCCATCGCGTTATTGAACTGGCCGGACAGCTTGGAGCGGTCCGTCACGCCTTTCACGATCGGCTTGAATTTCACCGCCAGCGGGGCTGCGGTTTTCTCCTTGAAGAAATCGGTGACTGAGGTTTCGCCGCCAGTCAGGATCGCTTTTGCATCGCTCAGCGTCATCGACTTGACTGCGTTCACCAGCAGCGGCTTGGCCAGCGGGACGGCTTGCTCGGCGGCGCGGTTCATCGCGGTCTCCAGCTCATCAAGCTGTTCTCCTCGACCAGTCATTTCCAGGATCGGGCGGGCTTTTTCCAGCACACGCGGCAGTTTGATGCGCACCGCATCGTTGTTCAGGAAACCGCCTTCAACGCCCAGCTTGCCCACTGCTGCCACCGAGCCGGCTTCCAGCGCGGCTTTCAGGCCTCCGCCCGCTTCCTTCTCGGTCAACGCGTCCAGTGGGTTTGCAAA
>Ga0102595_101579_pt1 | contig 10111 bp, 14 predicted proteins | sample Araplaol_mTSA_r2_2_FD_76864 | JGI IMG/M metagenome (GOLD analysis project Ga0102595, IMG submission 76864) | Arabidopsis root microbial communities from North Carolina, USA - plate scrape MF_Col_mTSA_r2 (SPADES assembly) (version 2) | ecosystem: Host-associated > Plants > Roots > Endosphere...
GTTTCGCCTTTTAACGGGACTGGCGCTGCAGGATGTTCGAGAATTCTTCAACGAAGCTCTCGAAGCGGATCGCCAGGCGGTCAATATCGTGCGAGAAGCGGTTGTACGCCACCACGGCCGGAATTGCAGCGAACAGGCCGATAGCAGTCGCGATCAGCGCTTCGGCAATACCGGGCGCCACAGCCGACAGCGTTGCCTGCTGCACATTGGCCAGGCCGCGGAAGGCGTTCATGATGCCCCACACCGTACCGAGCAGGCCGATGTAAGGGGAGACGGAACCGACCGAAGCCAGGAAGGCCAGGTGCGCTTCCAGGGCATCCATCTCGCGCTGGAAGGCAGCGCGCATGGCGCGGCGGGCGCCATCGAGCACGTCGCCCATATTCATGTCGCGGCTGCTGGCAGCGGCTTGCTTGCCCTTGATGAATTCACCCATGCCGGCTTCGAAGATGCGGGCCAGGGCGCCGCTGTTGGCGCGGTTGCTGCCGGCGCTGGCGTGCAGGGCGTGCAGGTTGCCGCCTGCCCAGAAGGTCTTTTCGAATTCGACGGTCTGCTTGCGCGCACCGCGCACGTCAAACAGCTTCTTGAAAATATAGGTCCAGCTGATGACGGAGACCGCCAGCAGCAGCGCCATGATCAACTGGACGATCACGTGCGCGTTGGTGATGAGGGAGATGAAGGAAAGGTCTTGGGTGACGTTCATTGTTTCTCAATCTAATTATTATGCGCGCATGCGGGCCGCAACGGCATCCGGCACGGCGCGAGGGCGCAGGGCCGAGTCGACACAGCCAACTTTAACGTGGGCAGTATTTAAGAGGCGGTCGCCGCACCACGCCTCCTGTACAAACTGGATCGAAGCGCGGCCCAGTTTATCAATACGAAGCGTCAATTTTATTACATCGTCTAGTCGCGCCGGCGCGTGGTAGTCTGCGCTGACATTTTTGACAACAAACATGGCGTCGTGTTCTTGCAGGAGGATGTCCTGGTTAACGCCGAGGGAGCGCAACCATTCAGTGCGCGCGCGCTCGAAGAACTTTAAATAGTTCGCGTAATAGACAATTCCGCCGGCGTCCGTGTCTTCGTAATAGACGCGGACCTCCCAGGTGAACTCAGACGACATAGATAGAAGAGCTACTAAGTGAGAATCGGCAACATTTTACGCCAAATGAATCGGCGCCAAAGCACTTTGCACAATCTCGTAACAATTGCTTACGGTTTTCCCTTATATGGGGCGGCATTTTAGCCGCGTTTAATCGCGAATGGCGAGAATCCTTGGCAGGTTGGCATCAATTCGATGGAATTTACATTGATGTGTTGCGGCAATGTTGCAATCCAGAAAGCTGTGTTGGCGATATCGTCAGCGGTCAGCGGGGTCGTGCCCTCATAGACCTTGGCAGCTGCCGCATCATCTTTCAGGCGCACATTGGAAAATTCGGTGCCGCCGCACAGGCCGGGCGCGATATTGGTAGCGCGCACACCGGTGCCGATCAGGTCGGCACGCAGGTTCAGGGTGAATTGTTCGACGAAAGCCTTGGTCGCGCCGTAGACATTGCCGCCCGGGTAAGGGTAGGCGCCGGCCACCGAGCCGAGGTTGATGATGGTGCCGCGGCCGCGCTCGACCATGCCCGGAAGCAGGGCGCGGGTGATGGTGACAAGGCCGGTGCAGTTGGTGGCGATCATGGTTTCCCAATCTTCCAGCTCGGCTTCGTGGGCGCCTTTGATGCCGAGGGCCAGGCCGGCGTTATTAATCAGGACGTCGATTTCCTGCCAGTCGGAGGGGAGGGAGGCCAGGGCGGCGTGGATGGCGCTTTTGTCGGTGACGTCCAGTTTTACTGGCAGCAGGTTCGGACCCAGTTCGCTAGCCAGGGCTTCCAGGCGCTCGGCGCGGCGGCCGGCGGCGATGACTTTATGGCCGTTCTTGACGAAAACACGCGCCATCGCGGCGCCAAAACCAGCGGTTGCGCCGGTAACTAACACGATCATGGTCGAACTCCCAATATTAACTTCGGGAATTGTATGCCGAAATTCGGGGTCAGGTCTGTCATTTGGACAGCTAGCGCTATCGTTTGAGGTTTCTCAATACGCCAAAAGCGCCAAAATCGCGTATTGAGGGAAATCAAAGAAGTGGTCTGCGTGTCCAAATGACAGACCTGACCCCGAATTTTGGGGAAAGCGGCACAACCGTTGCCGTTATTTGCCACTTAACTTACAATCTTGGCTCCATTACTGTCTCACGTAACTGGCGAAAAACTAGCTGGCGCTTGCGCTGCTGGTGAGAGGTGGGCAACCACCGGGGAACGTGAGATCTCAAACAGCCGTTCGCCTGGGCAGCCACGATGGAAACGTGCGTTTCGGCTGCCCTGTCACTTTTGGCTCCCGATTCGATCCAATCTGCCTTAAAAACTGGAGTAATTTCATGTTCGCAAAAGATCACACCCTCGCCAACGTTGACGCGGAGCTGTTTGCCGCTATCCAGAACGAGAACAAGCGCCAGCACGACCACATCGAGCTGATCGCATCTGAGAACTACACTTCGCCAGCCGTAATGGAAGCCCAGGGCTCCCAGCTGACCAACAAGTACGCCGAAGGCTATCCAGGCAAGCGCTACTACGGTGGCTGCGAGTACGTGGACGTCGTCGAGCAGCTGGCAATCGACCGTGTGAAGCAGCTGTTCGGCGCGGAAGCCGCCAACGTGCAGCCTAACTCCGGTTCCCAGGCTAACCAGGGCGTGTTCTTCGCCGTCCTGAAACCAGGCGACACCATCATGGGCATGTCGCTGGCAGAAGGCGGCCACCTGACTCACGGCATGGCGCTGAACATGTCCGGCAAATGGTTCAACGTGGTTTCCTACGGCCTGACCGCGGAAGAAGACATCGACTACGACGCGATGGAAGCCCTGGCTAAAGAACACAAGCCGAAGCTGATCATCGCCGGCGCTTCGGCCTTCTCCAAGAAGATCGACTTCGAGCGTTTCGCCAAAGTGGCTAAAGCCGTTGGCGCTTACTTCATGGTCGACATGGCTCACTACGCTGGCCTGATCGCCGCCGGCCTCTACCCGAACCCAGTGCCGCACGCTGACTTCGTGACTTCGACCACCCACAAGTCTCTGCGCGGCCCGCGTGGCGGCATCATCCTGATGAAGGCCGAGCACGAGAAGATCATCAACTCCGCTATCTTCCCTGGCATCCAGGGCGGTCCGTTGATGCACGTGATCGCCGGCAAGGCAGTCGCTTTCAAAGAAGCCCTGTCTCCGGAGTTCAAGGCCTACCAGCAGCAAGTGGTGAAGAACGCCGACGTGCTGGCCAAGACCCTGATCAAGCGCGGCCTGCGCATCGTGTCCGGCGGTACCGAGTCGCACGTGTTCCTGGTTGACCTGCGCGCCAAGAACCTGACCGGCAAGGAAGCGGAAGCGATCCTGGGCCAGGCACACATGACCTGCAACAAGAACGGCATCCCTAACGACCCGCAGAAGCCATTCGTGACTTCCGGCATCCGCCTGGGTTCGCCTGCCTTCACCACCCGCGGTTTCAAGGAAGCCGAAGCGGAACAAGTGGGCAACCTGATCGCCGACGTGCTGGATAACCCGCACGACGCAGCAACCATCGAGCGCGTGAAAGCCGCTGTGAAGGTGCTGGCTGATAAATTCCCTGTTTACGCCTAAGCAAGCGGTTGGTACTATCGAGGCGCCGGATCGAAAGGTCCGGCGCTTTTTCATTCAATAATAAGAGACGCCACATCCATGAAATGCCCGTTCTGCCAGCACGATGATATCCAGGTCCTCGACACCCGCGTGTCGGAGGAAGGGGACGCCATCAAGCGGCGCCGGCGCTGCGTGAACTGCGATAAGCGCTTCACCACGTGGGAGCGGATCGAATTGACCATGCCTTACGTGGTCAAGAAAAACGGCAGCCGTACCGAGTATTCCGCAGACAAGCTGCGCGCCAGCCTGATGCTGGCCTTGCGCAAGCGGCCTGTTGCTGCCGAGTCCGTCGACAAGGCGGTTGCCTCGATCGAAGAAAAGCTGCTGACCAGCGGCCAGCGTGAAGTCGATTCGGTCTTCGTTGGCGAACTCGTCATGGCTGAACTCAAGCGCCTCGACAAGGTGGCGTATATCCGCTTCGCTTCCGTCTACAAGAACTTCGAAGACCTGGCCGAATTCCAGGACGCGATCGAAGAAGTTGGTGACGGTCAAGAGCTCTCTCCCAAGGCTTGATATTTATCAAACCCGCGAGTCCTCTGCTGACTAATTTGATCAGCAGGGGAGGGCTGCGCTATGCGTCGTCCAATTGCTGGGTTCACGATGGTGGAAGTACTGGTTGCCGTGCTGCTGCTGGCCGTTGGGCTGGTTGGCGCGCTGGCGATGCAGGCACACGCCATGCGCACGCGACAGGAATCGGCCCTGCAGACCGAAGCCCTGCAGGCTGCCGCCACACTTGCTGACCGCATCCGCGCCAACGCCGCGCAGTCCTCCGCTTACGTGGGGTTTGAGTTTGATGCCGCTGCTGCCGGCAGCGTGCCTGAGGCGTCACTAGCCTGTGCTGGCGTTCCGTGCGACCCGTCTGCCATCGCGCTGTTCGAGCTGGGTGAGTTTCGCCAGCACCTTGTGGCCACGCTGCCGCTTGCCCGCGCTGTCATTTGCCGGGACTCCGGTGGTGCGCCTGGCGGGCAGTGGCAATGGCCATGCTCAGGCGCCGCTGATGCGCCTGTCGTCATCAAAATCGGCTGGAGCAGCCGCCGGCCGGATGGCGCCACAGCCAGCTTCGCCACCGCGCCGGGAATCGCCTTACCCATCGCGCTTGCCGATCCTACGCCGATGCCGGACCCTGGCACGCCGGTCGATCCGCCTGCTGCGCCGCCAGTCCGGCCGCCTGACGTGGGAGGCACGCAATGAAAGCGCAGCAACATGGCCTTGCTTTGGCCGAAGTCCTTATCGCCATGGGGCTGAGCCTGTTGGTCGCGCTGGCGGCAGCCTCCCTGCTGCACGCCTCTAATGGCGACTTCCTGCATAACGGCGCCAACACGCGCATTGACGACAACGGCCGCTTTGCACTGGCAATCATCGGACAATCACTGCGCCAGGCCGGCTATCGAGGCGAGCCGGGCGCTGCCGCTGCCGCCGCGCCAATGGCGCCTCTCGCCATCGAAGGCCGTGATGCCGCCAGCGTGGCGGCGAACGCGGAAGGCCTCGGCGCCGCGCTGCCTGCCGTCAACGGCAGCGATGCACTCGCCATCCGCTATGCGCCCGCGGCGATTGCCGGCGCGGAAGCAGGCGGCGCCATGCTCAATTGCGCCGGGTTCCCGGCCGACGCTGGCGAGTGGGCGTGGAGCATTTTCTATATCGCCCGAGCCAGCGACGGTGTCGCGGAACTTCGCTGCAAATACAAGGGCGAAAGCGGTTGGGGCTCGGATGCCGTGGTGCGCGGCGTGGATGCGTTCCATGTCATATACGGCATCGATACCGACAGCCCACGCGACAACATCGCCAACCGCTACCTGACCGCGAGTGGCATTGATGCCCTCGACTCCATGCTTCCCGCCTCGGAACGAGCAATGCGGCCTCATTGGCGCCGCATTACGAGCGTTCGCATTGCCCTGCTGCTGCACGGTGAACGCGGTTCGCGTGGCCGCGACCTCCTGGGCAGCTACGAGCTGCTGCCGGGCGCCGACTCCGATGCGCGCATCGACGAAGCCAGCTTGCCGGCGCCGATGAAGCACCGCGCACGCCGCCTTTTCACCGCAACCGTCGCCTTGCGCAACCCTTGATGGAGCCGCCATGCACCACTACCAGCAAGGCGTCACCCTTCCCGTAACGATGTTGCTGCTGCTTGCTGCGCTGACCATCGGCGCGTCGGCAGCACAAATGGCGATGCTGGGCGAGAAGGCCGCCCGTGCTGAACGAGACCGCCTGATCGCCTTCCAGTCAGCGGAGGATGCATTGATGGATGCAGAACGCGATATCAACGCTGGCCTGGGCCGGCCACTCCACCTGGCCCAGGATCCAGGAACCGCGCCGGCATGGCAAACCGTCGACCTTGCGGGAGATGGAGGCATGGAATACGGCGCCCTCACCGGCGCCTCGATGCAAACCGGGCAGGGCACCTTGCCATTCCGTCGCCCGCGCTACCTGGTGGAACGCATTGCCTACACGCCAGCCGGTGCGCCGCCGGCCTACTATTACCGCGTGACCGTCATAGGCTTTGGCCCGCGTGCCGGCGCCGAGGCCGTCCTGCAGGCCAGTTACACTCCACCAGAACCCGTGCATCGCCACAGCTGGCGCGAAATCATGGATTGGCAAGCGCTGCACGACGCCGCGAGCCGCGGGGATGGCCGATGACCGCGCGCATTTCCGCTGGCGGCAGCCTGCTCGGCATGCTGACCACGCTTGCCATCATCGGCATTCTCTCGGCCATTGCGATACCGGTCTGGAGCGAAGCCGTGATCCGAATGCGCCGCAGCGAGGCCCAGGCCGCGCTGCAGGAGCTGATGCAGCAGCAGGAGCGCCATTTCACGCGCTTCAACAGCTACATCGCATTTTCGGCGAACACCGGCAGCGAATACCGCTGGTGGTCGGGCCGTACCGCCAGCTCCAGCGCCTACGAACTGGAAGGCAAAGCCTGCGATGGCCAGCAAATCCGCGACTGCATCCAGCTGGTCGCAACACCCGGCACGGCTAACGTCGACAGCCGCTTCAGGGATCCGCAATGCGAACGCCTCATCCTCACCAGCAGCGGGCTGCACCTCGCCACCGGCCCCTCCCGCAGCTGCTGGCGCTGAAGCGCGCGGCACATGAGCAAGCCGGGGCGCATCCCGGTTTCACGCTCCTGGAGCTGATGATCGTCCTCGCCATCCTGTCCATCCTGTTCGCTTCAGCGTTGCCGGACCTGAGCAATATGCTGGCAGGACGCCAGTTGCGCACCGCTTCGTCCGACCTGCTGGCGGCCATCAACGAGACCCGCGCCCAGGCCATCGCGCGCCGCCGCGTGGTGACCCTGCTGGCCGAAAACGGCAACTGGCAGCAAGGTTGGCTGATTGTTATCGACGCCAATGCCAACCGCAGTCTGGACGTTGGCGAAGCAATCCTGTCCCGCCACAGGGCGGCGCCTGAGCGCCTGCAGGTGAGGACAAGGTTCACCGACAACACGGCCCCCGCCTATATTTCATATAATGCAGCAGGACGAAGCTGCCGCGCCGCCCATCCGAATGCCGCCAACTTTGGCACCATCACCCTTGAACTGGCCGGCGCGCAGCGCAATATCAAGATCAATATGCAGGGCAGGGCGCGCTTATGCGATCCTGTCCTGGAACCGGCTAGCTGCGCAAGCATATGAATATCAACAGTGACCTCGAAGGCATGAAGCTCGCCCTGCAATGGGCAGAAAAAGGGCTGTTCACCACCTCCCCGAATCCCCGCATCGGTTGCGTGATTGTTCGTGACGGCGTGGTGATCGGCGAGGGCGTGACGCAGGCTGCGGGCCAGGACCATGCCGAAGTCCAGGCCCTGAAAGACGCCAAGCGCCGCGGGCACGATGTGCGTGGCGCCACCGCGTATGTCACCTTGGAGCCGTGCAGCCACCACGGCCGCACGCCGCCGTGCGCCGATGCGCTGGTGCGGGAACGCCTGGGCCGCGTCGTCGCGGCAATGGAAGACCCTAACCCGCTGGTTGCCGGAAACGGCATGGCGCGCCTCTCCGCCGCTGGTATTGAAGTCGCCAGCGGCCTGCTGGCCGACCAGGCATACGAAATGAATATCGGCTTTTTCCACCGCATGCGGCATGGCTTGCCGTGGGTGCGCATGAAAACTGCCGCCAGCCTGGATGGCATGACTGCACTCCACAACGGACAAAGCCAATGGATCACCGGGCCGGAAGCGCGCGCCGACGGCCACGCCTGGCGTGCCCGCGCCTGCGCCATCCTGACCGGCATCGGCACCGTGAAAGCCGATGACCCGCAACTGAATGTGCGTGCCGTCGAAACGCCGCGCCAGCCGCGCCGCATCGTGGTCGACAGCAAGCTGGAAATCAGCCCGCAAGCGCGCGTGCTGGACGGCGGCGGAACCTGGATCATCGCTGCCGCCCATCACCCGGAAAAGGAAGCAATCCTGCGCGACAAGGGCGCTGAGGTCATCGTGCTGCCTAACGCGCATGGCAAGGTCGACTTGCCGGAGCTGATGCGCGAGCTGGGGCGTCGCCAGATCAACGAACTGCACGTCGAGGCCGGCGGCAAGCTGAATGGCTCCATGATCCGCGAAGGCTGCGTGGATGAACTGCTTGTCTACCTCGCGCCAACCCTGCTGGGCGATGCGCAAGGCATGTTCGCCCTGCCTGCGCTGACTGAGCTCAGCGGCAAGCACAGCCTGAAATTCCACGAGGTTAAGCAAGTCGGCGCCGATTTGCGTATCCTTGCCCGATTCAACCCTCAATAAAGATCACTATGTTTACTGGAATCGTAGCCGCAGTCGGCAAAATCAAAACCGTCACCCCGCTGGAAGGCGGCGCTGATGCAGGCGTGCGCCTGGACGTGGACGCGGGCGGCTTGCCGATGGCCGACGTCGGCCTGGGTGACTCGATCGCCCTGAACGGCGCCTGCATGACCGTGGTGGAGAAAACCGCCACCGGCTTCACCGTCGACGTTTCGCGCGAAAGCCTGAACAAGACTGTCGGCCTGGATACCACCACCGAAGTGAACCTGGAAAAGGCGCTGACCCTGGCTGAACGCCTGGGCGGCCACCTGGTTTCTGGACACGTTGATGGCCTGGGGGTAGTGCGCAAGTTCGAACCGGTTGGCGAATCGCACGAGCTGGTTATCGAAGCCCCTCGCGATCTGGCGAAATACCTGGCCTACAAAGGTTCGGTGGTGGTGAACGGCGTATCGCTGACCGTCAACCGCGTCGAAGATAGCGCCAGCGGCTGCTCGTTCTCGATCAATTTGATCCCGCACACCATCCAGGTCACCACCCTCAAGCACTTGAAAGCGGGCTCCAAGGTCAACCTCGAAATCGACCTGATTGCCCGTTACGTGGAGCGCATGCTGTCGCTTAAGTGATCAGGGCTTCAATTCCTTTGGTCTCGACCAATTGAAGTAGTTTTGCGGCCGCACCGCTGGGACGTTTCCCGGCGGTCGCCGACTCCCATTTCTGCACCGTTGAAACGCTGACGTTGAGGAATGATGCAAAGACAGCTTGGCTCATTCGGGCTTTCGTCGTGCGAATCTCAATGACACGGTCTGGCGTGTAGGCGGGTGGCGCTTGGCAAAGCGTTTGGATCTGCGCCAAGTCCGTTTTTGACATGACGCCATAAGTGCTCAAACTCTCCGCAGTCTCCAGCAACTCTCCGAGCATTCGGATCTCTTCACTCACCTTTTTGCCCACTGCAGATCTCCTTCAAATTGCCGCTCGCTGCGAGTTCTTCAAGCTGAGCTGGAGTTAATGTTTGCAGGCTGTCTGCGATTGCTTTAGCTGCGGACACCACAGAATCGGGGAAATCCTTGCCGGGCTGGCTTTTTTCGCGGCCTACCAGAAAAAAGATTGCCGAGCTGTGCTGTTTTGCGACCAGCGTGCGGACTGCGCCGCGTTTGCCATGGCCGGGTGTTGCAATGCGCTTTTTGCATAAACCGTGACCGAGGTCGGCTTCGAAGACGCCGGCCTCGATTTCGCGCGCTGCGATGCAAAGCAGCTCATCAACAACGACCTTCCTGGCCCAGCGGTCGAAAGTCTTCGTCTTGAAAACTCTCTTACGGTCCATGGATAAGTGTAGCACTTAGTGCTACACTTTGACGTCAATCAGGCGGCGGGACGGGCGGCCGCGATATAGGCCGGCAGTTCCGCGTTGATGCCCAGTTTTACCTGGCGGGTGAGGTCATCCGCCAGTACCTCTTCCTTGCCTTCCGCCAGCGCAGCAAAGATTTGCGCGGCAACTTCTTCCGGCTTGATCTTGTCGATCTCGTAGCCAGCGGTCATGTCGGTATCCATATAGCCCATGTGCGCGCCGACCACTTTCGTCCCTTGTGCGGCCAGTTCAATGCGCAGGCCGTTTGTCAGCGCCCAGGCGGCGGACTTCGACATGCTGTAGGTATTGGTCGGGCCCTGGCTGTACCAGGCCAGCACGGACAGGATGTT
>Ga0102595_101586_pt1 | contig 10066 bp, 9 predicted proteins | sample Araplaol_mTSA_r2_2_FD_76864 | JGI IMG/M metagenome (GOLD analysis project Ga0102595, IMG submission 76864) | Arabidopsis root microbial communities from North Carolina, USA - plate scrape MF_Col_mTSA_r2 (SPADES assembly) (version 2) | ecosystem: Host-associated > Plants > Roots > Endosphere...
CACCGAGTTGCAGAACCGCACGGTGCTGAAGCAGCAGGCTTTTCCAGCCAACTTCTGCACCATCAGCCTCATACGAAAGGTATCCGGCCGGGGGCGGTGCGGGATGCACACGCTATCCGGCCAGAGCATCGGCTATATGCCAGGCAGCAGGGATTACGAAGTCCAGCTGCCGCCCAGCGAGATCCTGTATTTCGGCTTCGAGCAATCCCGCCTGCTGCAGGCCGCTGATGCGCTGGGCTACGACATCCCCTCCAATGGCAAGCGACCGATCTTCCTGGATGGCCTTGATGCAGCGGGACTCAACGCGATGGCCGATACGGTGATGGCCCTGGGCGATTGGATGGCATCTGGACAACAGGCGACGATAGATCCCGACTATCTGGATAGCGTCGTGCTCGAGCGCGCGCTCGATATCTTGATCAAGGCGCCGTCGGGTACCACGCAGGTCCAAACCATCGGAGCCCACCGCATTGCCGAGGGCGCCCGGGCGCTAATCGCCAGCAACCCTAACGAGCCGTGGACTGTGATGATGCTATGCGAGGCGCTGCATGTCAGCCGTGCCACGCTGCAGCGAGCCTTCCAGCAGATCTATGGGATGTCACCGCTGGCCTACCTGAGGATCCGGCGGATAAACGGCGCGCGCCGCACCTTGCAAGCAGCACGCGGCACCACCGCCACGGTAGCCGCGGTCGCCATGCATTGGGGCTTCTTCCACTTGTCCCGCTTTGCTCAGGACTACTTCCAACAGTTCGGCGAACTGCCATCGACCACACTGGGTGCCCCCTTAGAGCAACTGGCGCCGGCATTTGCCCGGCAGTCCGAAAGCAACCGCGCGCGCGACCAACTCGACCGTCACAACTGACAATCAGATCAGCGTGTCTTTGCCTTCAGTTCGACCGAACACCGCGCGGGTTCAGACCGAGCCCAACTTCTTGCTAAGCCTGCTCGGGATCGCATCCTGTCGCAGTCGCGACATTGAGCTTCAGCACGCCGAGCATCTCGCCTTCGGTTGCGGAGGTGACCGCGAGGCCAGCGATGTTCAGCGTGTCAATCTCGAGGGAGCCATCCGGCGCCGCGCTACCGGCCCTGCTCGCCCAGCCAGGCCGCGAACACTGCCACGCGCCGCCGACAGTAATCGGCTTGGGCGGCACGAACGTCCACGCCCCGTGGACACGCGGCCTTCTATAAAGCTGTACTGCTTCTCGTCCAGGCTCAACCGGCCGTTGGTATCCATATATAGGCGCCCTGCATAGATGTCGAACGCACGCGGATAACGAGTCTGGTCCACCAGGCTAAGGTCAAATACTCGAATCCGAAGCACGATCCAGCGTCGAAGGGCTCACGCCAGCAGAACTTCAAAGCGCTGGTTCCCGAATAGTTGCCCACACCCGTCTGCGCCATAGCATAGGCAAGTGGCCGAGGGGCGCGCCCGTGACTGCATCGAAGTACGTCTGAACCCGGATCACGTGGCAAACGGCACCATTCAAAACAACAAAGCTCGGCAACGCCTGCTCAGTAAATCCGGCATAGACATTTCCGGCCAGCTTGCAGCGGGCCGGCAGCAAATTGGGGATCCCGGAAAGCCCGCCCTACATCGCCCCCCTTCGGTGGCAAACGAGAAGCGGATACCGGCAAGTTGTGCCGTCAGGGCCGCGGGAGGCGGGTCCGCTCTGTCTGCCGTGAAGCTGGTCGCCGTCATACCGCCGCCAACTCGCGCGAAATTGCTGAGAATTGTCCCCCCACAGGCAGAACGCCGAGTCCGCAAAGCTGAAGGCCACTTTGCTGGCCGACGGCCAGTGCTTGATGACGCGCTGGGTGTGGCCGAACGACACCGGTCCCAGGTACGTCGCAGATGCCGCCGCTGGCGAAGAATCCGCCGGCGACTCAGGAAAGGTTGGCGCTCCCGGAGAGGTGGGAGACGCGGGGACTTTCGGGCTGCGTTTAACAGCACGCTCGCGAAAGGTTATCAACCACCCCCCAGGAACTATGTTCCGCTATTCAGCAGTATATGGAGCATCCTTACTCGTCGATGCACCTGTCGCCACTTGAATCAAGTCCTTCCGTGGGTCCGCTCCGGGCGACAGATTGTCGACCGCTCCGCTCCACCCAATCGCAAGCGCTTGCAGCAGCCTGAAATAAGGGCGTGCTTAGCATCATCCGGTACGTTAGCGTACCGACGTGAATCGATTGTGGACTTATGTTAACGTCAGGAATTGGTTCGAAATTCCGCTTCTCACGGGGGCCGAAGTCCATCTCCTGTCAATTGGAGAGGGTTCGAGTCGTAAGCTGGAAAAAAGGGGGGCGGGTAGAGGTTTATATCGAAAGCCAGTCATGTGGATGCCGACGATCTTATCGGGGCGTGCATACTTATACTGGACAAAATTGCTTTTCGTCGCGCCTCCGGTCTCCGACCGGGGGCTTCTTTTTCAGTTCATTACATCTCCATCACGCAGAAATACTCTCACCCTCCCATCAGACTGCCTCTTCGATAGCAATTCGCGCGCACTAATACGATTCTCCTACCGCGTAGAAATGGACAGCGAGATGGATCACACGTTGGAATTACTTCAGGCTGCGGGCTGATTGGGCAGTAGCCGATCAAACTCACGTTTTACCACGCCATAGCATTCACAAACGCTTCTCTCAAGTGCGGGACGATCCAGTACCTCGATATTGCCATGACTGTACCTAATCACTCCGGCACTCTGTAGTTTCAAAGCAGCTTCCGTCACTCCAGATCGACGCACCCCAAGCATATTAGCAATTAATTCCTGCGTCATTTTAAGTTGATTGGAAGGAAGTCTATCAATACTTAACAACAACCATCGGCAAAACTGCTGTATAACGGAATGGTGTCGATTGCAAACGGCAGTCTGCGCCATTTGCGTGATTAGCGCCTGAGTATATCTCAAGAGCAGTCTCTGGATGGGACCTCCGCTGGCAAATTCTTTTTTTAGAATTCTAGCACTTAATTTATAAGCCGTTCCCGCACTCTGCATGATCGCTCGACTAGGTGTTGTCTCGCCACCCATGAATATCGCGATGCCGACAATACCTTCATTGCCAACGATTGCGATCTCCGCTGAGGCCCCGTTTTCCATAACATAAAGCAGCGATACGATTGCAGTCGTCGGAAAATAAACGTAGTCGAGTTTATCTCCTGATTCATAAAGAACGTGGCCCAGCGGCAGGTCAACCTTTGTCAGATGCGACGCAATCTTCGACCACTCTGCTTCCGGCAGGACAGACAAAAGATGGTTTGCTTTCGCGGTATCTGTAGACGGCACGGCTTCACCTAATAAGAGTAAAAAGGCACCTGAGCGCGAATTACATTCGCCCGCTCCAAATCGACGAGTTGATCTAGCATTTAATATACATTTCCTCTGGAAAAATGAAAAGGCGCTCACGAAATGATATAACTCACAGATCACAAGAGATAAAGCTTTGTTACGACAACTTCGCTTTTATGCGTACATCTGGCCCTTTTGACTGCCCGATCCGACCACCTGAGCAATCTTTGTTCCTACCTTTACCATCGCGTGTGATTTGCAGACCGAGATAACTAGGCATCACACCAAAGATAATCGTTATCGACCCTTCTCTGCGTCACATTATTGTTCGCACACCTGGAAAAATCCATTTTTTGTACGGAGTCGGACGGATGTAGGAGCGCGTTTGTACGACAATATTTCTCGGGTTCGGTTGCGATGGAGCCGCAGCTGTAATTCTCGATTCATCCACACAGGACACGTGGAACTTCCGCGGCCACCATAGGAGCCCGCAATGTCAACATCCTTTACAATTCACTCATCAAGACCGTCGGATGACGGAGAGCGAGTGTATTTTACGGTCGAGGCAAATGCAGCAAAAAGTAGTGGGTACATTTCACGATCGGCACTTGATGAGCTAGCCGGCGGTCATATCGGAAATCTACGGGATGTCTTCGATAAGCATCGAGATCAGATCCGAGAAGCCGCCCACTTAAAATGGATAATGAACCAATCACTGGATCCTATCGTCCTCATTTCCGACGATTTTTAAATCCCTTTTCGCCTGCCGGAGCGACCCACGGGCATGCCTCACTGTGCTTTGGCCCCAATGCCAGTCCGGTGGATTGCCAACGAGTGGGGCCAAGGATAGGCCCGATTCCTAAGGAATTGGCACCTCAATCTCTGCGGGAGAAAATATGCGACTGGCCGACTTCATTCAGCAGAATACGGGGCGCATTCTGGAAGAATGGGAAGAGTTTGGGACTGGCCTCCTGCCGGCGGCGAGGAACTTGGGTTCCCGGACCCTGCGCGATCATGCCCCGCAGATCCTCCAAGCGGTGGCCAAAGATATATCGACGGCACAGACAAGTGACACTCAATCTGAAAAATCAATGGGGCGCCATCCGAAAGTCCTTGATTCCTCAGAAACTGCCGCGCAAACACACGCTCTAATGAGGGCACGCGATGGATTTAATATCAACCAGATGGTCGCAGAATATCGCGCACTGCGCGCCAGCGTACTGCGTTTGTGGTTAGGCGACTGTTATCCCGATTCCCCGAACCTGGACGACATGATCCGGTTCAACGAAGCTATCGATCAAGCAGTCGCGGAATCTGTCCGTTTGTTCGACGCCCAAGTAGAACAGGCTCGCAATCTACTATTGGGAATGCTTGGTCACGATATGCGCAGCCCCCTACAGACCATTCTAGCGACCGCATCATATCTGGCGGCATTAAATGCGGGGGAGAAAGTTTCGGAAGCTGCGGGACGATTGATTCGCAGCGGCGTTAGCATGAATTCCCTTCTGGAAGACCTATGCGATTTCAATCGAACGAGACTGGGACTCGGTATCAACGTCATTCCTGACGAAGTTGATCTGACCGATGTGGTTGCAGACGTAGTGGAACAGTTGCGCGCCGCTCATCCGGACCGTGGCATCGACCTTCAGATTCTGGGCAACGTAAAGGGTGTGTGGGATGGTGGTCGACTGCAGCAAGTGATCACGAATCTCGTACTGAATGCGTTGCGATATGGCGCGCCAGACAAATCAGTTTGCGTCATAGTTACGGGAGATGACGCAGAGATTCGACTCGAAGTCCGTAATAGCGGACCCGCTATTGATCGGCTGACGCTTGAACGGATCTTTGACCCGCTGTGGCGAGGTCCCGATCAGACCAACAGGCACTCGGCGGGACTGGGTCTGGGATTGTATATAGCAAGCGAAATCGCCAAGGCCCATCACGGGTCGATCAAAGCGAGGTCCGACCAAGCCGAGACCTCCTTTGAAGTTCGACTGCCGCGTCCTCTGTGACGCCGATTTCGAGCTGAAGGAGGGCGAAGTCTGATGCAGCGGGCGGGTAGCACTCGTAACGACAGGCCCACCGGCTGCCTCTGAAGGCGCGCCGTGGCGAACAATTCTACCGTAGGCCAACGCATACCGTTGCTACGACCCCGGAACCTCCCTCTCCCCTGGGGTTTCGGTCTACGGTCGCACTTCCCAAGTGCAGTGGTCCTATTCTGCCCCGCCTATGCCAACCAGTTGCGAGGTCGAAGCCGATCAAAGCGCTGCTCGCACTCCTGGAGCGTAGCGGCGACCAAAGGTTCGCACCTATCGAGGGTCCATATTAGTAGCGTCAGCTGCCGCCCCCCGTCTATCTCGGTTGCAATCCAACATGTCATCGCGGCTTCCCACCTGCATGGGCGCGGCTATTTCTACAGTATGGGGAAGGTTGCGCCTAGCAGTTAAGCACTGATATTGACGCTCCAGCCGCTGGGGGCGGGGACAGAAATCCCAAGCGAATCCACGTCAATGCCGAACCATGACGATCGCACCATGCTGACTGTGTCCACTAGCAGGCAGCTTCCAATCCGTCTCGTCACGAGGCGTCGCGACCCGGATGGTGTACATCGCAGCGGAAAGAGCGATCGGATCGCTCGCCGGAAACGTCATCTCTAATGATGCGTCCACGGCAGTCTGGTAGGTGTGGTCCTCATTCAGACAAGGCGCATTCGCACTGCCACCGGCGGCCTCCGATTTGCCGTGGTTCGCGGAGGTAAGTATCCTGAGCATATTCGCTCCTATTTCGATTGATCCGCAAAGTGAACTTACCCAGCGACGGATGGTAGGGGGTAGAGAGTCCTCATCGGTGTCCCGACGGATCAATGCTCCTCGGAAGCCTAGTAAAGGTCGGTACGCTAGCGGACAAACTTGTCCGTGCATCGCACGGGCTTCTTCCCTTTGCCCCGGTCCGAAGACCTTTTGTACTACCGGTGGATATCTTTCAACAACTCGGGTGTACTCATCGTCAGGCGCCTGCGATTCCCGATCTTGCGTCGCCCGCCTAGTTGGAGACTCTAGTCTACGTTCGTCTGGCGGCGAGGTCCGATCTCGAGGGAACCACTGATATTCTGCTGCGCGCCGGTTCTCTTGGCCAACATCATTAGAGCCAGCACTCCCACAGTAGCCGAAACTAGAGAAGCGGTCAAAATCCCAATCTTCACTGAGCTAATAAGTTCCCGACTAAACGCAAGTCCGCCAATGAATAAAGCCATGGTGAAGCCGATTCCTGCCAAAACACCACCGGCTGCCAAAGTACCCCACGATAAGTCTGCGGGACGATGAGCCAGCCGAAGTTTAACGGCAAGCACGCTAAACAAGAAGATTCCAACAGGTTTTCCCACGACGAAGGCGAGAAAAACCGCCAGCGCTAGAGTCGTATCAAAATATTCAGCATTGAACGTTACCCCAGCGTTTGCCAACGCAAAGACCGGCATAATTGCGAAAGCAATCCAAGGGTGAAGCGCAAGTTCAAGACGCTCGATCGGAGAAAACGCCTCTCGCGTGGCCACACCAGCACGCCGAAGAGCCCATTGTCCGTCCTTATTCCCTTCGCGGTGCCCGCTAGGTGGATACGCAACGACTCGGTCAAGAATGGCATGCAGGCGGTCGTCGCTCACCCAGCTACGCACGGGGGTCATCATTCCCAGTATCACGCCTGTTAAGGTTGGGTGAATTCCCGAGGCATCAAACGCAAGCCAAATTGCAATGCCAATCAGGAAATAGATAAGAATACTTCGGACACCAAGCCAGCCTATCACCGCCACGACACCAACACCCGCTCCTCCTAGGGCCAACGGTATCCATTCCAAGGCATCCCCGTAACTAACGGCTACGATGAGGATCGCCGCGATATCGTCGAAGATTGCGAGTGCTAACAGGAAAAGCCTCATGCTTTCCGGAACACGTCGACCAAGTAACGCTAAGCAGCCGATGACAAAAGCTGTATCGGTCGACATGACGGTACCCCAGCCGGCTGAGCTGGGCTCTCTCCCAACCAGGAGAAGAAACAGTCCAACGGGAAACAGCATACCGCCGACCGCTCCGGCTAGCGGCAATGTGGTAAGTCGTGGATCTCGAAGTTCACCGAGTACCATTTCGCGTTTAAGCTCAAGCGCAACGACAAAGAAGAATAGTGTCATCAACCCATCGTTAATCCAATGCTGAACTGAACGTGAGAATTCGATATCTCCCACCGACAACCCGACTCTGATCTCCCAGAGCGCAGAATACGAAGCGGACCAACTCGAATTAGCAAGCGATAGTGCGAGCAGAACGCAAACCAGTAAAACTGTCCCGGCCATTGCTTCGATACGCACAAACCGAAGAAACGGCGCCGTAAACTGATCAGCAAGTTCGCGTGGCAGTTGAGCGAGATCTTCTTTCATTGTTTCCGTCCCTTTGTCGACAGAGCCTTGCAGAAACGCACGTTTGCGCATTTACACGATCACCGAGGCCTACCGGTCAGTCGTTGTGAGAAGCCGAGCGATTTACGATTGGCGCTGCGGACTGCGCCATCATTGCACCCAGAGACACGACACTGGTACAGACGCGAAAAAAAGTCTGTACGCTGGCGGGCGAGTTCGCCGTCTGGAATAAAACCACGCATGGCATGTCAGCAGGTTGACGCTTCTGAGCTGATACCCTCGAACGGCACCATACCGACACGACAAGACCATCCTAAGTCTTCGACCTTCAGCTTCGTTTCATGCAGTATGCACGAAGCCGAACAAAAGCCTGCCGGCTACACCGCTCTTGGAGGACAGATACGGGGAACTCTCAGGAACTACGATAATCTGCTCGCTCTTGAGCTCCTCGAGCATCGTGCGTCCACCTGTCTTCGAATATCGCGGCCGATACTTTTTTTGCATTCTAGGTGCGCTCAGCTTCGGATTCGGTACCTTCATAACTGCAGTATTTGTAAGGTTAAGAAGAACGCTACACGGTACCCTGCGAGGAGGATAGTTGGACGTTTCGCGAAGGGAAGCTAGGTTCTCAATGATCGGTCGGAGCGCGTGCGAAGATAACGAGGCTGGTATAGCTCCACCCGCTGAAGGAATGAGCCGTGCAACGAGGCTCCCGCATACACGCCACCTACTTCGGATGGCTTCAATTCGGCCAGTAAGGCGGAATAGGTGCCACCGCGATCGTCCTCCGACAATCCATTCGCCGGACTAGCGGCGGTGATTGTCAAGTCCCATGCTGCAATAAACAAAGCCGCAACTAGCGGCCCGATGACGAAACCATTCAGTCCAAACAGAGCCATACCACCCAGCGTGGCAATCAAGATGACGTAATCCGGCATTTGGGTATCCTTACCGACCAGAATCGGCCGCAGAATATTGTCGACCAGGCCAATAACTAAAACCCCAAATCCCAGCAGGATAGAGCCGCTAAGGAGTTCGCCTGTAAGCAAGAAATAGATCGAAACCGGCGCCCAAATCAAAGCGGCTCCAATAGCGGGCAACAGCGAAAGGAGAGCCATCAGCGCCCCCCACAAGAGAGCACCCTGAATCCCAAGAATACCGAATATCGCTCCGCCCAGGATGCCCTGTGCAAGCGCAACTGCTAGATTGCCCTTAACGGTTGCTCGAACGACAGTCGTGAACTTGCGTATCAGATGTTGCTGATGCGGTGCACTGAGCGGTGCGACAAGCCGCAGCCTTTTTGAGAGCGTCGGGCCATCACGCAGCAGGAAGAACAAGAGGTATAGCATGATCCCGAACCCAATAACGAGATGAACCGCATTCTGGCCGATACTCAAGGCACGCGTGGCAACAAACTGAGTACTGTGTAATACGCCGGTACTGAGCTTGTCTTGGACATCGGATATACCGCCGATGTCAAAACGCTGCAATGTTGATCTCAAATATGGCGGCAGTGCGTCGAAAGCTTGTTGGAAGTAGACGCCGAAGTCGAGCTCCCCTTCGCGAATCTTCTCGTAAAGTTCCGAGCCTTCGTTTAATAGCGATATGGTGACGAGAGTGAGCGGGAGAATGACCAACAAGAGTACGAGGAGCAGCGTTAGCAGCGCCGCTATGGTTCTCCGCCCATGCAACAGCGTAACGAGCCGTCGTTGCACGGGTGCGAAGAGGATCGCAAGCACCGCCCCCCAGAAGACCGCCCCGTAGAAAGGGAGCAAAATCCAGAAGAAGGCGATCGTAACCCCGGCCAGCAGGATGAGGAACGACCGCTGATGCATGCGGCGAGATTGACTCATGGACTTTGCCCCCAATTCATCTGAACGCAACGCAAGCTCTATACCTTATAGAGCGTTCACGCTGTTCTTGCAGGGTTCCATCCCTCTCCAGCAGAATGTCCTTCAGCGATAACAGCGCGCGCTGGCGTAAAAGTCCGCCGAGACTAGCGGATTGAACTGTTCGCCCCCGAGACATCGTCTTCGCGGAAGCTCCACTGCGAGCCCAATTTCTACAAATGGGGAGTTCGTTACCGGTACGAATCAGAGAACGGCGGAAGGCGGAATTGCACCCAGTTTTCCACACCGTGTTAAGAGGCACGTTTTGGCGCCGGCACCCTAAGCGAGCCTCGCCTGTGGAGTCGGAATTCCTCTGGCTAGATCCGAAGCACGGAATTGACTCGGCACATTAGGGCGGTAGAACCATTTAGGGTAGAAGTGCGGAGTGGCCGGCATGGCGATGGCGCAGTGCGCGATCTGGTCCACAACAGCTTTTTTGACGAAAGCCGATCTCTCGCAGTCTGTGGGCAGGGGTTCGGCAT
>Ga0102595_101594_pt1 | contig 10031 bp, 6 predicted proteins | sample Araplaol_mTSA_r2_2_FD_76864 | JGI IMG/M metagenome (GOLD analysis project Ga0102595, IMG submission 76864) | Arabidopsis root microbial communities from North Carolina, USA - plate scrape MF_Col_mTSA_r2 (SPADES assembly) (version 2) | ecosystem: Host-associated > Plants > Roots > Endosphere...
GCAACGGCGCCGATCCGGTGGTAGGTCTCGTCGTCGGGGTAAATCGCGCGCCCCGGCATGCCCAATGCCTCGTCGGCCTGGTAGCCGAACATCCCGGCAAAGCCGCGGTTGTAGCGCGTGATCAGCCGGTTCTTGGTAAACAGGATGGAAATCGAGGCGTTGGTCATGATGGCCTCGACTTCCATCTGGGTCTGGCGCGAGACGGTCACGTCCTCCAGGATCCAGATGGTGCCGCCCGCGTTATGCTCCTGGTCCACCGCCTGGGCGCGCACGCGGCACCAGATGATGCTGCCGTCCTTGCGCACCAGTTGGCATTCGCGCAGCTCGAACAGTTGGCCGGCAGCCAGCAAGGGGCCGGCCTGCAGCCCGAAAGCCGTGTGCTGCTCCACATTTTCGAACAGCTGCGAAGCATGGCGGCCGCGCAGTTCTTCCAGCGTATAGCCGAACATTTCAGCCATGCGCGGATTGACGGTCAGGATTTCCTGGTTCTTGGTGAACAGGATGCCGACCGAAGCATTGTCCAGGATCGCCTTCTGTTCCAGCAGCAGGCGGCCCATCGCTTCGTTGGCCATGCGCTGCTCGTTGATGTCTTCCAGGATGAACACCGTGCCTTCGCGGGCATCGGCCGGGTCCAGCGCGCGGCCGTTGGAACGGCACCAGAACAAGCTGCCGTCGCGGCGCCGCAATTGCAGCTCCAGCGTCAAAGGCGTGCCCTTGGCCAGCATCGGGAAGTACTCAGAGCGGATGCGCAGGGCTTCTTCCGGCGTCGGGTACAGGATGTCGCTTGGAGCGCCTTCCAGTTCCTGGCGCGCGTAGCCGAACATTTCAGCGGCGCGCATATTGCATTCGACGACATAGCCGTTCTTCGCAAGGATGATGCCGACGGCGGCATTTTCCAGGATGGCCTGCTGCTCCAGCATGGCCTTGCGCAGCGCGCGCTGGTCGCGCTGGGCGCTGCTGATATCGTTGAAGATGATGGTGGCGCCGCCATCGAGTCCGCCCGGCAGCGCTTTGACGGTCAGTTGCACTGCAATGTAGTTGCCGCTGGCGTTGACCAGCACGCTGTCCCACTTGGGGGCAGTGCGCGGGGCCAAATTCGGCAACGCTGCGGATACCACCAGCGCGGCATTCAACTGAGCGTTCGCTTCGGCGCGAACGTGGCGCGCAAACATGTCCACCACATTGCGGCCGCGCGGGTCGGACTGCAACAGCGCGTCGAACTCGGAGTTGGAAGCGAAAACCAAGCCGTTGGCATCGCAGGCGCAAGCTGGCATTCCGACCAATTGCAAGGCATTGGCCACAACTTCAACATTACTCGAAACAGAATTCATGTACGCCTGGACTCCGGGGGTATCCAGCCGATCATAGCGTACAAAACTGGCTAGTCAAAGAGAAGGCCGGGCTTGCTGGCATTGTTACAACAAAAACATGTGCATTTGCCGCCACGCAGCATCCCGCGCGCCGTCAACTGTGCGTTGGCCTTCCACATATTTTGATATTGTTCGCAGCTTTGCAAAATTGATAAGTGCATTCGAACGTGCTTATGACAACTGGTTAATGGAGAGGAGTGCCCGAATGTCGTTTGGCCCATTGGATGGCAAGACACTGCTCGCGTCGTCGCCGTCAAGCGAGGCGCCGGACATGTCCGCGCTGGTCGGCAAGCTGGCCGACAACGTAGTACCCACCGCAGCTGGCCTGGCTGCGCAAGGCAATTTGCCACCCGCCGCATCGCAGCTTGCGCAAACTGCGCTTGGCGCCGGTCTTGGCGCCGGTCTTGGCGCGATGGCCGGTAGCGGGGCTTCCGCGGCGGCACCAGTATCCGCGGGCGCATCTGCGCTGCCAGCCGAAACCCACGCCCAAGCGTCAACGTCCCGCGCCGCTGCGGAAGCCGCCCCCGCCGCCATGCCGGCAATTGCCAAGGGATTGCAGATCGAAGAACACCCGCTGGCAGGCATGGCCATCGAAGACTTCATGTCGCCGGCTCCGGAATTTGCGCCAGCCGTCATGAAGCCACGCCTGGCCGCACTGCAGCAAGCGGTCGGTGGCGGTCCCTTTGCCGCATTCCACGAAGGCAGCCGCTTGCTGCGCTTCTATTCGCCGCTGGAAGGCAACAAGGCGCTGCTGGTCGAGACGCTGACCGGCGAAGCCAGGCTGTCGACGCCTTATCGTTTCACGCTCGGCCTGCTTTCCAAGAGCTCCAGCATCGACCTGCAAGACCTGCTGGGCAAGAACGTCAGCGTTGGCGTCCGCCTGGCCGACGGCAGCGAGCACTTCATCAACGGCTACGTCAACGTTTTCGGTTTCACCCGCTCGGACGGCGGCTTCGCCTTCTACCATGCCGAAATCGTGCCGTGGCTGGCCTTCCTGCAGCGGCGTACCAACTCCCGGATCTTCCAGGACGCAAGCGTGGTGGATGTGCTGACGCAGATCTTCAGCGCCGATTACGGCAGCCTGGCGTCTTACGAATTCCGGACGGCCAAGACCTACCTGCCTGAAAACTACATCGTCCAGTACGATGAAACCGACGAACACTTCGTCAGCCGCCTGATGGAGAAGTACGGACTGTTCTACTACTTCGAGCACAGCGATGAAGGCCACGTCATGGTGATCAGCGACGATTCGCGCGACAGCACCTTCTGCCCTCCGCAATCGGCACATGCCGAACTCGAATTCAATGGCGGCAACCGTTGGCACGACCGCGATGCCGTCACTGCCTTCACCGCACGGCGCGTGCTGCAGCCGACCAAGGTCGCGCTCAATACGTTCGACTTCAAGTCGCCCAATACGGTGCAATACGTGGAGCTGCCCACCGCATCGCGCCAGGGCGAGGTGCCAATGCTCGAAGTCTACGACGGCAATCCCGCCTTCTCCTACAAGGACCGCGATGGCGGGGAACGCGAGGCCCAACTGCGCATGGAAGCCATGGAATGGCAGGCCAAGCTGTTTGCCGGCGAATCCGACTGCCGCGGCCTGTCGCCCGGCCACACGTTCAAGCTGCACGGCCACCACTGGTTCGACGTCACGGACGAAAAGGACAACGACTTCCTGGTCATTGGTGTGCAGCTTGATTGCCGCAACAACTTCTTCGCCAGCGACCAGGAAGACGTTTATCGCAACAGCTTTACTGCGATCCGCCGCAAGATTCCGTATCGCCCGGTGCGGGAACATCGTGCGCCGCGCATGCCCGGCCCGCAGACTGCCACCGTGGTCGGTCCCAAGGGCCAGGAGATCCATACCGACCAGTATGGCCGCATCAAGGTACAGTTCCACTGGGACCGCTACGGGCGCCGCGACGAAGCCAGCTCGTGCTGGATCCGCGTATCGCAACCCTGGGCAGGCAAGGGCTGGGGCACGGTGTCGATTCCCCGCATCGGTCAGGAAGTGCTGATCGATTACCTGGAAGGCGATCCAGACCGCCCGGTATGTACCGGCCGCCTGTTCAATGCAGACCAGCCGGCGCCTTATGCCCTGCCCGACGGCGCCCATATGATGGGCTTCAAGAGCCGTTCCACGCCGGGCGGCGGCGGCTTCAGCGAGATGGTGATCCACGACTCCAAGGGATCGGAGCTGATCAACATACACGCGCAAAAGGACATGGTCACGACGGTGCAAAATGCCCACGCGACGACGGTCAACGGCCCGCACCAGACCAATACCGTGAGCCAGGGCTACCAGCGCAACACGGTCAAACAGCAGATCGAGATGGTGTCCGAGACCGCCTTTATCGACATGCGCGCAAAACAGCACATCGAGCTGACGGCGGAAACCGAGCATATCGCCCTGACGGCGAACAAGCACGTCGAGCTGACGGCGCAGACCGAGCACATTGCCGCAACTGCCAAGAAGCACGTCGAGCTGAAGGCGGAAACCGAGCATATTGCCGCCACGGCAAAGAAGCACGTCATGCTCAAGGCCGAAACGGAACACGTGGAAGTGGGCGCCAGCAAGTTTGTCGACATCAAGTCCGACACGCAGCACATCCACCTGACGGCCAACACCGACATTACGCTGCAGGTCGGCGCCAGCAAGATCGAATTGCGCGCCGACGGCACCATCACCATCCAGGGCAAGTACGTCGACATCATCGGCAGCGACCGGATTGACCTGAACAAGTAGGAATCGATAACGATGCAATACCATACCAACAGCGCCACCTTCGAGCTTCCGCCCCAGCTAAAAGACAAATCGATGCACATGTTCGTTGTCCGCGAAGACGGCCCCAGCGAATTCAGCGTCGTCATCACCCATGCCGACGTACCGCCAGAGGAAAGCCTTTCCGATTTCGGCGACCGCCTGCAAAAGGAACTGGGCCGCGCCCTGCCCCGTTTCCAGCTGCGCGGACTGAAAGACTGCCAGGTCGGCGGCTCGCCGGCCATCGAGCTGGCCTATAGCTGGCGCAAGGACAGCAACTTCATGCACCAGCGCCAGGCTGTGGTACTGGTCGGCGGGCCGGCACCCGGCAGTCGCCAGGCGATGCTCATTGCCGCCACCAGCCCGGAATCGTTTACCGACGAATGGAACGCGGCTTTCGACAGCCTGCTGGCCTCCATGACGCTGCGCAATCCCCTGAGCGCCAGCGCCGCGGCGCCCAAGCGCGAAATAGTGGCCGCTACAGAACCGTACACCTTCGCCCTCTCTGCCCGTCGCCGCAGCCTGCACGTCTACGCGAACCAGGGCGAGGCCTGCCGCAAGACCGACCCGCGAGAAGTGGAGCTGGACGCCTGGGCGTTCTTCGACGCCGCCGGCAACCGCCTGCAAGCGCATTTCACCGCCCCCAACTCCTACGATCCGGGCCTGCGCAACACGGGCATGTACCAGCTCGCGGCCCACCCCGATCCCGAGGCCACGACGCTGCTCGACAACCTGCACTTGGCGGCCATCTACGATCCGCCGCAGGACATCCCGAACCTGCCCCACCTTGGCGCCGTGCGCAGTTTCCTCGAGCAGCAAGTGGGCTGAACATGGCATACGCAGCCAGACTGAATGACCCAATCGGTCATAGCCCGACCATGAGCTGGCTGCTCGGCGGCCTGATTGCCGCCGCGGCCGTCGCGGTCACGGCGGTTGCCGTCGTCGGCACCGGCGGCCTGGCCGCTGCGGCGATCATTGGCGGCGCCGCGGCGGCCGGCGGCGGCATTGGCGAGGTATTGAGCACCATGAGCTGGGCGCCGAAAGAGGAAGTTGGCAATATCACCGCCACCGGTTCGCCGACCGTCTTCACCAACGGCTTGCGCGCCATCCGCGCCCACCTCGACACCGCCAAGTGCGACAAGCATACCGACGCCGAGAAGGTGGCGACCGGCAGCGGCAAGGTGTTCATCAACAGCATGCCTGCAGCAAGGGTGGACGACAAGACTACCTGCAGCGCCACCATCACCAAAGGTTCGCCCAACGTGAACATCGGCGGCGGGACCGTGCAGACCGACGAGATCCACGCGGAAGACCTGGTCCCGACCTGGGTCCACGTAGCCTTGTTTGTCGTTGGCGCAGGCGCGGCCGTAGTGCTCGCTGGTCCTGCCATTGCGGTTGGCGGCCTGGTTGGCGGTCTCGCCGGCGGCTTCGGCGGCAGTATGCTGGGCGGGAAGTTGTTTGGCGAAGGATCGGACGGCCAGAAATGGTCAATGTTGGCGGGCAGCTTCCTGGGCGGCATGCTGGGCGGTAAATACGCCGCAAACTGGAAGGCGAATGCGAACCAGCCGACGAGCGTCCTTGCCGCGGAAGGGCTGGAAGCACCGAAGCCTCCGCCGGTTCCGGGCGATCCTGACTTTATTGGCCCGCTGTCGAAAATCGATAATAAGATTCTGTTTGGCGAGTCGAAGCCTGGGACCAACAATATTATCGGCGGCCATTCCCCGGATGTCCTGAATTCACCAAACTACACCATGAGCCACGATAAAACCGTGGTAAATCCCGACGGAACCATCTCGGTCAAGGACTTCAAGATGATGATCGTGCGAAAAGATGGAACCTGGGGCTGGTCCAAGGGTAAGTCGCCCAACACTCACACCATTGCACCACCAAACTGGAGCAACGCCGATATCCTGCGTGCGGGCCAGATCACCGCCAAGGCGCCCGGCACGATACTCGGCCAATCCAACGGCGTGACAAGGGTATTGCATACGGATACCATCAATGGCGTGGAATGGCAGGTAATCACCGAAAACGGCGTGATCACTTCTTCGTTCCCGACCGGTGGCAATGGACTATGATTCAAAACAGTGAAAGATCGAAATGAATGTGAACGCCGTGAAGGATTTTGAACGACTGCTTGGCGAAGAAGGCTCGCCTTGGTTTGAATATAACCTCGAGATGGCCAGCGAGTCCTTGGGCCAGTTCACCGTTGACGATTGGCTAGATCTGCAATCGCGCGTGCTTTCTTTTTCCGCATGCGTTCAGGAGCGATGCGCGGAGGCGGTCGGCGATTTCGGAAGTTCTGATGGAGTCGGCGTTTTGACAGCGCTTCTTGCATCATCCCCGCACCTTGATGTCGCCGCAATCACCGCTAGCCAACTTGACGACATGGAGGTCGAGCTGCCAGTTGCCCTGGAAGGGAGACTGCAACACCTGTTGGACCGGTTGAATGCCGAGCACAGTACGCGTGCCGAAGATGTGCAGCGTTTGGCCACGCGATTGAAGTGATTGACAAGCCGTGCTAAGAAAATACGAGACACTGCTGGCAGGCGCAAGAGAATTCGACAACTATTGGTCGGATGTAGGAATGACTGACGCGATTGAGCTCCTTGAAGCGCTTTCGGACGAGGAGTGGGTCGAGTTGGAAGTGCTGGCAACTGAACGTCCGGCGCTCTGGCAGGTCGCTTGCGCCGAAACGCGAAGCGAAGTCACGGATACCAAGCGGGGCTTCAACTTAATCCTGCGGCTAATGGGAATGCAGGACGATAAGGTGAAGGTCGCGGTCCTCGATTCCATCACTGCATTGGCGTCCTATGGCCTGGACATCGGCGACAATGCCGCTCCATTGCGTAGCGCCATTGCGAAAGCACGACCCAACGCAGGTGCAGCGGTGTCCCGCATGCTGGATGTGCTTGAGGAAAAATTGCCGCCTTCCTGAATTGACGTGAATCAGAAAGAGGCGCCTGGCCCGCGGGACAGGCGCTTTGACTTACTCGGCCGGCACCCTCACCCAACCTTCCATCAACACCCGTGCACTGCGGCTCATGATGGCTTTCTTCACAGTCCACTCACCGTTTTCCTGCGTTGCTTGCGCACCGACGCGCAGCGTGCCCGATGGATGGCCGAAGCGGACCGCTTCGCGCTCGCCGCCGCCGGCAGCAAGGTTGACAAGCGTGCCAGGAATGGCGGCGGCCGTGCCGATCGCCACTGCGGCGGTACCCATCATCGCGTGGTGCAGCTTGCCCATCGAGAGCGCGCGCACCAGCAGGTCGATATCGCCGGCCTGTACCTGTTTGCCGCTGGAAGCGGCATAGCTGGCCGGCGGCGCGACGAAGGCGACTTTCGGCGTGTGCTGGCGGGTTGCCGCTTCCGACACGTCCTTGATCAGGCCCATGCGCACTGCGCCGTAGGCACGGATGGTCTCGAATTTGGCCAGTGCTGCAGCATCGCCGTTGATCGCCTCTTGCAGCTCGGTACCGGTGTAGCCGATGGCGTCCGCATTGATGAAGATGGTCGGGATGCCGGCGTTGATCATGGTCGCCTTCAGCGTGCCGATACCAGGAACTTCCAGGTCGTCGACCAGGCGGCCGGTCGGGAACATCGAGCCGCCAGCCCCCTCCTCTTCCGCCGCCGGATCCATGAACTCAAGCTGCACTTCAGCGGCCGGGAAGGTCACGCCATCGAGCTCGAAGTCGCCGGTTTCCTGCACTTCGCCATTGCTCATAGGGATGTGGGCGATGATGGTCTTGCCGATGTTGGCCTGCCAGATGCGCACCACGGCCATGCCGTCGCGCGGTACGCGGGCCGGCGCCACCAGGCCGCCGCTGATCGCGAATGCGCCCACGGCTGCCGACAGGTTGCCGCAGTTGCCGCTCCAGTCGACGAAAGCCTTGTCGATGCTGACCTGGCCGAACAGGTAGTCCACGTCATGGTCGGAACGGGTGGAGGCGGACAGGATCACCGTCTTGCTGGTGCTCGAGGTCGCGCCGCCCATGCCGTCGATCTGCTTGCCGTACGGGTCCGGGCTGCCGATCACGCGCAGTAGCAAGGCGTCGCGCGCCTTGCCAGGCACTTGCGCCGCTTCCGGCAGGTCCTGCAGCCGGAAGAACACGCCCTTGCTGGTGCCGCCGCGCATATACGTGGCAGGCACCTTGATTTGCGGTTTAAGTGTGGTCATTTACGCCGCCTTTGCCGATTCCAGGAAGTCCTGCGCGAAGCGCTGCAGCACGCCGCCTGCCTCGTAGATCGATACGTCTTCCGACGAATCGAGGCGGCAGGTGACCGGCACTTCCACGCGCTCGCCATTCTTGCGGTGGATGACCAGGGTCAGCGTGGCGCGCGGTGCGCGTTCGCCAATCACGTCGAAGGTTTCGGTGCCGTCGATGCCCAGGGTCAGGCGGTTCACGCCCGGCTTGAACTCCAACGGCAGCACGCCCATGCCCACCAGGTTGGTGCGGTGGATGCGCTCGAAGCCTTCGGCCACGATCGCTTCCACGCCGGCCAGACGCACGCCCTTGGCGGCCCAGTCACGCGAGGAACCCTGGCCGTAGTCGGCGCCGGCGATCACGATCAGCGGCTGCTTGCGGTCCATATAGGTTTCGATGGCTTCCCACATGCGGGTGACTTTGCCTTCCGGCTCAACGCGGGCCAGCGAACCGGCCTTGATGCTGCCGTCGGCATTGCGCACCATTTCGTTTTTCAGCGTTGGATTGGCGAAGGTGGCGCGCTGCGCGGTCAGGTGGTCGCCGCGGTGGGTGGCGTAAGAGTTGAAGTCCTCTTCCGGCAGGCCCATTTTGTGCAGGTATTCGCCTGCTGCGGAATCCATCATGATCGCGTTCGATGGCGACAGGTGGTCGGTGGTGATGTTATCGCCCAGCACGGCCAGCGCGCGCATGCCGCTCAGGGTGCGTTCTCCCGCCAGCGCGCCTTCCCAGTACGGCGGACGGCGGATATAGGTCGATTGCGGACGCCAGTCGTACAGCGGCTCCGCGCGTTCGGCCGCCTCTTCGCTGCGCGCGAACATCGGGATATAGACTTTGCGGAAGTGGTCCGGTTTGACGGAGGACGCAACGATGGCGTCGATCTCTTCATCGGTCGGCCACAGGTCCTTCAGTGTGACCGGCTTGCCGGCTGCATCATGACCCAGCACATCCTTCTCGATGTCGAAGCGGATGGTGCCGGCAATGGCATAAGCCACCACCAGCGGCGGCGATGCCAGGAAGGCTTGCTTGGCGTAAGGGTGGATACGGCCATCGAAGTTGCGGTTGCCCGACAGGACGGCGGTGGCGTACAGGTCGCGCTCAACCACTTCCTTCTGGATCACAGGGTCCAGCGCGCCGGACATGCCGTTGCAGGAGGTGCAGGCATAGGCGACAACGCCGAAGCCCAGCTTTTCCAGCTCAGGCATCAGGCCCGCTTCTTCCAGGTACAGAGTCACGGCTTTCGAGCCTGGCGCCAGCGAGGATTTGACCCAGGGCTTGCGCAGCAGGCCGGCCTTGTTCGCATTGCGGGCCAGCAGGCCGGCGGCAATCATATTGCGCGGGTTGTTGGTATTGGTGCAGCTGGTGATGGCGGCAATGATCACGGCGCCGTCAGGCATCTTGCCCGGCTCGTTCTCCACCACGCCCGAAATGCCGCGTGCGGCCAGTTCGGAAGTCGGCACACGCTTGTGCGGATTGGACGGGCCGGCGATATTGCGCACCACGGTCGACAAGTCGAACTTCAGCACGCGCTCGTATTCCACCTTGGCCAGATCGTCCGACCACAGGCCGGTGTGCTTGGCGTATTGCTCCACCAGCTCCACCAGCTCGTCGTCGCGACCGGTCAGCTTCAGGTACTTGATGGTCTGCGCGTCGATGGAGAACATGGCGGCGGTGGCGCCGAATTCCGGCGCCATGTTG
>Ga0102595_101596_pt1 | contig 10026 bp, 7 predicted proteins | sample Araplaol_mTSA_r2_2_FD_76864 | JGI IMG/M metagenome (GOLD analysis project Ga0102595, IMG submission 76864) | Arabidopsis root microbial communities from North Carolina, USA - plate scrape MF_Col_mTSA_r2 (SPADES assembly) (version 2) | ecosystem: Host-associated > Plants > Roots > Endosphere...
TGGCCAAGCCGCTCTCCGGGGACGAAGGTGACACGCAGCGGCAGAAGCTGCGCACCTACCTCGACGAACACGCGGTAGCCATGCGCGCCACGCCCTATGGCAAATCGGTGCTCGAAACCGGCATCGTGCAACTGCTGTCGCAGGACAAGCTGATCAGCTATTGGGGGCAGGCCACCGTCATTGCCGACCGCGCCGCCAAAGTCATGGCCCCCCCCGACGACAACTCCACGCACGCCATTCCGCAGCTTGTGAAGTTCCTCGAAGGCGCCCGGCACGACCTGACGCTGATTTCGCCATACTTCGTGCCGCCCGATTCCGCCATGACGTGGTTGACCGACATGCAGAAGCGCGGCGTGCAGGTCCGCATCCTGACGAACTCCTATGGCGCCACCGATGTGTCAGCCGTCCACGCAGGCTACGCGCACCGCCGCCGCGCACTGCTGGAGGCGGGCGTGATCCTGTATGAACTGAAACCCACAGCCTATGCCGAACTGGCCAAGCAGAAACGGCGCCACGGCCCCGGCGGCAGCAGCCGGGCCAGCCTGCATGCCAAGACGTATATGGTGGATCGTCACCAGTTGTTCATCGGCTCGCTGAACCTGGACCCTCGCTCGGCCCGGCTCAATACCGAGATGGGCATCGTGGTGGATAGCAAGGAACTGTGCGACATGCTGAGCCAGGGCGTGGACGAGTCCCTGCTGGACGCGGCTTACCAGGTGGTGCTGTCCGAAGACGGAAAATCGCTGGAATGGGTGACGCGGGAGGATGGGGTACTGCGGATCTATAAGAGCGAACCGGACATGAACGCGTGGGACAAGTTCAAGCAGGCGGTGTTGAGGATGCTGCCGGTGGAGGAGGAGCTTTGATGTCAGTCTCCCTCGGTTTGCTCCCCACTCCCGCATGGCGGGAGAGGGGTTGGGGGTGAGGGCAGGAGGTTCTGCTTGCCGATAACGGAAATTTGGACCGCTGGCCCTCACCCCCGCCCCTCTCCCGCAAGCGGGAGAGGGGAGAAAACACTGGGTGAGGAGGCACAGCGCTTACTTCCCCACTAACTCCCGAAACCCCGTCACCAGCCGATGCATATCCGCAGCCGTCAGCGCACCCATCGTCGAAACCCGGAACAGCTGCGACGACAAGCCACCCTGGCCGGCATAGATCACGAAACCGCGCGCCTTCAAACCATCGTGCAACTGCTCGTAGCTCACGCCTTCGGGCAGCTTGTACGCGCGCAGCACCACTGACGATTGCGTAGCGGGCCACAGCGCGTCGATGCCCAGCGCAGCCAGACCCGAACGGACTTCCTCGGCCAATGCGGCGTAGCGCTGGTGGCGGCCTTGCCAGCCGCCTTCTTCCTGATGCTCGCGCAGCGCTTCCACCAGTGCGTAGTACGCGTGCACGGACGGTGTGAATGGCGTGTTGCGCTGGTCCTGCAGCTTCGCCAGCCGGGCGATGTCGAGGTAATAGGTGCGGCTGGCGGCGTTGGCGAGCGCCGTGCGTCGCGTCACCACGAAGGCCGCGCCGGGTACGCCGTGCAGGCACTTGTTGGCCGTGGCAGCCACCGCGTCGATATTGCCGCCGAAATCGATCGCTTCCGCGCCGAAGCTGCTCACGCCGTCGAGCAACAGACGCTTTCCGTGCTTCTGGCACAGGGCATCGATCGCTGGAATGTCGTTCAGGCGGCCCGTGGTCGTTTCGTGGTGGATCACCGCCACATGGGTGATGGCGGGATCGGCGGCCAGCGCGGCGTCGATGCGTGCCATATCCGGCGCTTCCATCCACTCGTGCTTCACCACGGTATGGGCGATGCCGTACTGCGCGGAAATCTGCGCGATGCGCTCGCCGTAGACGCCGTTCTGCACGATCAGCAGCTTGCCCTGTGCCGGCACCAGACCCGCAATCATGCTTTCCAGCGCGGCAGTGCCGGAGCCGGTCATCAGCACGGCCGTCCACTGGGCCGGATCGAGATCATAGACCCCCACCAGCCGCTGGCGCGCTTCGTCCTGCAAGTCGAAGAACTCGCTTTCGCGGTGGCACAGGTCGGTTTGCAGCAGGCTCTGGCGGACGCGCTCAGTCAGCGTCACGGGGCCCGGGTTCAGCAGCAGCATGCGATTCCTCAATCTTTCAGACGGGTTCAGACTTGTTCAGGCGTGTTCGGTCGTACCCAGATCCGCGCCGATCTGGTGCGCCAGCCGCGTGCGCACCTGTACTGGCGTGACCGACGGGCGCGGCAGGCCGTCGGGCGAGCCGGGACGCGTTTTCAGGCACACGAAATTCGGTCCCAATGTGGCGGTTGCCGCGTTCGCCAGCACCGTATCGAGCATGGCAAGGTTGTCGCCCTCGATGGCCGATGCGTAGCCGCAAGCCGCCGCTACACCCGCAAACGATACATTGTGCGAGACAGTCGCCTGCCCACCCGTCGAATCGTGCGCGTTGTTGTCCAGCAGCACGTGCGTCAGGTTGGCCGGGCCGTAGGCGCCCAGCGTGGCGAACACGCCCATGCGCATCAGCGCGGCGCCATCGCCATCCACGGCCACGACTTTCAGGTCCGGACGCGCCATGGCGAGGCCCAGCGCGAACGGCGTCAGGCAGCCCATCGAGCCCACCATGTAAAGCTGGTTGGGCCGGTCGTCGAGCGCATAGAGTTCGCGTCCGCAGAAACCGGTGGAGGCGACCACGACCGTCGATGCCAGCGGCGTATGCGCGATCACGCGTTGCAACGCCTGCTGACGGCTCGGCAGTTCGGCGGCGCCGGTGTTCGACACCTGCGGCGTCGCGCGGGCACGGGCCACGGGCGGTGTCTGGGCGTTAAGCGGGTAGGGCGCGACGCTGCCTTTTTGCATGATCAGCGCGTACGGCCGGCCCGTGGCGTCCATATGGGCGATGGCGCGATCGAGCGCGGGACCCACGGCATCGGCTTCAGTCGGGAACAGCTCCCACGGAATGTCCATGGTGTCGAGCATGGCCGGCGTGATCGGACCCATCAGCGCGTGCTGCGGTTCGTCCGAGGCGCCGCCCGGCTGGCCGCGCCACGTCACGATCAGCAACTGCGGCAGCCGGAACGTCCACGTCAGCGATGTCAGCGGACTCACCGCATTGCCGAGTCCCGAGTTCTGCATCATCGTGATGCCGCGCACACCGTCGCGGGCGCCCTGGGTCACCCCGGCGATAAACGCCACGGCATCGCCCTCGTTGGCGGCGGAGACGTAGTGCAGCGAGTCATCCTGCACCACGTAGTTGATGAACGGCGTCAGGTACGAGCAGGGCACGCCCGCGTACCACGAAAAACCGCGCTCTCGCGCGGCTTCCACAAACTGGACTGCCTCGATCATCGGGCCGCCTCGCCGGCGTTGTTGCCCAGTGCGTACGGCGTCTGCGTGTGCGCGAAGTCACCGGCGCGACGGAAGTCGTCCAGGTCATTCACACCGCGCCAGTGGCCGTGCACGTACTTGACCTCGACTTCCTCGCCCGCAGCCACCAGCGCGTTGAGCAGGTCAGGCAGGTCGAGCTTGTCGAAATCGGCGCGCTGTCGCAGTTCGCCCAGCAGCTTCTGCAGACGCACGCGGCCTTCGCCACGCACGTTCAGCAGGCCGATCCAGCGGCCGTTGGGCGCATCGCCAGCCGGCACCTCGTCGGCAATCTTCTTCAGTGTGACCTTCTGGCCGAACAGGTCGCGGTCGTCGCCAGCCGAGCACCATGCAAAGTCGCGAACGCTCTGGTTCGACGGCGATTCCGACGAATCCACCACTACGCTGAACAGCGCCTCGGTATCCATCAGATCGCGCAGGATGTAGCTGCGGAACAGCAGGTCGCCGTAGGCGATCACGGTGTCGGTCTTGAGCGAATCCGCTGCGCAGGCCAGCGAAGCCAGTTCGCCGGTCTCGGTGTAGCGGTCGTTGCGCACCAGCGTGATGCCGGCGGCGTCGATGGCCTCGGCCTTGTAGCCGCCCACCACGGTGATGTCGTTGATACCCTGGTTCTTGAAGCCATCCACCAGCCAGCGCAGCAGCGGCTTGCCGGCTACCGGCAGCATGACCTTGGGCTTGTCCTCGGTCAGCGCTTCCAGACCCTTGCCTCGGCCTGCCGCCAGCACCACGGCCGCGCCGGGCGCCTGGCCGCCAGTCAGGTAGATCTTCTCGGCCGCCGAATACTCGTCGGCATCCTGCAGGCGGAAGATTTCGTTGACGGTGGCGATGCGGTCTTCCACGTTGACCAGCGTCTCGTTCTCGTAGATGTCCTTGGCCACGGCCTGCATGCTCGACGCCGCCACGCGAATCAAATGGTTGGCCCAGATGATCAGGCTGATACCCGCCTTGCGGAAGACATCGGTCGGCGTGCTGTAGTACTTGGTCGGCACGATCACCAGCGGGCTGCGGCCAGCCCATTCGCGGGCGAAGGTGACGATCTCGTCGGCCTTCGACAGCTTGCTGTGGATCAGGATCGCGTCTGCGCCGGCCTCGTGGTACGCCTCGGCGCGGCGCAGGGCTTCTTCCATGCCCCAGCCGGCGATCAGCGCTTCCACACGGGCCACGATCGAGAAATCGTCATCGGCCTGGGAATCCTTGCCGGCCTTGATCTTGCCGCAGAACTCGTCCACATCGGCCAGCGGCTGTTGCTCGCCGCCGATGAAGCTGTTGGTCTTCGGGAAAATCTTGTCCTCGATGCAGACACCGGCAATGCCGCGCTGCTCCAGCTTGCGCACCAGGCGGCGCATGTTGTTGAAATTGCCGTAGCCGGTGTCGCCATCGAGCAGGATGGGCAGGTCGCTGGCGTCGGCCATGAACTCGAGGTTGTCAACAACCTGGGTCCAGCTGGCTTCGTTGTTGTCCCGCACGCCGAACTGGGCCGAGATGGCCAGGCCGGATGCCCAGATGCCCTTGAAGCCGGCCTCGCGCACGATGCGCGCGGACAGGCCGTTGTGGGCTTCCATGATGAATTCCAGTTCGTTCGACGTCAGCATCTGACGCAGACGCGCCGCGCGCGACAGCGGCGTGGCATTGGACGAGGCAAGCAGGTTCGGGTCGATGGCGTTCATTGTGCGATTCCTACAGGCAGAAGTTGGGGCAGGACTTCTTCAGCGGCGCGTGCGACGTCGCCCGGGAAATCGATTTCGATCCACGGGGCGCCGGTCACGTCGGCCGTATCAAATACATGGGATTGCTCGAGCAGCAGATCGCGCACGGCTTCTTCGTGCGGCATGTTGGCGCGGCCCGAATCGACATAACCCTTGACGATTTCGGCCAGGCGGCGCGCGCAGTCTTCCTTGAAACGGAAGAAACCGACCGATTCGCCGATGGTGTCGTATTGCAGGTCGGCCATCAGCTGCTTGCGCAGTTCCACGGGCACGCCGTCGCGCAGGCAGAGCTTCACGGGCTCGTCGCCGGCTTCGAAGTCACGGTCGATCAACAGGCGGTTGACGGTCTCGCCCGCCACCAGCTTGCTCATGATGCGCTCGTCGTAGAGCACATCCGCATCCATCAGCAGCACATCGCCGCCACGCGTCATGGCATCGGCCACGGTGTGCACGGTCAGTACGCTGCCCAGGTCGTAGCGCGGGTTGATCACGATTTCCAGATCGCGGCCCAGGCTGGCCAGTTCGTCCTGCACCTGCTGCGGCTCGAAGCCGAGGGCCAGCACCACTTCCTTGATGCCGGCGGCATCGAGCATGCGCAAGTGGCGCTCCAGCAGTGTCAGGCCGTCGAAGCGCAACAGGCACTTCGGAAATTGCTTGCCTTGCTGTTGTTGCAGCCGCAGGCCGAGGCCGGCAGCGAGAATGATTGCGCGCATCGTATTTTTCTCAATGTTTAAGGGACGGGCCCAATCGTGTCAGTCTGACCCTTGCAGTGCCGTGGTGGCGGCACGGCGGCGCTGATACTTCCGTTCACTGAAATGCAGGTACACCAAACCGGGGATGCCGAGTATCAATTCGCGCACGCGCTTGGCCAGCGACAGGGCCAGCGCGGCGTCCGGGGGCAGGCCCACGAGCGGGGCCAGCAGGAGGTAGCCGCCTTCCTGTGCGCCGAGCGAGCCCGGAATGGCAAAGGCGGCACCGCGAATGGCCTGGCCCACGCTTTCCAGCAGCAATGCCTCGGCCCAGCTCACGGGATGTCCCAGGAAATGCATGATCAGCCAGACCTCGCCGGTCCCGGCGATCCAGCCGAGCAGGTTAAGCCCGAAACTCGCGGCCACCTTTTTGCGATCGCGATAGAGTTCCCGAATCGCACTGTCCACGGCGTCGGCTCGCAGCGCCAGACCGGCCCAGCGACCCGCGCCTGCGTGGCCGTCTTCGGCGGCCTTGCGTTTGCCGAACAGCTTTTGGCCGATGCGCATCACGCGGCCAAACATGCCACGCCGTTGCAGCACGCAGAAGGCCAGCACGCAGGCCGCCAGAACCACGGTGACCGCGATGATTGGCGTCTGGTAGCCGGACAGGTCGCCCTGGGCGCCAAAGACAACGATCCCCAGCAGCGCGAACAGCATTTGCGAGAGCGCCTGCGTGGTGGTGCTGACGGTGATGGCGGCGGCAGCATCGCGCATCCGGGCGCCGCGATGCGACAGGTAGCGCACCATCAGCACCGGACCGCCAATCTGGCCGGCCGGCAGCAGACTATTGACCGCTTCGCCGGTCCAACGGGCCTTGAGCGCGCTGCAGAACGAGCCGTGGCGCGTCTTGCGGTCCAGCAGCACAGCGATAGCGCCGGCATCCAGCACCAGCGGCACCAGATGGAACGCGGCCACCACGGCCAGCCCCCAGCCGGCGGACATCAGCGTGGTGGTCACCGCGCCAAAGCCCTGCCAGGCCAGCAGGCCGACAAACAGCGCCGCGCCTATCGACAGCAGGAGGAAAGCAGCACGACTCACGACCGGTTACTTCCCACCCAGCAGGCGTCGGAACACCTGGCGGAAGCCGAAGTAGGCCACCGCGTCTTTCATGTTGGAGATAAAGCGCAGCCACGGGCGCATGCCCGGATCGGTCACATATTCGAACGTCAGCGAGACACGGATCTCGTTCGGGCCGGCCGGGGTGATGCGGTGGCGCAGCTTGTCGCCGTCGAACAGCACGATGCCGCCCGGCGGGATCTGCACCGAGCCCGGCTCGTCGGCAATATCGGGATTGCGCGTGTGCAACTCGTAGTCGAGCCGGCAGGAGGATTCGTCCAGCACGCCGATCAGCAGCGTGTAGCGGCGGCCATCGTAATAGGACGTGTCGTAGTGCCAGCCGATATGGTCGCCAGGGCGCGTGTAGTAATAGAGCGCGTAGGCGTGGGGGTCTGCATCAGGGCAGACCTGCAACTTGTCGCCGCTGATCTGTTCGAGCCAATGGATCAGCGCTTTCGAACGGTACAACTCGGCGATGAACGGCGCCTGCTCGTCGATGGTATGGCGGCTGACGCTGCCGCCCTGCTTGTGGCCGGGCAGGTAGTTACGGTTCAGGCCCGGCTGCATTGCACGGGCCAGCGCCACCAGCTGGGCGGTCTCCTCGGGCGCCAGGAACTTGTCCAGGTAGAGGAAGGCGCCCTGGCGCTCGAAGTCGGCGCGCAGCGCCGGGGTGGCAAGCTGGCTGGTCACACGTGCCACGGCGGCATCGGGCCGGCCGGGGAGTGTGGCCTGGGTAGCCGGCGTTTTCGCATGGCTGGCCGTGGCGGCAAGGGTCAGGTCGCTGGTGGCGTGCTCGCTCATGGGATCTCGGGGAATCTCGGTATTTCAGGGGGCCGCGTCAGTGGTCCGTCGTCGTGGAAACGGGCCGGCGCATGATGCGCCAGTAGTCGATGATGACCAGCAAGGCAAACAGCGGGGCGCCAATCGACGCGGCAGTCAGGAACGGGCCGATACCGTTGGTCAGCGTGACCAGCGGCAGCAGGTACAGCACGTCTTCCGTCTCGAAACCGGCCGCCGATGCCTGCTTCGTGCCGCTCTTGCCAACCCGCGATTCTATACGCATGCGCAGGAAGAAGATCAGCGCCACGGCCAGGCCGGCCACGGTGCCGCGCAGGACTGGACCGAAACTCGGACCCAGCGCGCCAGCTGCCTCGGCAGTGGTATTGGCAACGGCCAGCCCGAAGCTGACGAACAGCAGCACCGTCACCAGCGCATCGGCGGCCAGGTCGTAGAAGTGGCCGAGCTTGCTGCCCTTGCCGCTGATCCGCGCCAGTTCGCCATCGGTATGGTCGACAAAATTGGATAGCACCACGAGCAGCGCCCCCCAGTTCGTCCACGCGTAGCCGCCCTGTGCGATACAGGCGACGCCAGCCACGCCAATCAGCAGGCGCAGGGTGGTGAGGTGGTTCGGGGTGACACGGGTGTTCTTGAGAGGCCGCACCAGATGGCGGGCAAGGCGGGCATCCCAGGTGGCCGGCAACGGCGGTTCATCCGGGAATTTGGGGGATTTCTGGTTCATCCTTCAACAATCAGGGTGGGGCGGCTCGGGGCACCCCGGAGCGCCAGGCGATGCAAAACACTACGCCTGCGACGCGGGAATGACAAGGTCGTGAGAATACGCCCTTTCCCGCACCGCTGCACGCGGGGCGGCCATTCCGGAGGCGAAAGCGCCACACGCCGGATCAAGGAAACAGCAACCGCCACGCGAACAATTCATCCGCTGATCGGAGGCGACTCCCGCGAACGGATTTACACCGCGCCACAAAAGAATTGAATTCCGATCGAGATGGGAGCGGGGGAGCATGACGTGTCTTCCTCTACCCATGACTCCCAGATGGCCTCCCTGAATTCCCGAACCATCCTCGCTACCACGGCGCTCCTGTTGACCTTGTCTGTCCCGGCGTGGTCTGCCCCGTCCGCCGCTGGCGACGCGTCGTCCAAACTCCCGCCCGGCCCGGTAGCCGGCACGCAGTTGCCGCAGAGCTACGTACGTAACCTGGCCAAGATGGCGTACATCTGGGGCTGGCCGATGGTCAACATCCACAACCGGCACATGGTGTTTTCCAAGGTGCCGGAGAACGGGCTGGGCGATGGCGTGCTGCCCGTGGCACCGCTGAACCGGCTCACCATGCTGACCGACTACATCCAGCCGGAAGAGCGCGCCGTAGCCACGCCGAACCAGGACGTGGTCTACGGTTTCGGCATCCTCTCCCTGGCAAAGGAGCCGGTGGTGTTCCAGGTGCCTGACTTCGGCAACAGATTCTGGGTCTACCAACTGGGCGACCAGCGTACCGACACCCTGGGCGGCGCAGGCCGGATGTACGGCACCAAACCCGGCTTCTATATGGTGGTGGGGCCTAACTGGAAGGGCGCGACGCCCAAGGGCATCAAGGGCGTGTACCGCTCGCCGACCAACATCGCGTACATCATCCCGCGCGCATTCCTCGACGATACCGCCGCGGATCGCAAGGCCGTGCAGCCCGTGGTCAGCCAGATCGTGGCCTATCCGCTCAGCGAGTACGACGGCAAGATGAAGACCAAGGACTGGTCGAAGATTCCGAAACTGTCCGATCCGGCAGGCGGCAAGCAGGGCAGCGGTGCCGAGACCCAGTGGGTCAAGCCCGAGGCGTTCTTCAAGGAACTGCCGGCCATCATGAAGGAGGTGCCGCCGCAGCGCGGCGAGGAAGCGCTGTACGCATGGTTCCAGTCGCTGCTCGACGCCGCTGCCAAGGACCCGGCCGTGGCCGATACGCTGGCGCAGGCCGCCGTCGAGGCCGACAAGGAAATGATGACCGAGATGCACCAGTATTCCCGCGCTGGGGTCCCGGTCGGAAACGGCTGGGTGGCGCCGATGAACGGGGCGGAGTTCGGCACGGATTACTACAGCCGCGCGGCGGCGGCCAAGGCCAACATCTTCGTCAATCCGCGCAGGGAGTCAGCCTATTTCGGACAGGAGTACGACGCCGGCAAAGCGCGGCTGAACGGCGCGAACGCCTATACGATCACCTTCCCGAAAGGTGGCTTGCCACCCGTGAATGGGTTTTGGTCGCTGACGCTCTACGACGCTGCCCACTTCTTTGCGCCGAACGAGATCAAGCGCTACTCGCTTGGCACCAAGAACAAGGACCTCGTCTACAACCAGGATGGCTC
>Ga0102595_101599_pt1 | contig 10002 bp, 6 predicted proteins | sample Araplaol_mTSA_r2_2_FD_76864 | JGI IMG/M metagenome (GOLD analysis project Ga0102595, IMG submission 76864) | Arabidopsis root microbial communities from North Carolina, USA - plate scrape MF_Col_mTSA_r2 (SPADES assembly) (version 2) | ecosystem: Host-associated > Plants > Roots > Endosphere...
GGCGAGGCGATGAGCTGCTTGGAGACGTCGTCGGGCACGCCGAAAACCACCTGAAGCACCCCTTTGGGAAGACCCGCGTCATCGAGTGCCCGGGCCAGTGCCAACGCTGTGGCAGGGCTCTCCTCACCCGGTTTGAGAATCATGCTGCAGCCCGCGGCCAACGCAGCCGAGAGCTTTCGCGCCGGCGTGATCGCAGGGAAGTTCCAAGGGGTGAACGCAGCGACCGGGCCAATGGCCTGGCGCTTCACGAGCTGCAATACACCGGGTCGATTGGAAGGTACAACTCGGCCGTCGATTCGGCGCGCCTCTTCCGCGAACCATTCGAAGTACTCAGCTGCTCGAACCACTTCGTCCCGGCTTTCAGCGAGCGGCTTCCCCTCTTCCAGCGTCAAGAGCGTCGCGATGTGCTCCGAACGCTCCCGCAAGAGTGCGGCAGCTGTCTTAAGTACGCGGGAACGTTCCGCCGGGACTGTCTTACGCCAGACTTCGAAACCGCTTTGCGAGCACTCCAACGCTCGATCGAGGTCGTCCGAAGTCGCCAGCGGTACGTTTCCTAGCGTCTCGTGCGTGGCAGGATTGACCACGGGCATCGTTCGCCGACCGTCTGCCGAAATCCATTCCCCGCCGATGAAGAGAAAAAGTGCATCATAGTTTTTGGTCATAAAGTCGGACTCCATGTTGCTTCGATTAATCGAGATTGAGGTGCTAGAAATTCACCGTACTCTTTGAAAATGGCAACGCCCTCTTGACGTGGGCACCGCCTGCCTTCCAGCTATCGTGCCTGTCTAACCTGCTCTGCGGTGACAGTCGCAGCTTTCCCAGAGAACTGCGCAATCACGTAATTGCTAAGGGCAGCGATCTCTGCATCGGTATATGCCGCACCGAAGGACGGCATCGAGGTCGCGACAGATCCATCCGAACCATGCGAGCCTTGCAGAATCACCCGAACCAAATTCGCACCGGCCGGATCGTTGACGGGATGCGCGCCAGAAAGCCCTGCCCGGATTGATTGCTGACCGTGTCCATCCCATGCATGACAGCTGACGCAGGCAGACTCGAAGACTCGTCGACCGGTTCCTTCGGGAGCGCCAGGTGCCGGCGCCCACTTTTGGGACGCGGCGACAGCTGGCGACTTTGCTACTACAGCGGCGGCAACGTCCGTCTTCCTTGCTGGAACAGTCCGGAGATAGGCAACCATATCTTCGATGTCGCTACGGGGCAGGTGACTCAGGCTGAGGTCCACAGCTTCACGCATCCCACCCGACGCCGCTCCATGACCAACGGCATAGCCTTGATGGAGATAGCTAATCAAAGCCTGGTCCGTCCAGTTCCCGATGCCTGTTTCCTTGTCCGAGGTGATATTCCAGGCTTTCCAACCGTCGACGAGGCCGCCAGCCAAAGCGTTGTCGCTCTCCCGCCCAAACAGCACATTTCGAGGTGAATGACATTCGCTGCAATGGGCCAGACCATTCACGAGGTAGGACCCACGATTCCAGGCCTGACTCTGTGAAGAGTCGGGCTCGAAGGGCTTCCCGCTCAAGAAGAGCAGATTCCACCCACGCAGCACAAATCGTTGATTGAACGGAAACATCAGGTCGTTCGCTCTCGAGGGGGTAGAGCTCGGAGCAAGCGTAGCTAAGTAGGCGCGGATAGCGAGCACATCATCCGTCGATAACAGCGCATACGAAGTGTATGGAAACGCTGGGTAGAGGTTCTCACCATGCTTGCCCACGCCCGTCTTCACGGCACGCACGAATTCCGCGTCGTCCCAAGCCCCAATACCGTGCTCACGGTCCGGCGTGATGTTGGACGAGTAAATCGTACCGAATGGCAACTTGAACGCCACGCCACCAGCGAAAGGCTGTCCACCCTTAGTTGTGTGACACGCAGCGCAATCGGCAGCAGTGGTCAGATAGCGGCCACGAGCGATAAGCGCTTCACCCATAGGTTGGCTAGCACTTGGGTTGACGGGGTCCAAGGGGTGGGGCCAAAAAAAGAAGAGGCCGGCGCCGACTAAACCGACCGCAAGCACGGCCACAATGAGGCGAAGATGACGAATCATATGAGGCTCCCCACCACAACCCCGGCGACTGCGGCCGCTATTCCAACTTTCATCGCAGGCGACTCGATAACCGCTTTCTTGGCGCCCTTCACTGAAAGTGCTTGGCGGTTGATGGGCAGATCCCTCAGGCGTACACCTGTCGCCGCAAATATTGCGTTGGCCAGCGCCGGAGCAGCCGATACGGTGCCCAGTTCGCCCAGCCCACCCGGAGACTGTTCACTCTTGACTAAATGGATATCGAATACCGGCGTCTCATTCATCCTCAGTTGCCGGTAATCATGAAAATTGCTCTGCTGTACCTGCCCGTTTTGGAACGTGATCTGGTTGTAGAGTGCAGCGGACAAGCCGAAAAGCACTCCGCCTTCAATCTGAGCAACCACAGAGTCGGGATTGACGGCTATCCCGCAGTCGATGGCGACAGTCGCGCGGTGTAAGCGAATGTCCCCCTGCTCGTCAACCTCCAGCTCGAGGACAAGTGCCGCGAAACTGCCAAACGCGGTGTTCAGCGAAACGCCTCGTGCCCGACGCTTTGGAAGCGGGCTTCCCCAGTTCGCCATTTTGGCTGCCAGGTTGAGGACGTTCAGCGCACGGGGATTCTTGCTTAACAGTGCGCGGCGATAGTCAACTGGATCTTTTCCGGCTTGATGCGCCAGTTCGTCAATGAACCCTTCGACCACGAAGACGTTGTGCGTTTCGCCTACGCCGCGCCACCAATTCAGAGCAATCGGACCGTCGTGGCGAATCCATTCGCAACCCATAGCGGGTAACGCGTACGGCAGATCTGCCGCTCCAGCGACCGCATCGCGATCCAGTTGTCCGATTGGCCATGGCTTTCTGTCGTAGTAGGTCCGAACAGTCGCCGAACGGGTTCGATGCAGCCAGGCAATGGGAAGGCCATCATCGCCTAGACGTGCGGATAGCGTGTCGTGGTACGCGGGACGAAACCTGTCGTGCTGAATGTCTTGCTCGCGCGTCCATATAATCTTCAGCGGATAGCTGACGAGCTTGCCAAAGCGAGCGGCATGCTGGATGGTGTCCACCGCCAATCGGCGGCCGAATCCGCCACCGATATAGTGGTTTCGAACGTTCACCTTTTCCGGCGGGAGGCCGACGATCTCAGCGGTGACAATGCGTGCCGTCTCTGGCACCTGGGTGCCCACCCAAACATCGCAACCGTCGGGCCGTACATGGATGGTCGTATTGATCGGCTCAAGTGCCGCGTGAGCGAGGTACGGGAGGGTGTAGGTGGCATCTACCCGCGTTCCCCCACCGTCCTTCAGGATTCTTTCAGGGTCCCCAACAAGCTTTCCAACAATCGCCGCGCCATCTGCATCGCCCAAGTCTTTGGACAGCCATGCAGAGTTCAGGATGGCATTTGGCCCACTATCCCATTCGACTTGAAGGCGAGCGAGGCCGCTGCGCGCGACCCAATAGTTTTCACCGACGACTGCCACCCCGTCCTCAAGGCGGAGGATGTCCACAATTCCCCGCATTTTCCGGACATCACCTTCATTCAGACTCTTTAGTCGACCGCCCAAAGTGGGACACATGGCGACAGCAGCTACCTTCAGTCCATCGACGTGGACATCAATTCCATAAACTGCCGTACCGTTGCTTTTGGATAATGTGTCGACGCGCCTGGCCGGCTGCCCGATAAGCTTGAACTCACCCGGCGATTTGAGCACGACCTCCGCTGGTACAGACTGGCGACTAGCATCGTGCGCCACTTCACCGTATCCGACGAAACGGCCGGTACGCGAATGCTTGATGATGCCTCGTTCAACAGTGCACTCAGCAGCCGGCACCTTCCAACGCTGTGCGGCAGCGCTGACCAGCATCGAGCGAGCAGCTGCACCAGCCTGGCGTAGTGGTACGAAGAAGGCACGTACCGATGTCGAGCCGCCAGTTGCTTGAGCTTTCAACAGGGTCTGCGTGTAGGCGTGTGCATCGGCCGGCGCCATCATCACCTCGATCTGGTCAAGCCCGACATCCAATTCTTCGGCGATAAGCATCGCTTCGCCGGTAGCAATGCCTTGCCCCATCTCTACGCTCGGCACCACCAGGATGATCCGTCCATCGACTCCAATGCGGATGAAGCCGTTGGGAACAAAGCCATTGAATCCAGCGGCTTTAGCATCGAGGGCGCCCAACGCGGCCAAGTCCGGTTCCCGGATGAATGCACGAGCGGGCCCTGCGAACGCGAAACCCACCAGTAGCGCGCCCGCCGTCATGAACCGTCGGCGTGCCGGATGCGAAAGGTTTGCCTCGTCTACTTTTCCGAAAGTCTTCATCATGCCGCCTTGATCGCGTTTCGGATGCGCGGATAGGTGCAGCACCGGCATAGATTCCCGGACATGGCAGCATCGATTGCCGAGTCGTCGGGGCGCGGGTTGCGTTCGAGAAGTGCCGCCGCAGCCATGATCTGTCCGGACTGGCAGTATCCGCACTGGATGACCTCCAGGGACAACCATGCTTTTTGGATGCGCTTTCCAGCCTCTGTTTCGCCGATGCCTTCGATGGTGGTGACTGCACCTTTCACTTGGGAGATAGGGAAGACGCAGGACCGCACTGGTTGCCCATCAACATGGACAGTGCAAGCGCCACATTGCCCGATGCCGCAGCCAAATTTCGTACCGGTGAGGCCTACGCTCTCGCGAATCGCCCAGAGAAGCGGCATGTCCGGAGGAGCAGAAATGTCGACAGGCTTCGCATTAACAACGAGTGTTGTCGCTAACCATTCGTCTGCCTTTGGGGTGGCGACCATATGCTGCTCCTTCAAGATGTAGGCACCAGTGTGGGCATGGCGAAATGGTAGAAATAAGGCCGAGGCTCAACAACTATCTTGCAGTTCAGGACGTCTACGACCAAAGGTTGGCGTGCTTTCGATGCTCCGCGCATACCGCCGTTCATAATCTTTGCATCCAACGCGCAACATCTTTGCGTTGCAAGCGAAAGGCGATAAACCTGAGTTGGGTCGCTGGAATACTACGATGGTGTGCCGGCTCGTTGGTGATGCAAACTTGCATCACTATGCAGAGAAACTGCATGCATCCTTCCATCGATCGACATCTATACTTTGAGCAATGATCGGCATCGGATTGGCGAGCCGTAGTTTCTTGGAGTAGTAAAGTGAAGGCAATTTCGATTCCCACCTTCGGCGATGCCGATGTATTGCAGGTGGCAAATGTAGCTGACCCAGTCCTGCGGCCGCACGACTTGCTGGTGAGAAACCATGCTGCTGGTGTCAACCGCGCGGACGTTATTCAACGACAGGGCAGCTACGGCCGAGCCAACTTTGGCGATTCCGACATCATGGGCTTGGAGATTGCCGGTGAAGTGGTAGCCGTCGGCGATGAGGTCGACGGATACCTGGTCGGCGACCGCGTGATGGGAATTGTGGGCGGCGGTGGATACGCTGAGCTTGCACGGATCGACTACCGCATGGCAATGCACATTCCCGCTGAAATGAACTACATCGACGCGGGAGCCATCCCAGAGGTATTCGTAACTGCCCACGAAGCTCTGTTCCATCTCGCCAACCTCAAGGCAGGCGAGCGTGTTCTGATTCACGCAGCGGCCAGTGGAGTTGGGTCCGCAGCGATCCAACTCGCTGCTGCGTCAGGCGCTCAAGTGTTCGTAACCGCTAGCGGCAGTAAGCTGCCACAGCTGCAGGCGCTAGGCGCAAGCGTGTGCATCGACTACAAGAGCGAGGATTTCCACGCTGTAGTCAAAGAGAAGACCGAAGGACGCGGCGTCGACGTCATCGTCGATTTCGTTGGCGCACCCTACTTCGAGCGGAATATTCAATCGCTGGCAAACGGTGGCCGACTCGTGCAAGTTGGCCTCTTGGGCGGAGGTGCAGGAGTTCAGGTGCCCCTGGACCGCATTCTGTACGGGCACCTCAAGATTATCGGTACTGTCATGAAGTCGCGCACGCAGCCCGAAAAGCATGCCATGGTTAGGCGCTTCCGCGAACATTGGCTCGACCGGTTCGCGGCCAGCGGCCTCAAGCCCGTCGTGGACAGTGTGTATCCTTTGGAAAGCGCCGCTGTTGCTCACCGCCGCATGGAATCGAACCAGAGCGTCGGCAAGATCATCTTGACTATGGCCGACTGATCTGCAGCAAGAAAACAAAAAGGGAATGCACGGATGAGTTATCCCTGCATCCCTTTGCCGGCGAGTACCCTGCAGCCAGGAAGTACGGCACCTGCGCTCCGCATCTCGCCGTGTGGCCCCAACTGGAGCGACGAGCGCAATGCTCGCGCACCCTCGCCGTAGTGGCCGCCTCTCTTGTCGAGGGAGTGGCCAGCTCCAATGCATCACTGACGTGGGCTACCGTTCTTGGGTCGCCCACATTTTCCGTCATGATGCTCACGTTGCGTGCTTCGCATTGAGCGACTACCACCTACACTTCCAACCCACAGAGGTACTTTTCGACTCCTGAAGGACTCTCGTCTCTACGGTCGAATTGGACCCGAAAACGCTGGCTCCGCTTTGCACAGTGGTGTACCTCGGCCCTTCGCAGCACACCCCAACGAACTGGGAGTTCGTCGCTGCATGCCCTTCTCTCACATTCCAGCTTGGAAGCCCAACGAACGAGAACTGAACAGCGTTAGGTCCCTTGATTGGCTGACTAGTGACGATGCCTCAACCTCACGAGCGGCATCTCTTAGATGGTTCGATCTCGGTCGGAAGTTCAAATCAGGAAACGCCGATCAAATGGGCAACGACAGAGCAGGCCAAACGCCGACACTCGCTCTCAGCAACATCAGATTGATTCCCAACTTGTTCTGGAGCATGAAATGACTACCGTTCGCACCGACCTCGTCCTGTCACAAAGCGCTTTCACCCATGTCGTCGACGTGGAGGCAAGCAAAATCAACATCGCGAAATGGCTGTTCGATCTGCCCGATGCAGAATATCAACGCTGCGCCCCTCCGGATCACATCGCTGCAGGTGCGACCTGGACCGACGATGGCAAGCGGATGTCCATCAACGTCGAAATGATTGGTACTGGCCTGGTGGTGCAGCACTATGTCGCCGAAGTCGCGGATCCCCTGTACTGCAAGATGGTCTCGATTTCCGACGTCTTCACGCCTGCCGGCCGGACGAAGGTCCAGGTTATCTGGGAACTGAGCGCCAAGGCTCTGCCGGATGGCAAGACGGAATACACGAACAGCGTCATTTCGCATCCGACCGACGAGTTCCTGGCATTCATCGAGAAGAATGGGATGACGTTTGAGCAGGCCGCAAAAGCCCGTCAAGACGCCTCGGGCGATCACAATCGCCGCGAGACTCCGCTGTTTGCTGAGAGCATTGCCCGCGCAGCGAAGAAGTAACTCCTTCTGCGCTGAGCAACGGGGCGCGCCCTGCGCTCCAGCCTCTCTAACGCCAGCGGCGTGAATGGGTCCATCTGGTTTCCACTTGGACTCGCTCACGCCGTTGTGCGTTCATGGGGTATCCACTAGCAAATTAGTGGGCATGTCATCCCCTAAACGCCCTGTCCGATTCACCCGGCCTGTGCGCTGCACCTGTCAGCCGAATGAGAGTCGGACCTAGTCCAAGGAGATATTCAACCCCTTAATCATATCTCCCCAGGTTTTGTCTTGTTGCACCAGGAACTGCTGGAATTGCTTAGGAGTTCCAGTGTCGACTTGCAGTCCAAGGTCTACCAACCGCTGTCGCGCCGCAGGATCTGAAAAAGCGCGGACTGCAGCTTTATTGAGCTTCTCGACCATGGCGGGCGGCAAGCCTTTCGGCCCGAAGAGGCCGAGCCAACCCTGTACTCCGAAACCTGGATACGCTGCCTCGGCTACGGTAGGCACGTCGGGCAACACTGGGACCCGCGTCGGCCCTGTGACCGCCAGCACCTTGACGCGCTTGCTGGCGCGGTAAGTCATTGCGGAAACAAGGGACGTCTCAAACGACAAATCAACGTGTCCTGCCAAGACATCCTGCATTGCTGGCGTCGACCCCTTGAACGGGACGTGGACCATTTGAAGCTTGCCTGTCTTAGCCAAGATCTCTGCAGTCAAATGGGGAATCGAACCCGGGCCAACACTCGCGTAAGTGACCTTCCCTGGGTTCGCTTTCGCGTACGTCACGAACTCTGAAAACGAGTTGTACGGCGTGTTGGGGGCGGCGAGGATAGCTCCAGGAGCGTTCACGAGATTCGTGATGGGCGTGAAATCTCGCGAAGGATCAAATGGGAGCTTTCGTGTCACATGCGGACCAATCGAGATTGCGCTGACGGTGAGCACTCCCAACGTGTAACCGTCGGGAGCCGAGCGAGCAAGTGACTGAGTGCCGATGTTTCCGCCAGCACCCGGACGGTTTTCAACCACAACAGGTTGCCCCAGCTCGGTACCCAAGCGATGCGCGAGCTCGCGCGCAACGACATCGGTCACTCCGCCGGCTGGGAATGGCACTACGAGTTTGATTGGGCGATTTGGATAGTTATCCTGTGCGAACGCTTGACCCCACAGCGCACTTCCGGCCACCACCAGAGCCGTCACGCCTCGTTGCAATGCCCCGCGAGTTGAAAACTTCATTGTTATGTCTCCTGTGTTGTCAGTCTCCCTATGCAGTAGTAGGGAGAACTTTCTAGATCTTCGTTCTGGCCACTTCGCCGCAGTGACCGGCAGGCGCGGCGTCGAGCGACTAGCTTTGCTTCGTTCTCTTCGAAGTCTATGGCGTGAGTGCAATATCTTCGCATCGCAAAGTACAGCTACTTGAGTCAGTCATCGTAGCGCCCCTTTGCTTTAAGCGATGCTGCAAAACTGCATCACTGCGCTGCAAACTAGCAGCAGCGGTGGAGGGTGACCTCCTCCTATACTGCGACCGAAATAGGCCGTTGCCTAAACGGCGAGGCAGGAACGTAAGGAGCGCAACGTCTCGTTAGAAGACTCTGCATTGAACAATGCCTCCCTGACCTCCCGCCACCTAGTCAGATCAGCCCTACCGCGAAAAAGTGTTCCCGAACGAGTAAAAGGCTTCGGCCTTATGAGCTTTGAGAACACGAAAAAAATAGCGGCCTACTGATTCGGCGACCAGGTACTAATCCCTAAGAAAGTCTGGAGCGATCCTTCAGCGTCACCGGCGTGCCAGCTCAGTGCGAAGAGCAGCATGCCGAAGTGGATCCGGCTTCTTTCCATGTATCCGATGGGGAGTTGGCCTCGTAGGAAATGGTCGCTGCCAGCAACGTACTTTCGTTACCGCAGTCCATACAGAACTAACTGGAGGAGACAACTTTGAAATCAATTCGGGCCCGCTTGCCAAAATCCATAATCGCTCTTGGAGCTATGTCGATCGCCACAATGTCCGGGGCAGCCAATGCAGGAAACATGCAGCTCTTCGGGCTACTTGACACTTACGTTGCAAGCTTCAAGCCTAGCGGCGCGGCGAAAAGTGTGGTTCAGCTGGACAATGGTGGCGAGACGACGCCTTTCTGGGGGATCGCGGGAGACGAAGATCTCGGTGGAGGTTTCCGCTCGATATTCGCGCTCGAAAGCTACTTCAAGGTCGACACGGGTGGAGTTGGAAGAAATGCCACCGACACGTTCTTCGGCCGGGCAGCGTACGTCGGCTTCTCTTCCGATGACTATGGCGCACTCCGTTTCGGGCGAAACTCTACGCCGATGTTCTACATCATCGGCCAGTTCGACCCGTTCGCCGCATCGACGAAGCTTTCTCCGCTGACGATTCAGACATACTCGCCGTCGTTCGGTCGTCTCATTCACGGCGACACGGGATGGAGCAACTCGGCTCGGTATCTTTCCCCTACTTTCGGCGGGGTTAGCGTTCAACTGATGTACGGGTTGGGGGAAGCAGCCACCAACAATGGGACAAACAACGCAGGTGCGATTGTCCGCTTCCAGAGAAGTTCTTTCAACGTTGCGTTGGGTGCTCAACAAGTAAAGGTTGGTCCGGCCGTTACCGCT
>Ga0102595_101604_pt1 | contig 9988 bp, 10 predicted proteins | sample Araplaol_mTSA_r2_2_FD_76864 | JGI IMG/M metagenome (GOLD analysis project Ga0102595, IMG submission 76864) | Arabidopsis root microbial communities from North Carolina, USA - plate scrape MF_Col_mTSA_r2 (SPADES assembly) (version 2) | ecosystem: Host-associated > Plants > Roots > Endosphere...
CAGGTGGCGGCGTCTTCTTGAGACAGGCAGGCCCAATTTCCCATGCCCAAAGCGCTCCATCACGCCATCACGCTGACGCCGTCATTCCATGACCTCGATCCCATGGACGTGGTCTGGCACGGCAACTACCTGCGCTACTTTGAAGTGGCGCGCTGCGCGTTGCTGCAGACCTTCGACTACGACTATCCGCAGATGCGGGAGTCCGGCTACGCGTGGCCCGTGGTTGACCTGCGGGTCAAGTATGTTCGCCCGCTGGTCTACGGGCAGGTCGTCGAAGTCCATGCATCGATTGTCGAGTGGGAGAACCGGCTCAAGATCGACTACGAGATCCGCGACGTAGCGTCGGGGCAGCGCGTGACCAAGGGGTATTCGATTCAGGTGGCTGTCGACATGAAGACGCAGGAAATGCTCTATGTGAGCCCGCCGGTGTTGCTGGAAAAACTTGGAGTGGAGCCATGAAGCGCCGCCACTTCGTTTGCTGCCTTGCGCTCGGCGCGGCGTTATGTGTGGGTGTTCCCGCCCAGGCCGAAGACCTGCTCGGCGGCGTGGCCGCGCGACTGGCCGATGCGCCAGTGATTCGTGGCCAGTTCGAGCAGACTCGCAAGCTGGCCGGTTTCGGCAACCCGCTGGTGTCGCGCGGCGATTTCGTCCTGGCACGCGGACGAGGCGTGATATGGGCCACGCGCGAGCCGATTGCATCGAGCCTGCTGGTCACGCCCGAGCGGCTGGTGATGCGTGGCGCCGATGGCAAGGTGCAGCAGCAGATGCAATCCGATACCCAGCCCGCGATGCGCGTCGTGGGCGAATCCATGATCGCGATGCTGCGTGGCGACCTGCGCAGCCTGCAGGCGCGCTTCGATGTGACGGGCAAGCTGGTCGGCAAGGCCGGCTGGGCGTTGACGCTGACGCCGACCGATGCCGGCATGCGCCGGGTTTTTGTCCGTATCGAACTGACGGGTGACAAGTTCGTGCGCAATGTCCGGCTGGAGGAGGCGGGGGGCGACAGCACCGTGGTTCGGATGATCGACACTGCGGCGGCCACCGCACTCACGCCCGCCGAGGAGCAGCGTTTTGAGTGACGCGGCCGGCGTGGCGATGCGTGGCGGACTGACGCGGCTGGAGCGCTGGCTGGCCATCGGCTGGCTGCTGCTTGTGCTGGCGCTGATCGCGCATCAGTTGCAGTTCTGGCGTGCATCGCGGCTCGATACCGATGTCATGGCGCTGCTGCCGACGAGCGAACGCACAGCCACGGCGGATCGTGTGCTGCGCCGGCTGGCCGATGGTGTGGCACAGGAGGTGGTGGTGCTGGTCGGTAGTCCGGACTGGACACGTACACGCGCCGCCGCCGAGCGTTTCAGCGCGGTCACGGCGAAGCAGGCGGCGCTGCTCAAACCGGTCGACAAGATAGCCGCCTTCGATTTCGACGCCGCGCTGGCGTTCTACCGCCCGTGGCGCGATCACCTGCTGACCGATGCGCAGCGCACGCAGTTGCGGGATGCCAATGTGGATGCGCTCGCGCAGCAGGCGCTGACCAGGCTATATCAGTTTTCCACTGGCCCCCGCCTGACGGACTGGGCCGCCGACCCGCTCGGACTCTGGCAGGACTGGTGGCTATCGCGCGCGGCGATCACGCGGGTGCATGAACGCGATGGCCTGGCCGCATTGTCGGGTGACGGCAAGGAGTGGGCGTTGCTGTCGTATCGCATCACCCGGCCGGCCTTCGCGGTCGATGGCAATACTGACTATGGCGACCTCCTGCACACGGCAGAGGTTGCGGCGCGGCACGGCGACGAAGGGGTGCGCGTGATCGCCGCCGGTATTCCACTCCATGCGGAAGCCGCCGCCGCACAGGCCAACTGGGAAATGAACGTGATCGGCGGAGGATCGCTGGCCGCCGTGTTGTTGCTGGTGTGGCTCGCGTTCCGCTCACTGCGGCCCATTGTGCTGGTGGGTCTGTCACTGCTGATCGGCACGGCGGCTGCAATTTCGGCCACGGCGGTCGTGTTCGATCGCGTGCATCTGGTGACGCTCGTGTTCGGGGCAAGTCTGGTCGGTGTGGCCGAGGATTTCGGTATTCATTACTTCGTGACGCGGCAGTCGATGCCGCGCAGCGCGCCACCGGCAGTGATGCGATTCTTGCTGCCCGGTCTGGTGCTGGCCTTGCTGACGAGCGTGGTGGCGTATCTGGCGCTCGGGGTGGCGCCATTCCCCGGGTTGCGGCAGATGGCGCTGTTCTCGGCGGTGGGTCTGGTCTGCGCATTCCTGACTGTGGCGCTCTGGTTTCCGCTGCTGGATCGCGGCACGCTGCGCCAGACCCGGCTGACTGCATGGCTGGCGGGCAGCCTGGCCCGTTGGCCGCGCGTGCGCAACGATCGCCGCACATGGATGGCGCTCGCCATGCTGGCCCTGTTTGTCGTGCCGGGCGTGTGGCAGGTGCGTGTCGTCGACGATCTGCGGCAACTGCAAAGCTCGCCGCCAGCACTCGTGGAAGCGCAGCGCACGACAGGGCGGTTGCTCGGGACGCCGAGTCCCGCGCAATTCGTGCTGGTACGTGGCGCCACGCCTGACGAAGTGCTGGCTCGCGAAGAAGCGGTCAAGGCAAAACTGGCCGGAGCGATTGGCCGGGGCGAGCTGGCCGGCCTCCTGTCGGTATCCGATTGGGTGCCGTCCGCCGCGCGGCAGCGTGCCGATGCGGCGCTGGCGGACCGGCAGGAACTTGCGGTGCGCCAAAGCGTGGCGAAGACGCTCGGCGTCACCATCGCCGCGCCGCCCGCCAGGAGCGGCGATGCCGTGCTGACGCTTCAGGCGTGGTTGGCGAATCCGGTGTCCGATACGCTGCGCCATCTTTGGCTCGGCCGGGAAGGCGAGGGCTACGCGAGCGTGATGCTGCTGCGTGGACTCGACAAACCGGCCGCGATGCCGGCCATTGCGCGTTCGGTAAGTGAAGTGCAAGGGGCCGAATGGGTAGATCGCGTGGCGGATCTGTCCGGCCTGCTGCAACACTATCGCGTGCTGATGAGCTGGCTATTGCTGGCCGGCGCGGCGGGCGTGGCGTTGCTGCTGGCGTGGCGCTATGGCCGGAGCGGCTGGCGCGCGCTGGCTCCCACGCTGCTGGCTGCGGCAATCAGCGTGGCTGTGCTTGGATGGCTGGACGTGCCACTGCAATTGTTCTCCGTGCTCGCGCTGGCGTTGCTGCTGGGCGTGGGCGTCGACTATGGCATTTTCCTGCTTGAACATCCCGGCGATGGCGTGTCGTGGACCGCTATCGTCCTCGGCGCGGCCAGTACGCTGCTTGCCTTCGGGCTGCTGGCATTGTCCTCGACGCCGGCACTGCATGCCTTCGGCATGACCATGCTCTCGGGCGTGGGTGCCGTATGGTTCCTGTCGCCATGGTTCAGGCCGGTGGCCGGGCCATCCCATGACAACGTTGAACAGGGTAGATCCACATGAAGAAGGAACAGGTCGAGGTGCTGATCGTCGGTGCCGGTCCTGCGGGATCGGTGGCGGCGGGGTTGCTGCGCCGTCGCGGCATCGGCGTGCTGGTGATCGAAAAGGAGCAGTTTCCGCGCTTCTCCATCGGTGAGAGCCTGCTGCCGCAGAGCATGGCGTACATCGAGGAGGCCGGCATGTTGCAGGCCGTGGTCGAGGCGGGATTCCAGTACAAGAACGGTGCGGCGTTTTCTCGTGCGGGGCGCCATACGGCCTTTGATTTCCGCGAGAAGTTCTCGCCGGGCTGGGGCACCACGTACCAGGTGCAGCGTGCCGACTTCGACAACGTGCTGATCCGCGAAGCCGAGAAGCAGGGCGCCGAGGTTCGCTTCCGCCACGTAGTGGAAGCCGTGGACGTGAGCGGTGCGCAGCCGCTGGTGACAGTGCGCGATCCGGACGGCCAGGCATACGTGGTGGAACCGCGCTTCCTGCTCGACGCGTCCGGCTTTGGCCGCATCCTCCCGCGCCTGCTGCAACTGGAATCGCCTTCGAATTTCCCGGTGCGTGTCGCCATCTTCACGCATGTGGAAGACCGCATTCCCGTGGGGGCCTTCGATCGCAACAAGATCCTGATCAGCGTGCATCCCGCGCACACCGACGTGTGGTACTGGACCATTCCGTTCTCGAACGGCCGCTGCTCGCAAGGCGTGGTGGCGGAGAAATCGTTCCTCGACCGCTATCCGGGCGACGAGATGGCCAAGCTCAGGACGGTGGTGTTCGAGGAGCCCGGACTAGCCAGACTGCTGGGCGATGCCGGATGGGACACACCCGCGCGGCAGATCGTTGGCTACTCGGCCAATGTCAGTTCGCTGTGGGGCAAAGGCTATGCGCTGCTCGGCAACGCAGGCGAATTCCTCGATCCCGTGTTCTCGTCGGGCGTGACCATCGCCTTCAAGTCCGCCAGCCTTGCGGCCGGGTGCGTGGCCCGGCAACTGGCGGGCGAACCCGTGGATTGGGATGCGGACTTTGCGAAACCGCTCAAGGCAGGCGTGGACTGCTTCCGCACCTACGTGGAAGGGTGGTACGACGGCAGCTTCCAGAAGGTGATTTTTCATGCCGAGGGCGCGCCGGAGATCCGCAAGATGATTTCGTCGATCCTCGCGGGCTATGCCTGGGATCGCGGGAATCCGTTCGTGGCGGAATCGAAGCGCCGTCTCACAGTGCTGGAGCAGCTTTGCTCGGCGTGAGTCCTGCCGCTCGATGGCTGGCGGGCGCGGCGTTGGTAGCGATGCTGGCGCTGGGCGGCTGCGCGCCGTTTGCGTCGCATGGTCCGGACGCGCCGTCGGGTACGCGGGCTGGCGAGGTGCCAATGCTGCGCCTGCCACCGGCATCGCTCGGGCGGACGCTGCAACTGCAGCAGCAGATCACGGTGCAATACCCGTCGCCGCAGGGCGAACAGACCCGCGACTTGCTGGCCCTGCTGGAGGCCGACGCCGCGCACACAAGGCTGGCCGCCGTGGCGGGTGGGCAGGTGCTGGCGCGGCTGGATTGGGATGGCCGCGACCTGCGCGTGACGCGCGCACCGTGGGCCCCCCCGGAACTGCTGCCCGAGCGTATCCTCAATGATCTGCAGTTGTCGTTATGGCCCGTTGCCGCGATCCAGGCGGCACTGCCGGCCGGTTGGCGCATGGAGGCGTCTGCTGGCCTGCGCCAGCTACGTGCCGGCGACGAAGTCGTGGCGGAGATTCGCTATCCCGACGCGCGGACCACGCTATTCGCGCAACACCGCGATGGCTACCGCCTGACGATACGGACGCTGCAGGAGCAAGGGGGAGCGCGATGACGATCTACCTGAACGCGATGAACGTGATCTGCGCGCTCGGCAGTGGCAACGATGCCGTGCGCACCGCCTTGTGGCGCACCGATGGCCCCAGCGGCGGCGAAACCACCGATCGGTACACGCCCGGCACCCCGTTGCATCTTGGCACGGTGCGGGAAGTGGTGACGGCAGCGGACCTGCCCGCAGATGTGGCGCCAGCCCGGCGCAGCCGCAACAACGCGCTGTTGCACCATACGTTGGCTGCAATTCGTCCAGCGGTGGAAGCAGCCATCGCGCGCGTGGGCCCCACGCGGGTAGCCATCGTCCTTGGCACCAGCACGTCGGGCATCGGCGATGGCGAGGTGGTGGTGCGCGAGCGCCAGCGCACCGGCCAGTGGCCGAAGGCGTTCCATTACGGCCAGCAGGAACTAGGGTCGCCCGCCCAGTATCTGGCGCTGGCGCTGGGCGTGGCGGGGCCCGCCTATACGATTTCCACGGCGTGTTCGTCCAGTGCCAAGGCGCTTGGCGCGGCTGGCCGGCTTCTGGAACAGGGTATGGCCGATGTGGTCATCGCGGGCGGCGTGGACACGCTCTGCGCGTTTACAATCGCCGGCTTCCGCTCGCTGGAATCGGTCAGCGCCGCGCGCTGCAATCCGATGTCAGCGCATCGCAACGGCATCAATCTGGGCGAAGGTGCGGCGCTGTTCCTGATGTCCCGCGAGGCTGGCCCGGTGCGTCTGGCCGGTTGGGGCGAGACATCCGACGCACATCATATGTCGGCGCCGGACCCGAAGGGCCTCGGCGCGCGCACGGCCATGGCGCAGGCGCTGGATCGCGCCGGCCTGCAAGCCGCCGATATCGACTACCTGAATTTGCATGGTACGGCCACCGAGCAGAACGACGCCATGGAGTCTCGCGCGGTCATTGACTTGCTCGGGCCGGACGTGCCTGTGAGTTCGACCAAACCGCAGACCGGGCACGCGCTGGGCGCGGCGGGCGCCGTGGAGGCTGCGCTGATGGTCCTGACGTTGACCGGCAACCCTCGGGGCCGTCTGCCGGCGCACTGGTGGGACGGCACGCCGGACGCGGCGCTGCCTGCGCTCCACGTGGTGGATGCGGACGAGTCGCTGGGGCGGCCGGTCCGCCATGTGATGAGCAACTCGTTTGCATTCGGCGGCAGCAACTGCGTGCTGGTACTGGGCGAGGGGTAAAGATGACGACGATGGAACCGATATCGAATGTACCGATGCCCCCAGTGGCCGAGGTGATCCCGCATGCGGGAGCGATGCGCCTGATCGACGAATTGATCCACGCCGATGCCGGACACTGCACGGCGCGCGCGACGGTGCGTGCCACGCAGTTGTTTGTTGGCGATGACGGCATGCCTGGCTGGGTGGGCATCGAATACATGGCGCAGACCATCGCAGCCTGGGCCGGCGTGCGCGACCGCGCTGCCGGTCGGGGGCCGGGCGTGGGCTTCCTGCTCGGTTCTCGCCGTTACGCGTGCGACGTAGCGGCTTTCCCGGTGGGCAGCGTACTGACAATTTCCGTGCAGGTGGAACTGGAAGGCGAGAATGGCCTGGGCATGTTCGCCTGCACGCTGGCGATGGATGGCCGCGAAGTGGCCCGCGCCAATGTTTCCGTATTCCAGCCTGCCGACGCGGAGGCTTTTCTCCAGGGGCAGCAGGTATGACAAACAAGACGGTGCTGGTCACGGGGTCCTCGCGCGGCATCGGGCGGGCCATTGCCTTGCGCCTGGCGCGCGACGGCTTTGACGTGGTGGTTCACTGCCGGACACGCCGGGACGAGGCGGAATCTGTGGCGGATGCCGTTCGCGCGTTCGGACGCAATGCCCGGGTGCTGGCGTTCGACATGGCGCGCCGCGAGGCCACGGCGGAAATCCTGCTGGCCGATATCGAGAAGCACGGCTGCTATTACGGCGTGGTCTGCAATGCCGGCATGACGCGCGATGCGGCGTTTCCGGCCATGACCGGCGAGGAATGGGACGAGGTGGTGCATACCAACCTCGACGCGTTCTATAACGTGCTGAATCCCGTGGTCATGCCCATGGTGCAGCGACGCCAGCCGGGCCGCATCGTTACGTTGTCGTCGGTGTCGGGGCTGGTGGGCAACCGTGGGCAGGCCAATTACAGCGCCGCCAAGGCAGGCATCATCGGCGCCACCAAGGCGCTGGCCATCGAACTGGCCAAGCGGCAGATCACGGTCAATTGCGTGGCGCCGGGGCTGATCGACACGGAAATGGTGGAAGACCACGTGCGCGACGAGGCGCTCAAGATCATTCCGGCGCGCCGCCTGGGCACGCCGGACGAGGTGGCTGCAACGGTGGCCTTCCTCTTGTCGCCAGATGCCGGTTACATTACGCGGCAGGTGATTTCGGTGAACGGAGGGATGTTCGGATGAAGCGGGTTGTCGTAACCGGCGCCGGGGCGGTAAGCGCCCTGGGTAATGACTGGGCCACAGTGCGCGAGCGCCTGGCCAGCGGACGCAATGCAGTGGTCCATATGCCGGAATGGGACGATATCCGGGGGCTCAATACCCGGTTGGGCGCACCGGTGCCGCCGTTCTCGCCGCCGCCGCATTACACGCGCAAGCTGACGCGATCGATGGGACGTGTCTCGCTGATGGCCGTGATGGCCAGCGAAGCTGCATTGGCCAATGCCGGGCTGGCCGGCAGTCCGCTGGTAACGGGCGGCCGGCTGGGCATTGCCTACGGTTCGTCCACCGGTACGCCTGCCGCGGTCCAGGATTTCGGCAGGATGATGTCCGAGCGCACGACCGAGGACATCAGCGCCACCACGTATATCCGCATGATGCCGCACACCACGGCGGTCAATATCGGCGTGTTCTTTGGCATTACCGGGCGCATCCTGACCACATCGAGCGCCTGTACTTCGGGCAGCCACGGCATTGGTTATGCGTTCGAGACCATTCGCGCGGGCCGCCAGTTGGCGATGCTGGCAGGGGGTGCCGAGGAGCTGGATGCCACCGAGGCCGCTGTCTTCGATACGCTGTTCGCCACGAGTACACGCAACGATGCGCCGGAGCGCACGCCGCGCCCGTTCGATGCAAATCGCGATGGACTGGTGCTGGGCGAGGGCGCCGGCACGCTTGTCCTGGAGGAACTGGAGCATGCGCAGGCGCGCGGTGCCACCATCCTGGCCGAGATCGTCGGCTATGGCACCAACAGCGACGGCGCGCACGTGACGCAGCCGCAGGCCGGGACCATGGCCCAAGCGATGCGGCTGGCGCTGGAAGACGCCGACCTGTCGCCGGATGCCATCGGCTATGTCAATGCGCACGGTACGGCGACCGACCACGGCGACGTGGCGGAATCGCAGGCCACGCACGATGTGCTGGGCGGACGGATGCCGGTCAGTTCGCTCAAGAGCTATATGGGACATACGCTTGGTGCCTGCGGCGCGCTGGAAGCGTGGATGACGATCGAGATGATGCGGGATGGCTGGTTTGCACCAACGATCAATCTCACCGATCTCGATCCACGTTGCGCACCGCTGGACTACATCATGGGTGAAGGGCGCAGGATCGATACCGACCATGTGATGAGCAACAATTTCGCTTTCGGCGGCATCAATACCTCGCTGGTATTCCGCCGCTGGGCGGATTGATACCGGCGCTATCCACACACCATTACCATGCCGCTCGCCCTGCGTACCGGATCGGTCATGGCCTTTGCTGCCATGGCGCCACCAGTCAGCCGCTGGATGTCTGCGGAAGAGCTGTCACGCCTGGCCGAAATGCGTGCGGAGCAGCGCGCCGAGCAGTTTGCCGCGGGGCGCTGGCTGGCGCGGCGGCTGCTGGCGGTGACGCTGGGCGGCGATGCATCGGAATGGATGTTGTCGGCCGCCGAGGATGCACCGCCTGTCGCCACGCACTCGGGCGGGGCGGTGGGCATGCCGATCTTCGTATCGATCGCACATTCGGGTGATCACCTGGCGTGCGCGGTATCTGACATGCCGGTGGGCGTCGACATCGAGGCCCTTCAGCCGCGCAAGCACCTCGGGACGCTGATCGAAGCCACCACGACCGAAGCCGAGCGCGCGGCGCTGCCGGAATTGATCGCCGGGGGGGACGACGAAGCCCGCATGGTGGCCTTCTTCCAACTCTGGACACTCAAGGAAGCGTGGATCAAGTGCCATGGCGGCAGCCTGTTCCAGACGATGATCGGCCATGTCGTGGAAGCGGTTCCGGCGCCGCTGGAGGCTGCCAATGGGCTGACGTGGCGCCGCAAGGACGCCGTGCTGGCGCTGGCGGCAGCGCTGCCGGTTGGTGACATCGATCTGCCCGACGCGATGAGCTGGCGGCTTGTGTCGCGCGAGACTGTCGACTGAGCGTGGACTGAGCGTGACCGCTCAGGTCTTCTCCAGCGATGCACAGGCCGCGCGCAGGATGGCCGCGTAGCGCTCCAGATGCGGCTCGATCCGGTACACCGGACCGGCGATCGAGATCGCATAACTTTCCCCCGATAACCGCACCGGCCACGCCAGCGCGCCTACATCGGGCATCGATTCACTGAGATTGACATACGCACCACGCGTGCGCGCAGCCTGCAGGTCGGCTTCGACCATGGCGGGCGTGGTCAGCGTACGCGCGGTGAACGGCTGGAATGCCACCTGCGCCAGTACGGCGCCGCGCTCGGCATCCTCCATGGCGCCCAGCAGCGCTTTGCCAATCGAGTTTGCGTACAGTTCGCGCCGTTCG
>Ga0102595_100471_pt1 | contig 9937 bp, 11 predicted proteins | sample Araplaol_mTSA_r2_2_FD_76864 | JGI IMG/M metagenome (GOLD analysis project Ga0102595, IMG submission 76864) | Arabidopsis root microbial communities from North Carolina, USA - plate scrape MF_Col_mTSA_r2 (SPADES assembly) (version 2) | ecosystem: Host-associated > Plants > Roots > Endosphere...
CGCCCGGTGGCGGCGCTGTTCCGCTCGGTGGGCGCGCGCGTGCTGCACTACAAGACCTGCTCGACCTTCGACAGCGCGCCGCACATCGGCTCCATCGGCGCGGCCGTGCGGCTGCTGCGCTCGGCGGTGCAGCAGCCGTGGACCGCGATCGTCGGCGGCCAGCCCGGCCTGGGCCGCTACTGTCTCTTCGGCAATCTCTTTGCCGCGGCGGGAAGTGGCGGCGAAGTGTTCCGCATCGACCGCCATCCCACCATGAGCCGGCACCCCGTGACACCCATGGATGAGGCCGACCTGCGGCTGCACCTTGCAAGGCAGGGCCTGGCCGAGGTGCACTGCGTGCCCTTCACCGCCGCCTCCCGAGGCAGCGATGCACTCGACACCGCGCTGCGGCAGGCGCTCAACGCGCCGCCCGCGGACGCAGTGCTGTTCGATGTCGCGGATGCCGGACAGCTCGCGGCCATCGGCGAGGTGCTGTGGACACGCGCGCGGGGTGCGACCATGCTCGCCGTCGGCCCGAGCAGCGTGGTCGATGCGCTCGCCACGGCCATGCCCTCTTCCGGCCGCGCGCCGGGCGGGCAACCGAAGCTGGCGCCGGCGCGGGGCCCGGTGCTGGTCCTCGCGGGAAGCCTGTCGCCCGTGACCGCGTCGCAGGTCGCGGCCGCGAAATCATTCGACGTCGTGTGGCTCGATGCGCAGCAGATGGCCCGGCGCAACGCGGGAACACTGGAAGACCAGGCGGACGCGATCGCCCGCGGCCTCGCGCAGGGGCGCAACGTGCTGGCCTGCACGCGCGCGCCGCACTCTAACGGCGCCTCCGGCATGCCTGCGGACGCGGACCTGGACGCGCAAGCCCTCGCCCGCGCGGGCGGCGACCTGCTGGCTGCCGTGCTGGCGAAACAGCCGCTCGGGCGCATCGGCGTGGCCGGCGGTGACACATCCAGCCACGGCATACAGGCGCTGGAAGTCTGGGGGCTGTCCTATGCCGCCGACATGGGCGCCGGCGCATCGCTGTGCCGGGTGCACAGCGACGACGCGTCGCTCGACGGCATGGAAGTCATGCTCAAGGGCGGGCAGATGGGCACGCTGGACGTGTTCGAGCGGCTGGTGCACGGCTGATCAAGCCTGCCCCTGCGCTCCTTCCGTGCGGTCGTGCACCCATCGCATGGCCTGCTGCTCCGCATGGCGCAGCGCCTCGGCCTCGGTGCCGTAGGAAGCGTTGTCGGTATCGGCAGGCAGCTCGATGTCGTCCTCGCCCACGGAGGGCGCACGGCATATCACGACGGGCCGGTAGGTCTGGTCGTCGAGCCGCTCGGCGCGGCATAGGAAGAGCCGGCCGCGGTAGCTGAAGGTGACGAGGCGTTCCTCGAAGGCTGGCGGTGTGGCTTGTTGCATGGCTGAGTCCTTTCTTCTTTCGATGCTTGTCTTTCCAGGAGAAAAAGGGCGCGGTGCATGCGCAGCCCGAACGTCGTTCCAGGCCTACAGACAGAACACCCGCGCCGCGCCAAGGTGGCGCCATGACACATCCCATCGAACTCACCATCGAGGAGCCGCTGCCGGGTGCATTTGTCTGGCAGCTGCTCGAAACCGACGATCAGGGAAAGCGCCCGCGCGTGCTGCGCAAGGCCTTCGAGCCCGCGGAGAGCTACGAGCTGGCTCTTTCCTCGGGCCAGCGCGCCTTGCAAAGCGAGATCCGGCACCGCGCACCGCACGGGGCAAGCGCAACCTGAGTGCGCAGCCGCGTCCGGCTTACGCCGGAGCGGCGCTCTTTTGTTCAGTTCTGTTCTGGCCTGGCGCCCATCTGCCGGGGCGCCGGATGCCCCGGGGTACGGCCTGAGCCGCCTCGCCCTGTCGCCGAGGTGCCCGTGCGCCGGCTGAAGGCCGGCGAGGCGATTTCAGGCGTGGAGCCCGAAATCCCTGATGGTGAGCGTGATGGCGCTGCCCGGGGTCGCCCTGTAGCGCGCGATGGCCGCGGGCTCTATGGCGTAGAAGTGCTCCTGGCACGCGTCGAGCAGGTGCTCGCCCATTACGCGAACGCCGAATTCGTCGTGCAGCGTTTCCTCGGAAATCTGCGCGAGTACACGCGGGCCGCCAGGGCCGTCGGGATAGAAGGCAAAGCGCACGCTCGCACTGTCGAAGCAGTAGATGCCTTCGAAATTCGTCATCTCTGATGTCTCCTTGCTGCCGCAATTCGCGATTCCGCGATTCGCTCGCGGGTCGGCGGCGATTGAGCGCGCACCGCGCGGTGTCGGGAGGGAGAAAGAAGCGCATGCGCATGCAGGAAACGTCCTACACGGATCGAGGCGCCATCTTTCACCCGGAAACGGCCATGGCTTGGTTTTCCGCGCGCCGATGCGGCGAAGATCGGGGCCTCCCGATTCGCACTTCGCTGCATGCTCTTTTTTCTCTCCGCCGCAAGGCCTGCCCCGATGACCGCAACCCTCACGCTCCCTGCCCGGCTCCGCCCGCGCAGCGTCGCGTCCGCCCTGGCTGTTGCCGCGCTCGCCCTCCAGCTGGCCGCGTGCGGCGGCCCCAGCGAGGCACAGCGCCAGGCGGCGGTGACCACGGCGCCGCCCACCGACTGCACGGCCTGGGTCGGCACCGACCGCAACGCGATGATGGGCGGCTACCTGCTGCCGAAGAATCCGAAGGACGCCAAGGGGCCCAAGGTCTGCGTGCCGGTGCTGATGACGGCCAACCACCCGCCGGCCGGCTACGCGGGCGGCAACTACTACATCGGCGAGTTCACCGACGACAAGCTCAAGGCCCGCTGGCGCGCCTGCAAGGAAGACCCGGCCTGCTTCAGGCGCATCGACGCGCAGATGCAGCGCTGGCTGCCGCCCAACAAGGAACGCGCCACGCGCTCGACCGGCGTGGTCGACCCGTCGGGCCGGATCGATTCGGACAGCGCCAACGTCGACCTGAAGCAGATCCGCCGGCCGGCATTCTTCGCCAGGGCGCCCTACCGCGAAGGCATCGCCGAGGCCGATGCACGCACCTACGTGGTGGAGTTCACCGCGCCGCGCGACACCTTCGAGCGCATCGACCTGAAGATGACCGGCGACATCAAGCTGCGAGGCTGGTACATCGAGGGCGCCGGCATCGACGACGGCAAGGGGAAGAAGACGCGCGCGCTGGTGGTCATGGCGCCGGGCGGCGGCGGGCAGCTCACGGCCATCCAGCATCCCGACGAGGTGGCGTACCGCGTCGACCAGAAGACCGGCAAGACCGTGCCGGTGAGCTTTCCCAACGCGACCACCGAGACCATGGGCCAGCGCTGGTGGCGCGAGAACCTGTACGCGCTCAATCAGGCCGGCTTCGACGTGCTGGCCTACGACCGGCGCGGCGAGGGCCTCTCGGGGGGCTTCAGCGACACCAACACGCTGGAGCAAGGCGAGGACGTGTTCCGCGCGCTCACGGCGCTGGAGACCGGGCGCGGCCTGCGCATCCTCACGCCCAGGGGCGAACTGCTGGAAGGCGAAGCGACGCGGGGCCGGCTGCTGGCGGGCATGCCGGCCAGCGAGATTCCGCTGGTGCTCGGCGGCTACTCGCGCGGCTCGATGTCCACCGCCTGGGCAATGACGAAGAACTACGTCGCCCAGTGCAGCTTCGACATGCCCCAGCCCAACTGCACGCCGCCCAAGGGCTTGCGCAACATCCGCGGTGCGCTGCTGCTGTCTTCGTTCGCGAGCGGCGCGGGCTACGTGGGCGACTCGCCCGACCTGGCCGACCGCAACCTGTTCCTGGGCGGCATGGCGGCGGAGCACCACATCGTGTTCTATCCCAACTCGTCCACGCTCGCGGGCATGGACCGCTGGCCCGCCGCCTTCTTCGGCAAGGGCCTGTGGGACCGCGCCGAGACGCTGGAAGGCACGGTGGCGGCCTACAACCGCATCCGCGGCCTGAAGGAGATCGTGCTCGCCCGCGGGCCGCATTCCATCGAGACCTGGCCCGAATCGGACCGCGCCTACCTGCGCGAGCGCATGGTGGTGTTCGCCAGGGGGCTGATCGTCGGCGGGCGCACCATCCCCGGGGCGCGGCCGTGGAAGGACTTCAAGTCGCTGGTGGCGACCACGCCGGACTCGTGGGAGCCGTCGTCGCGGCCGAAGGGGCCCTGAGGCCGCGGCGCCGGGTTGAAAACCGGGCGCGCACCGCCACTTCCTTCAGGTTCAGCCGACCGAAAGAAGAGGTGCTCCATGGGCGCGCGCGACGAATTCATTCTTGACTCCTACTCGGCCACCGTCACGCAGGTGGCTCACACCGCCAGCGCGGCGGTCGCCCACATCAAGGTCCGGAAACCGGCCCAGCGCGGCAATGCCGCGGCCCACGGCAGCGGCTCCGGCTTTCTCTTCACCCCAGACGGTTTCACGATCACCAACGCCCACGTGGTCGAGGGCGCGGGCGAGCTGCGAGCCGCGTTCGCCGACGGCACCGAGAGCACGGCGCGGCTGGTGGGCACGGATGCCTCCACCGACATCGCCGTGCTGCGCATCGAGTCGCACCCCAGTGCCTTCCTGCCGCTGGGCAGCTCGGCCGCGCTTCAGCCTGGCCAGCTGGCGGTGGCGGTCGGCAACCCGCTGGGCTTCGACTTCACCGTGACCGCCGGCATCGTGAGCGCGCTGGGCCGCAGCCTGCCCTCGCGCGGCGGGCGGATGATCGAGGACGTGATCCAGACCGACGTGGCGCTCAACCCCGGCAACTCGGGCGGCCCGCTGCTGGACAGCGCGGCGCAGGTGATCGGCGTGAACACGGCCGTGATCCCGTCGGCGCAGGGCCTGAGCTTCGCGGTGGCCATCGACACCGCCCGCTGGGTCGCCGGCGAGCTGATGCGCCACGGCGCCGTTCGGCGCGGCAAGCTGGGCGTGCAGTGCGCGGCGGTGGCCCTGCCCCGGCGCTGGGTGCGCGAGAACGAATGGCCGGTGGCCACCGGCGTGCGGGTGGTCGAGGTGGCGGCCGGCTCGGCCGCCGCGCGCGACGGGCTGCGCGCCGGCGACATCCTCATCGGCTGCGACGGCGTGCCGCTGGCCCAGCTGTCGGACCTGCTCAAGCGGCTGGCGGGCGAGGGCTACGGAAAGCCGCTGCTGCTGAAGCTGCTGCGGCCGGTGGCCGGCACGCTCACGCCCTTCTACCTGACGGTGACGCCGGGGGGCTGAACCCCGGCCAGGCCGGCGCAACGACAATAGGCCCCTGCACCGAACGAAGCACCGTCAGGAGAAAACCGTGTCCACCGTCACCATCACCCCCAAAGTCGCCACCAGCAACGAGGCCCCCTTCGTCCTCTTCGGCGGCGTCAACGTCCTCGAATCGAAGGACCTCGCCATGCGCAGCGCCGAGGAATACGTGCGCGTCACGCAGAAGCTGGGCATTCCCTATGTGTTCAAGGGCAGCTTCGACAAGGCCAACCGCTCCTCCATCCACTCCTACCGCGGCCCCGGCCTCGACGAGGGCCTGAAGATCCTGCAGGCCGTGAAGGACGGCTTCGGCGTCCCGGTGATCACCGACGTGCACGAAGTCGCCCAGGCCGCGCCCGTGGCCGAGGTGGTCGACGTGCTGCAGCTGCCCGCCTTCCTGGCCCGCCAGACCGACCTGGTGGTGGCGCTGGCGAAGACCGGACGGGTTATCAACATCAAGAAGCCCCAGTTCCTGAGCCCCTCGCAGATGCTCAACATCGTCGAGAAGTTCAAGGAAGCGGGCAACGACAAGCTGATCCTCTGCGACCGCGGCACCTGCTTCGGCTACGACAACCTCGTGGTCGACATGCTGGGCTTCGGCGTGATGAAGAAGGTGTCGCAGAACCTGCCCATCATCTTCGACGTGACCCACGCGCTGCAGCAGCGCGAGGCCGGCGCCGCCGCATCGGGCGGCCGCCGCGAACAGGTGGCCGACCTGGCGCGCGCCGGCATGGCCGTGGGGCTGGCGGGCCTCTTCCTCGAAGCCCATCCCGACCCGGCCCAGGCCAAGTGCGATGGCCCGAGCGCACTGCCGCTGGACAAGCTGGAGCCCTTCCTCACGCAGATCAAGGCCCTGGACGACCTGGTGAAGTCCTTCCCGCCGCTGAAGATCTGAGTGGCGGGGCCGGCAGCCGGCCGGTGCTCCCGCAAGGCTTCATCAGAAGTTTTCTAAAGTTTTCAATTGATCGGCCGATAACCAGCGTTGGAGGGCAGCCCGAGGGCTGCCCTCCTTCCTCTCATTCCTGGTTTCCGGAGTTCGATCATGTTCCTGAGCAACGTCTCAATCGGCAAGCGCCTGGCCATCGTGCTGGGCATCATCCTGGCGCTGTTTCTCGCCACCAGCGCCGCCGCGGTATGGAAGCTGCAACAGCTCAGCCGCGAGATAGAGACCATGATCGAGGACAACGTGAAGACCGAGCGCGCCGGCTCCGACTGGCTGCGCCACACCACTGCCGGCGTGCAGCGCGCCGCGGCCATCGCCAAGAGCAGCGACGCCAGCCTGATCGACTATTTCGCGCCGGCCACGGCGGCGTCGATCAAGAACACCAACGAGCTGCAGAAGTTTATCGAGGAGAAGCTGGTACAGCCCGACGAGCGCGCCCTGCTCGAGAAGGTCGCGGGCCTGCGCAAGGCCTACCTGGCCGCGCGCGAGGAAGTGAGCAAGCTCAAGCTCGCGGGCGACCTGCAGGGCGCCAACCGCGTGTTCGACGCGCAGTTCCAGCCCACCTCGGTCAGCTACATCGCCGGCGTGCAGCAGGTGGTGGACATGCAGCGCGAGCATCTGGACGCCGCCGCCGTCCGCGCCAACGACCTGCGCGCGCAGACCGGCACCCTGCTGATCGTGTGCTCCGCCGTGAGCCTGGTGCTGGGCACCCTGCTGGCCTGGATGCTGGCGCGCAGCATCACCCGGCCGCTGCGCAGCGCCGAGGCGATCGCGCAGGCCATCGCCGAGATGGACCTGACCGGCAATCCCCAGGCCAGCTACGCCGGCGACGAGACCGGCCACCTGCTGCGCGCCCTCGACCAGATGCGCACCGCCTTGCAGGGCTCGCTGGCGCAGGTGCACGGCGTGGTGGCGAACGTGTCGACCGCCAGCACGCAGATCGCCGTGGGCAACCAGGACCTGTCCTCGCGCACCGAGGAGCAGGCCAGCTCGCTGGAGCAGACCGCCGCATCGCTGGAGGAGCTGACCTCCACCGTGAAGCAGAACGCCGACAACGCGCGACAGGCCAACCAGCTGGCCACCTCCGCTTCGGAAGTGGCGGCGCGCGGCGGCAGCGTGGTGTTCCAGGTGGTGGAGACGATGGGCTCGATCAATGCCTCCTCGCGCAAGGTGGTGGACATCATCAGCGTGATCGACGGCATCGCCTTCCAGACCAACATCCTCGCGCTGAACGCGGCCGTCGAGGCCGCGCGCGCGGGCGACCAGGGCCGCGGCTTCGCGGTGGTGGCTTCCGAAGTGCGCAGCCTCGCGCAGCGCTCGGCAGCCGCGGCCAAGGAAATCAAGTCGCTGATCGGCGATTCGGTCGAGAAGGTCGAGGAAGGCAGCCGCCAGGTGGCCGACGCCGGCCGCACCATGGAAGAGATCGTCGGCAGCGTGAAGCGGGTGACGGACATCATGGGCGAGATCAGCGCCGCGAGCCAGGAGCAGACCTCGGGCATCGAGCAGATCAACCAGGCCGTCACGCAGATGGACCAGACGACGCAGCAGAACGCGGCGCTGGTCGAGCAGGCCTCGGCGGCGGCACAGTCGCTGCAGGAACAGGCGGGCAGCCTGTCGCGCATCGTCGGCAAGTTCAGGCTGGAGCAGCAGCATCGCCAGAACCACGCTGACGAGACCCCGGGCATCGGGGCCGGCCGCCTGCAGCTGATTGCGGCACGCTGAAAAGGAAAGAAAGAGAAACAGGCGAAAAGACCGGCAAGGGCTGCGCACCGGAGAAAGAGGCGAAACTAGGCGCCAGCCTTTCTCCCCCCGGAGCCCAATTTGTCGTCATCCAAAGCCGCCCGCATCGCCCTCTCCGCCTCGGCCGCCGCGATCGGGAGCATCGCCGCCTACTGGACACTGCTCGCCACGCGCCAGGGGCACATCCTCTTCAACGCCCGCAAGCTGCCGGTCGTTCCGCTGTCCGACGATTTCTCGACCTACTCCCACACCGTGCCGGGCGGCATGGTGCGCGGCTATGTCTACCACCCGCAGGGAGAGGAGGCGCTGCAGGACCTCCTCATCTACTTCGCAGGCCGCGGCGAGGACGTGCGCGCCACCGCGCAGACGCTGCACTGGCTGCCCGAGGGCTTCGGCTTCGCAGCGGTCAACTACCGCGGCGTGGCCGACTCGCAGGGGCATCCGTCCGAGATCGCCTCGGTGCAGGACGCCTGCCAGTTCGCCAGGCACCTGCGCAAGGCCTTTCCCCACGCGCGCCTGCACGTGGTGGGCCGCAGCCTGGGCACGGGCGTGGCCATCCAGCTCGTAGCGCGGCAGGAGTTCGCGAGCCTGCAGCTGGTGACGCCCTACGACTCGATGCTGGAGGTGGCGAAGAAGCGCTTTCCGCTGGTGCCGCTGTCGCTGCTGCTGCGCCACCAGTTCAACTCGCTGGAGCACTGCAAGGAAGTCGCGGCCAAGACCCAGGTGCTGCTGGCCGAGACCGACGACGTGGTGCTGCCCGAGCGTTCGCAGAAACTCATCGCGGCATGGCCCACTCCCGTCAGCGTGACGACCGTGCCGGCTTCGGACCATCACAACATCATGGGCCTGGAAGCGACCTGGCTGCACCTCGTCGACTTCGCGCTGACCTCGGTGCTGCCGGAGCTGAAGGAAGCGTAGCCGGCCGCGCGGCCGCTACCGGTAGTGGCCCGCCATGAAATCGATGAAGGCGCGCACAGAGGGCTGAACATGCCGCGTGCGCGGATACAGCGCCGCATAGGTACGCTGCCCCAGCGTGACCTCCGGCAGCACGCGGATCAGGGCGCCCGACTGCAGGTCGGAGCGCACCGTGTGCCATGTCAGCGCGGCAATGCCAAGGCCGCATTTCGCGGCCGAGTACAGCGCGGTGATCGTGTCGCAGGCGAAGCGCCCTTCCGGCTTGAATGACTGCTGCCGGCCATCGGGCATGTGCAGCGCCCAGTGCGCGGGACTTTCGGGTCCGTTGTGGAGCAGGCACTGGTGCTTCGACAGCTCGTCCGCCGCTGCGGGAACACCGTGCTCCACCAGGTAGCGCGGCGCGGCGACAAGCACCATGTCGGAGACCGCCAGCGTCCTCGCCATCATCGAAGCGTCTTCAAGTCCGGCGCTGATGCGCAAGGCCACGTCGATGCCTTCGGCGACCAGCTTCGTGAAGCGGTCGGTGCAGACCACCTCCAGCCGGATGCCCGGATGGCGCGACTGGAACGCCGGCAGCCACTCGGGCAGCTCGAGCGTCGCGATCGCCAGCGGCATGCTCACCTTCAGCGTGCCCGAGGGCGCCTTGCCATCGGCCGCGACATCCGCCTGCGCGGCATCGAGCCGCGAAAGGATGTCGGCGCAGGCGGCGTAGTAGCGGCTGCCCGCCTCGGTCAGCGTGATGCCGCGCGTGTCGCGCCGCACCAGCTGCGCGCCCAGCGATTTCTCCAGCGCCTGCAGCTGGCGCGAGAGGCTGGAGTGCGTCGTGTCCAGCGACTGGGCTGCCGCCGAGAGGCTCTTTGCCTGCGCGATGCGTTGAAAGGCACGCATCGCCTTGACCTGATCCATGCGCCGCCCTCCCGCGGGTACTTCAGAAGCCGCGCATTTTCCGTCAGGCGACCGGCAGGGCCAGGATCTGCGAAGTGCTCAGCACGTCGCCGAAGGTGTCCTCGATCTCGGCCAGCGCCGCGCGGTGCAGGCTGTCGTGCGACACGGTGTCGCCGTTCTCGCGGCGGATCGCGCGGGTGGCGGTGGCATCGGAAGACACGACCACGTCGAAGCCCTGCGGCCCTGCGTCGCGGGCGGCGCCGGCCACGCAGGCATGGGTCATCAG
>Ga0102595_101607_pt1 | contig 9927 bp, 6 predicted proteins | sample Araplaol_mTSA_r2_2_FD_76864 | JGI IMG/M metagenome (GOLD analysis project Ga0102595, IMG submission 76864) | Arabidopsis root microbial communities from North Carolina, USA - plate scrape MF_Col_mTSA_r2 (SPADES assembly) (version 2) | ecosystem: Host-associated > Plants > Roots > Endosphere...
CCCGCCCCCCGATGAAGTCCACCACCACCTCCTGGCCGATGCGCGGCGTGAACACGCCCCCGAAACGCTCCCCCGCCCAGATGTGCGACACCCGCACGAAGCGCGAGCTGTTCTCGTTACGCTGCCCGTAGCGGTCCCAGTGGAACTGCACCTTCACTCGACCGTACTCGTCCGTCCAGATCTCTTCCCCCTCGGGCCCCACCACCGTTGCGGTCTGCGGCCCGCCGGTGCGTGGCAGCGGCGTCTGGCGTGGCGCCCTGAACGGCAGCGTGGTGGGCTGCACCACGAAGTTGAAGTCGTACCCGCCCGATTCGGCGCCGGTTGCGTAGCCGCCTTCGCGCAAGGCATAGGAGACGGCAACGATCAGGTGTTCCCGGTTGTCCTCACCGCGCGGCGAATTGCGCATCTTGAAGCTGTAGCCGGGGGCCATGCCGCGCACGGTGGCATGGCCGGCGCTGCGCTGCGCCAGGGCCTGCACTTCTTCAAGCCGCACTCGCGCGTAGTGCTCGCCGTCGCCGGGCGACGGATAGTCGCCCAGCCATTCGTAGATCTCGTGGTCGGCGTGATCGTGCTGCCTCGGCAGGGCCCGCACGTTCGACAGGTCGCCCTTGGGCGTGGTGAAGTTGAAGTCGTTCACGGTGTAGCTGCCCGAGCGGATCTCCTCGCTCGGCTGCCATTCGCGGATGACCTCCAGGTCCTCGTCGATGTCGCGGTCGGCCGCGAAGTAATCGATGGTCTCGTACCCAGGCATCGGCTGGTGCGCGCTCAGGTCGTCGGCAAGCACCAGCGTGTGCTGGTTCCTGTCGTGCTTGAAGTAGTAGTAGATGCCCTCGAGTTCCATGAGCCGGCTCACGAAGGCGAAGTCGCTCTCGTTGTACTGCACACAGTACTCCCACTGCCGGTAGTTCTCGCAGAGCTTGTTCTCGTAGGCGAAGCCGTAGTCGGAGAGCACCTCCTCGATGACTTCGACCACCGACTTGCCCTGGAAGATCTTGTTGTCGCTCGACCGCGTCAGGTACCAGAGCCACGGGCGCACGGTGGCGCGGTAGACCGTGTGACGCGAGGTGCTGCCTTCGCGCCCCACCGCGGCGAAGCGCACCACCTGGCCATTGAGAAAGCGCGGCGAACCGGCCACCGCCGTCTGGATCTCGAGCGCGAGCGGCTTGCCGAGCATTGCCTTCAGATCCAGCGACGCGCTCGGACTCAACAGGTCGACCTCGAACTCGAAAAGCTGCGACAAACCCTCCGTGCCCCGCATCGAGCGGAACAGCAGCTGGCTCTCGTCCAGTGGCGTGTGGGCTCGAACGACTCTGGCCATGGGGGTTGTCTCCTTCTATTTTTTACGCTTCGGAAAATTCGTAGCGGAAGTCGTCGTCCGCGGCGCTGAGCTGCACGCCGCTCAGCTTGCGCGCACTGACGGTGGCGCCGATGACTTCCTCGCTCAGGCGCGGAAGGATGGTGTGCGTGAGGATCGCGTCGATCATCCGGCCGCCCGATTCGATGGCGGTGCAGCGGCGTGCGACGAGCTCAACGGCGCTGTCGTCGTAGGCCAGTGCGATGCCGTGGTTCGCCTGCAGGCGCGTCGCGATGCGATCGAGCTGGAGGCGGATGATGCGATGCAACGCCTCTGCGTGCAACGGGTAATAAGGCACTACAACGAGGCGGCCCAGCAGCGCGGGCGCGAACACCTTGAGCAGCGGCTCGCGCAGCGCGGCGGCCAGCGGCTCGGGGTCGGGGCGCAGGGTCGGGTCTTCGCACAGCTGCATGACCAGGTCGGTGCCGACGTTCGAGGTCATGATGATCACGGTGTTGCGGAAGTCGATGTGGCGGCCTTCGCCGTCTTCCATCCAGCCCTTGTCGAAGACCTGAAAGAAGATCTCGTGCACGTCGGTGTGCGCCTTCTCGATCTCGTCGAGCAGCACCACGCTGTAGGGCCTGCGGCGCACGGCTTCGGTAAGCACGCCGCCTTCGCCATAGCCCACGTAGCCGGGCGGCGCGCCCTTCAGCGTGGAGACGGTGTGCGACTCCTGGAACTCGCTCATGTTGATGGTGACGAGGTTCTGCTCGCCCCCGTACAGCGCTTCGGAGAGCGCCAGCGCCGTCTCGGTCTTGCCGACGCCCGAGGGGCCGCACAGCAGGAACACGCCGACGGGCTTGTTGGGGTTGTCCAGCCGCGCGCGCGCGGTGCGGATGCGGCGCGAGATGGTTTCCAGCGCATCGGGCTGCGCGACCACGCGCGCCGAGAGAATCTCGCCGAGCTTGAGCACCGATTGCGCGTCGTCGCGCACCATGCGGCCGATGGGAATGCCAGTCCAGTCGGCCACCACGGTGGCGACAGCCTGCGCATCGACGGCGGCGAGGATGAGCGGCGACTCGCCCTGCAGCTGCGAAAGCCTGTCCTGCGCTTCGTTGAGTTCGGCGCGAATTTCGTCGGGCGTGCGCTGGGGTTCGGCGGGAGGCGTATCGGGGTCCACGTCGGCATTGGCCGCGGCTTCGACATCCTCGGCGCCTTCCGCGTCCGATGCCTCGGCCTGAGCTTGCGGCACTGCCGCCGGCGAGAGCTGCTTGCGCAGCGCGACGATGCGCTCGACCAGCGCGCTTTCTTCCACGCGCCGCTTCTCCAGCACCTCGAGCTCGGCCTTCGCCTGCTCGACCTGCGCCGCGATGTCTTCCACGCGCTGGTGCTCGCCCACGCCGATGGCGGCCTCGCGCCCCGCGATGCCCGACTCGATGCCCAGCACCTCGATGCGGCGCTGCAGGTCTTCGATGGCGGCGGGCAGGGCATGCTGGCTCAGCGCCACGCGCGCGCATGCGGTATCGAGCAGGCTCACGGCCTTGTCGGGCAGCTGGCGCGCGGGAATGTAGCGGTGCGACAGGCTCACGGCCGCCTCGAGCGCGGCGTCGAGGATGAGCACGCCGTGATGCTTCTCGAGCTCGGCAGAGATGCCGCGCAGCATCAGCACCGCCTTGGGCTCGGTGGGCTCGTGCACCTGGATGGTCTGGAAGCGCCGCGTGAGCGCCGGATCTTTCTCGATGTACTTCTTGTATTCAGACCAGGTGGTCGCGCCGATGGTGCGCAGCCGCCCGCGTGCGAGCGCGGGCTTGAGCAGGTTGGCCGCGTCGCCGGTGCCGGCCTGGCCGCCCGCGCCCACCAGCGTGTGCACCTCGTCGACGAAGAGCACGATGGGCTTCGGACTCTTCTCGACTTCGTCGATCACCTGGCGTAGCCGCTGTTCGAACTCGCCCTTCACGCCCGCGCCGGCCTGCAGCAGCGTGGGGTCGAGCACCCACAGCGACACGTCCTTCAGCGAGGGCGGCACGTCGCCCGCGGCGAGGCGCGAGGCCAGGCCTTCGACCACCGCCGTCTTGCCGACGCCGGCCTCGCCGGTGAGCAGCGGGTTGTTCTGGCGGCGGCGCATCAGGATGTCGATGATCTGGCGGATCTCGTCGTCGCGGCCGTAGACCGGATCGAGCTCGCCCGCGCGCGCCTTGGCAGTGAGGTCGCTCGCGTACTTGGCGAGCGCGGAACCACCGGCTGCGGGGCCGTCGCCCTGGTGGTGCGCCGCGGCCGGCGCGCCGCCTGCTGCGCTGGCCGCAGCGGCATCGAAGTCGTCTTCGGGCGAGCCTTCGGTCCACGAGGCCAGTTGAGCCACCAGCACGTCGGGCACGATCTTGTCGAACTCGCGCGAGATGCCCGAGAGCACCTGCCGCAGCCCCGGCGTCTTGATGATGCCCGCGAGCAGGTAGGCGCCGCGGATCGAGGTGGCCTCGAAGCGCAGGCTCGCATAGACCCACGCGCGCTCCACGGCGTTGTCGACGTGCTCGGAGATGTCGCTGATCGAGGTGGCGCCGTGCGGCAGCCGGTCGAGGGCGCGCACCAGGTCCTGCTCGACCGCGTCGAGGTTGAGCCCCGCGCGCCTGATGATGCGCAGCATGTCGCTGTCCTGCTGCTGCAGGATCTGGTGCAGCCAGTGCACCAGTTCGACGTAGGCGTTACCGCGCAGCTTGGCGAAGGCGGTGGCGGTCTCCAATGCCTTGTAGAGCATCGGATTGAGCTTCGAGAACAGAGAGACGCGGCGGATGTCGGTCATGGATTAAAGCTAACCCCCAGTCTTCGCGCACTTCGTGTCGCTACGCCAACCCCCTTGCAGGGGGCAACACCTGTGGCCCGGCAGAGCCGGTTCCACGGTGTTTCCCGAAAAGACCGTGATGTGGTCATGTCGTCGGCGTCTCGCGCGAAGTTGCGGAAGAGCGGGTAAGGAATGCATCGGTAGGAGCCGCCGATGCGGAACGGGAAAACAATGCTTCGGGCTGGAACAGCATGTCGCCAGCGTCGGTGTCGGACATGCGCATGCCCAGCCAGCTGCCCCAGCCCAGCCGCTGGTTGCTGTTGAGCCGCATGCCGTGCGCGTCCTGCTTCTTGAGCACGAGCCGCAGCTCCCACGCGAACTCGATGCCGACGTACTGGCGCACCCAGTCGACCACCTGCTGCAGCCGCTTGCTGCCCGGCAGGAACTCGCGGTACTGCTCCTGCGAGAGCGGACCGAGTTCGAGGCGGAACTTGCTCTGCGCGTCGCGCACCGCGAGGCCGATGGTGGCGCCGCCTCCGAGCCGGTGGTTGCGCCCGAGCGTGCCGATGCGGCTGACCTGGCGCTCGTCGATCATCACCCAGTCGCTCACGAACTCGTCGATGCGCACCGGCACGTCGAAGTAGAGCCGCATGATCTGGATCAGCCCTTCGGGGTTGCGCGTCTGGCGAACGAGGTGGCCCGCCATGAAGGTGCGCGCATGGTCGGCGATGCGGTCGCGCTCCTTGAGGCCGGGCTGGCCCATGTTCATGAGGCTCGCGACGTAGTCGACGAAGCGGTGGCCATCGGTGCGGTCCAGGCTGTTGACCGACTGGGCGTCGGCCCAGGCCCGGTAGAACAGCAGGATGAGCCTGTGGTGGAACAGGTCGGCGAACGCGCTGATGGTGTTGTCGGCGTGGTGCCGCTTGCGCTCGCGCGCGTACTCCGTCAGGTGCAGCGGCAGCGGGCCGTTGGGGCCGAACAGGCCGAAGCCGTAGATCGAGATGCGCGGCGGCCCGTCGCCGTCGGCCTCGACGCCCGAGACGTTCGATGGCGCGAAGGCCATCGAGGGCTCCTGCCCGAGGCGCAACGGCTCGTCGAGCGGGCGTGGTGCGCGGCCCAGCAGCGGATGGTCGTCCTGCGCGTCGAGGCGGCGCAGCAGCATGAAAAGGTCGTGCTCGAAGGGCTGCTCGAGCAGCTTGGCCCAGAGCTCCGGGTCGGCCTGCGCGATGCCGCGCGCGGGGGGCAGGCCTGCTCCTTGCGCGGACGCTTGGAGGACCTCGTGATCGACGGCGATCTCTGCCGCGTCCGGCACCATGCCCTGCGCATGTCCGGCCGAAGCGGCTTCCTGCTGCTCCTGGTGCTGCTGCACCGCGTCGGTGAAGCCCGTTTCGCTCATACGGCGGGGCGGCGTCCCACGCGCGGGGTCCAGCGCGCGATTTCGCCGCGCTGCAGGCTGGCCAGCGCGAATTCGGTGAACGCGTTGAGCGACACGTGGCGGCTGAAAAACTGCTCCAGCACCGCGCCGAAGAGATACGGGCTCGCGCCCGAGAACGCGACCTCGTCGATCTTGAGCGCGATCTCCACGCCACGGCCGAACACGATCGGGCCGGGCTCGGGCAGGCGGCGGAACACCGGCGCCAGCGCCATCGAGCGCACGCCCTGGATCTGGCGGCGCACCGAGGGGTCGGCGAGGTTGCCGTACAGGTCGAGCATCTCGCGCAGCGCGGCCGCGCCCTGCGTGGGGTCGACGTCTGTGAGGCTCAGGTAATTGAGGCCCAGGTGGCTGATGAGGCGCCAGGTGAGCGCGCCCTCGGCCAGCGCCGGGTAGGGCCGCGAAGGCCCGCGCAGGATGCGGATGGAGCGAACGGGCGCGGACACGCGCAGCGTGAAGTCGGATTCGAGCCCGGTCGGCAGCAGCAGCGGCAGGTCGCGGTTGGTGCACAGCGCGTCGAGCGTGATGTGGCGCAGGCTGTGCGGGAACGGCGCGTCGTGCTGGTCGACGAGCGACACATAGACCTCGCTGCCGGTGTAGCTGGTGCGCGTACCCTGCGCGCGCGCGCGGTCCGACACGAGGCGCGGTTCGCGGCGCAGCGAGAAGTAGGCGCCGAAGTCGCCATCGTCGGCCGCGAAGGAGCCGAGGAAGGGCCGGAATTCGCGCTCCTCCGAGCCGTTGGCCATGTGGCCGGTGACGCGCTCTACCGTGAAGATCTCGAAGTCGCGCGGACGCGTGCGGTCGATCACCGCATGGTGCTCGTGCTGGCCCGGCCCCACCGGAATGCGGTCGCTGCGGCGCGGCACGAGGTTGATGATGGGCGTGCAGAACAGCGAGAAATGCTTGGCGTCGACCAGGCGTTCGAGGTCGGCATCCGCGCGGTCGAGCAGGATCACGATTTCCATCGTGGTGCCGCCCATGGCCGCGACCGCCGCACGCAGCTTGTTCACGCTGAAGAACAGGTAGCGGTCGGGAAAGGCGAAGTACTCGTGCAGCAGGCGGTAGCCCTGGAACGAACGCGCGTCATAGGGCAGCAGCGCCTGGTCGGGCTCGAAGCCCTCGTGCCGGATGGCATCGTCACCCAGCGGCACGATGCGCGCCGTGGTGCCGGGCCCGCTGCGGCACACCACGCCGACGCTGTGGTGCGTCGCGAGTTCGAGCATGCGCAGCGCATGCAGCTCCGCGCCCGAGAGGAAGAATTCGAGCCGGTCCAGCGGCATGTCGGCAAAGCGCGCGCCGCCCACTGCTTCGAGCTTGATGGTGATGGCGCTCTTCGCCTGCCGGGCGACCATGGGCATCGCATGCGCGATCTCCGCCGGCACCGGGCCGATGCCGGCCTCGGCGATGCGGATGGGCCACAGCGTGACGGCATGGCCGGTGCGGAACTCGCAGGCCGTCTGCTCGCCCTTGATCATCCGGCCGCGCAGGATGGTGTGGCGTGGCAGTTCGTAGCCGGCCTTCAGCGAGCCTTCGTTGAGGTTGCCGTCGATCTGCACCACCGCCATGGCAGGCAGCGGCGCGAGGAAGTTGGGGTAGACCACTTCGAGCAGCCGCTGCGAGAAGCGCGGGAACTCGGCGTCCATCTTGAGCTGGATGCGCGCGGTGAGGAAGCTGAAGCCTTCGAGCAGCCGCTCCACGTACGGGTCGCTGACCTCGATGCCTCGCATGCCGAGGCGGCCCGCGATCTTCGGGTAGCGCTGCGCGAACTCGGCCCCGAGCTCGTGCATGTAGGTGAGCTCGCGGTTGTAGTAATCCAGCAGCCGGGCATCCATCAGAGGCCTCCGGTAGGCCGAAGGACCATGTGCCCGCTTTCGAGATCGAGTTCGGAACGCAGGATGAATTCGATGGGATACGGCACCGACCACAAGGTGCCGCGGATCTCCAGCGCGAGCAGGTTGTGGTGCTCGAGGTCGGTCGCATCGGTCACGCAGCGCACGTCGATGCTGTCTTTCATGATGCGCGGTTCGAAGTCGATGATGGCCGCGCGGATGGCGGCCTCGACATCGGCGAAGTCGACTTCGGACATGCGCCCGCCGGCCCAGCCGCGAACGCCGAAGTTCAGCACCGAGCGGCGCGCGCGCGGCATGGTGTTGATGTTGTGCTCGGCGCCGAAGTTGGTGGTGTTGAGCAGCCACTGCAGGTCGCGCAGCACCGAGTCGCGCAGCAGCCTGCCGCTCATGAGGAAGGCCCCCGCGCGCTCCTGTCGGGTCTGCGGCGCCTTGTCGGTGAGGCGGTCGAGCAGCACCGGCTGCAGGCGGTCGCGCGCGACGCTTTCCTGCTGGTCGCCGTCGGTGTCCATCATTCCGCTCATCCGGCGCTGCCCTCGCGCGAGAACTCGATGAGGCGCAGGTCGAGCAGCGAATGGTCGCCGGCCTCGCTGATCAGCGTGCGCTGGCCCAGGCCTGCGTACTGCTCTTCGCCGGCCAGCGGCAGCCAGTCGGTGCGGCGGCCCAGCGCGGCCTCGTCGTCGAGGCCCTCGAGCTGGCCCGGATAGCGCACCGGCACCAGGCCGTTGAGCGCGCGGCCGTCGTGCAGTTCGAATTCGGTGGGGGCCCACAGCAGGTCGACGAGGTGCTGCGGCCGGGAAAACTTGACGCGGCGCACTTCCGTCAGCGGCAGCCAAGCGTAGCCCGAGGGCGTGAGCAACTCGAACACGGTACCGATGCGCACGTCGCCGTCGCAGAGCCATTCGAAATCGCTGTGTTGCACCGGCTCGCCATCAAGCGCCTGCACGGCGCGCGAATCGGAACGGTCGACGCTGGTGAGCCTGCCATGCAGTGCGGGCGCGGCCTGCCGCGCGCTTTCGCGCAGGGCCGCGGCTTCCTCGGCACGATCCGCTGGCAGGGCTGCGGCGGCGATCAACTGCTCGACCCATTCGGCATTGCCGCCGACGATGGCCGGAGCACGTCCGCCCGACCAGAACTCGCTGCGGTGGCGTTCGCCCGAAAGCGCCATCGAGCAGGTGACGCTGGCGGGCGTGAAAGTGGGATCCAGCTTGGTGGCGAGCTTGAGCTGGTCTTCGGCCCGCTGCCACTCTCCACGCAATGCGAGAAAGTGGCACAAGGCAAGACGCAAGCCTGCATTCTGGGGATTGGAGCGGATCTGCCGCTGTACCCATTCGGTGTGCTCGGCCACTGAGCGCTCGCCCAGTACTGCAAACCCATCGCCCATGAAGCTTCCTCGCTGACTTGCTGGCACGCGGCGCGAACGTTGAGAAGGCCGCCGTGCGAAGGACGGCCGTGGAGGCCGTCGGGAAAAACGTCGCGGCCGGCCCGAAAGGCCGGCCGCGCATCGGGAAAAGGAGATCAGGACTCCTTGTTTTCCTTGATGTTCCAGGCCAGGACCGTCTCGGCGCCCTTGCCGCCCTTGTCGGTCTGTTCCCAGTACTGCTGCTTCACCTTGGCGGCCTGGAAGGCGTACTGCACGAACACGGCGTCCGAGCCCTGTTCGGCGGTGTACTGCACCGAGGTCACCAGCACTTCTTCGAGCGTGACGCGCGTGTACTCGATCTGCGAACCACCGGCCTTGCACACCGACACTTCCACCTTGCCCAGGTGCTTGCCGCTTGCGCAGTTCTTCATGACGGACGGTGCCGCCTTGTCGATGCGCGCCAGAACCTGCAGGTCGTTGAAGCTGGCCTTGCCAACGCCACCGCCACCGCCGCTGACCATGTTGCCAGGCTGCGTTGCTCCCCACGCAAACGACTTGATGTCCGTCCACTCCTTGTGGTTCGAGTCCTTCGATTCGCCGTTTGCGCCTTCAACGCGCATGAACATGTCTACTGCCATGATTTAAACCCCCAGAGTTATTTGCGCCCGATTCCGGGACGCCGTTGAATTAGCTGCTGTCCTTCTTGTTGGATGGCAGCTTCGAAACCAGCCGCAACGACACCGTCAGCCCTTCGAGCTGATAGTGCGGCCGGAGAAAAAACTTGGCGGCGTAGTAGCCGGGGTTGTCCTCGATGGCTTCCACCTGGACTTCCGCCGCCGCCAGCGGCTTCATTGCCTTCGTGTCCTGCGACGAGGTGCCGGGGCTGCCGTCGACGTAGTTCATGATCCAGTCGTTGAGCCAGCGCTCCATGTCCTCGCGCTCGCGGAACGAACCGATCTTGTCCCGCACGATGCACTTCAGGTAGTGCGCGAAGCGGCAGCAGGCGAACAGGTACGGCAGGCGTGCCGCGAGGTTCGCGTTGGCCGTGGCGTCGGCGTCGTAGTACTCGGCCGGCAGCTGCAGCGACTGCGCGCCGATGAAGGCCGCGAAGTCGGAGTTCTTGCGGTGCACCAGCGGCATGAAGCCGTTCTTGGCGAGCTCGGCCTCGCGGCGGTCGCTGATGGCGATCTCGGTCGGGCACTTCATGTCCACGCC
>Ga0102595_101615_pt1 | contig 9863 bp, 13 predicted proteins | sample Araplaol_mTSA_r2_2_FD_76864 | JGI IMG/M metagenome (GOLD analysis project Ga0102595, IMG submission 76864) | Arabidopsis root microbial communities from North Carolina, USA - plate scrape MF_Col_mTSA_r2 (SPADES assembly) (version 2) | ecosystem: Host-associated > Plants > Roots > Endosphere...
CGGCCAGGCAGGCGCTATGCGCCAAGCATTTGGCCGACCTCGGGCCATTGAACTACCAGCGGATCGAAGTGGCGCCTTTCGCAATTGAAAAATTCGGCACGACCTTCGGCCTGGTTCTTCGTACGCCCGAAGACGAAGACGACGTTTGGGCCGTCGAAGTCCAACCGGGTAATTACATGGCCTTCTTCGAGCCATGGGATAGCGGTGAATACGACACATAGTTTCCGGGATCGGCATGAAGTGCGCAGGCCCGGCGACATAAGCGATTTTTTCAGGAGCAAAGCGGTGGAGTCGGAATTCAAACTTGAAGGACGTTTCGAAATTGACGGTTCCCTGCTCGCCGAAAACTTGTCGCTGTACTTCTACGACGACGAGCAGACTATTCAACTTCGCGCTGCAGATCAGTCAATACCTGGAGCACGCGGGCAAACGTTGTACCTTCATCCATTGAGCAGGAACATGTTGCGATCGGGCCTGTGGGAACGTCCGGAGCGTAGCGCCGAATACTCCATTTCCGGAACCAACGTTGGTTCTTTCAATAACGGCCCACTTGGCCATCCTGCCGATGGTGAATTTGATACCTGGACGGTAACCCAATTCAGTATTCAGGCGACCTTCAGCCGCGAATGTCTGGCAGTACGGATTGATGGCACGACGGCGCAAGGCACGAGCGGCTTTTACCGGGACGGAGGGCGCTACCTTGAACCTCTTCCACCAAAGCAGTTCAACGTTACCTTCGAACTTCCACGAAGGGAAATGAAGCAGTTCTTCGGCATGAATGAACTCCAATTCCAGAACGCTGAAGAGATCCTTGATAGTCTATAGCCTGGCTGGAACGAGCCAGAGTCAACTCTAAACTGGAAACACGAAATTGAAAAAACACCCCGGACGAACACTTCTTTTCATCGCGGCAGCGATAGTGGCGCTAGCGGTTGCGGCGCCATACATCCTTTTTCAGGTCGTAGGCCCGATTCCTTCGCTAGGCTAAACATGAAAAACGAAAAACTGAAAATGGGACTCGTTTTCGTCATCGGCTTCTTGTCCGGTGCGGCATGGCTGTTTGGATCTGTACTGCCAGCGCTCTATCTTGACGCAGCCTTGCATACCAATGGCGGTGCTATCCTGAACTTGGGAATAACAATCCTTATCTTCTCTGCCCTCTTTGGCGCTGCCGGCGCATTGCTGACGGTGCGGGCAGGACGACGCATTCCCGAGTCTCCGTACATCCACCTGCTGGCAAGCGTTGTATTTGTCCTGTTCACGGGCCTCTACATTGATGGACTTGCAGCCCTGGTCCAGGTACTGTTCGAACTGAAGTTCTGGGCATTCATGTTAGGCGCCGCGCTTGTATTCTTCATCGCCCTCAAGCAGCGGACTTTTCAACCAGCTGTTGCGAACACCTCCCGGCCATGATCTACCCTGCAGTCCTCGATCCGCAAAAAGTTGGCGAATACCCCGCCTCCGCCCAGGCAGGAGGCGGCTACGTATGGGACGCCGTTCTTGAATACCGCGTATGGTGCCACCCGGAGCGCGGCGCACCAGACGAAGATGACGGAAGCGATTATTACTACGCCTTTGACACATTCGACGAGGCCAAGGAATTTGCCGACGAAAATCCCGGGACGGAAGAACCCCTTGCCCTTATCCTCCAGCGCGAATACATCGACGAACCCGAGCCAGGCCAGTATATCCACGTCAAAGAGCAACGAATCACGGAATGGCCTGTGGCATTCCTCTCCAGGCCACAGCGCGACGAATTCACAATCCCGGACTTCCTCGCTTCTGATGCGCCGTCCAACCGCCTCGAAATCCTGCGCGGGCTCGCGCCACGGGAGCGGCAATGAAGTTATTCATGGCGTTGTCGCTAGCGCTCGCGGTTACGGCCTGCGGTGACAATCGACAATCGGCCACGCAGGAATTGAACGCAAAGGAGCAGTTGCCCGAGCTCGCTTACATTGCGGCGCCAAATGTGAAAGTGACCGTTGAAATCGAGGGGCCGAGTGAGGCGAAGGTGGGTGAATGGGTTACCCTGAACGCGTCGCGTACCGTTTCTGGCGACTGGGAGCTGGTAAAGGTTTCACAGCTTCCAGAGGGAGCCAATTGGTTTCCGAAGCCGATGTCCGGCTATGAGAGCGAGGTTGCCGACAATCTCGGCTGGCGCATCGATCCGCCAGATAAGGCTCGGATGGACGTACCTACCCTGGCGGACATCGAGAGGCATGATCGAAAGGTGAGGTTTTCTGAGCCCGGCACGTACGTAATAGTTGGACAGAGCGTCGTTCCGATCCAATCTGACAGCAACAAACTGACGATCACGGTGCATCCATAAATGCTGACCATCGCCGCACTACTGTTCTTCCTCACTGGCGCCGCCCATTCTTACCTTGGCGAGCGCTACATCCTTATTCGACTTTTCAAGCGCGACAACCTGCCGAAACTCTTTGGCGGGACCGACTTCACTACTGGCACGCTGAGATTTGTCTGGCACCTTCTCACCCTGGTCTGGTGGGGTATTGCGGTGGTCGTTCTCCTTGCATCGGGAAAACAGATCGATACCAAAACGGTTCTTCAGGTTTTCAGCATCGTCGCCCTGGTCTCCGGCTTCTTTCCGCTCTACTTCACCCGCGGCCGGCATCTGTCCTGGATCGTATTCTTCGCCGCCGCAGCACTTCTCTGGTCAGGTTCTCAATGACGACAGTTTAAGGAGGTCCGATGTACCACGCCATCGTACGCCGCAAGATCACGCAAGTGTTTGCAGGGCTCAGCTCAGGCCGCATTGAGGCCGTCACCGACGAACTGGCGCCAAATGCCACCCATTACTTTGTCGGCACACACGCCTTGTCTGGGACGCGCAGGACGCCTGAGGCCATCCGCGCCTGGTATGAACGGCTGCTTCGCCTGCTCCAGGGGATCAGCTTCACGCTGCACGAAGTGAGGGTCTCGGGCTGGCCGTGGCATACGCAGGTCGAGGCAATCTGGACCGAAACGAACAACGGCACGGATGGCATCAAAACCACTGCGGAAGGCGTCAACCTGATCGAGATTCGCTGGGGCCGGGTGACCAGCGTTCGCATTTATCCCGATACCGCTGCATTGGAACGAACCCTGCACCGTATTGCTGCAAAGGGAACCGAAGAAGCCATAGCGGCCCCCATTACGTCGTAAGCCATCCTGTCTTCTCCGTCCCGTCTTCGCTTAATATAGCCTGGGGGCTGCCGTAAATTTCTTCAAGGAGCAGCAATGCCGATAATTCGCGCCTCGCAGAGGCTGGCCGAGACTCTCGAGACTTCATCTCCCGATACGCTGAACCGCGAAGAGTGGATCAGCGAGCCAGGCGGAATAACGCAGTTTGGCGCGTTTGTGCATGTCCTCATGCCTGGCACACGGTCGTCCATCAAGCATTGGCACCAATCAGAGGACGAAATGGTCTACGTCCTGGAAGGCGAAGTCACCGTGATTGAGGGCGAGGCTGAATCCATCCTTGGCCCGGGCGACGCCGCCACATTCCCATGCGGCCGACCAGTTGGCCATTATCTTGCGAACAGGAGCCAGTCCCCGGCCCGCTGCATCGTCATCGGGACGCGCGCAGCCTCTGACTGTATTACCTACCCCGATCATGACCGGAAACTACATCGGGACCGCTCGCAGCCTGACGATATCTGGACCGACTCCTCAGGCCGCGAAGCCGAAAGCCCTTACAGGGACTGGCTGCCATGAAAGCAGGCCTATGAGCGAACTCGATCAACTGGAAGCCATGTTCCGCGCGCGGCCGACAGACCTCACGATTGGCCAGCGCCGGGCGGCGTGCGATGCACTGGCCGAGCGCTATCCCATTGGAGCCGATGTCCTTGCGACGCATATTACAGCCAATGGGGTTCCCGCCGAATGGACCTCAACGCCAGCCGCGCGAGACGATGGCGTCATTCTCTACTTGCACGGCGGCGGCTTCGTCTGGGGCTCTTTGGCCAGCCATCGGCACTTTGTGAGTGAATTGGGTCGTGCGGCGGAAATGAAGACACTCGCGCTGGATTACCGGCGCGCGCCGGAGTTCCCGTTTCCCCACGCGCTGGAGGATGCCGTTAATGGCTACAGGTACTTGCTGGAGCACTTCCGAAAAATTGCTGTCGCTGGAGACAGCGCGGGCGCTGGCCTTGCTGTCGCCATGCTGGTGCGCCTGCGCGAACTGGGCTTGCCGCAGCCGGCAAGCGCAGTCCTCTTCTCGCCGTGGACCGACATGACCATTTCGGCAGGCAGCTACGCACGGAATGCCGAACGCGATCCGGTGCTTAATCGCGATCTGATGCTATTCCTGGCCGAGCAATATCTGGGCGATCGGCCGCGGGACACGGCCCTGGCATCCCCTGTCTTCGCCGACTTGCACGGCATCGCGCCCCTCAACATCTTCGTTGGCGCAACCGAAGCGCTGCTGGATGACTCGATCGCCCTCGCCCGGGCTGCGACGCTAGCCGACGTTCGCGTGCGGCTGGAAATATGGCCAAAGATGTTCCACTTCTGGCCCAACTACTACCAGGAACTCGCGGAAGGCCGCCAGGCCGTGAACATGGCAGGCGATATTTTGCGTGAAGCCATGCTCAATTGATTGCCTAGCCATCCGCTCGCCGCAGCGTGAACTGGCGAAATTTCGACTTCACCTGGTTGATGAATTCGCCGTCCAGTGCACCATCGCTGGAGGAATGAAGCAGCTCCTCGGCGCGACAGCCAACCGACCGGAAATCCTGCAGCGCATAGGACACGCAACCCATCTCGGAAACCTGCTGCGCCAACGTGGCAATGTGCTGCCGTGTGGTCAGACTGGGATGGACCGTCGTCCTGAATTCGTAAGGCACGCCGCTCTCAATGACCAGGCGGGCAGCGGCATGGGCCGCTTCGGCGCTGCCGTTTGCGCCTGTGAGTTCGTCGTACGCCTCGAATGATGTCTTGATGTCGAGGCCAACCCAATCCACCAGCGGCAATACTTCCTTCAAACGACCAGGGTAGATGCCCGCAGTGTGCAGGCCCACCTTGAAACCCAGGGCCTTCACGCTGCGCATCGCGTCTTCCAGTGCGGGGTCGAGGGTTGGCTCGCCGCCTGAGAAAACGACCGCGTCCAGCAGCCCTGCCCTGCCTTCGAGGAAGGTGAGCAAATCGCTCCATTCGATCGCAGGGGCGGCATCACGAGGCTGCAGGTGCGGGTTATGACAGTAGCCGCAGCGCCAGGGACAGCCCTGGACAAACACCACGGCCGCCAGCTCGCCGGGATAATCGGTCGACGTGAACCTTGCATAGCCGCCGACCTTGAGGCCCCGTTCAGCCATTATTCCGGCGCTCGACGAAATAGGTGCGTTCGTTGAATTCGCCTTTTTTCCCGACGTTGAAGGATGCGTACGGGCGGTGGTAACCCATTACGCGCGTCCAGATTTCGCAAGGCTGGCGCTCTGCATTGGTCAATGTGATCTCTTGGGCAGGTTGGTTGGCGGTCATGCATATCTCCTCAGTTAAGTGAAAGTTCGCGCGTCTTGCGCGCAATGATGTCCTCATCGCATTTCGGACAGAATTCGTGCTTGCCGCTCAGATAGCCGTGTTTCGGGCAAATCGAGAACGTCGGCGTCACGGTGATGTACGGCAGGCGGAAGCGCGTCAGTGCGCGTCGCACCAGGCGCCGGCAGGCATCGGCGCTGGACACCTGCTCGGTCATGTACAAGTGCAGCACGGTGCCGCCGGTGTACTTCCTTTGCAACTCGTCCTGCCGCTCCAGCGCTTCGAAAGGATCGTCAGTGAAGCCGACCGGGAGCTGCGAGGAGTTGGTGTAGTAGGGCATGTCCTTCGTGCCGGCCTGGATGATCGACGGCATGCGCAAACGGTCTTCCTTGGCGAAGCGGTACGTCGTTCCTTCGGCCGGAGTCGCCTCCAGGTTGTACATATGCCCCGTCTCCTCCTGGAATTCCAGCATGCGCGCGCGAATGTGATCGAGCAGGCGTATCGCCAGGGCAGCGCCGGCCTCGGTGGTGATGTCTTCCGTGTCGCCGCTGAAATTGCGGACCATCTCGTTGATACCATTCACGCCAAGCGTCGAGAAGTGGTTGCGCAGCGTGCCGAGGTATCGTTTGGTGTAAGGGAACAAGCCGCCATCCATCAGGCGCTGGATGACCTGGCGCTTGATTTCGAGGCTGGTCTTGCCCAGTTCGAGCAGTTCATCCACGCGGGCTAGCAGCGCCGCCTCATCGCCGGCATACAGGTAGCCAAGGCGGGCGCAATTCAGTGTGACCACGCCGAGCGAGCCGGTTTGCTCCGCGGATCCAAACAGGCCGTTGCCCCGCTTGAGCAGCTCGCGCAGGTCAAGCTGCAGGCGGCAGCACATGGAACGGATCATGTTCGGCTTCAGTTCCGAGTTCACGAAGTTCTGGAAATATGGCAGGCCGTAGCGGGCCGTCATTTCGAACAGCAGTTCGGCGTTCGGACTGTGCCAGTCGAAGTCCGGGGTAATATTGTAGGTAGGGATCGGGAAGGTGAAGGCGCGGCCTTTGGCGTCGCCACGCATCATCACCTCGATGTAGGCCCTGTTGATCATATCCATCTCGGCCTGCAGGTCGCCATAGGTGAAGGGCATTTCTTCCCCGGCGATCACAGGCACCTGTTCCTGCAGGTCTTCCGGGCAGGTCCAGTCAAAAGTGAGGTTGGTGAATGGCGTCTGCGTGCCCCAGCGCGATGGGACATTCAGGTTGTAGATCAGTTCCTGCATGGTTTGCAGCACCTGCTCGTATTCCAGCTTGTCCTTGCGAACGTAGGGCGCCATATAGGTATCGAAGGAACTGAAGGCCTGGGCTCCGGCCCATTCGTTCTGCAGCGTGCCGAGGAAGTTCACGATCTGGCCGGCAGCGCTGGAGAGGTGTTTCGGAGGCGCCGATTCCACTTTGCCCGGCACGCCGTTCAGGCCTTCGTTCAGCAAGGTGCGCAGCGACCAGCCAGCGCAGTAGCCGGCCAGCATGTCGAGGTCGTGGATGTGGATATCGGCATTGCGGTGCGCCTCCCCGACTTCCTGCGGATAGACGTGATCAAGCCAGTAATTGGCTACCATCTTGCCGGAGATGTTGAGGATCATGCCGCCCAGGGAGTACCCCTGGTTGGCGTTGGCATTCACGCGCCAATCGAGCTGCTGGAGGTATTCGTTGATCGAGGACTCGACGTCCACGCTGGTTTTACGGGGCTGGCTCATGATTTTTCATAACTACATGTTGTGTTGCTGTGAATATTACACACTAAATCTAGTGAACAACGTTGCCATCGGAGCCGTTTTTTGATTTCCTTGATCTGGTTTAAATTTGATAAGATTCGTCCACCTTGACTCGGCGATCCGCCAAAACTTACGTGAAACGCGCACTTTTCATCTGCACGCAGAATCGCTTGCGCAGCCCCACTGCGGAGCATGTGTTTGCGAGCTGGCCTGATGTGGAAACCGATTCGGCTGGCCTGGGCAATGATGCCGACGTGCCGCTGTCAACCGAACAGGTCGCGTGGGCGAACATCATCTTCGTGATGGAAAAAGCCCATCGCAACCGCCTGTCCAAGAACTTCAGGACGCACCTGAACGGCAAGCGCGTGATCTGCCTCGATATACCTGACGATTACGAATACATGCAGCCCGAGTTGGTCCGGCTCCTGCAAATCAAGGCCGGCAAGTTCCTGCGCCAATCCTGACCTGGCGATTCGCGTCACATGGAGAATGACGATGCCCACCAAAAGCGTTGACGGCTATGAGATCGAGTTCACCGGCGAACTACTGGAAGGAACAAAGCAATGGGGAGCGTACGTATCCATCTTCGCTCCTTCCGCGAACCCGATGCACATGACCCATATCTATCCCAAGCGCCGTGTGTCGGCTGACCTGACTCTAATGGACCAGCATGCCGCGGAGGCCGAAGCGGAAAGGGCTGCTTTGAAAATACTCGAGGACCTGCGCTCCTGACTTTTGTTACAGCAAACCTATTGCGCGTGCAACAGGTCGTTTTCCGCGAGTTCGTCTTTCGCCGGAGCTTTGCGGGGCAAGGTCATGATCACGGTTGTGCCTTTCCCCACCTCGGATTCAACGTGGATGGTGCCGCGCAAAACGCCGGTCACCAGGTTGTAGACGATATTCATTCCAAGACCTGAACCGCCCTGCCCCATCTTGGTGGTGAAGAAGGGATCGTACACCTGGCGCAGCGTGCGGGGACTCATGCCATTGCCGTCATCGGCGAAGCGCAGCTCGACATTTTCCTCGTCCATTTCAACCGCGCTGATGGTGATATGGCCCGAATCGCGTCCTTCAAAGGCGTGCATGATGGCGTTCTGGATCAGGTTGCTCAACACCTGCCCAATGCTGCCGGGGTAGGAAATGAAGGTCAGCGTCTCCGGCATCCACACCTTTACTTCGCAGTTGGCGCGGCGCAGCTGGGCCGAATAGGTAGCCAGCGTGTCGTGCACCACGCCGTGCAGGTTGAACGAACGGCGCTTGTCGGAAGTCTGGTCGACGGCCACCTGCTTGAAGGAATGGATCAGGTCTGCAGCGCGCGTCAGGGAGTTGGTAATGATCGAGCACGCCATGCGTGCATCCTTCAAATGCGTATCGAGCGCGGAACGCTTGATGCCGCCCTCGCTCAACTGGCGCTCGAACTCCTTGCACATATCGCTCAACGCTGTCGCCGTCAGCAGGCTGTTCCCGATCGGCGTGTTCAGTTCGTGTGCGATACCGGCCACCAGCGCGCCAAGCGATGCCATCTTCTCCGACGTGATCAGGTTGGCCTGCGCTTGCTTCAGCGTCAGCAGCACCGCCGACAAATCCTTGTGCGCCAGCTCTACGTTGGCCTTTTGCAGCGCCAGCTCGTTCAGGCTGCGCTCCAGGCCATGCTTGGTATCGACCAGCGCTGCCTCGGTTTGCTTGCGCTCCGTGATATCGATGATCACCCACACGCAACCCTTGCGTGGTTCGTTATGGTCCAGCATGCGCCCGTTCACCATGCACCACAGGCGCCGTCCATTGGCGTTCGCCAGCTCCAGCTCAAAATGCATCGACGTGCCATCGGCCACGCAGGCGAAAGGATCGCTCAATCCGCCGGTAAGCATATTGCAGGAACGCCCCGCCAACTGGCCCGGCTGGTAGCCCATCATCTCTTCCAGTCCGCGGTTGCAGCGCACGATAAGGCCGTTGGCAAACAGGCCGATGCCAACGATGGCGCTGTCCTGCAGCGCGCGCAGTTCGTCGGCCGTTACGCGCAGCTTTTGCGCCAGGGCGCGGCGGCGCTGCAATGTCATGATCTGCGCGCCGATCAAGGCACTGATGATAAAGCCGGCCAGGCCGATCACCGAAATCAGCCGCAGGTCGCGACTATAGCGCTCGCTCGCGTGGCCTTCGAAATTCATGACCCAGCGCCGTTCGCCGACATCGAGCGGAATCTTGCCAACCAGGCCCGCCAGCGGCGGCAGGCGCTGGCCCGAACCGAGTTTGCCGAAGCTGTCGAACATCAGGTTGTCGACGCTGGGCGGCATATTGCCGCCATCGTTGATATAGCCCGCGTCGTTGATGCTGACGTAGAGATGCTGCAGCATTGGGCTGTCGATCGTTTCCGACATCAGGTCGTTTACTCGGAACACGATCGCCACAAAGCCCACCAGCGCAGCATCGCGTTCCTGTTCCGTCAGCAGCGATGCGCCGCGCCGGTAAATGGGTGCGCGCGCGACGAAGCCCGGCTGGCCGCTGACATCCTGCACCAGCGTAATGCGTTCGGTGGCCACCACGCGGCCGGTGGCTTTGCCCAGTTGCAGGGCCTTGTAATGCGGCGGCAAGGCAGCCAGGTCGAGGCCGAAGGCGTTTTCATTGCCCCGCATCG